>Ga0075428_100005175_pt1 | contig 14481 bp, 12 predicted proteins | sample RhiMetdeltSRZDD2_FD_75291 | JGI IMG/M metagenome (GOLD analysis project Ga0075428, IMG submission 75291) | Populus rhizosphere microbial communities from Tennessee, USA - Rhizosphere MetaG P. deltoides SRZDD2 | ecosystem: Host-associated > Plants > Roots > Rhizosphere > Soil | place: USA...
GTCGCTGCCCCGCTGGCGGCTGTGGCGCGCACACTGGGTGCCTCGCTCTCCGGTACCGGCGCGCGCGGATCACTTCTGGTCCTGACGTTCCACCGTGTCGTGCCGGAGTGCGATCCGCTCATGCCGGGCGAGCCCGACAGCCGGCACTTCGCCACACAGCTCGACGTGCTCGCGCGCGTGTTCACCATTGTGCCGCTCGGCGAGGCGCTTGCCTTGCGACGCGAGGGTCGCTTGCCGCGGCGCGCGCTCGCGATCACGTTCGACGACGGCTATGCGAACAACTGCGAAGTGGCCTTGCCGCTACTTCGCGCGCGGGGGCTGCGTGCTACGTTTTTCGTTGCCACCGGCTTTCTGGATGGCGGCATGATGTGGAACGACAGGGTGATCGAGAGCGTGCGCGCCGCGCGAGGTTACCTCGATCTCGCGGAGCTCGGACTCGGTCGTTGCGAGCTCACCGACGATGCCGCGCGTCGTGCGACCATCGATCGTGTCCTGAACGCACTCAAGTATCGAGCTCAGAGCGAGCGCGAGCAGGCGACCTACGCGATTGCTGCGCGGGCGGGGCTTGCGCCCGGGACGCAGTTGATGATGTCCCGCGAGCAGGTCTGCCAGTTGACACGCGGCGGCATGGAAATCGGCGCGCATACCATCTCGCATCCGATCCTCGCACGTACCGAGAGCGCCACGGCCTGGAAAGAGATCGCCGGTAGTCGCGCTGAGCTCGAATCCGTGACCGGCGCGCCGGTTCGCACATTCGCCTATCCGAACGGCCGGCCCGGCGAGGACTACTCAGCGGAGCACGTCGCGATGGTGAAGCGCGCCGGTTTCGACTGTGCCGTGAGCACGGCGTGGGGTTGTGCGACGCCCGACGCCGATGTCTATCAGTTGCCGCGCATCGCTCCGTGGGATCGCACGACTGGGCGCTATCTTGTCCGGCTGCTGGCGGCGTACCGACAGGGACGACCGGCCGTGGTTTGACCCTCACACGCTCGTGACGGAACGATGTGCCTGGAACCAGGCCTCGAGCATTGCCAGATCCCAAATCGCGTAGCCGGAATATTCCGGGTGCTCGCTGCGTTGCTCGGCGATGAGTGCGTCGAGAAAGCGACCGCGGATGATGCGGCGCTGCTTGAGATCGGTCAGGAACGAGAAAATCATGTCGGCAAGCGGCGGGTGCGTTTGCAGCCAGACTCCGAAGGGCAGACCGAAACCGTGTTTGGTCTTGTTGAGGATCTCCTGCGGCAGGAAGTTGCGCATCGCTCGCTTGTAGAAGCTGCGCAGCTCCGCGCCTTCCATCTTGAGTTGCGGTGGCACCCGCACCGACACGTCGATGACCGCGGGATCCAGCATGGGGTAGGAGACGCGCACGTCAGCCAGCCGACACATCGTGGCGACCTTGCGCAGATCGTTGTCGGACAGAGTGAATTGCCAGTCATAGTGCAGCATGCGATTCAACAACGAATCGCTCTGCGCGGCATCGTAAGTTTCGGTCATCAGCGAGATGACGGAACGTGGGTCGATCGCGGCGCGGAAATCCGGCTCGAGCATCGCGTCGAGATCTGCGCGATACATATAGTTCCAGCACTCCAGGCGCTCGGGCAGGCGGATCTTCGCTTGATCGACGTAGCTGCGCAGCTTGCGCAACGGGACCAAGGCGCTCTCGGGATCGATACCGGCCACCAGCGGTTCGAGCACGCGGCGGCGCAGGAAACCGGGCAATGTACCGTACGATTCGAACACCCGCTGGCGCGCGTAGCGTTCGTTGCCGCCGAAGATCTCATCGCCGCCGTCGCCGGCCAGCAAGTGCGTCACGCCGTGTTGTGCCGCGAGCTTGGCGCAGAAGTACGTGGGCACGGCCGAGGAATTCCCGAACGGTTCGTCGTAGGCGGCCGCGATCAAGGGGAAGGCCTCGACGATATCGGCCGCCGTCACGTGATACTCGGTGGCGTCGAACTGGAAATGGCGTGCCGCGATCCGCGCGAAGTCGAGCTCGTTGTAGGCATCGACGCCGAACCCGATCGAGAACGTGCGGGCCCGCCGCGGTACGACCTTGCTCAGCATGCCGGCGACACTCGAGCTGTCGAGGCCGCCGCTCAGGAAAGCGCCGGTGCGATCATCCGGCGCACAACGCTCGATGCCCGTGCGCAGGGCGGCGTGGAGCTCGCGTTCCAGATCTGCGCGCGCGGCGCCGCCGGATTCGACGAACGCAGGCCGCCAATAGCGCTCGACGGCAACTTTCCCGCCGGCGAAGCGCGCGCACGAGCCGGCCTGCAATTTCTGAACTCCGTCGTAGGCACTGGTCGGGGCGGGCACCATGTGCAGCAGGAGATAGTCGAACAAGGCCTGCGGACGCACGTTGGCATTGACGCTCGGCGCTCGGGCGATGAGCTCGCAGGAAGAGGAGAACACGAGCGTTTGCGCTCGTACGGCGAAGGCCATGCGCTCGATGCCCATGCGATCGACGGCGATGAGCGCGCTGCGGTTCGTGTCGTCGAGGATGGCGACTGCAAACGCGCCATGCATGTTCTGCAGAAATCTTGCGCCCTCGCGGCGATATTCCGCGAGCACTCGCGCAGCTGGTTGTACGGGCGCAGCGGTCCGGTCGTCGGCCGGCCAGATGGGATTGCCCTGCAAGGCGACAGTAATGCCGCCTTCGATTGCGACGTGCTGCGCGCTACAGCGCGGGTCCTGGCTTGCGCCGTTCGCAGCACTCAAGCGGCGCAGATAGTCTGCGAGCGCTGGCGGCTCAGCGCCATCCGCGACCCCGACGAAACCGGTGATATGCATAGATTCCCAGCAGGTTCGCCCAGGCGGCGAAAAACGGGAAGTTTACCCTGTCCGAAGCGTCGAACTTTGAACTCGGTTAGAGATTCGGCGTCGGCCTCCGTTATGCTGACGGTGCGCAGGTCGGTGAAACTGCCGGACGACCGCGCGTTTCGAGCAGACCGACCCGGCGCCGTACTTTCGACCGATTGCCTTTGGAACTCAGAGCTTCGAGGGTTCGAGGCATCCCGGCACGTGAGGAGCCCACGCGTTCGATGGACAAGATCGAGAGTATCAAGCGAATCCTGCGCGACGCTCTGCAGCTGGGCGACCGCGCCGCGCACCTTACCGAGTCGAGTGCGTTGCTCGGGACCATACCGGAGCTCGATTCCATGGCCGTGGTGACGGTCATCACCATGGTCGAAGATGAATTCGGAATTTCGGTCGACGACGATGAGATATCCGCGGATACGTTCGCGACGGTCGGATCGCTCGCACGCTTCGTCGCAGAGAAGACGGGCGCTTGAGTCGCGTCCGGTTGCAGCCGGCGTTCATCGGCCGCGATGGCGAACGGATCTTCGTGCTGCTGCGTATGCCGGCGACTCCTTGCACGCAATGCGTGTTGCTGATTCCGCCTTTTGCCGAGGAGATGAACAAGTCCCGCCGGATGATGGCGCTGGTTGCCCAGGAACTGGCGGAACGCGGCGTCGCGGTCGCGGTGCTCGATCTGTATGGTACGGGCGATAGCGACGGGGATTTTCGCGAGGCATCCTGGCAGCGGTGGGTTGCCGACGTGCTGCACGCCAAAGCGTGGTGCGAGGAGCAGGGCATGACCGTCGTCGGTGTCATAGGCGTCCGACTCGGATGCGCGCTCGCGATCGACGCACTGGGCAAGACGCTGGCGGATCTGCGCAGCATGGTGTTCTGGCAACCGCTGTTCGATGGGGGTCGTGCGCTCGACCAGTTCTTGCGCCTCAGAGTAGCGGCTGCCGTGATGAACGATACCAAGGAGTCTGCCAAGGAGTTGCGCGCGCGGCTGTTGGCTGGCGAGACGCTCGAGGTGGCGGGGTATTGCGTGAGCGGAGCCCTGGCACGGTCACTCACCGGGGTGAGAGTGACGCCAGACGCGCCGATAGGCAGCGGACGCGTGCACTGGATCGAGGTGGCGCGCAGCGCCGATACACCGTGGCCGGCAGCGGCGACTGCGGCGGTGGAAGCGATGCGGGCCAATGGCCGCGAGGTGGTCTGTCGGCAAATCGTGGGCGAACCGTTCTGGACGTCGACGGAGATCGTGACGTTACCTGAACTGGTGGACGCGACCGTGGCAGCGCTGGCCGAGGGGACATGACGATGGCGCGTGAGTGTCCAGTCCTCATCGACTGCCTGGGCGAAACACTGGTCGGGATCCTCCATCCAGCTCCGGCCACTTCCGTGCGCTTCGGAATTCTCGTGGTCGTTGGCGGACCGCAGTACCGCGTCGGCAGTCATCGACAGTTCGTCCAGATGGCGCGCGAGCTGGCCGCGGCCGGCTATCCGGTGCTGCGCTTCGACTATCGAGGCATGGGTGACAGCGCAGCCCCGGCCCAGGGATTCGAACGCGTCGAACCGGACATCAGAGCAGCCATCGACCGATTTTCTGCGGAGATTCCGACGCTCGAGGGCGTCATCGTCTTCGGCCTGTGCGATGCCGCGGCAGCCGCGTTGATGTATTGCCTTGGGGATGCCCGCGTAGCCGGTCTGATCCTCGCCAATCCATGGGTGCGGACCGCAGCCGGGGAAGCGGCATCCTTCGTCAAGCACTACTACGGCCGCCGGCTGCTCCAAGTCTCCTTCTGGCGTAAGCTCTTGGCCGGTGAGTTGCGCGTGGCTGCAGCAGTGAAGGATTTTCTCGGCAAGCTGACACGAATGCGAGCGGCGCCGGCCGGGAAGACGACCTCCTTCATCGAGCGGATGCTGCTCGGTCTGCAACGCTTTCGAGGCCGCGTGCTGATACTGATCAGCGAACGCGATCTCACGGCGCAAGAGTTCCAGGACCTCTGCCGGACCTCCAATGACTGGAAGGTCGCCCTGGCGAGGCCGAACATTCACGCTGTCGAGCTCACGCAAGCCGACCACACTTTTTCGAGCGAGACAGCCGCGCGGAGCGCGGCCGCAGCCATGTTGAGCTGGCTGTCGGCCGATGGGACCTTGGGTACGGCAACTCGGGATGTTGCCATTGCAATGCGGGCTAACGCGTCATGACGCTCACGGGGTTGCTGTTCGTACTCCTGTTTTTCATCGGACTCGCGCTGACGCTCGCGCGTCATCCGATCTACGGGTTGTTCACCTACATCGCCGTCTTCTATATCCACCCGCCCTCACGGTGGTGGGGCGCATTCCTGCCTGATCTGCGTTGGTCGCTGCTCGCCGCCGCGGTGACGATGCTGGCGATCTGGTGGCGGCTGCCGGCCGACAAGACGCGGCCGCCCTGGTACTCGACGACGCCCGCGAAGATCATGATCGCCTTCGTGATCTGGTACTGGATCATGTATATCTGGGCGCTCGACAGGGAACTGCACACCATCGGCGGCGTACTGATCACCAAGTACCTCCTGGTGTACTACATGGTCTATCGGCTGATCGACACGTCGGACAAGACCACCGCTTTTCTGTTTGCCCATCTCCTTGGGTGCTTCTTCCTAGGATTCCTCGCCCTAGGAGCGGCCGGCGGCGACCGACTGGATGGCGTTGGCGGCCCCGGCATCGACGATTCGAACACGCTCGGTATGCACCTTGCGACTGGTGTGATGGCAGGCGCCATGCTCGCATTGCATTGGCGCGGCTGGCGCCAGTATCTGGTCATCGTGGGGATCGCCTTCGCATTGAACACGCTCGTGATGACCGGCAGTCGCGGTGCGTTCCTCGCGCTGGTGGCTGGCGGCGCGGTGCTCGCCTGGCTGCGGCCGCCATCGTACAAGCGCCTGTTCTATGCCTTCGCCGCGCTCGGCCTGCTGCTCTTCGCATACGTCGCGTCGGAACAGTTCTGGAACCGCATCAATACGGTGACGGCCAACGAGCAGAAGATGGACTCCAGTGCCCAGTCGCGCGTCGAGATGATCAGGGCGCAGTTCGCGATGTGGAGCAAGTATCCGATGGGGACGGGCCACCGAGGCTCCGAGGTTCTGAGCGCTCGGTATCTCGAGTCGAAGTATCTGACGCAGTTCGGCGCGCGTTCGTCCCACAACGTCTTCATGACGGTGCTCGTCGAACAGGGAATACCGGGCGCCATCATGTCGTTCATACTGATCGCCTGGGTGGCCAGGTCGCTGCGAGAGCTGAAGCGGCAGTCGAGGGTCAAGGAGGATCCCGCCCGCGACATCCAAGCCGCCGCCATAGGCGGCGCGCTCATGGTCGTGATGATCGGCGGGTTGTTCGCAGACTTTTCCAAGTGCGAAGTGCAGATCTGGATGTTCGCGTTGCTCGCCGGTTTGCTGCACCCCTCCACGGCGAGCGATCTCGTGCCGAAGAGCATCGGGGATGCAGCGAGGTCGCGCGGCTACGACCAACGAGCCGCCCAACGCGTGCGCTGACCTCGCTGATGCTGCGCTACTTACGTTCACGCGCCGGGCTGCCGACGCTGCTGGTGCTACTCGTAGTGAGCCTCGCCGGCAACGTGATCCTCGCGCTCGTGCTGTCGAGCGCATTCGAAAAACTGCAGGTGACCCGCATCTTTCCGCTCGGCTACGTGCCGCAAGGCACTCCTGCGAGTCCGGGCGGGGCAAAGCCGTTCCTCGCTTTCTGGGGTGATTCCCGCGCTTCGTTCTGGGCGAGCGAAGCACGCGCGGCGGGGCGCGATGTCGTCAATCTCGCGCACGGCGGACAGACATCGAGCCAGGTGCTGCTGCAGATCCGCGCGACGCCGCTGGATTCGAGGTATGCCGTGGCCCAGTTCGGTATCAACGATATTCACCCGCTCGGCACGCTGCCGGAGCACCGCGCGATCATCCTCGAGCGGCTGCACGGCAACATCATCGCGGTTCGCGATGCGCTGCTCGAGCGCAGCGACGTCGTCATTCTCACGACGATCTTTCCGCCTGGGCGCGTGCCGTTGCAGCGGCGAGCGTTCTGGGACTCACGTTCCCTGGAATACATAGAGCATGCGAACGCCGCGATTCTGGCTGCCGCAGACGGTGTTCGAGTCTTCGTGATCGACGCGCACGCTATCCTTTGCGACGAGCGTGGTTATCTCCGGCCCGAGTACCGCGACCATGACTTCTTCCTGCACGTCAATCGAGAGGCTTATGCGGCTCTTAACGCGGAGCTCGGCCGTGTGCTCGACGAGTCCGCCGCGAGACGCGGCGGGGCGATCGCGACGGCCCCTTCAACCGTAGGCGAAGTGTCGTTTCAACGCGAGAATGCGCTTCTCGAACAACAGCCAACTCGCGACCGCTAGCAGCCAGGACACGCCGAACGACAGGCCGGAGCCTACGAGGAGCGTCGCAGCGTCGGGTAGCGGCGCCAGACGGCGGACGACGGCGAACACGACGCTGGTCACAGGCACGTGGATCAGGTACAGCGCGTAGCTGTACTTGCCGCACTGGGTCATGAAGCGACTCGTGAAGAACCGGTTCACGGGGGCATCGGGTCCGGCTTGCACGGCGTAGAGGAGCAGGGACCCGCCAAGAATCGCGATCAGCGTATAGCCGTAAACGGCCATGTGCTTGCTCCAAAAGAACAGATCGCCGTCCACGACGCGGATGGCACAGAGGCCGAGCAGCGCGGCGATCGCAGCGAACGGCATATATCTCGCGATTGGCGCGAGCCTTGGCGGGTCGCGCCAGGCGATGGCGAGGATCGCACCGATCGCAAGCCCGTCGAGGTGCGTGAAGGTCATCGTGTACAGGCTATTGGTATCGACACCCTGAGCGCCCAGCACGACGCGCAAGAGCAGGGAGGCGACCAGCAGCAGCGCGCTCGTGCGCAGCAGCGTCATGTTGGAGAGCGAATAGACGATCAGCGGCCAGAGCAGATAGAACTGTTCCTCGACGGCGAGCGACCAGAAGTAGCCGCCCGATGTGTATTCGAAGCCCCCTTCCTTCGCGAACAGCCAGTTCGCCACGTACAGCCAGAACCACACTTGTTTGTCTTGCATGCTGCGCAATTCGGCCGGCACCGACGGGGCGAGCAGCGGGATGGCGACGAGGAGCACGAGGAGACTGAGGTAGTACAGCGGCCAGATACGCAGGGTGCGCCGCGCGATGAAGTTTCTGAAGTAGTGGGTGTCATCGCGCGTTTCGATCAGGATGCCGGTGATCAGGAAGCCGGACAGGACGAAGAACAAGTCGACTCCCATCCAGCCGGCTTGCGCCAGCCCCAGCCACAGGCCCGCCGCGTCGCTTTGAAAGCTGGGGTGATTAAGACAAAAGTGGTAGATCATCACGAGCAGGATCGCCACCCCGCGTAAACCGTCCAATTGGACATAGTGGGATTTGGCGATGTTGTGCGTATGCTGCTCGCTGCGGGCATTCATCGTGGCTTCTATGGTCCTGCTGTTAGAATTCATCGGTGCCGGGCCTGACCATGTCCTCGAGATTCACTTCCGCAAGCGGTGACGGCAATGAAACCTAGGCGAGCACTGACTCTTATCGCGGCCGCGATCTGCTCGTTATTCGCGCAGCCGGCGTTCTCGGGTTGGGATTTCGTGCCCACTGCCACAGAGTGGCAGGCATGGCCCGTATACTGCCGAGTCCAGTACACGACGGTCAACGACGGGATCAACCTGCAAGACGAGCAGTATTCGCAGGCTGACATCCAGCAATGGATGCGGGCGCTCGGCGAGCGCACCTTTCTCGGCTTGCATCACTATTGCGCGAGCATCCATTTCCTGAGCCGCGCGCGCGCGCAGTCGGATCCGCAGATGCGCCAGTTCGTCATGAACCGCGCGCTCGACGATGCCATCTACAGCTATACGCGCACCGACACCATGAGCCCGGTCTATCCGAACATGGCCATCGTGATCGCGCAGATCAAGACCGAACAAGGCAAGCCGCAGGAGGCGATGGAAGTGCTGCAGCACATAATCAAGGTTCGGCCCGAGCGCTCCGAGCCCTACGTGATGCTGGCACTGATTCATCGCAAGCAGGGCAAGTTGACCGCGGCGCGCGACGTATTGCGCGATGCGAATACCGCGGCAGGCGGGCAGTCGGCCGATATCGAGTACAACCTCGGGCTCATCAATCTCGAGCTCGGCGACATCGACGCGGCTGTCGCGAATGCGCAGAAGGTCTACGCTGAGGGCTATCCGCTTCTCGGCCTCAAAAACAAGCTCGCCGCAAAGGGTCGCTCGATCTCGATCAGCACGACGACTGACGCCACGCGCTAGGGTGGCGGGCGGGCCTGCACGAATCCGCTGGTTACTTCTGCGCGAAGATGACCGTGTACGGCGTCATGACGTGCGCCAGCCAGCGCAGCGGCGGGACCTTGCGCACGGTCGCGAGTACCGCGCCAGCGGCTCCACTGTGCGTTGCCAGTGCCGCGACATCGAAGCGATCAAGACAGCGCAGCCCAAACCCAGCGAGGTGCTTGCGCAGCCCGAAATACGTGAACCAGTTCACCGCCGGGTACTTCGCGTGGTTTGCGAGCTCAGGGCGCGTCGTAACCGCGAGCCGTTCATAGCGGCGTTTCAGGGGACCTGGATACCAGCTGTACGCCGGCAGATCGAACTCCTCCTGCACGGGGCATAGCTTGTTCGTGGTGCTCAGATAGAGCACCCCACCCGGCTTCAGCACGCGCACTGCTTCCCGCACAACCGGCTGCCAGTCGGCAACATGCTCCAGCAGCTCCGGGCAGAGGCAGATATCCATCGATTGGTCGGGCCAAGGCAGCTGCGTCGCACTGCCGATCGACAGAGTGACGTTCAAGCCGGCCTCGGCCGCCCGCTGCCTTCCGAGCTCGACGAGTTTTTCGTTGATGTCGACGCCGAATACCACGTGTCCGTCGCGCGCCCACATTGCGCATTGAGTCGCGGCACCGCAGCCGACGTCGGCGACCTGCCACGAGCGGCCCGCGAGCCCGAAATGTTGCGCAGCCCGAATCACGGCCGCTTTCGTCGCACCGAATCGCTCGAGTGTCGTGGCCTTGAGACTTTCGTCGGCGTAGTAACGTACGAAAGGGTCATCGCTGCTAGTGGTCATTGCGTCTGTGCGCCTTCGGTGGTCTTCGTAGACGGATGCTGTTGCCTCGCGCTGCGCCAGCGGTGCATGCGGTCGCTCAGTTTCTTTACTCCCGCGAGCGCCCTACCGCGCAGGTGCGGGGCGAATAGCCACACGTCTTCATGAGCTCGGACGTGATCCGTCCAGCGCATCTTATGCGGCGCGGTGTCGCCGAGGAAATCGTATTCCTTGCACCCGAGCTCGAATGCACGCTCGATGGAGCTGTCGACTACCCGCGATCCTGCATCCTTGAGCCCGGTGACGAACGAGGTCTTCAGCTGCCCGACCCAGCCGCGGGACACCGCACAGAGCACGTAGGCCACGGGTTTGTCCTTCACGTACAGGACGTTCGCGAGGATACCGTGCGTCGTGAGCCAGGGCAGCAGGCGTTCGTAGTAATGGCATTGCGGCGCCCCGGCGACGATGGCCACGCCCGCCGCGGCTTTCCAGCTCTGCGCCTCCACGATCAGCATTGCCTCCAGCAACTCGCGCGGGTCACTGCCGGCCTCGAACCACCGCATCCCGGTTTCGCCGGCTTCCTTCATCAGGCGCTGCGATCGCGAGATATTGGCACGCAACTTCTTGTTTCGAGTCTGCAGAAAGCTCTTCCAGTCGCGATCTATCGTGACATAAGGAGAGCGTTCGCCCTCCCGCGCGGAAAGCGCGGCCGCGTACTTGCGCGGCAGCGCGCGCAGAGCAGTAGCGGTGGCGCCCCCTGCTACTACGTTGACGCACCGAAGGACATCCCATGCCGGCAGCTGCTCGTGGCCAAGTAGTGCTTCGAGCGCCGCGCCGGTGTCGCCTTCGCAGACGATTTCCGCGTGGTAGCAGAACACGTTGCTACAGAGCTCGAGGCACCGGCACGGCACGCCGAGCACGGTCTGCGTCCGCACGAGACAGGGAATGACCGCAACGACGCGTTGCCCATGGCGAATGACGGCAACGCGGGCGTTCTGGGCGAGCCCCCAAGCTTGCAACGTCGCATCGAGCCACTGCGGCAGCAGCGACGGATTGTACGAGCCCTGTGCGATGAGTTCCGACCACGGGAGCGTGAATTCCTTCAGTGCGCTTGACCAATCGTAAACGTCGACCCTCATCGAGCCGCGCCTCCGACGGCCGCAAGCGACGGTGTCTGCGCCACCGCGAGTACCTGCCTGATGCCGGCGATGACCTGCTCGACCTCCTGCTCGGTCAGTTCCTGATGACAGGGAAATTGCACGAGATGCTGCCGGTAGTGCGCACTGGTCGGGCAAGTCTGTGTATCGACGTCTTCCCAGCGATACATCGGCACGCGGGCGGCGCGCAGGGCAGGGAAGGTCACGGCGGCCTCGCGCAGCAGGAACGGAAAGACATAAGGCGCCACTCCCGCCGGGAGCTCGCGACACCACGGCTCCCCGCCCGGCAGACCGGTCAGCGCTGCAAGGTACTTCGCAAAATAATGACGCCGGCGTGCCACGGCGCGTCGATGATCTGCAAAGTGCACGATCGCGCGCGACGGCCACGACATGCGGGCATGCACCCATTGCTCCTCGAAATCGATGCTGCCGAAGACCGCGGCCGGCGACGCCTCGGCCAATTGGTCGGTCAGCGCCGGATTGCGGCGTTTCAGCCATGCGCTGATGCCGCGGACGGCGGCGATCAGGCGGTGCAAAACTGCCGACCCGGACCAGTCCGCAGATCGCTCGAGGATATGCATCAGGGCTTTCAGCTGGAAGATGATTCCTCTTGCTTTGAGCTGCACGGCAGGCAGCGGACGTACGAACGACGTAAGGCAGCCGCCGTCGAAGATCGGAAAGAACTTCATCAAGCTACCGATCGCGAAGTCGCCCGTGCGGCCGACGGGCGTGGCTCGCGGACTGTAGAAGGCATGTGCGCAGTCTTCGATCAGCGCCAGCCGCGCGCTGTCGCACAGTGCGCGGACGGCGTGCAACGGCTGAATGAAGCCGAAGAAATGCACCGCCACCACGCATTTCGTGCGCTCGGTGATGCGGGAGCGAAGGTCATCGAGGTTGATCCCGAGCCCCTCATCGACCCGATAGGAAACCGGACGCGCCCGACGAGCAGCGATCGGCGCACTCAGCGCGAGGCAGTGATATGCGGGTATCAGCACCTCATCACCGGGACCGACGCGCAACGCATCGAGCGCCAGGGCCAATGCGGCGCGCCCGCTCGTCGTCAGAATGCGTTGACCGTCGAGCAGCGTCGGCAGCTCTGATCGGCGCAGGACCCCGAGCGATCCGCCGCGCAGGATCGGTGTGATAGGCGCGCGGGCAGGTAGGTCAGAGGCGGCCTCTGGAGCGAGCTGCGGCATGGATCGAATCTGAAGAGGCGTGACGAGGATCGAGACTATATCAGTCCATCCGGCTGCGAATGGCCGGTCGGCACGGGCCAACGGTACCATTGCCGTCCTCTCGGGAAGTGGGACCCAAGTCACGTGAAGCGAGTGCTGATGATTGCGTTTCATTACCCGCCGTTTCAGGGCAGCAGCGGGGTGCTGCGCACCTGGAACTTCTCGCGGTATCTATCGCGCTTCGCGTGGGAGCCGCTGCTCTTGACCGCGACAACGGGTGCTTACCCAAACGTGCAGGCGAGTACCGAAGGTGCGCTTTCCATACCGCCTGCCGTCCGGGTCGAGCGCGCGTTCGCGCTCGATGCGGCGCGACACCTGGCACTGCGTGGTCGCTATCCACGCTGGCTCGCGCTGCCCGATCGTTGGCTGTCGTGGTATCCAGCGGCCGTCTGGCGGTCCGTCCGCATTGCGCGCCGGGCACGGCCGAGCGCCCTGTGGTCTACGTTCCCGATCGCGACGGCGCATCTGGTTGCGCACACTGTGCAGCGGTTGACCGGGTTGCCCTGGATCGCCGACTTTCGCGACTCGATGACCGAGGAAGAATATCCGAGCGACCCGCGGCAGCGCGCGGTCTATCGCCGCATCGAACAACGCACGCTCGCGCGCGCGAGCGCCGTGGTCTTCACGACCGAAAGCGCGCGGCGCATGTACCGCGAGCGGTATCCGCATCTCGATGGCGCGAAGTTTCATGTGATCCCGAACGGCTACGACGAGGAGAGCTTCGTCGCGGCCGAGCTCAACCGCGTACCTGCGGCCGGCGGCGGACCGAAGGTTCTGTTGCACAGCGGAGTGCTCTATCCCAGCGAGCGCGATCCGCGGCCGTTCTTCACGGCGCTCGGCAAGCTGAAGCGCAGCGGTCGTCTCGATGCGAAGCAAGTGCGCATCGTGCTACGCGCGACGGGGCACGACGAACTGATCGCCGGCATGCTGCGTGAACATGACGTGGCCGACATCGTCGCGCTCGCGCCGTCGGTTTCTTATGGCGCTGCGCTCGCGGAGATGCTGAGCGTCGATGCGCTGTTGCTGTTTCAGGCCGCGAACAGCAACCATCAGATACCCGCCAAGCTCTATGAGTACCTGCGTAGCGGCCGCCCGATTCTCGCCCTCACCGATGCCGCCGGCGACACTGCTGCCGCATTGCGCGCTGCCGGCATACACACGATCACGAATCTTGCGAGCAGTGATGAGATCGAAGAGCAGCTGCCTGCTTTCCTGGCGATGTTGCAGCGAGGTTCCGCACCGATCGCGGCGCGTGCCACAGTTGCGCAGTATTCGCGCGAGTCGCAGGCAGGGCTGCTGGCGGACTTGTTGACCGATACGACAAATCCCTGAGCGCATGCGAAAGCACTTCCGTTAAATCGCGCTGTCGCAAGGAGCGGACACTGTCGCCAACGAGCATCGCTATCGGGAAGTCGTGAGGCGAGATTCAGCGAATAACTGCTCACGAACGTGACTTCTCTTCTTGAATTCGTGTGACCGCGTCGACACAATTCTCCGCGCAATATTCCATATTCCATGAGCGAGCGGGTCCGCTCACGAGAATGCAACGTGAGGGAGGTTGGTACCATGATCAAAGCTTCTGCATTCGTGCGCGCGATTTGCGTCGCAAGCGTCGCATTCGCGGCGCTGAGTACAGCGATTCAAGCGAGCGCCGGAGCGCTGGGAAATCTGGCGGCGTCCATGCAGCCTGGTACCTTCGCCGAATTGACAGCGATGAACGGCTGGGACGCCGGCGGCATTCTCGTGCCGACCGATCTTGGTTGTAGCGCGAACGATTACATCACTCAGTACGCCGAGAAGGCAGCATGGGATCCGGTCGGTCAGCGGCTGCTGTTCGTCGGTCACACGCACGGCAACTGCTACGGCGGTCGCTTCGTGCTGTTCAATGAAGCCTCGAACACGTGGAGCAAGGGCCCGTGGCCGCAGGGTGTCTGTCAGAGCGGCAGCCCGGACAGTCCGTGCTTCAGCCATGCGTATGGTCACAACACCACCGATCCCGCCACCGGCGATCTGTACTTTCGCCAGTCGTACACGATGAAGTTCTTCCGCTATCGCAACGGCGCGTGGGCTTCGATACCGGCGCCGCCCACGCAGAGCTCGCAGTGCTGCGGCGCTCTCGAGTACTTCCCCGAGATGAATCGGTTGCTGTTCCTCGATGGCGACTGGGGTCTGTGGGCT
>Ga0075428_100005176_pt1 | contig 14480 bp, 13 predicted proteins | sample RhiMetdeltSRZDD2_FD_75291 | JGI IMG/M metagenome (GOLD analysis project Ga0075428, IMG submission 75291) | Populus rhizosphere microbial communities from Tennessee, USA - Rhizosphere MetaG P. deltoides SRZDD2 | ecosystem: Host-associated > Plants > Roots > Rhizosphere > Soil | place: USA...
TTCCCGCGCACGCGGGAGCTGGGCCTGAGGATGCGTCAGGCCGGCCTGAAGCTCGCCGTCGCCAGCTCCGCCGAGCCGGAGGAGCTGAAGGCCCTCCTGCGCCTGGCGGGGGTCGACGACCTCGTGGTGGGCGCGTCGTCGGCGGACGACGCCGGCGCCTCGAAGCCCGACCCCGACGTGGTCCATGCCGCGCTCGGCCGGCTCGCGCTGGAACCCGCCCATGCGGTGATGATCGGCGACACGCCGTACGACGTGGAGGCGGCCGCGCGGGCCGGCGTCCGGGCCATCGCCTTCCGCTCTCCGGCGGGTGGGACGACGAGCACCTACGGGCCGCGATCGCGATCTATGACGGGCCGGCCGACCTCCTGGCCCGGTTCGACGCGTCACCGCTCGTCCGGCAGGCGTAGCCGGTTGCCGCGGGAACCATCCAACGGCGGCCGTCGTTCTGGCTTCCGATCGATGCCTCGACCCTTTCGCGCTCTCGCCGCCCTGGCGGTCGTGGCCCTGTTCCTGGGTCGGTGCGCGACGCTCCCGGCCGGCCTCGGCCCGGACCGCATGGCGCGGGTGGCGGCGATCCTCGAGGAGGAGCAGGGCAAGGAGCACATCCCCGGCCTGGCCTTCGTGGCCGTGCGGGATGACCGCGTCATCGTGCGGCACACCCTCGGCCAGCGCGACCGCGCACGGGATCTCCCCGTGACGCCGGACACGCGATTCCCCATCGGGTCCTGCACGAAGGCGTTCACGGCCATGGCGGTGGCCGCCAGCCAGGACGCCGGGCTCCTCTCCCTGGACGACTCGCCCCACCACTTCCTGCCCTACTTCAGGATGGCGGACCCGGACGCGGACGCCCGGGTGACCCTGCGCGACATGCTCTCTCATCAGACCGGCCTCAAGGCCTACGCGGACCTGGCCGCCGAGCCGGGCGTCCTCACGCGGGAGCAGTATCTGCGGGTCGCGCTCTCCGCCCGCCCCGTGGCGGGGCTCCGCAGCCGGTTCCAGTACTCCAACGCGATGTACACGGCTGCCGGCGAGGTCCTGGCCGCGGTCCATGGCCAGCCCTGGGAAGCCGTCATCGAGCGCACGTTGCTCCGCCCGCTGGGGATGTCACGCAGCGTGGCGTCCATCATGTCGGCTCCGGCGGACCTTGACCAGGCAGTGGGCTACGAGTACCGGCCGGAGACGGCCGACTGGGAAGCCGTGCGCCCGCCGGTCAGCCTGTCGGTCCTGGCCCCAGCCGGCAGCATGGGGTCCACGGCCAACGACATGGCGCGCTGGCTGCGCTTCCTGACCGCGGGGGGCGCGATCGACGGCCGCCGCGTGGTCTCGGAAGCATCGTTGCGGGAGGTGACACGCCCGCACGTCGCCATCAACGACACCTTGTCGTACGGCCTGGGATGGGCGGTCTACCGCTGGAACGGCCACACCGTGGTCGAGCACAACGGCGGCTCCAGGGGCATCAGCGCCGTCATGAGCTTCATCCCGGAGCGGCGCGCCGGCTTCGCGTTCCTCGCGAACACGTCGCCCAACTCCATGACGCGCATCGGCAATGCCGGCCGGCGGCTCTGGCCGGTCCTGCTCGGCGAGGAGGCCCGGCCCGAGGCGTCGCCGTCTTCACCGGTAGCGACCCCCGCTGCGCCGGTCGCACCACCGCCGCCGGGGCTTCCCACCGCCGGCGACCTGATCGCGCGAGTGGTGGCCGCCCTCGGCGGCGAGGAGAACCTCCGCCGCCACCGGTCGATGGAGGTCCGGGGCACGAAGACGTACGAGAACCAGGGCGTGACGGCCGACGTCGTGGTGCTGGCCGCAGATCCGGACCGCAGGACCGAAGAGGAGACGTGGACCGCCGACGGGACGCGGATCGGAGCGATCAGGGTGTTCTTCGACGGTGAGCGCGGCGGGCAGGAGACCACGTTCGGCCAGGACGAGATGTACGCCGGCGAGGAGAACGAACAGGCCCGGCGTGATGCCGCCTTCCGTCCATGGCTCGGCCCTTTGCGGGGCGCCATCGACGTCCGGCTGCAGCGGACGGCCAGCGTGGACGGCGAGGAGACGTACGTGCTGCAGCGTGCTCCGGCCAGCGGACCGCCCGTCTCCTGGCACGTCTCCACCCGCACGGGACGAGTCCTCCAGGTCGACACCGCCGGGAAGACGACGACCTTCGAGGACTACCGCGACGTGGACGGCGAGAGCGTTCCCTTCCGCACGACGAGCGCGGAAGACCTGGGCGAGGTGGTGGTGCAGGTGGCCCAGGTGCGTTTCAACGTCGAGCTCCCCGCCGGCGCCTTCGCGCCACGGCGCACGGCCGCGCGCCCCTAGGCGGGACCCAGGACCTTCGCCACCTTCTTGAGGTCGTCCACGAAGCGGCGCGTCTCCAGGCGGCGGCTCTCGTCGTCAGGGGCGCGCAGGATCGACGAGGGATGGACGGTGGCGATGACCTTCGGCGCCAGCGGGGAAGGCACCACCTCGCCGCGCCGCTGGCTGACCCGGAAGGCGGCGCCGAGCAGGCTCTGCGCCGCGGTGGCCCCGAGGCACACGATCACGTCCGGCTTGACGACCGCGATCTCGGCGTCCAGCCACGGCCGGCAGGCGCGGATCTCCTGCGCGTTCGGCTTGGCGTGGATGCGGCGCTTGCCGCGGGGCTCCCACTTGAAGTGCTTCACCACGTTCGTGACGTAGGTCTGTCCGCGGTCGATGCCGGCCTCGGCCAGCGCCTTGTCGAGGAGCCGGCCCGCGGGTCCCACGAACGGCTGGCCCGCCAGGTCCTCCTCGTTGCCCGGCTGCTCGCCCACGAACATGGCCCGGGCGGGGCGCGACCCCGCGCCGAAGACCGTCTGTGTGCCGCGCTCCCAGAGGTCGCAGGCCTTGCAGCCCGCGGCGGCCTCGCGCAGCCGGGGGAGCGTGGGCTTCGGGGGGACGAGCGGCGCCGCCGATTCGGCCGTGACCCGTTTCGCCATACGTCCTATTCTGGCACCCGGACGAACGTGATCCCGGGCACAGCCCTCTCGCTCGAGAGGCGTGAAATTTGCCCCGCGAAACGGCCCCGCGGCGACCGCGGGAATGCTATGCTTACGCATTTAAAATCCGCCCCCGAGGCGTGGGCGTAGGAGGTCTCATGAAGTTGGGTTCGCGTTGGGTCGCCGTAGCCGCCGTGGCCGCGCTCGCGCCGTTTCTCTCTGTCTGTGGTGGGAAGAGCCAGCCCGCCGCGCCGGCCGAGTCTCCGGCGCCGCCGCCGGTGACGACGCCCCCCGCCCCGCAGGCTACCCCCGACGCCGTCTTCTCCTGCCACCTGGGCGACGGCAGCACCGCGTACGGTTGCCAGCGCACCAGCCCCGCGTTCCTCCCGCAGGTCAACGAGGCGATCGACAAGCTCGCGGCCGAGCACCCGGAGGTCTTCGACCTCACCGACCAGGCCGGCGAGGGCGGCTTCAAGGTCGTGAGCCCCGGACAGTACTACGTCGGCGTGATGCGGAACCTGCAGGCCATGGGCTTCTGCGCGAACTTCGACGGCGAGGAGATGCAGGTCAAGAACTCCAACGACTTCAACGACCAGTACCACATCATGATCTCGTCGGGCTATGTCCGGCGCGGGGCGTCGTCCTATCGCACGACCTGCTATCCGGCCTCCTTCCCCATCGGCGGCTCGAACCTGCCCACGCAGCGCGCGGACTGCAGCCTGCCGCCCAGCCGCGAGATCGCCTGCGGCCGCGAGCTGGAGTCGCAGCGGTACCTGGCCGACGTGGACGCCTCGATCGCGGCCCTGGCCCAGAAGCACCCGGAGTTGTTCGACTTCAACGACGTGCAATCGGGCACCGACTGGTTCAAGGTGGTCAACGTCCAGGGCTACATCGACGGGATGATTGCCGAGATGCTCGTGAAGGGGTATTGCGCGATGTGGGACGGCGAGGAGCTGGTCGCCAAGAAGGCAAACGACCATACCGAGCACTTCGACGTCCTCACGGGGGACGACCACGTCCGCCGCGGCGAGGGGTCGTATCGGGTGACCTGCTACCCGGCCGCCTTCTGACCGGGGCCGGCTCCCAGCGAGGGGGCCGGCTCAACCTAAAGTAATACTTGAAGTATTGCCGCTAATGTGGCTCAATAGCGGTGTATTTCTTGTATGTCGCAGGCCCGGCGCGAGATCCGAAGCGGGAAGGCCCGGGAGCGGACGCTGCGGGTGGCCCTGTCCGCCGCGGCCGTCCTGTCGACGCTGTTGGTGATGGATCTCGCGCTGGGCGTGGTGTCCGCGGCCCATTCGTCGCCCGTTCACTTGAGCAACCGGCGGGTCAGCATCGCCCTCGACTGCTACCCCAGCAACCCGCGTGGATACTTCGACGTCGACCTGCGCGACGCGGACCGCCGGCGCCGCTACGACGCGCGGCAGGTGCGCGGTGTGGACGAGGCATGGTCGCGGGCGCCCTTCGCGGTGGAGCTTCGCTTCAACACGCTACAGTTCCGCGACGCCGAGTTCGGTCCCCGCCGGCCGGGCGTGCGCCGCGTGGCCGTGCTGGGCGACTCGTTCACCGAGGGACAGGGCGTCAAGGAGCCCGACACCTACCCCCGGCGGCTGGAGGCGATGCTGAACGCCGCCGAGCCGGGCCGATGGGAGGTCCTCAACTGGGGCCGCCGCGGCGCCGACTTCCCGAGGCTCTACGACACATTCGAGCAGCTCCTCCGGTACGACCCGGACGTCGTCGTCTACGGCATGTTCCTCAACGACGCCGAGCAGTCGGACGCGTTCCGCACCCGCTACTCCTTCGTGAACGAGTGGATGCACGGCCGGCGCCGGCCCCGCGTGGAGCCGGGGTTGCTCGACTTCGTCTTCGACAGGCTCGAGCGCCGCCGCCTGGACCGCGAGACGCTGTCCTGGTACGCGCAGATGTACGCGGAGCCGAACCGCGAGGGCTGGGCGCGCACCCGGTCCCACCTCCGCGAGATGGATCGGAGGATGCGCGAGCGAGGCGGCCGGCTCCTGGTCGCCGACTGGCCGGTGCTGCTCGCGGACGCTTCCGCCGATCCGCTGGCCCCGGCCCACGACGCGATCGCGCGGGCCTGCGCGGCCGCGGGCATCGCCCACCACGACCTGCGCGCCGCGCTGGCGGGACGCCCGGCCGAGGCGCTGTGGGTCCATCCCCTGGACCAGCACCCCAACGACGTGGCCCACCAGCTCGCGGCGCAGAGCCTCGCCCCCGTTGTGAGGGCGCTCGCGGGTCCGCCCTCCTCCTAGAAGCCGGGCCTCAGCCCTTCCGCAGCAGGTCGAGGGCGCTCGGCATCGCCGGCGCGTCGGGGGCATCCGCCTCCGTGACCGCGGCCTCGCCGCCCTCGCCCGGGGCCAGGAACAGGTTCGCCTCGACGCCATGCTGGCGGTCGTACATCTCGCGGTAGCGTCCGCGCTTCGTGTAGAGGGCCGCGTGGGTGCCGCGCTCGACGATCCGGCCGCCCTCCACCACCAGGATCTGGTTCGCCCGGCGGATCGTGGAGAGGCGGTGCGCGATCACGAACGTGGTCCGCCCCCGCATGAGGAACGACAGGCCCTCCTGGATGAGGGCCTCGGACTCGGAGTCGAGGCTCGAGGTGGCCTCGTCCAGGATCAGGATCCGCGGGTCGGCCAGGATGGCCCGCGCGATGGAGACCCGCTGTCGCTGCCCGCCCGAGAGCTTCACGCCCCGCTCGCCCACCACGGTGTCGTAGCCCTGGGGGAAGCCGGTCGCGAACTCGTCCACGCGCGCGATCCGGCAGGCCTCGAGCACCTGGGCCTCCGCGGCGTCCGGGCGCGAGAAGGCCACGTTCTCGCGGATGGTGCCGTCGAAGAGGAACGTCTCCTGCAGCACCACGCCGAGCTGCGAGCGGTAGGTGTCGAGCCGGACCGTGGCCAGCGACACCCCGTCCACCAGCACCCGGCCCTCGGTGGGGACGTGGAACGCCGCCACCAGGCCGATGATCGTGGACTTGCCGGCCCCCGACGGCCCCACCAGGGCCGTCACCGTGCCCGGCTCGGCCCGGAACGAGACCCCCAGCAGAACGGGCTTGCCGCTCTCGTACGCGAAGTGGACGTCCTCGAAGACCACCTCGCCCCGCAGCGGACCGAGGGCCGCGGTGCGGCGGGGATCGGCGTCCTCCGGCCGCTCGCGCAGGACCTCGCGGGTCCGCTCCAGCCCCGCCATGGCCTCGGTGAGCTGCGTGCCGATCGAGACCACCTGGAACATCGGGGCCACCAGGAAGCCGAGCAGCATCGTGTAGGTGAAGAGCCCGCCCACCGTGAGCGTGCCGGCCAGGACCTGGCGCGCCCCCACGTACATCACCGCCGCGCCCACCACGCCCAGCAGGATGGTCGAGGACAGGGTCAGCACGGAGAAGCTGGTCAGCGTGGCGAGCACGTTGGCCAGGAGCCGGCCCACGCCCGCCCCGAAGACGGCCGCCTCGCGGTCCTCGGCGCGATAGCCCTTGACCACGCGCACGCCGCCCAGGGACTCGGTGAGGCGGCCCGTGACCTCGGCGTTGATCTTGCCCCGCTCTCGGAAGATGGGCCGCAGCGTCCCGAAGGAGCGATAGAGCACGAGGCCGAAGACGGCCAGGGAAAGGAGCGTGACCCCGGTCATCCCGGGGCTGATGCGCAGCATGAGGACGAGGGCGATGGCGGCGGTGAGCAGCCCGCCGATCAGCTCGACGAGGCCGGTGCCGATCAGGTTACGGACGCCCTCCACGTCGGTCATGATCCGCGACACCAGCGCGCCCGTCTTGTTGGCGTCGTAGTACGCCACCGGCAGCCGACCCACGTGGGCCTGGACCTGGCGGCGCAGGTCGGCGATCAGCCGCTGCGCGGCCTTGGAGAGCATCTGGGTCAGCCCGAACGACGTGATGCCCTGGACGATCGTGGCCGCCACCACGGCCCCGACCAGCGGGAGGAGCAGGTCCGCCCGCCGCGCCCCGATCACGTCGTCGATGAAGAACTTGGTGGAGGCGGGCAGGACGAGGCCGCACACGCGGTTGACGGCGATGAGGACGAGCCCCACGGCAAGCAGCCCCCGGCGGGGCCGGATCAAGGCCATGAGCTCCGGCCACAACGCGCGGATCCGTACGGAACGCTCGGGCCTGGGCCGGGTCTCGTCGGATGCGGCGGCGGCGGTCACGTCCGCATTCTATCGTCCGGACCGCGCGCCGCCGTTCGACGAGGCGGGCTACGGCTTCTTCTTCTTCAGCGTCATGGTGCTGGTGCCGAACTTCCAGACCTCGGAGTCGACCTGCCAGCCGGCCTTGCCCTTCGAGATCTCGACCGTCCCCGTCCCGGCCGTCTTGTCGGAGGCCTGGGTGGCGGTGACGTCCAGCGTGTACCCGGTGGCGGTGGCCGTCTCCTTCACCACCTTGACGTTCGTGATGTCGGCGTACATGCCGCTGATCATCCCGACGCCCATTTCCTGCTCCTCCTTCGAGGCCTTGTCCATCTCCTTCTGCTGGTCGGCGTCCATGAACGGCCGCAGGTCGTCGATCGTCTTCGCCGAGGACATGGCCTTGTGATACGCCACGAAGTAATCCGAGGCGGTCTTGGCGTCGGACGCCTTCTGGGCCAGGGCGGGCGTGGCCAGCCCCAGGGCGAGGAGCACGGCAGCGAACTTCTGAGTCATCGTCGTCCTTTCCGGGCCGTGGGGCCCGTGCTGTGGCTTTGGTTGAGAGGAAGTCACATCTTACGATAGCGCGGGCCGCTGCCGCCTTCCCGGGGCGTCCAGCGGGGACCGATCACGTCGGTGGCCTTGCAGTCGACGCAGTTCGGAGGGTTGACGACCAGCCGGTCGCCCTGCCGCTCGTACACGCCGGCCGGGCACATGTGCTGGTAGAGCTCGGCGACCTCGCCGGGCACGTCCGGGGCCACGAGCAGGTGGCCGGGGATGTCGTCGCGCGTGGCGTTGCCGGCCTTGAAGACGGCGTCGAGCTTCGAGAACGTCAGCTTGCGGTCGGGGGTGAAGGCCTCGGCGCCGCCGGCACGCCGCGGCACGTCCGCGTCGCGCTCGGAGTGGATCCGGCCGCCGGGGAAGGCCCCGCCGGTGACGCTCATGAGCGCGGCCTGGACGCCGCCCAGGTAGAAGCCGGCCTTCTGGAATACGATGCGCATGTTCCGCCGCGCGCGCAGGTCCTTCATGATGAAGCTCTCGTCGACCGCGCGGTCGTAGGGGGCGAGGGCCGCGGCCGAGGTGTCGCCCTGCTTCAGGGCCGCGAAGATCGCCCGCGCCGCCAGGATCCCGGACTGCATGGCGTAGTGGATGCCCTTGAGCGAGGCCACCTCCACGAAGCCGGCCGCGTCGCCCACCACCATGAGGCCGTCTCCGTGCCGCCGCCTGGGGACCGCGTGGAACCCGCCCTCCGGGATCGTCTTCGCTCCCCATTCGACCATCTCGCCGCCTTCGAGGTACGGCCGGAACAGCGGGTGCAGCTTCATGCGCTGGAGCAGGACGTGGACGTCGAGGCCGGCGTCCTTGTAGTCCATGCCCACCACGAGGCCCAGGGCCACGAGGTTCGGCTGGAGCGGATAACAGAAGCTGCCGCCGAAGGCGTCGGTGGGAAGCGGCCAGCCCAGCGTGTGGATGACGGCGTCCAGCGGCCGCTTGGTCTCCCACAGCTCCTTCACGCCCAGGGCGTAGATCTGGGGATTGTCCGATCCGACCTGCTGCCACTTCTGCCAGGCCTGGGTGAGCGAGCCGCGCGTGCCCTCCGAGAGGACCGTGACCCTGGCCGTGACGTCGGTGGGCGGCGTATGACCGGAGCCGGGAGAGCCGTCGCGCTTCAGGCCGGACGGCGTGGTGCGGACGCCCACGACGCGCGAGCCCTCGACGAGCAGGGCGTCGGCCGGGTAGCCCGCGAACATGTTCACGCCCAGGGCCTCGGCCTTCTCTCCCAGCCAGCGCACGATCTCGCACAACGAGGCCACGTGGAACCCGTGGTTCTTCATCGTGGGCGGGGTGGGGACGCGCAACGCGCGGGTGCCGGTGAGGAAGTAGACGCGCTCCTTCGTGACGGGCGGCCCCAGGGGAAGCTCGGAGGGCTTCGCGTCGGGGAACAGCTCGCGGAACGCGACGGGGTTGACCACCGCCCCCGACAGGCAGTGCGCCCCGAGCGTCTCCGCCTTCTCGAGGACCGCGATCTCCACGTCCCCCAGGCCGCCGCCGGCCTCCTTCTCCTTCTTGACCAGCCGCGCCAGCTCGATGGCGCCCGAGAGCCCCGCCGGGCCCCCGCCCACGAACACGACGTCCATCGGCACCGCCTCCGGGCCCGGGGCTTCCTTCAGGATGAAGCGGTCGACGGGGAGGTCGGGTTGGAACTTCGCCGGGACGATCATTCCCGGCCGGTCCACGCTCACGCGGGCGCACCTGCGCGCGGGGCGAGCGTCGGGTCGCGCCTCACGACCTGGCCCAGGGCCCAGAAGAGGATGCAGACCGCCCAGAACGAGGCGGGGAAGATGCCGACGCAGCAGAGCACCACGCCGAGCTGGGCCGCGACGCTGGCCAGCAGGTAGAGCAGCAGCGCCATGGCGTAGTTGCCGAGGTTCCGCCGGATGAAGGCGAGGTTCTCGCGGACCTCGAAGCCGGCGCTGACGCGGTCCAGCATCGCGAACCGCGCCAGGGCGGCGGGCACGTAGAGGGCCAGGACCAGCATCAGGACCGCCGTGACCGCGTACACGCCCATCAGTCCCACGGCAGCCAGGGCGCCGAATGCCTCGGACGCGTCACGGGACCCCGAGGCGCCGGAGAGGCCCGCGCCGGTCATGGCCACGACGAACGCGAACGCCATGGGGACGATCGCCACGGGGAGGACGTAGAGCAGATAGATGGCCAGGCCGCGCAGGCCTTCGCCGAAGATCCCGCCCAGATCGTCCCACTCGGGGAGGGGCCGCGGGTCACCGGCGGCCACGCGCCGGAGGAGCCGCACGGCGTAGCCCACCACGAAGAACCCGCCCACCAGCACGCCCGACAACAGCGTGAAGACCCCGCCGATGAGGATCTTCTTGATCCAGTCCGGGTCCTCGGGCACGAAGCGGAAGCCCTGGGCGATGTCGATGGTGTCGCCGGCCGGCACCGGGCCGGAGGCCGAGCTCATGCCGCGTTCCCTATCTCAAGGTGATGCCGAATATCTGGAAGGACACCGATTCGTTCGTGGTGCCGAGATTCAGGATCACCAGGGAATACGACCCCTCCGGCACGTTGGACGCGGTGATCGTCTTGGGCTTCGCGCCGGTGGTGTTCTGCACGAGGAACGGACAATTCGGATCCTGGATGCAGTCCCCCTGGCCCCAGGCCACGGCCACCGGGTTCGAGGGGAAGGTCCAGTCGACCGTGGCTTCGAGCGTGACCGTTCCGATCCCAATGGCCTCGATGACCTGGATGTACGCCGCCCCCGTGCTCGCGGGAGGCAGGTTGCTCTGGGAACCCTCGACGATGAGCCTGCGCAGGAATTCAGGCGGAGCGGGCGTGGAGGGCGCGGACGGCGATCCGCCACCGCCTCCGCAGCCGGCGAGACAGACGAGCAGGGCAGCCGCCAGGGCCCCCGTTCTGATTGGCACGGCACGCACACTACCCTTCACCGGAAGACGCGGTCAAGCCCCGGTGTTGAAAACGCCGGCCGGCGCCGCTATGGTGGGCCTCGATCCGCACGTGGAGATCCTCTCCTGCGACGTTCTGGTGGTGGGCGGCGGGGGCGCCGGCCTGCGCGCGGCCATCGCCGTGGCCGAGTCGCATCCCGCCCTGAGCGTGGCCGTGATCTCCAAGGTCTACCCCATGCGGAGCCACACCGTCTCCGCCGAGGGCGGGGCCGCGGCCGTGATCAAGCCGGGTGACAGCCTCGACGCCCACGCCTACGACACGATCTCCGGCGGCGACTGGCTCTCCGACCAGGACGCGGTCGAGGCCTTCGTGAAGGAGGCCCCGGAGGAGATGCTCCGCCTCGAGCACTGGGGCTGCCCCTGGAGCCGCGAGCCCGACGGCCACGTGGCGGTGAGGCCGTTCGGGGGCATGAAGGTGCAGCGGACGTGGTTCGCGGCGGACAAGACCGGGTTCCACATGCTGCACTCGCTCTTCCAGACCACGCTGAAATACGAGGGCATCCGGCGGTTCGACGAGTCCTTCGTCACGCGGCTGCTGGTCGACGACGGGCGCTGCCAGGGCGTGGTGGCGATCGAGCTGGCCACAGGGCAGGTCCGCGCCATCACGGCCCGAGCCGTCATCCTGTGCACGGGCGGCTGCGGGAAGATCTTCCCCTTCACCACGAACGCGAACATCAAGAACGGCGACGGCATGGCCCTGGCCTACCGCGCGGGCGCGCCGCTCAAGGACATGGAGTTCGTCCAGTACCATCCCACCGGCCTGCCCTTCACGGGGATCCTCATCACCGAGGCCGCGCGCGCGGAGGGCGGCTGGCTGCTCAACAAGGACGGCTACCGCTACCTCCAGGATTACGACCTGGGCAAGCCGGAGCCCAAGCCCGTCCTGCGGTCCATGGAGCTGGGGCCGCGGGACCGCCTCTCGCAGGCCTTCGTCAAGGAGCAGGAGAAGGGGCGGACCCTGGAGGGCCCCTACGGGAACTACGTCCACCTGGACGTGCGCCACCTGGGCCAGAAGACGATCGAGAAGAAGATCCCCTTCGTGCGCGAGCTGTGCCTGAAGTACGAGAACATCGACCCGGTGAGCGAGATGATCCCGGTCCGGCCGGTCGTGCACTACATGATGGGTGGCGTCTCCACAGACATCGACGGGGCCACGCCGCTGCGCGGCCTGTACGCGGCGGGGGAGGCCGCCTGTGTCAGCATCAACGGCGCCAACCGGCTGGGGTCGAATTCGCTCACGGAGCTGCTGGTCTTCGGGGCCCGGGCCGGGAAGGCCGCGGCCGCCTTCGCGGCCGCGCAGAAGCCGGCCGGCGCCGCGGCGCTGGCGCAGGCGCAGGACGAGGGACGGCGGCTCGCGGACCGGCTCGGCCGGACCGGAGGCACGGAGAGGATCGCGACGCTGCGCGCCGAGATGCACCAGACCATGGAGGGCAGTGCCGGCATCTACCGGACGGGCGCCGCGCTGGCTGGGGCGGCCTCCAAGATCGAGGAGCTGCGCCGGAGGTGCGAGGCCGTCTCCCTGGACGACCACAGCCTCACCTTCAACACGGAGCTGACGTCGGCGCTGGAGCTGTCGTACATGCTGGACCTCGCCGCCGCCATCGTGCAGTCTGCCCTCCAGCGCAAGGAATCCCGCGGGTCGCACCAGCGGACCGACCATCCCGCGCGCGACGACGGGAAATACCTCAGCCACTCCCTCGCCTACCGGACAGAGGACGGGCCGCCGCGGATCGAGTACCTGCCGGTCACCATCACGCGCTGGCCGCCCGCCGAGCGCGTCTACGGGAGGTAGGGACATGCCCCAGACCGTGGGCGTCTCCGTGGCGCGCTACCGGCCGGAGCAGGAGGCGGAGCCCGTCTTCCAGGAGTACGAGGTGCCGTTCCGGAAGGACTGGGTGGTGCTCGACGCCTTGAACTACATCAAGGACCGGCTGGACGGGTCGCTCTCCTTCCGGTGGTCGTGCCGCATGGGAGTCTGCGGGAGCTGCGGGATGATGGTGAACGGCGAGCCCAAGCTGACCTGCGCGGCCTTCCTCTCGGACCAGGGCGACGGGCCGATCCGCGTGGAGCCGCTGCGCTTCTTCCCCGTGATCCGCGACCTCGTCGTGGACATCACCGACTTCATGAAGAAGCTGAAGAAGGTGAAGCCGTGGATCGTGCGCGAGACCGAGAGGCCCGTGGCCGAGGGCGAGCACCTCCAGACCCCGGACCAGCTCGACGCCTACAAGCAGTTCAGCATGTGCATCAACTGCCTGCTCTGCTATTCCGCGTGCCCCATCTACGGCCTGGAGCCGAGCTTCGTGGGGCCCGCGGCCATCGCCCTGGCCCAACGGTACAACATGGACTCTCGCGACCAGGGGGCGCGGGAGCGGTTGGAGATCCTGTCCCACAAGGACGGCATGTGGGAGTGCACCTTCGTGGGGGAGTGCACGAAGGCCTGCCCGAAGCACGTGGACCCGGCCGGGGCCATCCAGCAGTACAAGCTGACGAGCGCGGCCCACTGGTTCAAGACCCTGCTCCCACTGGGAGACCGATGAGCGCCGGCGCCCACTACACGCCCTATCACCCCAAGTGGTATCGCAAGCGCGTCTCCGTATGGTGGTGGCTGGAGAGCGGGTCGTACACGGGCTTCGTCCTGCGCGAGCTGAGCGCCGTGGCCGTGGCCTTCTTCGCCGTGATGCTGATCGCGCAGATCCGGGCCCTGGCCGGCGGGCCGGCGGCCTACGCCCGGTTCACGGCCACGCTGGCCTCGCCGGCGGTCCTCGTCCTGAGCGTCATCGCCTTCCTGTTCGTCCTCTTCCACGCCGTCACCTGGTTCAACCTCGCGCCCACGGCGATGGTGGTGCGGGTACGCGGGAAGCGGGTCCCGGACGCGGCCATCAGCGGATCGAACTACGCGGCGTGGGTGGTCCTCTCCGCCGTGGTGGCCTTCCTCATGCTGCGGAGCTGACGGTGCCGCGGCCCCTGACCCCGTTCCTGTGGACGCTCTTCAGCGCGGGCGGGACCGTGGCCGCGCTCCTCTACCCGGTGCACTTCTTCCTGACGGGGCTCGCGATCCCCATGGGATGGGTGTCCGACCCGGGGTACGGCGCGCTGCGCGGCCTGGCTCTGCATCCGGTGACGCGCCTCTACCTCTTCGTTCTCGTCTCCCTGCCGCTCTTCCACTGGGCGCACCGCTTCCGGTACACCCTCTACGACGGCCTGCAGCTGAAGCACCTGACCGCGCTCATCGCCGTCCTTTGCTACGGCACCGCGTTCATCGGATCCGTGACCGCCGGGTACACGCTGCTGACCCTGCGCTGAGGAGGGACCATGTTCGAGCTGAAGCTCCTGACCAGTGTGGCGGTCCCCAAGGCCCTGGAGCGGGCCGAGCGCTACCGGTTCCTGAACGAGCCCGGGGAGGCGGAGAGCATCTGCATGGACGTGCTCCGCGTGGAGCCCGACAACCAGAAGGCCCTGGTCACGCTGCTCCTGGCCCTCACCGACCAGCTGGAGCACAGCCTGGACATCACCGAGGCCCGGGAGGTCCTGACCCGCCTGCGGGGCGACTACGAGCAGGCCTACTACGCGGGGATCATCTGCGAGCGCCGGGCCAAGGCCCTCATGCGGCACGGCGGACCGGGCTCCGGCTACGTGGCGTACGACGGCCTGCGCGAGGCCATGAGCTGGTACGAGAAGGCCGAGGCCCTGCGCCCGGAGGGCAACGACGACGCCACCCTGCGCTGGAACACCTGCGCGCGGATCCTGATGAGCCACCCGAACCTGCAAGCGGGACCGCAGGAGCGCTGGGAGCCGCCGCTGGAGTAGGTCAGGACCGGACTTCGGCCATCAGCGCGAACGCGTTGCCGTCGGGGTCCCGGAAGAAGGCCATCCACAGCTCGTGGTCGGGCATCCT
>Ga0075428_100005178_pt1 | contig 14478 bp, 15 predicted proteins | sample RhiMetdeltSRZDD2_FD_75291 | JGI IMG/M metagenome (GOLD analysis project Ga0075428, IMG submission 75291) | Populus rhizosphere microbial communities from Tennessee, USA - Rhizosphere MetaG P. deltoides SRZDD2 | ecosystem: Host-associated > Plants > Roots > Rhizosphere > Soil | place: USA...
GCTCGTGACCGCCAAGACCGTCACGCTGCCGCGGCTGATGCAACTGGCCCCTTCGGGCACGATCGATCCGTCGGCCACGCTGTACAACTCGACGATGTTCCTCATGGCCGCGCTCCTCGTAATGGCCCTGGTTGCCAATGCGCTGATTCGTCCAGTGAGCGCCAAGCACCACCTGGCCGAGTGACAGTGGGCCTGGGCGATCTAAAGCGGACGGCAGATCGCGGCCAGCGGGCGGCAGGCATCCCGGTCAAACGCTATCATGACCCAGACAGGAGCCAAATCATGTTCCGCTTCAATATTCGCGATTTGCTGTGGCTCACCCTGCTCGCTGCCGTCATGGTCGCCTGGTGGGTCGATCGGCGGGCGCAGGCCCGGCGGATTGAAGAGCTCGAGAAGTCGGCGATAGGCTGGACCGTCTGGGGTGACATTGACTTGAGCCAGAACACGCTCACCATCGATTCGGCCAAGATGAAGTTCAAGTCACCCAGTCCGTAGCGCTACACCGGCCGCGACCTGCAATTTCACGCTGCTTGCCTGCGGCGATCACTGCCGCCCATTCATCCTGAGACGAGGCCTGCTATGCACTGGCTGTACCTGACCCTCGCCATCCTGGCCGAAGTTGCCGGCACGACCTGCATGAAACTCTCGGCCGGATTTACCAGGCTCGTGCCGTCGCTGCTGATGTGGCCCCTCTACGGTATTTGCTTCTTCTTACTGGCCCTGGCCCTCAAGAAGATCGACGTCAGCGTCGCCTACGCCATTTGGAGCGGACTGGGGACGGCACTCATCGCAGTCATAGGCATTCTCTACTTCCGCGAGCCGGTCACGCTGCTGAAGATCGTCGGCGCCCTGGCCATCATCGGCGGCATCGTGGCGCTGAACTTGTCGGGCGGGACGCACTGACATGCGGGGCAACGGTGACGCTCGTCAATTGATGCGAGGTCATACCTCGCCGCGCCTTTCCAGCCGTTTGTACAAGAGCAGCGAATACACGATCGGCCAAACGGCGGCGACCATGATCAGACCGATCACGACGATGACGACGGCCGGCAGCGGGAGCGGCAGAACAATGGCGAGCAGACCTAAAGCGCCGGCGACGACGAACATCCGCGCCGCCAGTCGGTGCGTATCATTCCAAACGCGCTCACTGGCCAGCGTCCAGGGGGTGCGAATGCCGACGTAGAAATTGCGGCGAACCTTGCCCATGACGTTGCCGATCAGGACAAACATCACGAGCAAGCCGGCCAGCAGCAGCCGCGTGATGTCCACTTGCACCTGCCTGTTGCCCGCTTCGAGCGCCGCCCACAAGGTCAGCGCGTGGACGAAGCCCATCATGCCGGTGACCACCAGCGCAATGAACCAGTACGTTGCCCGGAAGGAATCCACCTCGAAGTGTTTTGGCGACAGCCAGGGTAGGGCCCAGAACAAGAGCAGCATGCCCGCCATGATCGCCGGCATCAGGAACGTGGCCCAGGTCTTGCTGCCATAGCCGTCGATTTTCCCTTCGATGTTCCAGTGGGTGGGAATCACCGCGGGCAGCCTGGGATAAAGGATCAACGAAGCGGCCAGAGCAAGCGCCACCAGGCCGACGGTCAGGTAGATGTACAGGCGTGTCATGGTTTTGTCCTTGCGCCCGGTTTGCCGCTCCCCAGCAGGTCCCACAGCCAGGCGAGCACATCCTGGGCGACGGTCGTATTGAGCGAGTAGAACAGTTGCTGCCCATCGCGGCGGCAGACAACGAGGTCGGCCTCCTTGAGGACGGCAAAGTGGTGTGACATGGAGGGTTTGGACATTTCGAATTTGGCGGCCAGTTCACCGGCCGAGAGTTCACCGCGCCGCAGCAGGCGCAGGATTTCACGCCGCGTCGGGTCAGCCAGGGCCTTGAAAACCTGATTGGTCATTCGCAGTGCGACAGTCGATATTTAGATAATCGTCTAATTATCTAGTGTTCCGCATGCAAAGGCAAGATCCGCCCATTGCCGCCTGGAAAGGGCCGGCAGCCGTCGTTCTAACTGCCGGACAGAGCGTGGGTTGTATCTTGCGTAACGGCCAGCCGTTAAAGTAGTTGTATTGGCACCGATCGTGGCCCCCGGTGATCAGCCATCGGGCCGCAACCAGCAATATTTCCTTGCCTCTCCAGGAGAACCGTCATGTCCACCACTCCCCGCCGCGAATTCTTGAAAACCGTAGGCCGCGGAATGCTCGTGGCCGGACTGGGGGCCTCCTTGGCCCACGACCTCGGCTTGGCCAGCGCTCGCGCGGCCGATGCTCCCGCGCCGCTTAGCTTTGGCGGGTACGACGGCCTGATCGACCTGATGCAGAGCACGCCGCCAGAGAAGCTCCAGCCGATCCTGATCGAAAAGCTCAATAAGGGCGAAGCCGACCTCAAGCAGCTCATTTCGGCCGGAGCTTTGGCGAATGCCGAGACCTTTGGCGGCGAGGATTACGTCGGCTTCCACACGGCGATGGCGATGCTGCCGGCGTGGTACATGACCGACATGCTACCCAGCGAGCGGCGGCCGCTGCCGATTTTGAAAGTTCTCTATCGCAACTCGGGTCAAATCCAGGCGTTCGGCGGTGCGGATAAGAAAGTCCTTCGCCAGCAATACGCCGCCGAGGAAGCGACGGTCGAAAACGTGGACCTGGCCATTCGCGATGCCGGCCGCGAAGGAGACGTGGAGAAGGGGGAGAAGCTGTTTGCCCCGCTGGCCAAGGCGCCGCTGAAGGAGATGTTCAATGTCCTCCAGCCGATCATGCAGGACGACATCAACGTCCATCGGTTCGTCTTTGCCTATCGCACCTACGGCCTGGCCGATCTGCTCGGCAAGGAGCACGCCTACACGATCCTGCGGCAGTGCGTCCATTTCTCCTGCGAGCACGAGCAGGGGCGGATCGCCCGCAATCAAGGCGGATCGCCAATTCGCGAGCTGATGCCCAAGTTGCTCGATCAGTACAAGCTGGCCGGCAAGGAGCTGGGCAAGCGCGATCCGGGCGATGCGGCAGTCGAAGCCCTCGCCGAGACGATTTACCGCGGTCCGGCGGACCGCTCGGCCGAAGCGGTGGCCGGCGCGCTGGCCGAAGGGATCAGCCCGGAGGTGGTCGGCGAAGCGATATCGATCGCCTCGAATCTGCTCTGCCTGCGGCAAGGGCCCGATCCGTGGCGGACGCACGGCGATTCGGCGGGCGTGCACTCGTCGGATGCCACCAACGCCTGGCGGAACATGGCCCGCATCGCGGAACCGCGGCACGCGATCAGCGGTCTGATCGTCGCCGGGTATCACGTAGCGGTCCACACGCCCTACAAGGGAAATGCGTATCCGCTGGCCGAGCATCGGGCCGCGATCAAGGCGACCGACCAGGAAGGATTGCTCGCCGAGGCGGAAGATGCGATCCGCCACAACGACCAGGGACGGGCGGCCGCGGCCATCGCCATCTTCGGTGAGAAGGGTGGCAAGCCGGAGACCGTGTACGAGCGGATGCTCAAGTACACGATCAGCGAGGACGGCCGCCTGCACGGCGAGAAATATTTCCAGACCGTGCAGGAGGAGTACAAGACGACGCGGCAGGCCTTCCGCTGGCGGCAAATCGTCGGCCTGGCCCGCGTCACGGCCAGCGCCTTCGCCTACGACCGCGAGGACAAGCACGGCAAGCGCGCCCCGGGCTACGAGGACGCCTGCAAAATGCTGAAGGTGACGGCGTAGAGCCTTTTGTCAGACTACCGCCTTCAAACGCCGAGAAGTATATCTCGGCGTTTTTTTTTGGCTGTTGGTGGGACGGAGAGTTCAGGACTTGTTGCTGCCGGGAGCCACGGTCGCAAGCCGGTTGAGCACTCCGATCAACTCCTGGTTGCTCGGCACGTCGGCACTCGTGCGGCCGTAGTGCGCGTAGGCTACCTTTCCCGTGCGATCGATCACGAACGAGCCAGGAAGCTGGTAGGGATCGCCGATGATCTGGCCGACGCCGCGCTTTAGCAGCGACTGCGCCCCGGCGGCCCACATGCTCGGACCGGCAACCGACAAGAGGTTTCCCCGCGGCACATGATAGGCCCGGTACGCCGCCTGCTGCGGATCTGAAAGGAGCACAAATGGGAGCCGGTAGAACTCGCGAAACTTCCGCGATTGCTCGGGCTTGCCCATCGTGACGGCGGCAACTTGTCCGCCGGCAGCCGTGAACTTGTCGTACTCGTCCCGCACGCGCACGGCATGCTCGCGACAGAGCGGTCAGCCGAAGTGGCGCACGAAGAGGAGCACCAGCGGCCGCTGCTGCCACAAATCGGACAGCCGCACCGGCCCGCCTTCGTCACCCAGTAGCGTCAGATCGGGGGCAGCATCGCCCGGTGATAGCCGAGAATCTCCCGCAGCGGTCGTCATTTCTTGGCTACCCGCGCTGTCAGTTTCTTCACGACCGCCATGAACTCCTTCCGCAGCTCGTCGTACTTGGCCACGGTCTTGGGCCCGGGCGCCTTGACGTAGTTCATGATGATCTCTTCTGCCGCGACGAATTCGGATCCGATGTCGGCAATTTCCGTAGCAATCTCGAGTGGGATGCTTGTCACTCCATTGGCGTCGCCGTGCAGTAGCTCCCCATGATTTACCATCAGCGAGCCGACTCGCACCGGCAGGCCCAGGTGAAGCATGTGGCAATAGCCGTGCGAGCAGATGGTCGATCCGGTGAAGACCGGGTATTTGAGCGCCCGCACCTGCTCGAGGTCGCGGCCGCCGCCGTTTGTCACCAGCCCGGCCGAGCCGAAGGCTAGGTAGGTCGAGCACATCACCTCGCCAAAGACGGCGGCCGCCGGCGGGTCGTCGAGATCCTGGAACACGACCACGGCAGGACCGGGCAGTTTTGAGAACTGCTCGAGCTGGGCCTGGATGCTGCCGTAGGCGTCGCCGCCAGCGGGCGGGGCGTCACTGCGGAAGCAGGCCGTGCAGGCAAAGCCCACCATCGGCGGAAACTCCGGAAAATTCGCTTTGACCCGACCATCCATGTAGCCCCGGTTGCGGGGACGAACGTCAAACAGCTCGATGACGTTGCAAATCGTGGGCGTATCAAATTTGGCCAGTCTGGCGAGCGTTTCTTTGGTAATCGGCATCGATGGTCTCCGGGCGCGGTGAGTTTTGGCATGATCATAACGGCTGGATGGCTCGGTCCAAAGTCCACGGTCGCTGGTTCGCGGTGCAGTCCTTCGTCGCGCTGATCGCACGCGACTTGGGACTTTGAACCTCAGAGTTTGGACTCAGAAACGGTTTTTGACGTACAATTTCTGTTGGAGACCACTTGATCTGGCTCCTACCCTACCGATGCTTCCAGTCACCTTCGCCCTGATCTCCTGGACTGCCGCGAGCTGGTTCGCGGCCGGCGTGTTGCTGGGTGGGACGTTGGTCTGGCTGGTGAGCCGAATGTTTTCCGAGTGGAAGCTCGAAAAACATGCCCGCCAGATGCAGTCCTTGTCGGTGCAGGCGCGGACCGACAGCCTGACCGGACTGGCCAACCGCCGCGTGCTGGAGGACGAATTCGTCCGCCGGCTGGCCCTGTGGCGGGAGCAGAAAACGCCGCTGGTCCTGGTCCTGGCCGATATCGATCACTTCAAGCAGATCAATGATGAGCACGGATTGCAGGCCGGAGATGCGGCGCTCAAGCATCTGGCCAGCGTCATGACTTCGACGCTGCGGCAGACCGACCTTGTCTCCCGCTTCGGCGGCGACGAGTTCGCCATTCTGCTGACGGCCCAGGACCCGGACCAGACGGCGCAGGCGGTGGCCCGGCTCCAGCGGGCGCTGTCCGACGCGCCGCCGCTGTTCGACGGCGAACCGCTGCCGATTACGGTCAGTTTCGGAGCGACGTCTCCAGAAGCCGGTTTGACCCCCAGCGACCTCTTTCGCCGCACGAACCTGGCGATGAAAGCCGCCAAGGAACAGGGACGGGATCGTGCGTACTGGCACGATGGTAAAAGCGCCGCGATCCTGGCTGGGAATGTGCCGGCCGCGACGCACAACTAGAGACGCTGCACGTCAAATCCCGTACAGCCTTCCGAGCTTCCCCCGCAAATGCCGCATCAGTCCCGCATGCGACAGCGGCCGGCCCGTCACGAGCTGTACCAGCTCGGCGGCACTGAAGCATTTGCCGCGATGGTGGATGTTTTCGTTTAGCCATTTCTTCAGCGGGGCGAACTCGCCGCGGGCGAACATCGCCGCCAGGCCGCCGAGGTCCTTGTCCGCCTGCTCGAAGAACTGCGCCGCGTACAAGTTCCCCAGCGAGTATGTCGGGAAATAGCCGACCAGACCCGCGCTCCAGTGAATGTCCTGCAAGGCACCGTCGGCATCGTCGGCCGGCTCGATGCCCAGGTACTGGCGGTATTTTTCCTTCCATGCTCCTGGCACGTCGGCAATCGGCAGCTCACCGGTGAGGAGCGCCTGCTCCAGCTCGAATCGCACAATGATATGCAGGTTGTACGTTGCCTCGTCCGCCTCCACGCGGATCAGCGACGGCTGGACGTTGTTGATGGCGAAGAAAAAGTCGTCCAGGCTCGTCTGGCCAAGCGCATCGGGGAACTCCGCCTGGGCCTTGGGAAAAAAGTGCTCCCACAGCGCGCGGCTGCGCCCCACCTGGTTCTCCCACATCCGCGACTGCGACTCGTGAATTCCCAGCGACAGGTACGTTCCTGGCGGCAATCCAAACTGCTCCGGCCGCAGCCCCAGATCGTAAATGCCGTGACCTGCTTCGTGCAGGATGCCGAAGAAGGCGGACGGGAAGTAGCGTTCGTCGTAGCGGGTGGTGATGCGGCAATCGTGCGGGCCCATCCCGGCGCAGAACGGATGGTGCGTCACGTCGAGCCGGCCGCGCTCAAACTCGAAGCCGATGGCCGCGGCAGCCGCCTTGCCGAATCGCTCCTGGGCCGACGCCGGATAATGTCGCTTCAGAATGTCCGCATTCGGCCGTTTGCCGCTGGCCATGATGGCCTGCACCAGCGGCACCAGCTCGGCCCGCAGATCGGCCAGCACCTTGGTTACTTCGTTCGTCTTGGCATCGGGCTCGAAGTCGTCGAGCAGCGCGTCGTACGGATGCTCCTTGTAACCGAGCGCTTCGGCCTGTTGCCGCTTCAGGTCGAACATCTTGGCCAGGTGGGGTGCGAACGACTTGAAATCGTCGTTCTTTCGCGCTTCGACCCAGGCCTGCTGGCCCAGGATGCTGGCCCGCGTCAATTCCTCGACCAGCGACTGCGGCAGCTTCACCCGCTTGTCGTATTCCTTTTTGATCTGGACGATCGTCGCACCGGCCTCGCTGTGCGGGTCTTTCGCTAACTCGCTGGCGGCCAACTCATGCAGCAGCTCGCCCAGCTTTGGATCGGTATGCCGCCGGTGGACGAGGCCCGTCAGGTACGTCATCTGCTCGGCGCGGTACGGACCGGCGGCCGTCGGCATATAGGTCCGCTCATCCCAGCCGAGCAGCGACTCGACCGATTCCAGAAGTGCCGTTTCGCGGGCGTGCTGACAAAGTTCGTCGAAGGAAGACATGGGGCGAGTGCGGATTGCGGAGTGTGGAGTGCCATCCACTCGTACTTTAGGCCCATTGCTAAGGACTGGCCACCGGCCCGTGTGTGTGCGCGAATACCTAGCCGAACATTACCACTCCTCATCCGCTGCAGCGCCGCTCGCCTTTAGCCTCTGACGCCCCTTTTCTGTTATTCGCACTCTGTCAAGGTCGCCCTTAACGGGCACTCGCTCAACGTAGCCCTCATTGACGAGCTCACACAAAAGCGAGTAAGCTCCGAACTCAACAAAAGGATAAGTGGTAGTTTCGCCACCCTGCTGTTCCAACAAGCGCAGTATCTGCTTATTAGAAAACGTCATTATAAGCACCTCCTACGAGTCACTGCAGCTGCATCTGCAGTGCGGCGTCCGTATATCCGCTCGCTTCCCATGCTGGCCAGCACATTCACCAGCCGGCGGGTTCTTCCACATTCAAATTCTGATTGATCTGGTTCACCCGCTTGTCGCGGTACTTTTCCCAGAAGGGTTCTTTCTTGGCTGGTGCGTCCCCTGCCGAACTCTGCGCCGCGCCGCCCGCGTCCTGGCCTGACGAATCGCTCCATGCGCTCGTCCGGGATGATTCGCCGGAATTCATGAGCGAGCAGCCGCTGGCGCACAGCAGCAATGCCGCCAGCGGCAGAGCCAGGAACAAGTCTTGAAACGAGAAGCTAGAGCAGTCGCCGTTCATAATTCGTCGCTCGTAGGCCGGGCACATCGGTCGCACGCGCGGACTATCGCAAATCAATTTGAGCACGTCGAGCGGAAAACTGTCGCGCGGCTGCCGTTTGCTAGCAACGGTTCCCCTTGACGGTGGGCAAATGCAGTGTATTCTTGAACCATACAAAAGGTGCGAGACCGGCGGCTCGATGCAGTGCCGCTGTGTTCCTTGGCTTCGATTTCAGCGACCTGGGCAATTTGCCCTGGTATCTGGCCTGCGACCGCGATGGATTCTCTTGCCCCTTGGCATCCTGCCGAGGCCTGCCGCCGCCAGGTTCGAAATGGAACCGGTGTCTGCCGCAGGCGGCCCGGCGCGGGGTCAGACCCGTGCGGGGGCGAAACGTTCGCATTGGCCGCTGCTATTGGCAGCCTACGGATGCTGATTCGGGAGATGGTCTGCTCTCTCTCCCTCAGGGCCATCGCAGGTGACTTTCGTGCACTTTGCACGGACCGGCTGTGCTCCAATTGTTTTTGAGGAAAGTGTTTGTCATGAGTTTTGTGGAATTGGAATTGTCCGAGTCGCTCCTCCGTGCTGTGCGGCACGCCGGATACGAAGTTGCCACGCCGATCCAGACACAGGCGATCCCGCACCTTTTGGCCGGCCGCGACCTGGTCGGCTGCGCTCAAACGGGAACCGGCAAGACGGCGGCCTTCGCGCTGCCGACGCTGCAGCGGCTGTCGCGGAGCCATGCCGCGCCGCCACCGGGCCGCCGCCGGATTCGCTGCCTGGTGTTGGCGCCGACGCGCGAGCTGGCCTCCCAGATTGGCGAGAGCTTTCGCACCTACGGCCGCTACACGAACCTGCGCTCGACGGTTATCTACGGCGGCGTCGGTCAGAATCCGCAGGTGAAGGCCCTCCAGCATGGCGTCGATATCGTGGTGGCCACGCCGGGCCGGCTGCTCGATCTGATGAATCAGGGCTACGTCAACTTGAGCCACGTCGAGATCCTGATTCTCGACGAAGCCGACCAGATGTTCGACATGGGTTTCATCCACGACCTGCGGCGGATCGTCTCCCGCGTCCCGCGCGAGCGCCAGACGCTCCTGTTTTCCGCCACAATGCCGCCGCCGATTCGCGAGATGGCCCAGCAGTGGCTGCGCGATCCCGTTTCCGTACAAGTCGTCCCGCAAGCGACGACGGCCGACCGCGTCGAGCAGTCGGTCTATTTCGTCGAGCGGCGGCACAAGCCACAACTGTTGACCCATTGCCTCAAGGAGCAGGGAGTGTTCCGCACGCTCGTCTTCACCCGCACCAAGCACGGCGCGGACAAACTGGTCAAGCACTTGATCCAGGCCGGCATTCGGTCAGCGGCGATCCACGGCAACAAGAGCCAAAACGCCCGCCGGCGGGCCCTCGAGGACTTCAAGTCGAGCAAGCTGCCTGTGCTCGTGGCGACCGACATCGCGGCCCGCGGCCTGGACATCGATGACGTGTCGCACGTGTTCAACTACGATCTGCCGATCGTTCCCGAGATTTACGTCCATCGGATTGGCCGGACGGCCCGCGCCGGTGCTGCTGGCGTCGCGATCACTTTCTGCGACGGCGAGGAGCGGAGCATGCTCCGCGAAATCGAACGGATCACGCGGCAGCGAGTGCCCGTGGCCAAGAGCGACATGGTTCCGGCGGCAGTGGAATCGGTCAGCGAGCGGCCGCGGCACGACCAGGTACATCGGCCGCATGCGCAGGCAACTGCGGCACGCCAGCCACAGAACGGCGACGGACAGCGCCGATTTGGAAAGCAGTCGGGCGGCAAGAGGCGGCGCAGCGGGAGTACCGGACCCAACCCTTACGGCAACCGCCGGCCGAAGAAGTTCGGCGGCAGGCGATTCTCCGTGGCAAATTGATCGGGAAAGCCTTTCGTCCTACTTCTTTCGCTGCGCGAATAGCCACTCGTAGATTTGCGGATCGGCATACGTCCTGGTCCACGAATCGTGGCCAGTCTTCTCGTATTCGGTGTAGGTGGGATTGCCGCCGGCTTTCTTGAGGGCGTCGATCATTTCGCGGGAGCGCTTAGGCTTGACCGTCGGGTCGCTGTCGCCGTGGAACGCCCAGATCGGAACGTGCTTGATTTTCTCCGCGAAGGCCGGGTCTCCGCCGCCGCAAACGATGAGTGCCGCGGCAAACCGGTCGGGATGGCGCTGGATGGCGTCCCAGACGCCGAAGCCTCCCATCGAGAGGCCGGTGATGTAGAGCCGCTTGGTATCCACGGGCAGCGTTTTCGTCAGGGATTCGACCAGCTCCAGCGACTGCTGGAGCGGCTCGGTCGGCATTTCTTTCATCGTGTGCGAATCGGCCGTCCACGGCGTATCGACCCACTGCTGACCTTCCGGGCACTGCGGCGCGACGACGAAGGCCGGGTACCTGGCCATGATTTCATCGGAAGCAAAGTCGTTCATGGCGTGGACGAGCTGCTTCTCGTTGTCGGTGCCGCACTCGCCCGCGCCATGGAAGAACAGGACGAGCGGATATTTTTCACCGGGCTTGATCTCCTTGGGGGAGAGCAGCCGGCAGGGGAGCGTCTTGCCCTCCGCGTCCTTGTATATGCGGGCTTCGAACCGGTCGCGATGGTCGGCGGCTGCGGAGGTGAGAGACATGAGCGACGGATAGACGAGTAGGCAGACGATTGACGCGAGGCGGGGCTTCATTGGCGGATCTCCGGAGACTCCGCCACTATCGCGGCTGGCCAGTGCTGAGTCAACGAGCGAGCCGAAAGCCCGAATTAGACGTTTCGCTGTCGGATAGGGTCGCTACGAAACCGCATCCTTGCGTAGGCATTTCCGCCCTGTCGAAAACGCTCTCTATCAAACGCGACTTCGGCAATCGACAAGTTAGACAGCTCCTCGATCACGCGATTCTCAAGCTCGCTCCAAGACAAGGGGTCGAACTCTTCTGGCGACACCGAGTCCAGCAACCGCACACGATACTCCGGTGAATAGTCGTCGAGTTCGTCGTCGAACTGGCTATCCAAGAGCAGAGATCTACCTTGGTGCCTAACGACAAGACTTCGCGGAACATCCCAAAAGGCGAAATACCGACACGGAATCCATTCCGACCGGTCGCCTTGCCGAGCGTCGCTCATGGGTTGCCCAAATCAAGGGCCGGCACTCGGAGTCTGCCTGCAACTTATTGGACAGTTGAAAACCTGCCCCACGTTACCGCGCCCCCACAAGCTGCTTCTTCTTCTCGCCGATGATCTCTTCCTGGATGCTGGCGGGCACCTTCTTATAGCTGGCCAGCTCCATGGTGAATGTCGCCTGACCCTGCGACATGCTGCGGATGTCGGTCGAGTAGCCGAACACCTCGGCCAGCGGGATCTCGGCCGTGATGGCGGTAATGCCGTCGCGCATGTCGGTGTTGACGATCATGCCGCGGCGGCTGGTGATGTCGCCGACGATCGAGCCCTGGAACTGCTCCGGGCACTCGACTTCGACCTTCATGATCGGCTCGAGCAAAACCGGCCGCGTGTCCTTGAAGTGCTCGCGGAAGCAGTTCTCGGCCGCGGTCTGGAACGCGCGGTCGGAGCTGTCCACCTCGTGGTACGAGCCGTCGGTCAACGTGATCTTTAGCCCGACGACCGGATACTCCGCCAGCGGGCCCTTGTTGAGCAGGCTGCGGAAACCCTTCTCGACGGACGGTATGAAGTTTTTGGGGATCCGCCCCTGCACCACCTCTTCCTCGAAGATGAACGTCTCGGTCGTCTCTTCGGTGATCGGCTCCATCCGGCCGACGATATGGGCGTACTGGCCGGCGCCGCCGGTCTGCTTCTTGTGCTTGTAGTTGAACTCATAGGCCCGCGTCGACGCTTCGCGGTAGCTGACCTTCGGCGCGCCGACCTCGACGTCCACCTTGTACTCCCGGCGGATCCGCTCGGTGTAAATCTCCAGGTGCAGCTCGCCCATGCCGGCGATGATCGTCTCGCTCGTCTCTTCGTCGTTGAACACCCGGAACGTCGGGTCCTCGCGGCGGAACCGCTGCAGCGCCTTGCTCAGCTTGTCGGCGTCCGCCCGGCTCACGGCGCTGATCGCCTGCTTGATCACCGGCTCGGGGACGAACATGTTTTCCAGCGAACAGTACTTCTGATCGGCGGCATACGTATCGCCGCTGGCGCAGTCGATCCCCATGATGGCCACAATGTCGCCGGCCTCGGCACTGTCCACTTCTTCCCGCTTGTCGGCGTGCATCTTCACGATGCGGCTGAAGCGGTCGGTGCGGCCAGTGCGCTGGTTGACGTACATCTGCCCCTTGGCGATTGAGCCCTGGTAAATCCGCATGAACGTGAGCTGGCCGAACGGATCGTCCACGATCTTGAAGGCCATGCCGACGAACGGCTTGGCCGGATCGGTGTCGAGCGGGAAGGTCTCGTCGGGGTTGTCCCACTTCTTGGCCTTTACCTGGTGCTCCAGCGGCGACGGCAGGTAGCGGACGATCGCGTCGAGAAGCGGCTGCACCCCTTTGTTCTTATAGGCGGTGCCAACGAACACGGGAGTGAACCCCTGCTCCTGGCACGCCTGTTTGGTGACTTTGTAGATCAGTTCTTCCGTGGTCGGCTCCTCGGAGAGGAGTTTTTCCATGAGCTCATCGCTGTACATGGCCAGCGCTTCGAGCATCTTGTGCCGGTATTCTTCCGCGCCGGCCTTGAACTGCATTGGAATCTCATCGTAGCGCACCTTCTCCCCCTTGGCGCCGTCGAAGTAGATCGCCTGCATCGTCACCAGGTCAATCGAACCCTCGTACTTCTCTCCGAGGCCCATCGGATATTGCATCAAGGCGGCATCCGCGCCGAGCTTGGTCTTGAGGTCGTCGATGATGGCAAATGGCCGCGCGCCGGTCCGGTCCATCTTGTTGATGAACGCCAGCCGTGGTACGTGATATCGCTTCATCTGCCGATCGACGGTCATCGACTGCGACTGAACGCCGCCGACCGCGCAGAGCACGAGTACGGCGCCATCGAGGACGCGCAGCGAGCGCTCGACCTCGATCGTGAAATCGACGTGCCCCGGCGTGTCGATGAGGTTCATCGTGTGCCCTTCCCACTCCAGGTGGGTGGCGGCACTGGTGATCGTGATCCCGCGCTCCTTCTCCAGCTCCATGTAGTCCATGGTCGCGCCGTCGCCATCCCCCTTGACCTCCTCCATCTTGTGGATGCGGCCGGAGTAATACAGGATCCGCTCCGAGAGGGTGGTCTTGCCCGAGTCGATATGGGCCGAGATGCCGAAGTTGCGAACTTTCGAAAGGTCCATAGATCACCTTGGGGAGTCGGTCTCACGAACCCGAGGCGTGAGCGAGGGCTTCGGCCCGGTCCCTCGCTCACGCTTCGGGTTGGTGTTTGCTGACTCGTCCTCTCTGCTGGCTCCTCGTGGGAAGCGCGAACGGGGAACAAAAACGACAATGCGCCCAAAATCCGACACTGCAAAATCGTCTTCCCTAGTAGTTGCCAGACAGGGCGACAAGGGCGGCCCCGGCGGCACTAGAGAGTCTCAGCCGGGGCGACTGGTAAAGCGGAATAGAACCCGCTTTCAGTGAGCGACCCGGTGACGATCAAAATGACAGTGGCATGGGGATTGGGCTCCCTTCTGCATAGGCCCTGCCCAGGCAAACCGCCCAGGTGAGCAATTACCATTCCAGTTTGTAATGTTACTCGAAACGACTGTTTGGGGAAGGTCAACGGGGGCCGTCAGGGCCGTCCCAAGCCGTTTTTCACCAAGATTTTACGGCCGCGGCCTAGCGTAGGGGAACGATTTTGCCGTTGAGCGGCAATTTGCGGTGGCTGTCACATGAACAAGCCCTGGACTGCTCCCATCATTTTGCCCGCTCAAGCCAGACCATGATGCCGTCGTAAGGCCCCTCTGGGACCTTTCCCTGTGCTTGGGCAGCGTCGAATTCGACTTTCGGGATGACTCGATAACGGAACAAGACGAGCGGCTGGCCCAGGTCGCTGGTCGTTACGCTCGCGGTCCGAAGTCGTGGATCACTGATTATGGTGATCGGCTGTGACGGCGCGAGCAGCATGTAATTATCGGGCAACTCGTGTTGCTTCTCACCCCACGGATAGCGCACGAACCATCGCCACCTGCCGTCCGCTCCCCGCCGCAGAAACACATCGACGTTGAACGTGGAAGATTCCAGCGGGCGTATCTGAAAATTCTGTCCCTCCCACTGGGTGGCCAGCCCTTCGCCAGGAATGTCATCGATCGCCCATTTCATCATGTACGGGCCCCCCGGCGGCAAATA
>Ga0075428_100005182_pt1 | contig 14475 bp, 12 predicted proteins | sample RhiMetdeltSRZDD2_FD_75291 | JGI IMG/M metagenome (GOLD analysis project Ga0075428, IMG submission 75291) | Populus rhizosphere microbial communities from Tennessee, USA - Rhizosphere MetaG P. deltoides SRZDD2 | ecosystem: Host-associated > Plants > Roots > Rhizosphere > Soil | place: USA...
GTGACCTGCCGGGCAGGTCACCCGTCCTCGCTATCGAAGAACGGACCCCGCACTCCCCGGAGCTCCTTGGACGAGGCTTCTTCGCAAACGGAGCGCGAAGCGCGGAGCGCGCAGCGAGCCAACGGCGAGCGGAGTCAATAAGGTGGGCATCCCATCGAAGCCCCGGACCTCGCAGGCGACGGAGCCCGCCGAAGCCGACCGGAGCCCCCAGCCTAACTCCCCGAGACCAGCTCCTGGATGGCGCGATGCAACATCTCGAAGACGTTCTCGATCTCCGCAAGCTCAAGACAAGAAAACGCGATGCGCAGATCCGTCGCGCTCGTCGCAATCACGCCGATGCCGTAGCGCTCGAGCAGGTGCACGCGCGCGCGCTCGGCGTCGACGCCCTTCACCGCGATGCACATGAAGTAGCCGCTGTTGAAGGGGTAGACCTCCCAGCTCTCGCGGAAGCGCGGCGCTGTCGCGACCTGCATCACGCGCTCGGCGCGCATGCGCAGGAGCTCGCGCTTCTGCTTGCGCTCCTCGGCCACCGACGAGGAGGCGAGCGCGTTCTCGACCAGCGTCTGCGAGAGCTGCGAGACGTTGGAGATGCCGCTGCGGATCGCGCCCCGGGTCTTCGCGTCGAGCACCTCGCAGACCGCGTCGGCGGTCTCGACGCGCCCGGGCCCGAAGGTGACGAAGCCGCAGCGCAGGCCCCAGGCGAAGAGCTCCTTGGTCGCGCCGTCGAGCTTCACCGCGAGCAGGTTCGGGTGGCGGCCGACGAGCAGCCCGAAGAGCGATTCGGTCATCGACTCGCCGCCGAGGTGGTAGAAGAGCCCGAAGTAGGCGTCGTCGAGAATGGCCACGACCCTGGTGCCGCGCTCCGCGGCGGCGAGCAGCGCGCGGACGATGCCCTCGCCCTCGGCGGGCGTCGGCACGTAGCCCGTCGGGTTGTTGGGGAAGTTCAGCAGCACGACGAGCTTCTCGCGCTTCGCGCCCTCCTGCTCGAGCGCGCGGGCGAGGCCCGCGACGTCGAAGCCGCCGCCGGCGTAGAACGGGTAGGTCGCGATGCGGCCGCAGAGCCGCACCTCGTAGGTGAGGCGGTAGTTGCCCCAGATCTTGTCGGGCAGGAGCAGCACGTCGCCGGGATCGACGAAGAGGTCGCCGGCGAGGAAGAGGCCGTGCGTGATTGCGCTCGTGACGATCGGCAGGCCGAAGCGGCGACCGGCGAGCGCGGGGTTCTCGGCGAGGAGCTTCTCGCGCCAGCGCTCGCGCAGGCCTGGCCTCCCGCCCGGCGAGGCGTAGTCGAAGGCGTCGCCGGCGGAGATGCCGACGAGCGCGCGCGCGATCGAGGGCAGGTGCATCGGCTCGCCACCCTCGGTCGCGATGCCGATCGTCGCGTTCGAGGTGTGCGCCTTCTGCCGCGCCTCGGCGCTCTGCGTCAGGATCCCCTTCGGGTAGTAGAGGCGCCTGCCGAGCGCCGAGAGCATCGCGAGCACCTCGGGGGCGGCCTCCTCGAGGCGGGCGTTCAGCTGCTGCGCCAGCGGGTTCAGCGGCGGGGCGTCGGCGGGGCGGGGCGTCACGTTCGGGGTCCGGTCTCGCGTCGGAGCGCATGGGACGCGACCGGCTCCGGCGACTCGAGCCGGCGCTGCAGCACGTCCACGAAGGCCTCGTATCCTAGCGCGCGCCAGAACGCCTGGCCCTCGCGGTTGCGCGCCGCGACGCGCACCTCGACCCGCGCCGCCGCGCGCTGCGCGGCCCACCCGCAGGCGGCGTGCACGAGCGCGCGCCCGATGCCGCGCCGGCGCCGCCCGGGCCGCACGCCGAGCTCGGTGATCTCCACGCGCGTCGCCTCCGCGAGCAGCCCCGCGCCGCGCTCGAGGCGCACGGCGCAGAATCCCTCGACGCGCTCCGCCTCCTCGAAGACGAAGACCGCGGCGTCCTCGTCGCGCAGCATGCGCGCGAGCGCCGGGGCGAGGCGCGCCTCCGCGCCGGCGCGCAGCACGAAGGCGGGATCGAGCGCGGCGTGGTGCTCGAGCAGCGCGTGATAGAGCAGCGCCAGCGCGTCGAGGTCCCGCGCCGCGGCGCGGCGCACGGGCCCGGCGCTCAGGGCTTCTCGCCCCCGTAGCTGAGACCCGCGACCGGGACCACGCCCTGCGCGGTCCCGTCGTCGAAGCGGATCGCGACGGACTCGACGCGCAGCTCCTCGGCCCGGCGCGCGACGCCGAAGTGGCCATTGGGACCGCGCGCGATGCCGATCTCGTCGCCGGCTCGCACCCGCTGCCCGGCCTTCACGCTCACCTCGAGCAGCTGGCCGTACACCGCATAGGTGCCGTCGGCGTGAAGCACCTCGACGTGCGCCGCGGGCGGCGTGCGGCCGCTGCGCTCGTCGAAGTGGGTGAAGCGCGTGCCGGTGCGCGCCACCTCGCCGTCGCGGGCCGCGAGGACGCGCGTGCCCTTCGGCAGCTCGAAGTCGAAGGAGTACCTCGACCAGTCCTTGTGGCCGGTCCAGTCGCTGGTGAAGCCGAAGCTCCCCGTCGACGCGTCGCCGCCGACGCCCATCGCGAGCCGCCGCGGCGTGCTCGCGTCGAACGGCAGCCGATAGCGCGCGGCGTCGTCGTGGGCAGCTCCCACCGGCGCGAAGGAGATCCAGGTGAGGCTCACCTGCCGGCGCAGGCGCTTGCGAACCTCCTCCGGCGCAACCCCCTGCGCGGAGAGCTGCGTCGCCTGGTCGACCAGCGCCTCGACCTCGGAATCGCCGAGCAGGACGCCGGCGTCGACGAGCTCCTCCTGCGCAAATGCGACGATCTGCTCGCGCGCCTCGCTCGAGCTCTGGGCGGCGCGCGCGAAGGCCTGGGCCTGGAGCTGCGACTGCGTCCGCTTCGGGAGCCCCTTGCGCTCGCCCGCGCGCCGCATCTCGAAGCTCCCGCGGCGCGTGCCGTCGCGGTCGAAGCGGCCGGCGAGCAGGTCTCCGCCGTCGCGCACCTCCTCGGTGCGCAGCTCCGTGAGCCCCTCGAGCCCCTCGGCGCTCTCGGAGGCGAGCACGTCGCGCTGGCGGAAGACGGGGAGGGTCTCCGCGTCGGCGACGGTCCACGTCTCCTGGTAGGTGATCACCGACGCGCCGGTCGACGCCGCCCGCCCTCCGGAGCTCCAGCCGGCGCCGTCGCGGCGCAGCGTCTTCGTCTCCGAGCCGCGATCGTTCACCGCGAGCCCCGCGCGGATGTTCGCGAGCTGCGCCGCGCTCGGCTCCCAGAAGTGGAGCTCGCGCGCGTACTGCCCGGTGCCCTTGCGGCGCTCGAAGCGGCCGGTCTCGTCGTCGAAGACGACGATCGGGAACTCGGTCCAGCGCAGCCGGTCGCCCGCCGCCTCGAAGACCCAGAGGCGGTCCTCCCAGCGCTCCGCGTCGGCGTTCGCCGCCTTCGCGTCGCGGTAGTGGACGAGGACGTGCCAGGTGCCGACGAGCTCGACGCCCGCGGCCCCCGCCGCGACGGGCGCGAGCGCGAGGGCGCCCGCCGCGAGCAGGCGCCTCAGATGCGGCGCGAGACGTCGGGGAAGCTGCGCCAGACCGGCACCCCGCAGAAGTGCGACCCCTCCGTGCAGCGCGGGCGAGCCAGCCCGGTGCGCACGAAGCACGGCGGGCCGACGTGGCGCACGAGCTCCGGGTGCACCGCGCGCACCTGCGCGAGCTCCTGCATCGAGGCCTCGTAGATCTCGCGCTGCGCGTTCAGGCAGGTGCGCATCGTCCACTTGTGGACCAGGTCGAGGAGCGTTCCCGACTCCTCGAAACGCACCGCGAGCGCGTTCGGGAGCACGTAGAGCGCGAGCTCGGGGTCGACGCCGAGCGCGAGCAGGCGGCGGCGCGCATCCCACGCCGCCTCGACCGCCTCGCGGAAGATGCCGCGCGCGATCGGGTCTTCGGCGACGAGCTCGGGCTCGATCGCGTCGACGCGGTCGGGGACGGTGCGCGAGAGCAGCGGGCGCGATCCCGGCACGGTGCGGTGGCGCTGGTCCTGCGAGTCCGCGGTGTGCGAGAGCTTCTTGCGGAAGGTGTAGTGCGCGTGCGCGAGCGTGCGCAGGAGCGGCGAGTGCGTCGAGACGTTCAGCCGCTCGAGCCGGTGGGGGTTGCGCGCGGGGTCGAGCACCAGCGCGAGCGCGGTCTCGTCGTCGAGGTCGAGGCGCCCGAGCACGTGGCGCACCGCCTGCGCCACCACCGCCGGCGCGCGCAGGGAGTGGTCGACGAGGCGCGAGCGTCGCCCGTCGAGCGACTTGTCGAAGGCCTCAAGCGCTGCGGCGTCGCCGACCCCGCGCGGGGCGAGGCGCGTCTCGGGCAGCTCCTCCTCGGCGAGCGGCGGCTCGCCGACCAGGCGGAAGAAGTCCGGGTCGACGCGCTCGACCAGGGCGACCATGCGAGCGACGAGCTCCGAGGCCTCGCTCGGCGCGTCGCAGGCGCGCGCCATGCGGCGCAGCCGGTGCAGCACGATCCCCGAGACCGTGTAGACCATCGCGGTGTGGCTCGCGATCGGGATCGCGTAGCGCGCGGTCTCGATCGCCTTCTTCTCGGCCTCGCGCGCGACGCTCCGGCCGAACGCCACCGACTGCCGGCGATCGAGGCGCCAGAGCTCGGCGAGGATCTGGTGGGCGATCGGCTGGAGCCGGTGCGCGAGCTCGCGGTAGGCGACCCAGGCGCGCTCGACCGCCGCCGCATAGACGGCGCGCGCCTCGCCGCGCAGCGCCGGCGGCACGTGGGCGGCGACCTCGTCGAGGCGCACGTAGCGCTGGCTCTGCTGCTCGGTGTTGTAGAAGGGGAAGGCGTGCAGGAAGCACCAGACGACCTGGCGCGAGAGGCCGGAGAGCGCGAACTCGAAGGTCGCGTGCTGGAAGACGGTGTGGTGGCCGCCGCCGAAGGTGAGCGGGCCGATGCGCTCGCGCTGGCCCTCGGTGATCTCGTCGGGATCGATCACGCGCGGCGAGTAGCAGGTGCGCGCGGCGGAGATCGCGCCGTCGTAGGGCCTCTGGGAGTGGCTGCGCAGCGAGACCTGCGGCCCGCCGTCGATCACCGCCAAGAGAACCCCCCTCCGCTGCTCCCGAGGCCAATGTCGCAGACCCCCCGCGCAGCATCAACCTCGCGCGCTGTGAAAGAAATTTCCCAGATTCCCCTCCCGGCCGCACGCCGGGGAAGGCCCCCGGCGCGATCGGGCACCGGCGCGGCCCCGGGCTTCCCCCGCGATTCCCGGCGGTTGGACCGGGGGCCTGCCGTCGGGCTGCCGCCCGCGCGTGCTTGGCACGTGGATTGCCCCCACTCCGGGCGGGGGATCTCGCGCGCGGTCCGGGGGCCGGCCGCGCCAGCATGGACCGACTCGACGATGACGGGGCTCTGGATCATCCATCGCGAGCCGCGGGAGCGCGCGGCGCTGGCGCGGCTCGCCGCCGCGGACGCCGCCGTCGTCGGCGCGCCGAGCGATCCGCGCTTCGACGCGGAGCCGCCGCCGGGCGCGGTGCTGCTCGGGCTCGCCGGAGACTTCGAGGCCGAGCTCGAGCTCGTCCGCCGCACCCGCGCCCGGCTCGGCGCGAGCGGCTGGATCCTCGTGCTCGACCGGCGCCGCATCGACGAGGCGCGCGCCCTCTTCGACGCGCTCTCGGCGCGCTTCGTCGGCTATCCGCCCGACCCCTCGGCGCTGCGCGAGATGATCCGCGAGGCGGGCCGGCGCGCTGCCGAGGCGCCGCTGCCGCTCTCGCAGCGCTTCGGCCGCGAGGCGCTGGCGGCGCGCTTCGCGCGCTGGTTCGCCGACCTCGAGCTCCCGGAGCTGCTGCGCGCGCTCGACCCGCGGCTCGCGGAGGTGCCGGTGCTCGTCCGCGGCGAGCCCGGCACCGGGCGCGGCACGCTCGCGCGCTACCTGCACGCCTTCGGCGGCACCGCGGACGGCGCGCTCGTGCACCTGCCGTGCGCGATCGGCTCGAGCGCCGACGAGCTGCTCGCCACGCTCCTGACCGAGGCCCGCCCGCCGCGCGCCGAGCGCGCCTGCTCGCTCTGGCTCGAGGACGTCGACGCGCTCGCGCCCGAGCTGCAGCGCCGCGTCGCCGGCTGGATCGACTACGGGCTCCCGGCCGGCGCGCTGCGCGCGGCGCGCCTGCGCTGGATCGGCACCGCGCAAGACCGCGACGACCCGCGCTGCCTGCTCGAGCCGGCGCTCGCGCGCGCTCTCTCCGGCCTCGAGATCGCGATCCCGCCGCTGCGCGAGCGGCGCGCCTTCCTGCCGAACCTCGCCAACAACACGGCGAGCGCCTGGTGCGCCGCGCGCGGCGAGGCGCCGCGTCGACTCGGCGAGGACGCGCTCGCCGTGCTCGAGGAGTACCCCTGGCCGGGGAACCTGCGCGAGCTCGAGGCGGTGATCGGGCACTCGCTCGCCGCGAGCACCTCGAACCCGCTGCGCGCGGAGGACCTGAGGATCGAAGGCTCCGCCGCGCCGATCGACGCGGCGGCGATCGGGACGCTCCTCGACCCGCCCTACGCGGACGAGCCGCCGCCGCGCGGTCGGCGACTCGAGGAGGAGCCGCCCCGGCTCCCGGACTTCGAGCGCGCCGACGGGATCGAGGAGACGCCCGCCCCGCAGCCGGAGGCCGCGCCCGCGCCGCCGGAGCCGACGCCGGCGGTGCCGCCGCCGCCGGCGGTCTCCGACGCGACGCTGCGCCGCATCGCCGACGCGGTCTCCCACGAGGTGCGCAACCCGCTGACCGCGATCCGCACCTTCGCCGAGCTGCTGCCCGAGCGCTACGAGGATGGCGAGTTCCGCACCCGCTTCTCGCGCCACGTGAACGAGGGCGTCGAGCGCGTCGACCGCGTCGTCGAGGCGCTCAGCCGGCTCGCCGCGCTCGGCGCGCCCGACCGCAAGCCGGTCGACATCTCCGCGCTGCTCGAGGCCGCGCTCGACGCGCGCCGCGAGCGCATCCACGAGCGCCACCTGCTGGTGCTGAAGGAGCTCGACCCCGCGCGCCCGCTCGCGCTCTGCGACCCCGAGCAGCTGCGCTTCGCCTGCGACGCGATGCTCGACCGCGCGCTCGAGATGCTCCCCGACCGCGGCGACCTCTACCTCGCCTCGCGCCGCCACCCGGCCGGCCTGCGCGGCGGACCGTCGGTGCGCGTGCTGCTGCGCCTCGAGGCGCCGGGCCGCGCCGCGGCGCCCGGCGAGGGCCTCTCGCCCGCGGAGAACTCGCTCGGCTTCGCGATCGCAGAGGCGGTCGCGCGCGCGCAGGGCGGCAGCGTCGCGATCTCCGGAAGCGCCCGCGAGACCGTCGTCGTCATGGACATCCCGGCGTCGGCGTAGCTGGTTGACTCCGCTCGCCTGCGGCTCGCTGCGCGCGCTCACGCGCTTGCCGCCAGAGCCGCGGATCGGGGCGGCCGGGCGGTGCGCATGCGGTCGAGCGGACGCAGAAGCGGGGACCGAGCCGATCGATCCCGTGCGGGTGAGACGCCGGGCCCCGCCTTCCGCGAGGGCGCAGCGCTGCGGCCCGAGCCGCGGATCGGGGCTGCGGATCGCGCTTCCGCGAGAGCGCAGCGCTCGCCGACCGGGAGATCAGCGGCGGCGCGCAGCGCCGTCCGCTGCATCTCCTTCCGAGGCGCACGCTCCGACTCCGTAACGCGCCGCCCCCTCCTCCTCCCGCCCCCGCAAGCTACCCTGCCCCGCGTGCCTCGCGTCTTGGTAGTCGACGACGAGCCGGGAGTGCGCGAGTCGCTGCGGATGATCCTCCGCGGCGAGTGCGAGGTCGAGCTTGCGGCGAGCGTCGACGAGGCGCTGGCACGGCTGCGCGAGGACCCGCCCGACCTCGTGCTGCTCGACCTCGTGATGCCGGGCCGAAGCGGCTTCGAGCTGCTCGCGGAGGTCGGGGGCCGGCCCGCGGCGCCGGCGGTCGTGGTGCTGACCGGCACGACGAACGTCGCGACCGCCGTCGAGGCGATGAAACGCGGCGCCGCCGACTACCTGACCAAGCCCTTCGAGGTGGAGGCGCTGCGCATCAAGGTGCGGCAGCTGCTCGGGCGCCGCGAGCTCGAGCGCGAGGTGCAGGAGCTGCGCGCCCGCGTCGAGAGCGGCGACCGCGTCGGCGGCCTGCTCGGGCGCAGCGAGGCGATGCAGGAGGTGTTCCGCACCATCCGCCGCGTCGCGAGCTCGCGCGCGACGGTGCTGATCCGCGGCGAGAGCGGCACGGGCAAGGAGCTCGCCGCGCGCGCGATCCACGAGCTCGGCCCGCGCGCGCAGGGCCCCTTCGTCGCGGTGAACTGCGCCGGGATCCCCGACGCGCTGATCGAGAGCGAGCTCTTCGGCCACGAGCGCGGCGCCTTCACCGACGCGCGCGAACGCCGCATCGGCCGCTTCGAGGCGGCCTCCGGCGGGACGCTCTTCCTCGACGAGATCGGCGAGCTCGCGGCGCCGGTGCAGGCGAAGCTCCTGCGCGCCCTCCAGGAGCGCCGCGTCGACCGCGTCGGCGGCAGCGCGCCGATCGACGTCGACGTGCGCGTCGTCGCCGCGACCCACCGCGACCTCGAGCGCGACGTCGAGGCGGGGCGCTTCCGCGCCGACCTCTTCTACCGCATCAACGTGGTGCAGCTGCCGCTCCCGCCGCTGCGCGAGCGGCGCGAGGACGTGCGCCTGCTCGCGAGCCACTTCCTCGCCCGCGCCCGCGCCGAGGCCGGGCGCGGCCCCGAGCGGATCTCGCCCGGCGCGCTCGCCGCGCTCGAGCGCTTCCCCTGGCCCGGCAACGCGCGCGAGCTCGCCAACGCGATCGAGCGCGCGGTCGCGCTCTCGGAGCGCGACGTGCTCGAGCCGGAGGACCTCCCGCCCGGGATCAAGAGCGCCGGCCGCGCCGAGGAGCTGCGGCTCTCGGTGCGCAGCGGCGAGCTCGGGATCGAGGCCGCGGCGGCGGGCTTCGAGCGCGAGATCCTGCTCGACGCGCTCGAGCGCTGCGGCTGGAACCAGACCCGCGCCGCCGAGCAGCTGCGCGTCACGCGCCGCGCCCTGAAGCTCAAGATGGACCGCCACGGGCTGAAGCCGCCGACCTGAGAGGCGTTCCGTTCGGAACGCTTATCATTACCCTTTGATTTCGAGTATTTGAGTCTTTGTATCCCTTCCGGGCGTTCCGGAAGGAACGCGCGGAGCACCGCCTGCTCCGGCCTGGCGACGAGTCGATTTCCCCTGTCGGATCGAGAGCTTGCGGCACGCGCTTGCCGCTCGCTCCGCACGTGGCACGGCGCTTGCGAAGCAGAGGGCTCGGAGCGGACACGAGGAGCCCGATGGCCGAGCGCGACCCCCGACCCTGCGTGCTGATCGTCGACGACGAGCGCGGACCGCGCGAGTCGCTGCGCATGATCCTCGAGCCGGCGCACCGCGTGCTGCAGTGCGCCCGCGGCGCCGACGCGCTCGAGGTGCTGCGCCGCGAGCGCGTCGACGCGGTGACGCTCGACCTGCACATGCCCGGCATGGGCGGTCGCGAGCTCCTGCCGACCCTGCGCCGGGAGTTCCCCGGCGTCGGCGTCGTCGTGATCACCGGCTGCGGCAGCGTCGAGAGCGCCGCCGAGGCCGTGCGGCAGGGCGCCTGCGACTACCTGCTGAAGCCCTTCGACGTGGTGCAGGTGATCGCCGCGGTGACGCGCGCGACCGCGGGGCGCCGCGCGGAGGCGCCGCCGGCGGGCGGCGCCGCGGAGATCTGCCCGAGGACGCTCGGCCTGCTCGAGCTGCTCGCCGAGACGATCGAGACCAAGGACCCGTACATGCGCGGCCACGGGCGCCGCGTCGCCTTCTACTGCGGGATCGTCGCCGAGCGCATGGGCCTCGACGACCGCGAGCGCGAGCGGGTGCGCATCGCGGCCTTCCTGCACGACCTCGGCAAGGTCGGCGTGCCGACGGACCTGCTGCTGCGGCCCGGCGCGCTCGAGCCGCACGAGCGGCGCATCCTCGAGGAGCATCCGGCGATCGGGGCCAGGCTGATCGCCCGCCTCGAGCTGCCCACGGAGATCGGGCTCGCTCTGCGCCACCACCACGAGTGGTGGGACGGCGGCGGCTACCCCGACGGGATCTCCGGCGACGCGATCCCGCTCGCCGCGCGCATCATCGCGGTGGCCGACGCCTTCGACGCGATGAGCTGCGACCGCCCCTATCGGCGGGCGCTGCCGCGCGCCGTCGCGGCGGGCGAGCTGCAGCGCTACGCGGGCACGCAGTTCGACGCCTGGGTGGCGCGCACCTTCCTCGCCTGCCTCGACTCGGGGATCTGCGACGTCGACCCGCTCGCGGTGTCGGCGCTGACGCGGGGCGCCGTCGCGTCCGCGGCGGCCTGAGGGGGCGCCATGACGAGCATCGTCGACAACCTCGCGCTGGCCTTCGACACGCTGACGGAGGCCTACCGCTCGCCGTTCCGCGCCGAGCCCCGACGCGACGAGGTGCAGATCGTCGAGTACACGCCCTTCCCGCGCACCTCGTCCGGGCAGGCGCCCCGGATCGGCTTCACGCGCGACGTCTCGCCCTCCGGCCTCTGCATCGGCAGCGACCGCGAGGAGACGGTGGGCGCGCTGCTGCGCGTCGTGCTGCGCGCCGGCGACGGGCACGCGGAGCGGCCCTGCATCGACCGGGTGGTGTGGTGCCAGCCGGCGAGCGACGGGCGCTTCTGGATCGGCCTCGAGCGCGTCAGCTCGTCGTGAGCGCGCGCCGCGGATTCGGGGGGGTGCTTGCGGGGGCCCCGGCAGGTGCCGGGCCCCCGCAAGCCGCGCGCGCCGCCGCGCACTGCTACCCTTCGGGCCATGTTCGGCATCGGCATGACCGAGCTCGTCGTGATCTTCGTGATCGCGCTGATCGTGCTCGGACCGCGGCGCCTGCCCGAGCTCGCGCGCTCGCTCGGCAAGAGCCTGAACGAGTTCCGCCGCGCCTCGGGCGACCTGCGCCGCGAGTTCCTCGACGTCACCGAGGAGGCGCGCCTCGACCCCGCGAAGCGCGCGGGCGAGGCGCCGGCGGGCGGGCCGCCCGCGGGCCCGGAGCCCGTCCCGAGCCCGGCGGCGCAGCCGACCGGCGACCCGCACGAGCCGAGCGGTGGATGAAGCCCGCCTCCCGCTGACCGACCACCTCGACGAGCTGCGCAAGCGCCTGGTGAAGTGCCTGCTCGCCTGGGTCGTCGGCGCGGCCTTCGCCTGGAGCTCGAGCGAGCGGATCTTCGGTCTGCTGCTCCGGCCCGCCACCGACGCGCTCGGCCCGGGCCGCCCGCTCCAGGCGATCGCGCCGGGCGAGATCTTCTTCACCTACATGAAGTGCGCGCTGCTCGCGGGCTTCGTGCTCGCGCTGCCGATCGTCTTCTGGCAGGTGTGGGCCTTCGTCGCGCCGGGGCTCTACGCGAAGGAGAAGCGCGCGGCGCTCCCCTTCGTGATCGTCTCGACGCTGCTCTTCGTGTCGGGCGCGGCCTTCGGCCAGGTCGCCGTCTTCCCGTTGATGTTCAAGTTCTTCGCGAGCTTCGACAGCGCCTTCGTGCAGTCGGCGTGGACGATGCGCGAGGTCTTCTCGCTCGTGACCTCGATGTTCCTCGCCTTCGGCGCCGCCTTCGAGATCCCGGTCGTCGTCTTCTTCCTCGCGATCGCCGGCATCGTCGACGTGAAGGGCCTGGTGCGCGGCACGCCCTACGCCGTGCTCGTCGTCTTCATCGTCGCCGCCGTGCTCACGCCCTCGCCCGACTGGATCAGCCAGGTGATGCTAGGCGTGCCGATGGTCGCGCTCTACCTGCTCGGCATCCTTGCCGCGTGGCTCTTCGGCGGCGCTCGCGCGCGTGGCAAGGCGTCGGCCGAGACCGCGCTCGCGCCAGCGACGGAGCCTCGGGCCTAGATCGACTCCGCCGGCTGCGCCTCGCTGCGCGCTCGTCGACCGGGACATCAGCGGCGGCGCGGAGCGCCGTCCGCTGCATGTCCTTCCCGGGCGCCGGCTCCTGCACCCCTCGCTAGAGCTCCCGCTGCGAAAAGCGGATCGGCATGGCCAGCCAGCCCGCGACGAACTCGGAGCGCGCCGGCACGGCTTCGGCCTCGACCACCTCGTAGTCGGGCACCGCCGCGAGCAGCTCCTCGTACATGATCCGCGCCTCGAGCCGGGCGACGTGCTGGCCGAGGCAGAGGTGCGTGCCGTGGCCGAAGGAGAGGATGCGCGGCGCGCGGCGGTGGATGTCGAAGCGGTCGGGGTCGGGGAACTCGCGCTCGTCGCGGTTCGCCGAGCGGTAGAGCAGCATGACCCCCTGGCCCGCGCGCAGCGTCCGCCCGCGCACCACGACGTCCTTCGCGACCGTGCGCGTGAGGAAGTTCGTCGGCATCTCGGTGCGCGCGATCTCGCTGAAGGCCGCCGGAATCAGGCGCGGGTCGGTGACGAGCTCCCGGCGCTGGTCGGGGTGGTGGAAGAGCTGGCGCACCCCGCCGGCGAAGACCTTGGGCAGCGTCTCGGTGCCGCCGGTGACGAGCGTCATCAGGTGCATCGCGACGTCCTCGTCGCGGTAGCGCTCGCCCTCGATCTCGACGGCGAGGAAGGCCTGCAGCGCGTCGTCCGCCGCGCGGCCCGACTTGCGGCGCCCGCGCACCGCCTCGAGCAGGTACTCGCGCAGCTCGAGCGAGGCCCCGATCGCGTCGGGCGGCATGCCGGCGAAGCCCGCCTCGCGCGCGAAGAAGCGCCGCACGATCTCGACGAGGAAGGGCCCGTCCGAGACCGGAAGCCCGATCAAGAGGCAGGTCGCCTCGACCGCGATGCGCGCGGCGAGGTCGCCGATCACGTCGCAGCGCCCGCTCGGGAGCGCGCGCGCGAGCCGCTCGCGCACGAGCTCGCGCAGCCGCGGCTCGAGCGCGGCGACGCTCCCGGGCCGGAACAGCGCGCCGATCACGCGCCGCAGCGCGGTGTGCTGGGGCGGGTTCATGATGAAGATGCTCGCCCCCGCCTCGAGCACCTCGGCCTGCGCGGGTGGAATCAGGTCCGCCTCCTTCGCGCCGATCCACTCGAGCACCGGGCCGGGCTGGGCGAAGTGCAGCGAATCGGCGCCGGCGCTCCAGACGTCCTCGAAAAGCGCGAGCGCCCAGGTGTCGTAGCGCGGGAGGTAGTGGACGGGGCTCTCGGCGCGCAGGCGCGCGTAGGTCCCCAGCGGGTCGTCGAGCGTCTCGTCGGAGAAGGGGTCGTAGTCCACGCCGCCTCCGTCAGCCGCGCAGCAGACGGGCGGCGATGCTAGCGCCGGCGGCGCGCGCGTCGACCGAGGTCGCGACGCGCATCGGCGCCCCGATCGCCAGCGAGGCGCCGACCTCGCAGGTGCGCAGCACGCCGCGCTCCTGCGTCGTGGCGATCCGGAGCTCCTCGAAGCCCAGCGGCGCGGGGTCGACGAGCGCCAGCACGGTGAGCGGGTCGTGCAGGAAGGCGGCGTTGTCGGGGGCGAGCGTGCCGCCCATCGCGCCGAAGATGCGCCGCTGCACCGGGGTCCAGAGCGCGACCTGCCGCGCGAGCTCGCGCGCGAGCGGTCCGCCCGCGGCGAGGCGCTCGCGGTCGCGCTCCGGGAGCCAGGTCGCGAGCGTGACGTCGGCGGGGACGAGGGTGGTGCGGAAGCCGGCGCCGAGCACCGCGACGCTCGCCTCCGGGTCGGAGCAGAGGTTGTAGTCGATGCCGAACGGGCAGACGAGGTCGCCGAGGCGCGCCTCGCGCACGTGGCCGCCCATGATCGTGAGCGACGCGACGCGATCCGGCAGCTCGGGGTCGAGCGCCAGCGCCCGGGCGAGGTTCGTGAGCGGCCCCACCGCGACGAGCTCGAGGCCCGGCACCTCGCGCGCGGCGCGCGCGATGCGCTCGGGCGCGCGCTCCGCCAAGATGCGCGCGAGCGGCGCGGGCGCGACGCAGCGCTCCTCGTGACCGAACCAGTTGAAGGCGCTCTCGGGGCGCAGCAGCGGCCGCTCCTCGCCGACGCAGACCTCGGCGTCGACGCGCCCCGCGAGGCCGAGCAGGCTCGCCGCGATCCGCGCGCGGAGCGCCCCGCCGCGGCCCACGGTCGTCACCGCGACGAGCTCGAGCGCCTCGGATGCTCCGAGCAGCAGCGCCAGCGCGAGCGCGTCGTCGACGTCGCTGCCGATGTCGGTGTCGAAGAGAACGGGGCGCGGAGCGGTCACGCTCGCGCCGCGCGGAGCGGAGCGGTCATGCTCCGGCCGGCGCCACCACGAACAGCGTCGCGCCGGCCTCGACCGTCTGGCCTTCCGTGACGGCGATCTCCTTGACGATGCCGTCGATCGGAGCCGGGATCTCGTTCTCCATCTTCATCGCCTCGACGATCACGATGCCCTGGCGCTCGCGCACCTCGGCGCCGACGACGACGTTCACCTTCACGACCTTGCCCGGCATCTCGGCCAGCACCGTCTGCGGACCCGAGACGATGATCGCGGCCGAGCTCGCGAGCAGCTTGCTGCGCTCGTCGATCGCCTCGAGGTGGAAGATGCGGCCGCCGACCAGCACGTCGAAGCCGTGG
>Ga0075428_100005183_pt1 | contig 14474 bp, 13 predicted proteins | sample RhiMetdeltSRZDD2_FD_75291 | JGI IMG/M metagenome (GOLD analysis project Ga0075428, IMG submission 75291) | Populus rhizosphere microbial communities from Tennessee, USA - Rhizosphere MetaG P. deltoides SRZDD2 | ecosystem: Host-associated > Plants > Roots > Rhizosphere > Soil | place: USA...
GGTTGCCGAGTGTGATGGTGCCGGTCTTGTCCAGCAGCAGGGTGTTCACATCGCCCGCGGCCTCGACCGCCCGGCCGGACATCGCCAGCACGTTGCGCTGGACCAGCCTGTCCATGCCCGCGATCCCGATCGCGGACAGCAGCGCGCCGATCGTGGTCGGGATCAGGCAGACCAGCAGCGCCACCAGTACGACGATGCCGAGGTCGGTCCCGGCGTACGACGCGAACGGTGGCAGCGTCACCGTCGCCAGCAGGAACACGATCGTGAGACTGGCCAACAGGATGTTCAGCGCGATCTCGTTCGGCGTCTTCTGCCGGGAGGCACCCTCGACCAGCGCGATCATCCGGTCGATGAAGCTCTCACCCGGCCTGGCGGTGATCCGCACCACGATCCGGTCCGAGAGCACCTTGGTACCACCGGTGACCGCGCTCCGGTCGCCGCCGGACTCGCGGATCACGGGTGCGGACTCGCCGGTGATCGCGGACTCGTCAACGCTGGCCACGCCCTCGATCACCTCACCGTCACCGGGGATGACCTGGCCCGCCTCGACGACCACCAGGTCGCCGAGCTCGAGCTGGGTCGCCGGGATCTCGGTCTCGGTGCCGTCCATGCCTAGCCGGCGCGCAGTGGTCTCGGACTTGGCCCGGCGCAGGGTGTCGGCCTGCGCCTTGCCGCGCCCCTCGGCCACCGCCTCCGCCAGGTTCGCGAAGACGACGGTGAGCCAGAGCCACACCACGATCAACCAGACGAACAGGCTCGGGTCGGTGATCGCGAGGATCGTCGACGCCACCGCGCCGACCTCGACCACGAACATCACCGGGTTCTTCACCATCACGCGCGGGTCGAGCTTGCGCAGCGCGTCCGGCAACGAGGTGAGCAGCATCTTCGGGTCGAACAGACCCGAAGGGGTATTCGTCGGCGCGGCACTCTGCTGCTGCGGCGCAGCTGCGTTCAGCGTGGTGGTCACAGGCCCTCCGCAAGCGGTCCGAGGGTGAGGGTGGGGAAGTAGGTCAGGCCGGTGACGATCAGCACGATGCCGACCAGCATGGTCACGAACAGCGCCTTGTGCGTCGGCAGCGTGCCCGCGGTCACCGGTACCGGTTGCTGCTTGGCGAACGAGCCGGCCAGCGCGATCACCAGCATCATCGGCAGGAACCGGCCGAGCAGCATGCAGATGCCGAGTGCGGTGTTGTAGAACGGCGTGTTCCCGGTCAGGCCGCCGAACGCGCTGCCGTTGTTGTTCGACGCCGAGGTGAACGCGTAGAGCACTTCGGAGAAGCCGTGCGGCCCGCTGTTCAGCATCGACGCCCGGCCGGTCTGCAGGCCCATCGCGATCGCCGTTCCGACCAGCACCAGCGTGGGTGTGGCCAGGATGTAGAGCGAGACCAGCTTCATCTCGCGGGCTTCGATCCTCTTGCCCAGGTACTCCGGTGTCCGGCCCACCATCAGCCCTGCCACGAACACCGCCAGCACGGCGAGCACGAGCATGCCGTACAGCCCGGAGCCTGTACCGCCCGGCGTGACCTCGCCGAACATCATGTGGAACAGCGCCAAGCCTCCGCCGAGCGGCGTCATCGAGTCATGCGACGCGTTCACCGCGCCGGTCGACGTACCGGTGGTGGAGATCGCCCAGAGCGCCGAGGCCCACTCGCCGAACCGGGTCTCCTTGCCCTCCATCGCGGCCCCTGCGGCCTGCGCGGCCGTCGAGCTGGTGCCGTTCGCCTCGAAGGTGCTGGCGAGCACTGCGAACACGGTCCAGAACGTCGCCATCACGGCGAGGATCGCGTAGCCCTGCCGCTTGTCCTTGATCATCAAGCCGAAGGTCCTGGTCAGGCAGACCGGGATCACCAGCAGCAGGTAGTTCGTGAAGATGTTGGACAGCGGGTTCGGGTTCTCGAACGGGTGCGCCGAGTTCGCGTTGTAGAAGCCGCCACCGTTGGTACCGAGCTCCTTGATGACCTCCTGCGAGGCCAGCGGCCCGCCCGGCACGGTTTGAGCCTGTCCGACGACCGAGGTGACCTCGTGGCCGGCAGAGAAGTTCTGCACCGCACCCATCGCGATCAGGATCAGCGTGCCCAGCACCGCCATCGGCAGCAGGATCCGGTAGCAGCACCGGACCAGGTCGACCCAGAAGTTGCCCAGTTGCTCGGTCCGCGAGCGGGCGAAGCCGCGCACCAGCGCGATCGCCACCACGATGCCGACCGCGGCGGAGACGAAGTTCTGCACCGCGAGCCCGCTCATCTGGACGAGGTGGCCCATGGTGACCTCGGGCACGTAGCTCTGCCAGTTCGTGTTGGACACGAACGACGCGGCGGTGTTGAACGCCAGCGCCTGCCCGACGCCCGGCAGGTCGTTCGACAGCGGCAGCTTGTCCTGCACCCGCTGGAGCACGTACAGGAGGACCACGCTCAGCGCGGAGAACGCGATCACGGCGCGCGCATACACCGGCCAGCGCTGTTCGGCATCGGCGTTCACTCCGAGCACCTTGTACGTCGCCCGCTCGGCTCGGTGGTGCTTCCTGGCGGTGAACGCCCACGCCATGTAGGCGCCGAGCGGCTTGTACGACGCCGCCAGGAGCACGATGAGGAAGCCGAGCTGGAGCAGCCCGGCCACGGAGTCCGACATCAGAACCTCTCGGGGAAGATCAGGGCGGCAAGGAGGTAGACGACCAGCAGCAGAGCCACGACGAGGCCGGCGACGTACTCTGCGGTCACAGCTTCTCCACCCCGCGCAGCGCGAGCCACGTGGCGGCGAAGACGGCGACGACCAGCGCCAGGAACAGGAAGTCCTTCATGGCAGTCACTGCACACCCGCCGTGGCGTCGCAGAGCGCGTTCTCACACTCCTCTACCGGGTCGCTGACCAGCTCTCACGCGACTCTCACGCGCTCCGCCGGCCCGTCGGCCGATGATGGAGGCATGGTCATCGATCGGCACCGGTCCGCGGTGGTCGCGGCAGCCGTCGTCGTACCGCTGCTGGTGTGTGCGCTGGTTGTGCCGTTCCGCGACAGCGTGGCGAACACCAACGCCGCGCTCGGGCTCGTACTCGTCGTGGTGGCCGCAGGCGCGACCGGCATCCGGCTCGCCGGCTTCCTCGCCGCTGTGTCCAGCGCCGCCTGGTTCGACTTCTTCCTCACCGAGCCGTACCACCGGTTCGCGATCACCGACCGGGCCGACATCGAGACGACCGTGCTCCTGGTCCTGGTCGGTGCCGCAGTCACCGAGGTCGCCCTGTGGGGACGCCGGCAGCAGGCCCGGGCGAGTCGCCAGGAGGGCTACCTGAACGGCGTCGTCAGCACCGCGGGCCTGGTTGCCGCGGGCAGCTCTCAGCCGGCGGTACTGGTCGAGCACATCGCCGAGCAGCTGGTGGAGGTGCTCGGTATCGACGACTGCCGCTTCCACGACGGCGCCCGGGCCGGCCTCCCCTTGCTGCACCGCGACGGTACCGTCACTCGCGACGGCCGCCCCGTCAACGTCGACCGCGTCGGCCTCCCCACCGACACCCAGACCGAGCTGCTGGTGCAGCACGCCGGCGACGTCCGCGGCCGCTTCCTGCTCACCGCCTCCACCCGCGTCGCCCGGCCGTCCCTCGACCAGCGCCGGGTAGGGGTCGCCCTCGCCGACCAGGCCGGCGCCGCCCTCTCCCCCACCCCGAACCACCACTCCGCCGAAACCTGAGCCCGACCCTTACCTGACCCGTACCTGAACCGGTCCCCAGCCGCCCTCGTATTTGCCGATCATCGGTCACTTCTTCGCCGTCTGTGGACAAGGAACTTGACAGTCTGCGGCGCGCGCCTTTCAACCCGGCTGTCAAGTGCTGTATCCACAGGCGGCGAAAAAGTGACCGATGACCCGGCAGAGAACGCACGGAGGGCAGGGATTCTCGCGGCGTGACGGGGTGGCGTGGCTCTAGCGCATCAGAGGGTTAGCGGAGTGTAATTGGACTTGGGGGCGGATGCCGTGAACAGTGTGACGCTGCGACTCAGCGTGGTCGAGACCGCGACGGAGTGGGTACTGCTGTGCGAGTCGCCACTGGGCTCGACCAGCTGCCATCTGCCCGCACCGTTCAGCACCGGCGAGCTCGACAAGGCGTTGCACGACCTGGAGACCTCGATCGTCCGGTCGTCGGCCAAGCTGGTGACCCGGCGGGCGGCGCCACCCGAGCGGATCGCGCGCGACTTCGGGCAGCGGCTGACCGAGGTACTGCTCGCCGGTGACGCCCGGATCATCTTCGACCGCTGCCGTACCCAGGCGCGGCAGGACCGGTCCGCGATGCGGATCCTGCTCAGCACCGACGGACCGAACGTCTCGCAGATCCCGTGGGAGTTCGCGGTCGACCCGCAGGTCCAGGACGACTACCTGGCGCTCCGGCTGTCGCTGGCCCGATCGCCGCGGGTGAGCGAGCCGATCCCGCCGCTGCAGGTCGACCCACCGCTGCGGGTGCTCGGCATACAGTCCCGGCCGCACGACCTGCCGCAGCTGGACGCCGACGAGGAGCGGGCGCACATCGCGGCCGCGTTCGCGAGCGTCAGCTCGGACCTCGTCGACGTCACCTGGCTGCCCGGCGACGGATGGCACGACATCTCGAACGCGCTCAGCAGCGGGCCGTGGCACGTGCTGCACTTCGTCGGTCACGGCGGCTTCAACGACGAGCTCGAGTCCGGGTACCTGGAGCTGTCGGACGAGCAGGGCCGGGCGATGAAGGTGCCGGCGACCGACATCGGCCGTGCGGTCGCGCGCTGTCCGCAGCTCCGGCTGGTGGTGATCAACGCGTGCGAGTCGGCCTCGACCGGCACGGCGGGGGTGTTCGCCAGCACCGCGGCCAAGCTGATGAACGAGGGCATCCCGGCCGTCGTCGCGATGCAGTACGAGATCACCGACCCGGCCGCGCTCGCCTTCGCCGCGGCGTTCTACGAGGCGATAGCGCACGGTACGCCGGTCGACAAGGCCGTCACGATGGCGCGCGAGACGCTCAAGGTGACTCTCGGCAGCCTCGAGTGGGCGACGCCGGTCCTGTTCCTCTCGTCGAGCGAGACCCGGGTCTTCCAGGTCACCGCCCCGACGCCGCCTGCCCAGCCACAACCGGCCCCCACCCAGACCTCGGTCCCCACCCAGACCTCAGTTCCCACGCAACCGCTGGCGCACACGCCGCCGGTGCAGGCACCGCCCGAGGCGCCGCGGCGGGACTGGACGGCCGAGCTCCGCACCCGACTTGACCGCTTCCTCCAGAACGACCAGACCGGCCAATCCGGCCAATCCGGCCAATCCGGCCAGCCCCGCCAATCCGGCCAGCCCCGCCAATCCGGCCGGGCCGGGCCGACCGCCCCGCCCGTGCAGCACCAGGCACCACCGGCGCAGGCCCCGCCCGCCGTTCGACCGGCCGCCGTACAACCGGTGGCGTCCGCCCGGACCGATCTGCCGGCCCTGGACCGGCTGGACGTCTCGGCACCGGTCGGTGCCTGCCGGACCGCCGCACTAGGGCCGAAGGGCCTGGTCGCGCTCGCCTGCGCCGATGGCGGCCTGCGGGTCTGGTCGACGGTGTCCGGCCGCGTCGTCTCGTACTGCGCCGCACCGCGCGGCGCGGACCCGCTGCTGCTCGCCTGGAGCCCGTGGCGCCGCAACGTCGCCACCGCCAACCGCGACGGCACCGTGGTGCTGTGGGACCTCGAGCAGGAGGTGCCGCAGCTGGTCATCCGGCCCGGGCTTCCGTCGCTCGACGGGCTCGCGTTCAGCGCGAACGGCCGCTGGATCGCGGTTGCCGGTGGGGACCGGCTGGTCCAGGTGTACGGCCAGGACGGCATTCTCGTACGCCGGTTCCAGGTCGCGGCCGGACTGCACCCGGGCGGCGGCTGGTACGGCGTCTCCGGTGGCATCGGCCCGGTCGCCTTCAGCCCAGACGACCGTCACCTCGTCGTGGCCTGCGGCGACGGCACCGTCTGCGAGACCGATGTGCGCGGCACGGTACGCCGGAGCTGGCCGCATCCGCAGCGGGCCTGGCTGGTTGCCTCGTGCGCCGGGCGACTCGCCACCTGCATGGTGGACGGCCGGCTGCGGATCTGGGACTGGGATGGCCGGCTGATCCACCGAACGCCCCGGCCGGCGCCGACGACCAGCCTGGCGTTCGCGTCGGACGACTCCTACCTCGTTGCCGCTGGCAACGACCAGGGCATGACGGTGCTGTCGCCGGACGGCGACGAGCTCGCGCACGCCGTACTCGAAGGGCGGCCGGTGGGTGCGGGCGCCGGCCCGGACGCCGTCGTCACCATCACCGACCTCGGCGTGGTCGAACGCTGGACACCCCCACCCCGATCGGAGGAGACGGCCGTATGACCGAGGCGGAGATCTTCTGGCCGGCGTCGCTCCCGACCGACGCGCTGCTGGACGGCGCGGAGACGCTGCGCGGCAGTGGGATCGAGACCACCTGCCGGTTGCAGCCGGTACGACGCGGGGCCGGGCTCAGCGTGCTGGTACTGCTGACCACCTCGGCTCTGGACCCGCTGCTGAAGACGGTGTTCGAGCACGTCGGCGGTGAGGTGTGGAAGGCGCTGCAGCGGTTCGTGACCCGGCTGCTCGGCGACGACAAAGCAGACGGCCAGGCAGACGACAAGGCGGACGTGACGAAGGCCAGCGCGAACGGCCGCCGCCCTGAGGTGGTGGTCTTCGAGTCGGCCAGCACCGGCGCGCAGTTCGTATTCACCACCGGCATGCCCAACGCGGCGTTCCGGCAGGCGATCGAGCTGCAGCCCGGTGACGAGCCCGGCCGCTGGGTCTGGGACACCATGCGCGACAAGTGGATGAGGTTCGAGGAGCTTCGTAGCTGACGGAGGGGATCACCGGATGTCCGACCAGAACAAACCACCCTCGGACGACGAGGACTGGGGTCCGAGCTCGCCGTGGCAGCAGCAGCCACCGCCGGCACCACCACAGCAGCAGGCCTACCTGGGCCAGCCGCCGTACCCCAGCCAACCGCCGCCCCAGGACCAGCCGCAATATCCCGGCCAGCAGTACCCGGGCCAGCAGTACCCGGGCCAGCCCTATCCGGGTCCGCAGCAACCGCCGCCGCAGCAGCAGTTCCAGCCGCGTCCCCGGGTGCAGAACTACCTGGTGTGGGCGATCATCTCGATCCTGCTGTGCATCCCGACCGGGATCGTCGCGATGGTCTACTCCACCCAGGTCAACACCAAGCTGAGCGCCGGCGACCTGGCCGGGGCGACCAAGGCCTCGAACAACGCCAAGATCTGGTGCATCGTCAGCACCGCGCTCGGCGTCGTCGGCACCCTGGTCTACCTGGCGTCACTCGGTAGCACGGCGTAGGCCTCGACCTCGAGCAAGAGCTCGGGCCGGACCAGCGAGGCGACCTGGACCGCGGTGCTCGCGGGCGGCTTGCCGGTGTCGATGACCGCATCGCGGGCTTCGCGGACCGCGGGCAGGATCCCGACGTCGGTGACGAAGAAGGTCAGCTTGACCACGTCGTCGAAGGTCGCGCCTGCGGCCGCCAGACAACGGCCGAGGTTGTCGAACACCTGCTGGGCCTGCGCGGCCGGATCGCCGGGACCGACCAGCTCACCGTTCTCGTCGAGCGCGATCTGCCCTGCGATCGCGACGAACCGGCCGGTCCCGATCACCACGTGGCTGTAACCGTTGGCGGCGGCAACGCCGTCGGGGACGGGGATGTGGGTCAGCGAGGTCATGGCCCTATCCTCGCCACCCGCGCAACCCGTTGTCAGTCCAGCGGGCGAAGCTCGTCGGCGTACGAGACGGAGACCCGCCGAAGTACGCCGTCGGCGATCGAGTACTGGCCCATCCGCCACAGCGGCGGGCTGTATGCGTGCACCGATACGCTGCCCGGGTCCCGGCCGGTGAGCCGGTGGATGTGGTCCGGCCCGAACCCGAACACCGAACCGGCCGGCACCTCGGTATCCACCGAGTCCTTGCCGATGGCAAGGTTGTGCTCGACCAGAGTGCCGCGGGCAACCGCGACGGCGCCGGACGAGACGTCGTGGTCGTGCCAGCCGGTGTCGTTCACCGGAGTCCAGCAGATCAACCAGACGTCCACGTGCGCGTCGCGGTGCAGCGACACGAACACGCGCTCCTCGTCGCTGAAGGCGACGTCGTCCTCCCACACTTGCGGCTGGGCCGCGAGCGACGCGGTCAGCTCCGAAAGCTCCGCGGCGTCCAGGTCCCGGCCCGGGAGGGTGTCGAGCGTCAGACACTCGTTCAGCTCCACGAGCCGGTTTGCCTTGCGCGCCGGTACGACTGGTACATCGATCGGCTGAGCAGTCATCTCACTCCCCTCGGGACAGCACCGAACAACAGCCGGTGCGGATTGGTTCGGCGGATCGCCACGGTCGCGGCGTCGCCCTGACGAAGATCCGTAGCGTCGGCGTACGGCCGGTCGGTACCGTGCACGACCTGGTCGATGCCGAGCACCCGTGCCACCGCGTCGATGCCCTGCGGGCCGTAGCCGGAGGTGTCGACGAACAGGTTCGGGTCGATGGTGCCGAGCCGGCCGCCGCGGGCGGTGAGCCGTTCGTGGTGCACGGGCGCGAGCCCGGCGGCCGCGACGAAGCAGACCCGCAGTCGCGGGTACGACGTGCGCCCGCCGACCGCGTGCCACGCCCACCAGGCGGCCTGCAGCTGTGCGGAGTAGTCGACCACCGGCGCCCACCAGCCGGGCCGGTGCTCGCCGGGAGCGGCCACGCCGGGATGCACCAGCACCGGGCGGTTGCGTTCCTCGGCAAGCCGCAGCACCGTACCGAGCGAGTCCCAGCCGTCCGGATCCGTCACCGCGTCCGCGGGTAGCTGGAGACCGAGGAAGCCCTGGTCGAGCAGCTCACCGAGACCGGTGACGTCGGGGTCGCGCAGGTGTACGGCGGCCCAGGCCGCGAACGGCGCCGGCAGCTCCGCCGCGCCGCCGTGCCAGGCGTCGAGCAGCGCGGTGTCGCCGAGCCACTCGATGCCGAGCGGGCTGGACAGCGCCAGGCCGGCCAGCTCGGTGCCGTCGTCGGTCTCCCGGGCCAGCCGTTTGCCCAGCTCGTGCGCGGCCGGGTCGACGGCGTACGGCGGCTCGTGATCGGTGTACAACGTCCAGCCACGCAGGTACGGCGCCTGCGACCTGGCCCGCAGCGCGTCGACGAACGCGGCAGGCCACAGGTGCTGGTGGACGTCGATCCCTCCGGACATGCGACGAAAGTAGACCAAATCGGTGGACTTAAGACCGCCCGTCCGGGATCTGGTCATCGTTGGCGAGGTGACCGGCGCCCACCCGAACAGGTGAAGCGCTTCAATCATGTCTAGAGTGAAGCGCTTCAATGGCGTGGTTGTCAAGGGATCTGTCCACGGTGGCCGCTAGGTTGGGCCCATGCCCGGCCCGGCCAAGCGGCCAACGCTGAAGGACATCGCCTCCGACACCGGCCTGTCGATGGCCACCGTGTCGTATGCGCTGCGCGGCCTGCACGGCACCGAGGAGACCCAGCGCCGGGTGCAGGAGGCCGCGGACCGGCTCGGGTACGCGGCAGACCCGATCGCCCGGGCGCTGGCCTCGGGGCGCAGCGGCTCGGTGGGGGTGCTGTGCGCGTCGCTTGAGGACCTCTGGCAGCAGCGCCTCGCCGCCGCGCTCGGCCGCGAGCTGCTCGCGCCGGACCGCAACGCCTGGATCATCGACTGCGCCGGCGACCCGGACCGCCAGCTCACCCTGGCCCAGCACCTGGTCGACCACCGGGCGGACGCGATCGTGGTGATCCCGATCGACCCGGCCGCCAAGGACTGGGCCCGGATCACCAAGGAGGTGCCGGTGATCGCGGTCGGCGACGGGCTGCCGGGCGCGAAGCCGACCTCGGAGGTGGTGTTCGACAACGAGGCCGGGGTGACGACCGCGCTGCGCACGCTGGCCGACGCCGGGCACACCTCGGTCGCGGTGCTGAGCCCGACCCGCCGGCTGCCGGTCGAGCGTCCGGCCGAGGCGATCGCGCAGCGGGTGGCGCGGCAGCTCAAGATCAAGGTCAGCCTGGTCCAGTGCCCGCACGACCTGGCCGGCGCCACCGAGGTCGCGACCGCTCTGCTCACGTCCCGGCAGCCGCCGACCGGCATCCTCGCGCTCGCCGACTCGATGGCGTACGGCGTCTACGCCGCCGCCCGCGCGCTCGGCATCGAGATCCCCTCGCAGCTGTCGTTACTCGGGTACGACGACCAGCCGAGCTCGCAGCTGCTCACCCCGGCACTCTCGTCGTTCCAGTGGCCGCTGGACGAGCTGGTCAACGACGTGGTCGCCCGAGTCACCTCCGCCGTCGACGACAACCGCCGGGTCCGGCGTACCACCGTCGCCCCGACCCCGATGATGCGCGACTCCGTGGCCCCACGCGCGGACTGAAACCCCTGCGTCCGCCGAAGTGACGTCCGGCTGGCTCGCCGTCGGCGGGCGCTCTCCCCGCCCGGTGAAGGCATCGGGCTGGCAGAATGCGGCGCGTGGACGACGTCGCGTTGCTGCAGTCGGCCCGCACCGGTGACGAAGGCGCGTTCGAGCTGCTGGTGGCGAACCATCGGCGCGAGCTGCTCGCGCACTGCTACCGGATGCTCGGCTCGGTACAGGACGCGGAGGACGCGCTGCAGGAGTCGCTGCTCGGCGCGTGGCGCGGGCTGCGCGGGTTCGAGGGACGCAGCTCGCTGCGGGCCTGGCTGTACCGGATCTGCACCAACGCCTGCCTGCGGCTGATCTCCCGCCGGCCGCGCCGGATCCTGTCGCCGGAGCACGGCCCGGCGTTGGAGCAGACCGAGGATCTGGGCACGTGGGTAGAGGGGCCGGTATGGCTGGAGCCCTGGCCGGACGACCCACCGGCGCCCGAGACGGACGACCCGGCGACCAGCTACCAGCGCCGGGAGGGGGTCGAGCTCGCATTCGTGGCGGCACTGCAGCACCTGCCGGGCACGCAACGGGCCGTGCTGATCCTTCGCGAGGTGCTGCAGTTCTCCGCCGCGGAGACCGCGGAGATCCTGGACACCAGCACCGCCTCGGTGAACAGCGCGCTGCAGCGGGCCCGGCAGGCGGTCGCCGAGCGGGTCCCGGACACACCGCAGCAGGTCGAGCTGGACGCCCTCGGCGAGGACGGCCGGCGCGAGCTGGTCGAGGCGTTCGTGGCGGCCTGGGAACGAGCAGACATCCCGGCACTCCTGGAACTACTGACCGAGGACGCCCGGTTCACGATGCCGCCGCTGCCGGCCTGGTTCGACGGCCGGGACAGCATCGAGCGGTTCTTCACCGAGCGGATGTTCGCCACACCCTGGCGGCTGGTGCGCACCAGTGCGAACGGCCAGCCGGCGTTCGTCTGCTACCAGGGCCCGCCTGGCGGCGGACCGCTGCGGCTTGGCGCGGTCAACCTGCTGACCGTGCGCGACGGCCGGATCGCGGCGATCTCCGCCTTCCTCGACCCGGACGTCATCCGGACCTTCGGGCTGCCCGAGGAATTTCCCGAGGAACCTCCCGGCGACCGATGAGTCCGGCAGCCGTGCTGTCTCTCAACGGATGAGAGCGTGCCGACGGCGTACGCCAGGACAAGGAGTACTGAGATGCGCAAGCTGATCGTCTGCAACATCGTCTCGCTGGACGGCTATTTCACCGGCACCGGCGGCGACGTGATGGTGATGCCGTTTGACCAGGGCTTCTCGGAGTACAACGCCGAGCGGCTGCGGTCCGCCGGCACGTTGCTGCTCGGCCGGACGTCATACGACGGGTTCAAGGGCTACTGGCCGCCGGTGCAGGACGACCCGGAGGCGCCGGAGCTGGAGCGGGAGATCTCCCGGCTGAACACCGCAGCCGAGAAGGTCGTCGTATCGGACACGCTGACCGAGGACGAGGCCGCGGAGTGGAAGAACACCCGGGTGGTCCGGCGTGCGGACGCGCACAAGGCTGTCGAAGAGCTCAAGCGCGAGGATGGCGACGACATCCTGGTGTTCGGCAGCCATGTGCTGTGGAACGACCTGCTCGCGGCCGGTCTGGTCGACGAGCTGCATCTGATGATCGGGCCGGGCGCGCTCGGCGCCGGCGTGCCGGCGTTCGAGGTTCCGGCCGCGCTGCGGCTGCTCGACACCCGCACCTGGGACGACTCGAGCCTGGTGCTGCTCCGGTACGCCGTCAGCAGCGCAGCAGCTGAGGAGTGAACACCAACTGACCCACCAACAGCCTTGCGTTGTGGGGTGGTGGGGGTCACGTGGGTGACGAGCGCGACACCGACGTGACTCCCCAGTAACACCAGCCGTAGGATCGCAGGCGACCAGAACCAGCGAGCCAGTGGTATCAGGTAGCACCCCTCGCTGGACCGGACGCGGCGCCCGCTCGGGCGCGACTTGGGAGTGACTTCCGTTGGCGCTCAGACTGATTCTCGGGTTGGGGATGACGGCGATCGCACTGCCGATCGCGGTCCGCCGGGTGCTGTGGCTCTACCGGCTCGCAACCAGCGGACAGCCCGCCCCGGGCCGGGTCGAGCAGGTCCGGCAGCGGGTCGGTGAGGCTGTCAAGACCCAGCTGGTCGAGGTCTTCGGCCAGAAGAAGCTGCTCAAGTGGACGATCCCCGGTGTCGCGCACGCGTTCGTGTTCTGGGCGTTCCTGGTCCTCGCGTCGGTCTACCTGGAGGCGTACGGCGCGCTGTTCGACGACGACTTCCACATCCCGCTGATCGGCACCTGGCCGGTGCTCGGCTTCGCGCAGGACCTGATCGCGGTGCTCGCGCTGCTCGGCATCGTCACGTTCGCGGTGATCCGGCTGCGCAACTCGCCGGAGCGGCTCGGCCGCCAGTCGCGGTTCAAGGGCTCGCACCTCGGCGGCGCCTGGCTGATCCTGTTCATGATCTTCAACGTGCTGTGGACGCTGTTCCTCTTCCGCGGTACGGCGATCAACACCGGCACCTTCCCGTACGAGTCGGGCGCGTTCGTGTCCGAGGCCGTCGCCAAGCTGCTCGAGCCGCTCGGCCAGGACACCAACGAGGTGCTGGAGTCCATCGCGCTGCTGCTGCACATCGGCGTGATGCTGGTCTTCCTGATCATCGTCGTCTACTCCAAGCACCTGCACATCTTCATCGCGCCGCTGAACATCCTGTTCGGCCGCCGCCCGAAGGCGCTCGGTGCGATGCAGCCGATGATGAGCAACGGCAAGCCGCTGGACTTCGAGGAGGCCGACCCGGACACCGACGTGTTCGGTCGCGGCAAGATCGAGGACTTCACCTGGAAGGGGCTGCTCGACTTCGGCTCCTGCACCGAGTGCGGCCGCTGCCAGTCGCAGTGCCCGGCCTGGAACACCGGCAAGCCGCTGTCCCCGAAGATGATCGTGCTGGACCTACGCGACCACGCGTTCGCCAAGGCGCCGTACATCCTGGCCTCGTCGGACGACGAGCGGGCCAACCTGCCGGAGAGCGTCACCGCGGAGGTGGACAAGCCGCTGGTCGGCAAGGCCGACGTCGCGGTGATCGACGAGAACGCGCTCTGGGCCTGTACGTCGTGCGGCGCGTGCGTCGAGCAGTGCCCGGTCGACATCGAGCACGTCGACCACATCATGGACATGCGGCAGTACCAGGTGATGATCGAGTCCTCGTTCCCGTCCGAGCTGAACCAGCTGTTCAAGGGCCTGGAGAACAAGGGCAACCCGTGGAACATGAACCCGTCCGGCCGGATGGACTGGGCCAAGGACCTGCCGTTCGAGGTCAAGCAGGTCGGTGCTGACGTCGACTCGCTCGAGGAGGTCGAGTACCTGTTCTGGGTCGGCTGTGCCGGCGCCTACGAGGACCGGGCGAAGCGGACCACCCAGGCGGTCGCCGAGCTGCTGCACCTGGCCGGCGTCGACTTCGCCGTGCTCGGTGACGGCGAGACCTGCACCGGCGACCCGGCCCGACGTGCCGGCAACGAGTTCGTCTTCCAGATGCTGGCGCAGCAGAACGCCGAGGTGCTCAATGAGGCCAAGGCGACCAAGGTCGTCGCGACCTGCGCGCACTGCTTCAACACGCTGAAGAACGAGTACTCCCAGGTCGGCGCCGAGCTGGACGTCGTCCACCACACCCAGCTGCTGAACCGGCTCGTCCGGGAGGGCCGGCTCACCCCCGTCGCACCCACGGACAGCTCGCTCAACGGGCAGAAGATCACCTACCACGACCCGTGCTACCTGGGCCGGCACAACGAGGTGTACGAGCCGCCGCGCGAGCTGCTCGCGTCGATCCCCGGTACGACGTACGCCGAGATGCCGCGGAACAAGACCAAGTCGTTCTGCTGCGGTGCCGGTGGCGCGCAGATGTGGATGGAGGAGCGGATCGGCACCCGGGTGAACGACAACCGGACCGAAGAAGCGGTCGCGACGGGTGCGGATCGGATCGCGGTGGGCTGCCCATTCTGCCACGTGATGCTGTCCGACGGGCTGACCGCCAAGCAGGCTGACGGCTCCGCCCGCGCAGACGTCCAGGTCGCCGACGTGGCCCAGCTGCTGCTCGCCGGAGTCAAG
>Ga0075428_100005184_pt1 | contig 14473 bp, 15 predicted proteins | sample RhiMetdeltSRZDD2_FD_75291 | JGI IMG/M metagenome (GOLD analysis project Ga0075428, IMG submission 75291) | Populus rhizosphere microbial communities from Tennessee, USA - Rhizosphere MetaG P. deltoides SRZDD2 | ecosystem: Host-associated > Plants > Roots > Rhizosphere > Soil | place: USA...
TACGAATTTCAGGTGGCGCACGCAAGATTTGATCCGATCATAAAAATGTTGCTGCGATTGTATGGAGGTGAGTTGATGTCCGGCTTTCCAAAGATCGCGGAGTCGTCCCTCGCAAAGGGATTGAAGATCTCCCCTGACGAGACTGTTAATACGCTCAAACACCTTCATGAGCTGCAGGTTGTGAATTATCAGCCAGCTAAAGATAAGCCGCAGGTTACTTTTTTAATGCCCCGGCAGGATGCTGAGAAACTGCCACTGAACATCAAACGGCTGGAGGCGCGCAAGAAATTGATCTTGGACAAAATGAAGGCAATGGTTTCATTTGTAACACTTACGCACCGGTGCCGGATGCAGCTTATCCAGGATTACTTCAATGAGGTTTCCTACAAAAAATGTGGCATTTGTGACGTTTGTGTTGAGGAGCGAAAAAAGGAAAACCAGAATGCATTTGACGATCTAAGAAACGAAGTCACCAGTGTGTTAAAGAAGAGTCCGCTTACAGTAGAACAATTGGAAGAACTAATTGCCCCGAAAGAACATGAGCTGTTTGTTGATGTGGTGCGAGAAATGGTCGACGAGGGTATACTTGCGTATGATAACGTATGGAAATTAAGTCTCGCTAAACAAAAGCATTAAATTCATGTCATGAGAAAAGTTCTTAAGCACGTCCTTCGGGCTTTTATATACGTTCACGTATTCCTGGCGCTGGCTTTATTGATGACGCATTGTAGCTTTTCTCATTATGCCAAAAAATCCTACGAGAAGGCAGTAAGCGAAAAACCTTTTGATGTAATTATTGTTCCCGGAGTACCGTATGAAAAGGAGAATACAACTTCGGTGATGAAGATGAGAATTTTCTGGGCTAAACATCTTTATGACAGTGGCTTTACAAAGAATATAATCTTTTCAGGTTCGGCAGTATACAGCCCCTATGTTGAAAGCATAGCGATGAAAATTATCGCTGATACCCTTGGTATCCCATCGGACCATACATTTTCTGAAACTACAGCCGAGCATAGCACTGAAAACGTTTACTATTCCTGGAAAATGGCAAAAGAGATGGGCTTTGAAAAAATAGCGCTAGCCACCGATCCGTTTCAGTCGCGTTTGTTGAGAAGTTTCACGAAGAAATATTGCCCTGGAGTAAAAGCCATCCCTGTAGTTTTTGATCGGCTGCAGATCGATGATAAACCGTTGCCTGTCATTGACGTGACCTCGGCGTTCAGGGCGGATTTTGTGTCTATCAAGGAGCGCGAAAGCTTCTGGCAACGTTTCAGCGGAACAATGGGGAAGAAGGTTAAGGAAGAAGTGAAAGCAGAAAAAAAGGAGCAAAAAGGCAAAAAAGTCCCTGCAGCCAACTAACCTTTGGATGCGGACTTAAGCCAGAGGTTATGGATAATTGAAAACCTCACTACGTGCCTTGAAAAAAACTCCTCAGTACCGAACCTCTGCTGATAGATCCAAATGTATCCTGTTTCGAGCATAAAGTTTCGATTTAAAGAGAATTCAGTCGACGCATAGATTCTGTTCTGGTCAAAGGTATTCTCCTTATTGTTGAACATTATCTCCTCCGAAAGTCTTAGAAATATTACCGGTACACCTTCGCCGTTTGTCTTAAGCGGGATCCTTGCCTGTACCCGGTACCGGAAACGGAAAATGTAAAATGAATCTTTCCATACACTTTGGTCCTGACTTTCTTCGATAAAGCGGTTGTCGATCCGCAGACGCTGGTGAAAGAAAAGTTTCCGCATCGGTATTTCATAGGATCCTTCGATAACCGGTCTAACTTCCGCGGTTGAATGTGAGTATCCATTCTCCGGAATTTGCGCATAGATCCATGATAAGGTTAGCCCGCCACCAAAATTCCATCGCCCATTCGCGTAGTGGAGACGGGAGTGCATAATAAGCTGGTTTTCGACATCCGGGCTGAAGAAACGACGGTTGTCAATTTCATTGATCAAGTAGAACTTTTGCGAAAAATTTAGCTGATTCTGATATCGTATCCAATAAAGAGCTTGCGGGTATACTGTGGATTGGCCATGAGCCAATGTAAATCTGAGAAGGAACAGAAGTAGAACGATCTTTTTCAAGCAATGAATTATTGTGCCAGTAACTCCTGTGCGTTTTGAAAAGCAACTTTCGAGGGTTTGTCTCCGCCAATCATCTTGGCAATCTCTTCTATACGTTCTGTCTCCTGCAGATGTTTTATGGAGCTAATAGTCTTCGCAGCTGTGTTGTCCTTAAAAACAAAATAGTGCGAATTCCCTCGAGCTGCGATTTGAGGCAGGTGACTGATGGCGATGAGCTGATGGCGTTCAGACATTTTTCTCATCATACTTCCCAACTTAAATGCGACCTCGCCCGAAATCCCGCTGTCGATCTCATCAAGCACAAGCGTCGGCATTTCTGTTTTCTCAGCCATCACATATTTAATACAAAACATCAACCGAGAGAATTCGCCACCAGATGCCACCTGTGCAAGCGGTCTTGGTGAAATACCTTTGTTAGCGCTAAAAAGAATTTCGATCCTGTCCGTTCCATTCGCAGACAATTCCGTCTGGTTCATATCGATCTGAAACGTGGCATTTGGAATTCCGAGCTCCTGTAATAATTGTGTGATCTGCCGGCATAATGCCGGGAGAGCTTTCTTCCGTGATGTACTGAGCTTTTGAGCGGTGGCCATGGCGTTCTTCTGGGAATTCTCAAAGGCATGCCGTGATTTTTCAATTGCTTCGTCAAGGTTCGAAGTAATGTTATCTTTTTGTGCCAGATTTTCCTGTATCACCAACAACTCCTTCAAACTAAGAACCTTGTGTTTTTTTAATAACCGATAAATAGCGCTAAGCCGTTCATTGATCCATTCGGTCCTTTCCGGATCGAACTCGATTTTATCTCCTTCTTTTTCGATTTCATGAGCAAGGTCGTCCAGTTCGATAATAACACTTTCCAGCCTTTGGAACAGATTAGCGTAATTCGAAGAATACGTTGAAACGTTTTGGAGGTGATTCCTGGCTTCCGCCAAACTATTCCTCGATGCGTACTCGCTATTGTTAATTAGATCGAGCACACTTTGAAATCTACTCTTGATCTCACCCGAGTGTTCCATGATCTTAAGCTCCGACTCCAGCGATTCCTGCTCAGATTCTTCGAGTTGGAGCTTTGAAAGTTCCTCGAGCTGAAAGCGGATATAGTCAGCCTCCTGACGCAACGTTTCTGCATCCGCCATCAGAGTGTCATAGTCTTTTTTTGACTTGATGTAATTATTCCATTGTTCGTTATATAATTCAAGGAGCGAATGATTTGCTGCATACGCATCCACCAATTTTAGCTGAAATGAATGCTGACCGAGCAGCAACGTTTCATGCTGCGAATGAATGTCCATTAATTGATCACCTATCCGCTTCATAACTTCCAGCGTAACGGGTGTGTCATTGATAAAAGCCCTGGATTTTCCACCCGGACTAAGCTCCCGACGTATTACCGTATTGTCGTCGTAGTCAAGATCTTCGCTTTTGAATATTGGCTTGAGGCCATAGTTGCTGATGTCAAACGTTCCTTCGATTACACACTTTTGATTTTCATCCCATAACACTTTCGAGTCTGCACGGTTGCCTTTTAATAGTCCCATCGCTCCCAGCATAATCGATTTACCGGCGCCGGTTTCACCCGTAATTACATTGAGATGAGGGGAAGGATCCAACACCAGGTGTTTGATAAGCGCATAATTTTTGATGTTGAGATGTGTAAGCATCAGCTTTTCGAATCGATATAAAGTTCGGCAATGGATCTATAAGGATATTTTACTTTTTTCATACGCATATTCACCAGGAGAATTTCCTCCGCGCCAGCTTCCGTCAGCGTTCCAAATACTGCGGTGTTGTCCATCAATACAATATTAATTTTTTTACCCAAAAAAGTGGGAGCTTTGCTTTTTATTTGTTCGGGGTCGCTGATTCTTAATTGCTTTGTTTTCAAAGTAGTTATGGGTTAGAGTTATGAGTCAGGAGTTATAAGTTATGCTTGCCCGCCCGAAGCGCTTCGCGTAGGCGGGAGTTAGGTGTTAGTGTGAGTGCGGGTGTGGTGTGGATGTCCTGGGTAATACCGGTTGATACTGGCGACATGCTCTCGCCCATTCCCATGCCCCACTCGTAACTCATAACTCCTAACTCCTAACTAGTTCGGGATCATTTTCTCGTAAGCTGCGCGATTGGAGGGATCTATCGTAGTGATGATGTCGTACGCTTCGCGCCGGATCTGAATATTTCCAGTAGAAAAAATATTTGCCAGTTCTTTGCTCTTTGCGTCGAAGAAACTGACTACAAGGATAGACGTAGGATTCACATCTCGTACTTTTTTTACTTCTTTGAGTCCATTCAATATCACACCCCGGCTTTTGTCAGGGTCTTTATCAAATGTATCCAATCCAAGTCGATGATAAGAATACATTGCCTTGCGCATTTCCGTCATCTGACCATTGTTGTAGTTCTCCACGATCCAATAACGGTTGCGGTTGCTATTGAGAGGTTGCCATCCGGTACGGTTTGCCTGTTGTGCATTGTTAACTACGGCTAACGCTTTCTGGAAGTATGGTGTACCGCCCAACTCAACGAATGTATCGAAGTCGATCCCAATGATCAGGTAAGCGTACAACGCGAGCATAGAGGTGAGGTTGGTAGTGTATGTGTTGTCGTTGAATTCCAAAGGGAGGGATTCAATGTATTCAAATTCCCAGTCCCGGTCGGCATAGTTGAAGATCAGGCTTGAATAATTAGTGTTGTAAACAGGTCGCGCAGCCTGAACCTGTACTGAGGCTTGGAAGCTACCTATCGAAACTATCTTCGTAATTGTGATCAACATATTGCAGTTGATCTTTTCGTACGGCTTGTACGCATCCCCGGACCACTTGCGCGAGTTCATAAACTGTTCTATTGCGGCCTTCATGTCGCGGAAAATTCCACGGTCAGACGTTTGAGCGCCTGAAGAGTTGATTGTGACGGTGCAATTGAGTTCCTGTGCCCGTCCCGTTAATGACATCGAGAGGAGGAGAACTATTAGCTGGAGCGTATTCTGTACAAAGGACTTCATCCCGGTCTATTTCCCTTCTGAATTTTTGATTATTGCTGCGACAATATCTTTTGCCACTTCGTCTTTGTCTTTCAGGTCAAATGAAATGGCCTCGTGCTTAGTATTAATGATCGTGATCTTATTTGTGTTGTGTCCAAAACCAGCTCCGTTGTCATTTAAAGAATTTAGCACGATAAGATCAAATTTCTTTGATTTAAGCTTCTTGATGGCGTTTTTAGTTTCATCTTCAGTTTCCAACGCAAAGCCCACCACGATCTGGCCGTTATTTTTTTGAGTGGCTAGTGAAGCTGCGATGTCGTGCGTTTTCGTAAGCTCCAGCATCACATTGTTTTCTTTTTTCTTGATCTTCTGCGTGGCTGCTTGCAGAGGCTTGTAATCTGCAACTGCAGCGGCAAGCACCGCGATATCGCTGCTTGAAAACAACACCATGCATGCATTGAACATTTCTTCCGCAGATACCACGTGTTTAACGGTTATCAGCGGATGATTAGTATGTTGGTTAGTAGGTCCGGTCACCAGGTTTACTGTAGCACCGTTGTTGGCGAGTTCTTCGGCGATCGCGAATCCCATTTTTCCACTCGAATGGTTTCCGATAAATCTTACTGGATCGATAGCCTCATGCGTGGGTCCCGCGGTAACGAGCACGGTCTTGCCTTTAAGCTTCTGGGTTTTCGAGAATAAGTCTTCGATATGTTTTAGGATGTCTTCAGGTTCGGCCATCCTGCCCATACCGATCAAGCCACTCGCTAATTCACCATGCGTAGGCTCGATAATATGATTGCCGAAACCGGCGACCTTTTGGAGATTAGCCGTTGTGGCTGGATGGGCCAGCATATCAAGATCCATTGCAGGAGCAATAAAAACAGGACAACGTGCGGAGAGATAAGTGGCAAGTAAGAGATTGTCACACAACCCATTTGCCATTTTGGCTATGGTATTTGCCGTAGCGGGTGCGATGACCAGTGCGTCGCCCCATAACCCAAGGTCTACGTGATTTGTCCATTCCCCTGTTTCGGGTTTTGAAAATGCAGATAAAACCGGATTTTTTGAAAGTGTTGATAAGGTTAGAGGTGTTACGAATTCGTGTGCCGATGGGGTAAGGATGACCCTTACTTCAGCGCCTTGCTTGACAAGAAGCCTGGTAAGAATTGCAGACTTGTAAGCCGCAATTCCACCACAAACTCCCAGAATGATCTTCTTGCCGCGAAGCATTGGGTTGGACAGCTTTTATAAATCCTGCTTCTGGCTGGCATCAGAACGAAGACGGGAACTAAGCTTTCCTTCCAGGAATTCCTCAGTAGCTGTTGTTGTTGGCTTAGGCATCCGCTCGTAGAATTTGGAGATCTCTATCTGCTCGCGGTTTTCAAAAACCTCTTCCAGATTGTCTACGGTTGTAGCGAACTCAGCAAGTTTATTGTTCAGTTCTTCCTTGAGATTCACGGCTATCTGACGTGCGCGCTTTGAGATCACAACTACTGACTCATAGATGTTACCAGTCTGCGCTGCTATCTTTTCAATGTCGCGCGTAATTACAGATGATTGAACTGCCATAGTATTAGGTATTATTGTTATTGTTTTTTGACTTGTTAATTTTTTCCAGACTTGAAGCGTAAAGTTTTTCAGCATCAGAAAGATAGGTGCTGCTCGGATACTTGTCTACAAATTCTTTATAGTGATCGACTACTTCCTTGTAGCGGTCGAGTTGTTTTGTGTAAATGCTTTGCTCGGCCAGTTTATATTCGGAGACGATAACAAGATAATAGGCGCGTTCGAGATATTTCGAATCAGGAAAATTGTCAATAAAATTTTCAAGAGCAACGATCGCTGCCTTGTAGCTTCTCATCTTGTAGTACTGATAGGCATTATCGAAGCCTTTCTTTTCGAGCTTTACCTGTGTGGTAGTTATCACTTCAATTGCCTGATCGCGAAACTTGCTGTTCGGATATCGGTTCAGAAACTGCTGCATCGCAGCCATTGCGTCAACGCTGGACGATTGATCAAGATTTGTTCCCGGTGATGATTTATACAAAGAAAAAGCGTTCATAAACCTCGCTTCCTCGGCCATAGAACTTCGTCCATACGTCTCATAAAAAGTCTTGAACTGCTCGGATGACAATAAGAACAGCTCGTCATAAAACTGACAGTAGGCGAGGTAGAACTGTACTTTTTCACCCTCGGGCAGTCCTCGAACAATAGGCATTATTTGTTCGAATAAAACTGAAGCCTTGTAGTAATCTTTTTTGGCGTAATAATTAAGTCCGGCGTCGTATTTTACCCGCCAATCCTGACTTTTTTCGATTTTTCTGAACTTACTGCAGGAAATTCCCCCCAGAAGGATCAAAGCAATAGTGAAATATATGGATGCTCTCAGCATAAGCCCGCAAATATAATACAAGAAGACGTATATGGAAAACGCGACTTTTTTACGTTTAGATGTGGGGAATTGCGAAAAATGTCTACTTCCGGACGATTAATTTCCGGGTAATAACACCTTCGTCTTCAATATAGAGGGTATAAAAGTAAATTCCGGCGCTTAGTTCGTCGGTTCGTACTCGCACAAGGTTTTCCAGGGGAGGCAGGTTATACTCGCCCACCACATTCCCCAAAATATTGTGCACCACGATCTTAGCCTTCACCTGATCATTGTTCATTTTGTAGTCGACGAAGGCATGGTCAGTCACAGGGTTTGGATATACGTCTTTCAATGTGATCAACCTGGAATTGTAAAGGTTCTGTTTTTCCGGCTTTTCCTCTACAGTGAAATTGAGGTCAAATTCTATGGATTGACCTGGATTATATTTGTTAAAAGCCACATAGCGAATGGCACTCTCACCTGCAACAAGACCTGCATCCAAAACAACGTCGAAATTATTCAGCACTTGTCCGGCCTCGATCTTTACAATAAAGTCTTCAACCTTGTGATCCAGACAGTTACCGTCGAGGCAGAAATAGTTCTTCTGGCTGCTGCCTATCTGGGCATCAATCTTTCTGATGATCAATGTAATTGCTTTGTCGGAAGTGTTTTTGAAACGAAGCGGCGCGTTGATAGCCTCCCCAATATAGCCTGAATATGATTCCTGGAGACTGGCGACCTCGAACCCCTGCGAGAAAACGCAGGAACTTATTGCTATGCCCATTGCCAACAACAACAAATTCCTCATATACTGCCAGCTCTGCTATGTTTTACAAAAGTTAAACTTTTCGCTGGTTTGTCATAATAGAATGCAAAGTTTTTCGTTCACCCTGCCAATAATTTGTATAGTAGCCGTTTTTATTGATTTTATTGGAATATTTGTCATCGCAACGGTGCCTTTACGACATCGGATTTCTCGGGCTTGTTCTCTTCTTTCCAGGAAAAGCCCTTCAATCTCATATCCTCCTTTTTGAGTTCGTGTGGTGGGATAAAGCTTGCTTCAGGTTGAACATAAAAGCTGAAATTGTTCACCTTACCGTTCTTGAATCGTATGGTGATGTTGCTACAAATAATCTTGTTCATACCCATAGCCGCACCGTCGTCTTCACTCAGGGCGAAGTAGATGCTTTCGCCGTTACCCTCTACGATCACTCGACTTATTTTTGAATCGCTGAATTCAGCGGTCATCTTTCGGCCCTTGATCTGATTGTAGTTGAATAGCGAATCCCTGGATATTACAAATGCATTGACGTTCATAAAGATCTTGTCGATACTCTTTCCTTTGATGAGCATCCTTATAGAATCAGCTGTCATTTGATTTCCCTCAGTCCACAAAACCGGGTCCTTATAAAAATAGATCGTGGAGTCTGCGTCACGGTACTCGAGCGAGTCGGCAAGGCCTTGCATATCGCTCTTGAAGATCTTAACATTGTTGTATGCGAGCAATCTTTTCTTTTTTGGATCCGCATTCTCGACCGACACCAGCGTATCAGCCGAGATGAATAGTGTATCATTATTATCCGAGATCTTCGCGACATAGGCGTTGTTATATACCTTAGATATACCCTTCGACTTGTAATAATCTACCGCTTGACCGTAAATGATAAGGTTTTCCTTCTTCGATGTCATTACCACGTTACCCCTAAGCCTATAGATCTTGCGTACATCATCAAGCTTGTACTCAAGTCCTGCAATCTTGTACTCCTGCGATTCACCAGCTCCGGAACGAATATCAGACAGGCGCGTTTTCGTGTCATGCTCGCCACCTTCATATACAAATGTGCTGCTGTCTTTGTCATGCACAGTAGTTGGGGTACGGAAGTAGATGATCTTCGATCTTGAATTGTATTGCAGGCTGTCGGACGTCATAGTGTGATCTGGGTTTACGACGTTAACATCCTTCTTAAAAGATGCCATGTTCGAGTTTACATCGTAGTAACCTTTCTTGCTGGTAAGCACATTGATGCTATCGACCAGCCGCCCGCCGTTGTAATAGTACGCCATGTTTCTCGGGCGGTCGAAGTCTAGATGATCGGTATACAATGTGGATGTTGCCAGTTTAGTGAATACCACGTTGTTACGAAGCTTTGCTCTTTTTACATCGCCATCGTACTCGAGACGTTGCCCCGTAATGGTAATTGAATCGCCTTCTAAAATTCTGATCCTGCCGAAAGCCTCTATAGAGTTCTTTGATTTGTAGAAGTAAGCAGAGTCGCAATAAATTGTCGTCTGGTTTTGAGTGAAGATCACATTACCGATAACTCTTTCGAACTTGTTACCGGCTTGGTCTTTACCGCTACGAAGCTGATCGGCCTGCTTCAACTTAACCCGTTTTTGAGCGGTAGCCGTTTCGGTATTGAACCAGGTTATCAGGAAAAACAGTAAAATGCATTTGATGAGCACGTTACGGTACCGGAAGCAATATGATTTGAATTCTGTGATCATCAGCGCGAAGCTACGACGGTTAATGCTAAAATCGAACTTCCGGCTGCTTAATAGGAACCGGAAATTGTACATTTGGCTATGCTTGAGCAATTTTTGAACCATATCAACCAAAACGATCTTTGCGAGAGGTCTGACACTGTGCTTCTTGCGGTAAGTGGTGGTGTGGATTCGATGGCTATGCTTTATCTATTCCGCGAGGCAGGATTTCAGGTGGGTGTAGCTCACTGTAATTTTCAGCTGAGGGGTAAAGAGTCGGATGCGGATGAAGAATTCGTCAGTCTTGTCTGCAAAGAGCTAGACGTACAATTTTATTCGCGGCGGTTTGAAACCGAGGCCTATGCGTGGGAGAACACGCTATCAATTCAGATGGCTGCACGCGAGCTGCGCTATGCATGGTTCGAGGAACTACTGATCAAAAATGGTTATCGTTGCCTGGCAACAGGGCATCATTTTGATGATTCAATCGAAACAATTTTGTTGAACCTCACTCGTGGCTCCGCAACTGATGGGCTGGCAGGCATTCCTCTTAAGAATGGAAATGTTATCAGACCTCTGCTTTTTGCAACAAGAAAACAGATAGAAAAATACGCAGTAGCGAAAGGTATTGTATGGCGCGAAGATCTCAGCAACATGACCGACGACTATCAGCGCAATTTCATTCGACACCAGGTTGTTCCCAAACTTAAAGAACTGAATCCGTCACTTGAAGTGACGTGGCAAAGCGGAATTGAGAAAATTTACGGAGACCTTGCGTTGCTACATCACGCTTTTGCAGATTGGAAAAAACAATTTATAACGGAGTCGGTAGAAAAAATAACCATTCAAAAGGATGCCTTTCTGTCATTTCCGAGAGGTGGATCTTTGCTATGGCGCTATGTAAAAAACTTCGGTTTCAATTTTGAACAATCCAAAGAAATAATCACATCGTTATATGGTCAGCCGGGCAAGCGTTTCTTCTCGTCGACCCATTTGCTGGTCGTAGATCGGGACCTTTTGATCATCAGTGCAGTTCAGCATAATTGGAACGAAGTTATCATAGATAAAGGCCAATCACTTTTTCAACTTGGGCCCTGGCAACTGAGTCTGGAGTTGAGTCACGGCCTGCCCGATATCTTTATTGAGAACGAGGCCTATATTGACCTTTCGCAGTTAACCTTCCCCCTTAACTGGAGGAAGTGGAAAGCCGGGGATGTGTTTTTTCCGCTGGGTATGGAGCACAAAAAGAAACTTAGCGATTTCTTTATAGACAAAAAGGTGTCGATCGCTGATAAGGAGCTCGTTACGGTGCTTGAATCAGAGGGTAAAATTGCATGGGTAGCTGGCCACAGAATCGACGATAGGTTCAAAGTGACTTCCAAAACTACCTCGATCCTTAAATTTTCCTTGACAAGAGCGTGACCTGTAGATCGTTTATAGTTGTCCGCTTATGTTAACTTTAAATAAGGGCTGCAGGTGGCCATTGGCTTTTGTGAGAAATTATTTTCAAAATCCTGCCTTATTAATAACTTGCCGCGCCTAATCAGAGGCTTCCAAAATATTAAGCATTGCTTACTAATAACTAAAATTTATTCAAAATGAAAGTAACTGTAGTTGGCGCAGGAAATGTGGGCGCCACATGTGCCGATGTCATGGCCTACCGCGAGGTTGCAAATGAAATAGTCCTAATCGATATCAAAGAGGGGCTTGCTGAAGGTAAGGCGCTTGATATCTGGCAAAAAGCACCAATCGACCTTTATGATAGCCGTTCTGTTGGGGTAACAAATGACTACTCCAAATCTGCCGGATCCAGTGTTGTAGTTATCACATCAGGACTTCCTCGCAAGCCAGGAATGAGCCGCGATGATCTAATCGGTACTAATGCGGGTATCGTAAAGTCTGTTACTGAGAATGTTGTTAAGCATTCGCCTAACGCTATCATTATTGTGGTATCGAACCCGTTGGACGTTATGACATACCAGGCTCATATAACCTCTAAATTCCCACGCACCCGTATTTTTGGTATGGCGGGCATTCTTGACACTGCGCGTTACCGAGCGTTCCTTGCTGAAGCATTAAATATTTCTCCAAAAGACATTCAGGCAATGTTACTAGGAGGTCACGGTGACACGATGGTCCCACTTCCGCGTTATACTACCGTTGCGGGTATCCCTGTTACTGAATTGATCGACCGCGATAAGCTCACCGCTATCTTAGAGCGTACAAAAGTTGGAGGTGGCGAACTTGTTAAGTTGATGGGTACTTCAGCATGGTATGCACCGGGATCAGCAGCTGCTCAAATGGTTGAGGCGATTGTAAGAGATCAACGCCGCGTATTTCCAGTTTGTGTAAAGCTGGAAGGCGAGTATGGAATAAAGGATTGTTATCTTGGAGTACCGGTTATCCTTGGAAAGAATGGCATCGAAAAGATCATTGAGCTCGATCTTAATCCTGGTGAAAAAGCTTTAATGGAATCGAGCAGGGCGGCAGTGAGGGAAGTGATGGATGTGCTTGAGAAACTTGGGTAGAGTAGTGGGTCTAGAGGGCTAAGGGTATAGGGTACTCGACATTGAACATTCGGCGCTGGGAGTTGGACATTCATTTGTCTTGTGTTCACTTCTTGGTCCCTCCGTATATCACCTCTTCTTTTACTATTCCAAATTTCTTCTGGAGATTTTCTGGCAATTCGGCGGCAAACGTATCCTCAAAAGGATTTAATCCACCTTTACTAATCCGTAAGGGATAATCCTTTCCATACTTTCGGACATGGTCATCCTGTCCGAATATTTTTTCGCGCTCGCGCTTGTCGACGATGGCAGGATCCTCAAATGTACTTTCAGGCAACGGGAGAAAGAATGGAACCTGCAAGATGGCAAAGCCTCCTGGCTTCAGTACCCTATTGATTTCATGGATGGCGCGTATATCATCCGTTACGTGTTCCAGCACGTGGTTACACAATACTACATCAAATGAATTTTGGTCGAATGGAATGTTATGGATATCCATCTTTACTTTGGCCAAAGGCGATTCGATGTCTGCAGTTATGTAGTTGGAGCCATGTATCTTCTCAAAACGGGGAATAAAACAAGCCTCTGGGGCGATGTGAAGTACTCGTTTTTTTTCACCGAAAAATGCGGTCTTTTCCTTGAGGTATAACCATATCAGGCGATGCCTCTCGAGACTAAGACAGTTTGGGCATAACGCATTTTCCCTTGGGTTGATCCGACCATATGGTAGAAATTGCCGGAAGCTTCGGTCACAAACCGGACAGGTCACGTTGGACCCGGCATAAAAGACTCCCACGACTTTAAGGCCCCAACCGCCCACCAGCTGGAGGTATCTTCGAGGAACGTAACGGATCAGCCAGGAAATGACTTTTTTCATGAGCGGCAAAGGTAAATCGTGGGAGATTCATGGACAACCGTCAGGGTTATAGCCCTGAAGAAGTGAAAAGCTGCCGTTTTTGGCCTCCGGTTGCCTTTTTTGGGATGATAATTCCGAACTTTAAGGAGATGTTAAAACTATTTTTGGGCACTTTACATCTTAAGTGAAAGGAAGCCCTAAATCAAAACAACGGATTGATCTGTGACCGAAACTCTACTGGACATCGCGATGATGCATTCTGATAACCTCATAGCCCGCGCTAAGGATGGTGACCAGAACGCGCAGGGAAAAGTGGTGCAGCTGTGGTATAAACGTATCTATAACTTCAGCTTCAAATTCTTCCTTGACCACGACCTTGCAATGGAAGTGTCTCAAAAGACATTTATCTCCATGTGTAAGAACCTTCCTTCGCTGCAGGACAATGCACGATTTAAATCCTGGCTGTATAAGATCGCAGTTAATTATTGCCGGGAGGAAGCACGCAAAAAGAAAGGAAACAGATCACTTTCATTTGACATGGTATGGAATCGTGAAGCAGAGGACTCACCACAATGGGAGTCATCGGGCCATCGGATTGATAGCCCGGAACGACAGTTGCAACACCAGGAGCTGTCAGATGTGTTGCAGGAAGCGTTGCTGGAGATCAATGATGAACAACGCGAAGTAGTTATCATGAAAGAATACGAAGGGCTCAAGTTCAGAGAAATTGCCGAAGTGCTAAACATTTCGGAAAACACAGTGAAGTCGAGGATGTATTATGGACTCGATGGACTGAGAAAAGTTTTGGAACGAAAGAATATCAATAAGGAAACAATAGGTTATGGCATTTAAGGCAAGTGAACAAGATCTGATGGCTTACCTCTATGGTGAGCTTGAAGGCAAAGAAAAAGAGATGGTTGAACAGTACCTTCTCGAAAACGCAGACGCGCGCCTTGAACTTGAAAAGTTGAAGCAGCTGCGTCATGCTCTAGGACACATCAAAGACAAGGAAGTTATTGCTCCACCGATATTTATCGGCGATTCCAGGCCACCATTCATCTGGAATGCGCCTTACTTTAAAACTATAGCCAGCATAGCTGCATCGTTGTTACTTATAATGCTGGTAGGGAGATTAGCTGGATTACAGATCGGCTATGCCGGTAGTGAACTAAGGATCAGTTTTGGCAAACC
>Ga0075428_100005185_pt1 | contig 14470 bp, 11 predicted proteins | sample RhiMetdeltSRZDD2_FD_75291 | JGI IMG/M metagenome (GOLD analysis project Ga0075428, IMG submission 75291) | Populus rhizosphere microbial communities from Tennessee, USA - Rhizosphere MetaG P. deltoides SRZDD2 | ecosystem: Host-associated > Plants > Roots > Rhizosphere > Soil | place: USA...
GACTTGATTGAACGCCGTATCCATAAGGGCCTCAACCGCTTATGCCGTAGATGCCATCCCCTGGGCAGCGGCCGGTGTTCCCGCCAGCAGTCGTTGCACGGCCCGCTCCGACTCGGGCAGCGGATCCACGCCCAGCTCGGCGCGGAGCAAGGCCTTCAGCTTATCGTATTCGGCGAGCGCTGCACGACGATTTCCCAGGAGCACCATCGCCTCGATCATCGCGACCCGGGTGGCCTCGCGGAACTCGTCCAGCTCCGCGGCGCGCCGGAAGCTGCCGAGCGCCGCCTCGTGATCGCCGGCCTTGGCGCATGCGGCACCCAGATCGAGGAGGAGTTTCTCGACCCGGTCGCGCATGCGCGCCTGAAGCCCCTCGGCCCAGTCGCCGTAGACACCCTCCAGGAATGGTGCCGTCGCGAGCGACGTCGCCCGCTCGAGCGCGCTCCGGCGCGCACCCGTGTCGCGCGCGGCGCGGGCCTCCTCGAGCGCACGGTCCAGCTCCCAGGCGTCGCAGGCCAGCGGGTAGGCGGGATTCAGACGGTAGTATTCGGCCTCGCGCAGGATCGCGGGCTCCCGCGCCCGCGGCAGCACGCCGCGGATGTAGGACAGCGTCGGGTGGAAGTTCCGCCGTCCGGCCGCCAGCTGGCGGCCGGGCCAGAAGTGCTCGAGCAGCTCCTCACGGGCCGCGCCGCGGGGATGGAGGGCGAGGAAGACCAGCATGTGGAACGCGCGCTGCGCCCGCCACATCGACGCCGGGACCGGGCGGCCTCCGATCTGCAGCTGGGGCGGCCCGAACAGCACGAGACGCGGCACGCGTGCTTCGGCCTCGACTCCGGTCGTGGCCCCGCGCGCGAGGCGCTCGGCGATGTGGCGGCGCGCGGTGCGAATCGCCGGCTGGAGCGAGCGCCGCGTTCGCCCGGGGTGCTCGAGGGCTTCGTGCGCCGCGCGGCCGCCGACCTCCCCCAGCAACGCCACCACGGCCTCGGCGGCAGCGGGCGGCGCGTCGGTCAGCAGCTGGAGCAGCGATTCCTCGATCGCAACGCCCGCCTCGACCAGAGCCGCCGAGACCACGTCGGACTCGATGCCCCGCGCCAGCGCGTAGAGCAGCGGGGCAGGCTCCTCGCGGGCTTGCACGCGCAGGAAGTAGAGGTACCCGCGCTCGCGGACGAGCTTGAGGGCCCGCGAGAGGTGACCATCCACGTTCCGCCGGTCCCCCATCGCCTGCAGGGACTCACCCAGCCAGTAGTGCACGCGCATCCGCTGGTAGTCGTTCTCGCCTGCGTCGGCACGGGCGGTGAGGGACTGGAGCAGGTCGCGGGCGACCCGCGCCCGACCCGCCCGTAGCTCGCACCATGCGAGCGTCGCGCGGAACTCCGTGAGCTGCGGCGCGTCCGGGCGCCCGGCGAGGCGCTCGATGGCCTCGGTGAGGAATCCGACCGCGCGTCGATACTGGCCGCGCGAGCAGAAGATACGTCCGCGGAGCACCAGCAGATCGAGGGCGATGAACTCCATCCTCAGCCCGGCGTTGAGTTCCTCGGCGCGCTTGAGGGCCGCGAGCGCCCCGTCGAGGTCACCGCCCTGGGCCAGGATCTGAGCGAGCGCCTCGTGGCAGCTGGCCTCGAGGGCCCGGTTCGAGAATCGCTGGGCCGCCTGCAGGCCCTCCTCGGCGGCGCGTCGCGCCTCCGCCAGCTCCCCCAGCTCGGCCAGGTGAAACGCCAGGTTCGAGAGGTAGAGCGGGGCGCGCGGCGACGCGGTGCCCCGCACCTGGGCGAGCGCCGTGCGGAACTCTCGCGAGGCTTCGTGGAAGCGACCCTGGGCCGCGTAGGCGCCGGCCAGGTTGTGCAGAATGGGCAGGATCAACTCCGGGTCGGCGGTGGCCGGCAGCAGCGCCCGCACTTCGTCGAGCACGCGCACGGCCGCCCGGTACTGACCCAGGTAGAAGTGGGCGCCCGCCTTCATCTGCAGCAGGCGCGCCCGCACGTCGATCCCCAGGTCCTGTGCGATGGCGAGGCCGCGCTCGGCCATCCCCAGGACCTGCTCGTAGAGCCCGCGCAGGTTGAACACCTTGCCGAGCCCGATGAGCGCCATGCACTCGTGCAGTCGGTCGGCGCTCTCGCGACAGCGCGTCAGAATCTCCTGGTAGAGCGCCTCGGCCTCGTCCCATCGCCCCAGGGCCCGGCGGGCATCCGCCAGCGCCACGGCGAGCGCCGCATCGGCGCGCACCTGCTCGCCGGGCAGGTCGTCCAGATACTGCAGCAGCGCCGCCGCGCGCCCCTGGGCCAGGAGGAGCGGGCCCAGCTCGCGCAGGAGGCTCGCCGCGTCGGCCACGCGTTCGGCCGCCAGGAAATGCCGGAGCGCACGCTCCGGCTCGCCACGGGCGGCGAGCGCGGTCGCCGAGTCGCCCTCGAGGGCTCGCCATGCTCCGGGGCCGCCGCTGGTCTCGATTTCCTGGCGGATGAACCGCCGCACCAGGTCATGGCATTCGTACGACGCCTGGACACCGGAACCGAAGGTGCGCAGCAGACCGCGCCGCGCGAGCGACTCGAGCAGCGCGCGCGCGTTGCCGTCGCGTCCCGCCAGCGTGGATGCCAGATCGACGTCGAAGCGGGTGAGGGCGGCGGTGCGATCGAGCATCCGGCGGGCGCCGGGGTCGAGGCGCAGGTACACCTCGGAGGAGAGGTAGTCGTGGAGCTCGAGGTTGGAGGCATGGAAGTCCTCCAACACCTCCTCGAGCGTGGCCCGCTCGGAGCGCTGCAGGGACTCGTACACCAGGTGCACGGCGGTCGGCCAACCGAGGGTCGTGCGCTCCAGAGCGCTCAGGGCATCCTCTTCGAGCGGCCGCTTGTAGACGTCGGCGAACAGCCGTGCCAGCTCCTCGCGCGAGAGTCGCAGGTGGCTCGAGTTGAGCTCGAACACGTCCCCGCGCGCCCGCATTCGCTCGAGGCCGAGCGGGGGCACGGCGCGCGTCGCGACCAGGACCCGCACCCGCGGAGGCAGGTGGCGGAGCAGCGTGTCCATGAACGCCACGACCTGCGGGTTGCTCGCGACCTCCTGGAAATCGTCGAGCACCAGCAGGTGGGGCGGGCCCTTGAGGGCCGCCAGCTCGTTCGCGAGCGTCCCCGCCAGCATCTCGACCGACAGCAGCCCCGGGCGGGCCTCTTCGAGCGCGACGTGGAAATCGCGGCCGAAGCGCGGATGCTCGCGACGGAATCCCTCGAGCAGGTAGCGGCCGAAGACGACCGGATCGGCGTCGGAGCCCATCAGGGAGTACCAGACCACCGGCCGGGCCACCGCGCGGGCGTAGCCGGCCAGCAACGTGGTCTTGCCGTACCCGGCGTCGGCCACCACCAGGGTGAGCGCGCACTCGCCGTGATCGATCAGCGACCGGATCAGGTGCGGCCGCTCGAGCACGTGAGTGGCCGGGTTGGGTCGGCTGAGCTTCGCCCGCAGCACGGGGTGATCGCCGGCCGACCGGCGCTGGGGATGACGTCTCAGGGGCACGTGGGATCCCGGTCGCACGCCTTGCGGGCGACGGACCCGCCTCCGGGGCCCCGAGCACACGCCCCCCGGCTGGTGCGACCGCGGCCAGGGAGCCTCAAGCCTATCAGACCCCAGGGATGCCGGGAATCGACTTCCGCCCGTTCGCCGTGTCACCGGCCCCCTTCCAAGGGACTGGACGACAAGGTCTTCGGGCGTCCGCCCCGCGGAACCGACGGGCGCAGGCTCCCGCCAGTCAAGCGCCGGTCAATGATCGCCGGGCAACGTGACGGGCGTTGAGATGGTCGTCCTCGCGACATCGATGCGCTTTCGAGGCGGGTCGCGCGACGTGGACCCACACCGAGTCGTGGCGGTGCACTGATGAGCCCGTGCCGTTCGGAAGTGGGGGCTTCAGGGCGTGCACGGCGCGGGGCCGGCTCGACGTTGAGCCGGCCCTACTGCTCGCAGGGCGCGTCCGGTCGCCCGCCCTCCGAGCCTCGAGTGAGGAAACGATGCGAAGGAGTGTTCTCGCTTCTCACGATGTGGCCGGCCGGCTCGTCCGCCTCGAGCGTCCGGGCCCCCTGTCCGCCGCTGTGCGCGGCTGGATCCGGGATGGCCGGGACTCGGGCGGCCGGTCGCTCGCGGCCGGGGCGTACTTCGTGCGCCTGCTGGCCGGCCGGCACATCCTCGATCCAACGGTCATTCGCCTCACGCCCTGAGCCCGGCCGGGGGCGCCGGCCGCTGCACCGGCGCCCCCTCGAGATCTCGATCTGGCGGGAGTGCCCGGACCCATCAGCTGGCCGGCTTCGGCGCCTGCTTGACGGCCTCGAGATCGACGGTTACGGCGACCTCGTCCCCGAGCAGCACGCCGCCGTTGTCGAGCGCCTTGTTCCAGTTGATGCCGAAGTCCTTCCGGTTGAGCGTGACCGAGGTGGTGAATCCCGCGCGCTCGTTGCCCCAGGGATCCTTGCCGACGCCGAGGAAGCTCACGGGCAGGGTCATCGTCTTCGCCACGCCGCGCATCGTGAGCGTGCCGGTCACCGCGTAGCGATCCTTGCCGGTGGCGCGGATCTTCTCGCTCGTGAAGGTGATCGTCGGGTGATTCGCGACGTCGAAGAAATCCGGGGAACGCAGATGCTTGTCGCGATCGGGGTTGTCGGTGTCGATGGTGGACGCGTCGATCGTGAACCGGACCGAGGACGCCTCGGGCTTCGCCGAGTCCATCGCGATCGTGCCCTCGAAGGCGCCGAACCGGCCGCGCACGTTGGTGAACAGGTGTCGGACCTGGAACCCAGCCTCCGAGTGGCTGCGGTCGATGACCAGCGTGTCGGCCGCGAGGGCCGGGCCGGCGACGAGAGTGAGCATCGCCAGGACGAGCAGACGGTGAATCGACATGGTGTTCCTCCCTTTCCGGGATGTGGTGGACGACACGGCCACAACGTGATGATCAAATGTTTGACTAGTCATGTATTCCTTCGAACAAAAGGCCCGAGCCCATCACGCATGGTGCTCCCGCACGGCGTCGAGGATCCGGATGAGGCTCCCGAGATCGGCGGCCGAGATCGGGCCCAGCGCCTCGTCGTCGGCCCGACTGACCGGGGCGTCGAGCTTCTCGAGCAGCGTCAACCCCTTGCGAGTGATCTCGCACAGGACCTGCCTGCGGTCGCTGTCGCAGCGCTCCCGCTTGACCAACCCCTTGCGCTCGAGCCGGTCGAGCAGCCGCGTGATCCCCGGGGCCTCCTCGATCATCCGCTGGGCGATCTCCAAGGTCGGCAGTCGCTCGGGATGCGCGCCCCGCAGGATGCGCAGCACGTTGTATTGCTGTCCCGAGATGCCATGGGGCTCGATGATCCGCGAGAACCGCCGCTTGAGCACGTCCGCCGTGCGCACGATACCGATCGCCCCCTCCTGCTGCGCGGAGTGGAACGTCTTCTTCTGGTGGATCTCGGCCTGGAGCCGGCTCGGGGTGCCCTTCGCGGTCGGTGCCATATAGGTCAATAGATGACTAGTCAATCAAATCGGTTCTCGGATTCTTCCGCCGCGGCCGGCGGATCGATCCAACCCGTTGTCGTCATGTGTCCTAGTCAGCTGCGGACGCCAGGCACCGGCGGGGTGGGAGGACGTCTCCCCCTACGCCTCGAACAGCTCGGGCACCCACTCGAGGCCGAGCTCGCTCGGGGGGCCCATGTAGCCCAGGAGCGCGGACGCCGCCACCACGGACGGGCTGGCGAGGTAGCCCTCGCCCCCCACGCCCATGCGGTTCGTCCAGTTGCGGTTGAACGACGTGATCGCCCGCTGGCCCTTCCCGAGCGCGTCGGGGCCCTGGCCGAAGCAGGGGCCGCACCATGATTCACGGATCTGGCCTCCCGCGGCGCGGAACACCGAGGCGATGCTCTCGCCGTCGAGCCTCGAATCGGGGGCCTCGATCTGGCGCTTCACGCCGCCCGAGCCGGGGAAGATGACGAACTCGCGCGCGGCCCTCTCGAAACCCCGGGCGCGCGCGGCGCGGAGCACGAGCGCCGCCGACAGCAGGTCGTCGTAGCCGCCGTTGGTGCACGAGCCGATCATCGCCTTGTCGAACGTGAGGCGCTCCGCCGCGACCTCCTCGGCCGGGAACGCGTTGCCGGGGCTGAACGGCTTGGCGATCATCGGCCGTACCTGGTCGAGCGCGAGGGTCTCGTCGATCTCGTAGTGCGCGTCGGCGCCGGGCGCCAGACGAGGATAGGGCAGCTCGCTCATGCCCTTCGCGCGGAACCAGTCGAGGGTGATCGCGTCGGGCGCGAAGATGCCGTTGAACGCCTCCGCCTCGGCCATCATGTTGCAGATCGTGTTACGGAAGGCGACCGGAAGCTGGTGTTCCCCGTCCACGAACTCGACCGACATGCCCTGGGACTGCTTCGACCCCCAGCGCCGCAGCAGCTCGAGCACGATGTCCTTGCCGCTCACCCAGGGCCTCAGCTCGCCGCTCAGGACCACGCGCCGCGCCTTGGGGATCGTCATGTAGACGTAGCCGGTGGACCAGCCGAAGCCGAGCGTCGTCGAGCCCACGCCGATCCCGATCGCGCCGTAGGCGCCGTAGGCGCGGCTGTGCGAGTCGGCGCCGGGGATCACCATGCCCGGCATGACGAGCCCCTGCTCGGGGAAATAGAAGTGGAAGATCCCGTCGCCCGGCGTCGCGTACCAGGGCTTCTCGATGCCGTGCATGGCGGCGAAAGCGCGACCGATCGCGGTCTGCCGGTCGTCCGCGTCCGCCCCGGTGAACACGAAGTGGTCGTTCGCGATCGCGATCTGCCGCGGCCAGATGGTGCCGCCACCCGTGATCTGGTTGAACGTGTGGATCGCGAACGGCGCGGTCCCGTCGGAGGCCGGCAGCAGGTCCGCGTAGACGCGCAGCGTCGCTCCGGGGCGCACGTCGGCATCGCGGTCGACCCGGTGCGCCCACACGATCTGCTCGGTCGTGGTGAGCCGGCGCGCGGTCGCGGCATCGGGCCAGCGCACGTCGGGGGCGGTTTCGACCGAGGCTCGAAACTCGCGCCGGCCGACCGCGAAGATCCCGCCGCCCACCCGGATCTCCTCCTCCTTGGCACTCAGCGGAACCGGATCGTAGCTCCTCCCCCGCGTCTCGTTGGCGAGCTGTCGCGTCGCCGGATCGAACGTGAGCGTGTCGCCGTCCTGGGCGTCGGCCACCGCCTCCGGGCTCTGGACCACGTGGAGCCCGAGGTTGAAGGCGTTGCGCCGGAAGATGTCGCCCATGTTGGCGCCACACACCACGACCAGCTCGAGCTCCGCCTCCTCGGCCACGCCCTTGAGGCCCGCCGGGCTCATCTCCCGCGAGGAGCCGATCGCGAAACGGTCACCGGCAACGAGGAAGGTCTCACCCCGGTGCACGCGCGCGCGAAAGTCGGGCATCAGGTAGCGGAACGAGCCCGCCTTCCACTTCTCATCGAGCGTCTCGAGGCTCTCGGAGACGCAATCGGTCGCGGGCGTGATCTGGTCGGTGTCGATTGCGTCGAGCTTCCTCCCCGGCACCTTCGGGTCCCAGAAGATGAGCGCCCGGCCCCGAATGAGTCGGCCGTCGCGTCCCTTGGGCGCGGCGTCGCCCGGCTTGGGGCCGGGCAACGCATCGAGGGTCACGCCCGGCTTGAGTCGCGCGGGCTGGATGGCAGGCATGGGGTCGGAGGCTCCTTCGGCGGGCGGGCGGCGGAACGTGCGGCGGATGGCCCGATGCTAGCGCGGCACAAGACGCGCCGCAAACCGCGACGCGCGCGCGTGCGGGGTCGCGGATACCGGTCCCTCGAATGCGAATCAGTCGAAAGCGCGTTCCCGGGCAAGGGCGATTCCGAGAATCACGAGCCATAACGGCAGGACGACGTTGTTGACGTCGGCGGCCAGGGTCACCGTCGGGGTCACGTTGCGAAACATCGCCACGAGCCCGATGACGCCCGCGACGAGACCGCCGATCCCCAGCCAGCGCGGGCGGTGCACCGAGCGCAGCATGGCGTAGGCGGTCAGGAGGAAGAACAGGTTGAGGGCGAGCTCGCCGACGAATTCCCCGATGAAGTTCCCCAGGTACGAATTGAGCCCCGTGAACACGGCATCGATGGTCCCGCGTTCGGTCGGCGATGCGGTCGCATAGGCTCGACCGAGCTCCCAGTGAATGCTCGGCCAGCGCAACAAACCCAGCATCATGCAGAACGCCGAGATCACGGCGAAGGCGCCACCGGTCCGAGCCGCCCCGGGTGCGGCGCCACGCAGAGCGGTGGAGACACCGACCCCGGCGGGCACGAGGAGCAACGGGACGAGAGCGTAAAGCGACCAGACCGCGCGCCCGGTCGTGCCGAGAGCGATCAGCCGCGGCAGCACCTCGGCGGCGGGGCGGTCGAGAACATCCGGATAGTCGAAACGGGCCGCGAGGTAACTGAAGACCGCGATGAAGAGGATCGCGGCCAGAACGAGGGCCCAGCCGCCGGCGCGCACGGCGCCCACTTCGTTTTGCCGGGTCACCGCAGTATTCCGAAGGTCACACCGGGACCCTACTCCATCGCGCTCTCACCCGCGAAACCGGGGGTCGCGCGCCGCGATCTTGCCACCGACCGTCCGCCGGCCGGTCGAGCTACTGGCCGGTCGTCCCGTCCGCGAGCGGGAGCGGCGAGGAGTCGAACAGGCTGACCTCCCGCACGGCGGCCTTGTGGACCAGGAAGGTCCCCTGCCGCGTCGTCAGCGGGAAGAAGCGCTCGGGCCCGTTGAGATAGTCGGACACGCGGTTGATGTTGTCGGGCAGCTCCATCTGGATCAGACCGTCCAGCACATCACCATCGCGCAGGCTCACCCACACGCGCTCCTCGCGCGTGAACCGGTAGGCCGCCGGTCGGATGAGCTCCGGATCCACCTCCGGGCCGGCCATCACCCATTGGATGTCGGGTCGGGAGAGCAGCAGGACGGCGTCGTCCGCGCTGCGCTCGAAGGGGAGAAACCCGGCGGAGGGATCGAGCAGCTCGAGCAGCGTCTCCGGCCCGGCATTGCGAGCCGAGTGCGGGAGCAGGGACAGGAATCCCTCCACCGCCGGCTCGCCGGGGCGGGAGACCCGCACTTTGACGCGCAGCTTGTCCACGTACTCGGGCATGGGACCTCCGGGACGCAACGGCTCCGCCGCTGGTATCGGTCGCCGGGCCTCCGGGGTTGAGGCCCTGGAACGCCCCGCTTGCGGCTGGAGGGCGGCCCGCCGCCGGCCGATAACGAAGGAGGGTGCCTGACTGGGTCCGCCGGGGGGCGTGTTTCCCCCTGCGTCCCCCACCGACCGGTCGGCTGACGCAGAGGTCCCATGGCGAGAATCGACGCGATCCTCAAGCTGGTGAAGCAACAGGGGGCCTCCGACCTCCATCTGACCACCGGCTCGCCACCGATGGTGCGGATCAACGGCGAGATCGTCCCGATCCCCTACGAGGAGCTGACTCCCGAGGTCATCCGGGTGCTGCTGTTCGAGCTGATGGACTCCGAGCTCAGGGCACGATACGAGCGCGAGCGCGACGTGGACTTCTCCTACGAGGTGCCGGGGGTGCTGCGCCTGCGCTGCAACATCTACGAGCAGTCGCGGGGCATGGCGGGGGCGTTCCGCCTGCTGTCCGATCGGATCCTCACCCTCGAGCAGCTGGGATTGCCGGCGCACGTCGCCCGGTTCGCCGAGCTCCAGCGCGGGCTGGTGCTGGTCACCGGCCCGCCGGGCACCGGCAAGTCCAGCACGCTGGCCGCGATGGTCGATCACATCAACCGCACGCGGCCGAAACACATTCTCACGCTCGAGGACCCGATCGAGTACCGGCACACCAACCATCGCTCGCTGGTCACCCAGCGCGAGGTCGAGCGCCACACGCCGACCTTTGCCCAGGGCCTCAAGGCCGCGCTGCGCGAGGATCCCGACGTCATCCTGGTGGGCGAGATGCGCGACGCGGAGACCATGGCGCTGGCCATCTCCGCCGCCGCGACCGGCCAGCTCGTGTTCGGCACGCTCCACACGATGAGTGCCGAGCAGTCGGTGGATCGCATCCTCGATTCGTTCGAAGGAGAGCGTCAGACCCAGGTCCGCATGATGCTCGCCGAGTCGTTGAGGGGGGTGCTGGCCCAGCGACTCATCCGGCGGGCGAACGGCGCGGGTCGGGTGCTGGCGCTGGAAATCCTGGCCGGGAACGCGGCGGTCGCCTCGCTCATCCGCGACCGCAAGACCTTCCAGCTCCGGTCGGTCATCCAGACCAGCCGGCGCGAGGGCATGCAGTCGATGGACGACGCCATCCTCACGCTGGTCCGCGGTGGCGTGGTGGCGGCCGAGGACGCCGCCAACCACCTGACCAGCCGCGATCTGCTGGACGGCACGGCGCGTCCCGACACCTCCGGTGTGATCCGGCGGGCCGCGTGACGATGACGACCCCCGTGGTCGCGCTGGAGGGCGATCTCCGCGTCATCTCGTTGTTCGACCTCGGCCAGCTCCTGCGGTTGAACGGCGCCACCGGATGCCTCGCGATCCAGGACGGCAGCCGCAAGGGCGCGCTCTACTTCGACGGTGGCGAGCTCATCAACGCGGTGGACGATGCCTCCAACCAGGGCGAGGAGGCCGCGATCGGTTTGTTCGCCTGGCGCACGGGCGCCTTCGAGTTCCGCGCCGAGACGCCCGTGGGCGGGCACGTCATCGAATCGGGGACCGAGGCCGTCATGATGGAGGCGGCGCGCCGGCTCGACGAGATGGCGATCGGCGGCGTCGAGCGGATCGACGACAGCGAGACGCGGCGGCTGCAGGAGCACCAGGCCGCGATGGAAGCCCTGAGGGACGCCTTCCGGCGCGTGGCGGGCGAGGCGAACGAGCGGCATCCGGCGATGGACGCACTGGCCGTCACGGTGCATCTCTACGAGCTGACGGAACCCGAGGATCGTCTGCTCTATCGCCCGGGACATCCCCCCTACATGCGGCGGCGCGGGCGTTGGTCGCCGGTGCCCGAGACGGCCCTCGCCCGGGCGGACTTCGACCAGCTCCGACGGCGGCTCGCGGACGCCTGCGACCCGATCACGGTGGGCGGGACCGAGCACGGAACGAGCCGTCGCATGACGCTCGCCAACGGCCGCGCCCTCCTCCTGGAGCCGGTCGGCGAGGGCAGCGGCGAGGAATCGTTGTGGGTGAGGCTCGCCGGAGCGGCCCCGCTCGAAACCGGTCCCATCCTGTCTGGTGATCTGGACATGCTGAGCACGCTGATCGGATTGCCCGAGTCGCTGTTGATCCTCGGCGCGGGAGATCATGCGACCGCTCGAAGGCTGCTCGGCGCCACGGTCGGGCTCGCCATGGGACCCGCCGATACCGTGGTCCTGGTCACCAACGACGGAGGCGGCGGGATCCGCACGACGACGGGCATCAGCCTCTCGACCACGCCGGGGCGACTCCGGTCCATGCTGGAGACCGTCCGCCCGGACATCGTGGCCCTGGACCCGGACGTGGGCACGGGTGCGCTGGCGCTCGAGGACCTCGCCACGGTCCCTCGCGTCTTCGCCGCCATGGTCGGCCACGACGCGGCCTCGCTGCCGGCCCGCTGGCTCTTCCGTCTCACCTGCCGGCGGCGGGCGGCCGGATCCGCATGGCTGGCCACGATGCTGCGCGGCGTCGTCACCGCGCGGCGAACCGACGCCCAGCCCGGGGGCCTCGCGGTCTCGGCGTGGTCACTGGACGCCCGGGAGCGCGAGTTGGCGCTCCGCGGTGACATCGAGGCGCTCGGCGACCGGCTGGACGCACGCACGACCCGGTAGCCACCCGCGGTGGCCCCTGGCCGGGCGGGCCTCGAGCGGGGGCCCGAGTCTCTTCGCCGCACGCCGCATCTAAGGGTCCTCCAGGCCCCGGAGGACTACCCCGTCATGCGTGTCGCGTCGAGCCCCGTCGCTTCCGATCCACTCCAGCCCGAGCATCACCGCCCCCCCACCGGCAACCGCGGGCCGTCCGCCGAAGATGCCGCACTGCTCGACGCGTACTCGAGCGCGGTCACCCGCGCGGTCGAGCGGGCCGGGCCGTCCGTGGTCAACATCGAGGTCCACGGGATCGAGCGGGCGCCAGGCCCGAGGCGCGGGCCCCGCCCCGAGGGCGGCAGCGGCTCCGGATTCCTGTTCACTCCCGACGGCCTGATCCTGACCAACAGCCACGTGGTCCATGGGGCGCGACGGATCGAGGTGACCGTTCAGGATGGACGGCATCTCGAAGCCTCGCTCGTGGGTGACGACCCCGACACCGACCTGGCGGTGGTCCGGGTCACCGGCGACGAGCTCGTCGCCGCCGCACTCGGCGACTCGGCGGGACTTCGCCCCGGCCAGCTGGTCATCGCGATCGGCAACCCGCTGGGCTTCCAGGCGACGGTGACCGCCGGCGTCGTGAGCGCGCTCGGACGCTCGCTCCGGTCACGCTCGGGCCGGCTGATGGACAACATCATCCAGACCGACGCCGCCTTGAACCCCGGCAACTCGGGTGGGCCGCTGGTCGACTCGCGCGGCGACGTCGTGGGCGTCAACACCGCGGTCATCCTGCCCGCGCAGGGCCTGTGCTTCGCGATCCCGGCCAACACCGCGCGCTGGGTGGCGAGCCGGCTCATCCAGAACGGGCGCATCCGACGCGGCTATCTCGGCCTGGGCGGGCAGACGGCCCAGCTCCAGCGGCGTCTGGTGCTCCATCACCAGCTCCCCGCGGGCAGCGGGATGCTGGTGCTGCAGGTGGAGCCCGGCAGCCCCGCGCACGGGGCCGGTCTGCAGGAAGGGGACGTGATCGTGGGCTTCGCGGGCGAGCCGGTGGCGGGCGTCGACGACCTGCATCGCCTGCTCACCGAGGAGCGTATCGGGAGGCCGACACCACTCACGCTCGTCCGCCGGGCGGAGAAGCGCGAGGTCGAGGTGGTCCCGGCCGAATCGCGGGCGACGAGCGCCTGAGGGCCCACCGCATCCGCCGGATGCGCGCAGAGGCGCGCGTGGGCCTGGGCCAACCAGAGGACTGATCGCCCACCCGCACGTGGTCGATAACAGGAAGGCATGTCTTCACGCCTGCCGACATCGCCCGCATGCCGCCGCCCCGCGACCGGCCCGCCGCGTCTCCTGGTCGCACTTGCCGGCCTCGGGGCCATGCTGCTGCTCGCCGCGGGCTGTGGCCACGATCCCGCCGACCGGGCGCACCTCGCGGCACTCGAAGGCCAGGAAAAGGGGCTGTCGATCGAGCAGCAGATGGCGCTCGTCGACCAGGCCATCTCGCTCGAGCCCCGCCGACCCGCCTACTACGAGACGCGCGCCGGATACTGGATCGCCCTCCGGCGCTTCGATCGCGCCCGCAGCGACCTCGATCGCGACATCGAGCTGGTCGACCGACCCTATGCCCGGTTCATGCGGGGCCTGGTCGCGTGCCAGGCCGGCGAGTTCGAGCGCTCGTTGGCGGATTTCGATACCGCGATCGCCGGGCAGCCGTCCAACACGCAGTTCTATCGCGGCCGCTCGCTGGCTCGCGCCGCGCTGGGTGACGCGGCGGGAGCACTCGAGGATGCCGAGCACCTCGTGACCGAGGTGCCGCAGCAGGCCGAATCCTGGTACGCCCGCGGCGTGGCGCGCGCGCGGCTCGGCCGCCACCTCGGGGCGATCGACGACTTCGACCGCGCGGCGGCTCTGCGGCCGGAGCTGGTGTACGTGGTCGAGGCGCGTGAGAAGTCGCTCCGCCGGATCGGCGAAACCGGCCGCGCCCTGCTCGACCGCGAGTGGCTGGCCGGGGCGCGGGTCGAGCGGGCCGGCTGCGCGCCGTGCCTGGATCCGTTCCGCTACTAGGTCTTCACGGGCGGCTCGAGGACCGGAGGCCTCTCCACGCCCGCGACGTCGCGGCCTCACCAAGACACACGGGGCGCCACATCGGCGCCCCGCATGCCCGGACACGCTCCTCGCTTCTCTGCGTGCCACACCCCGGCTCCTGCGGCTACCGAATCAGCGCGAGCCTCCGCTCGAACCGACCCTCGGGCGTGATCAGCCGGTAGAAGTACAGTCCCGCGTGCGCGCGCGACCCGCCGACATCGCGGCCATCCCATGTCGCGCGGTGAACGCCCGCCCCGTACGAGCCTTCGGCGAGGCGCGTCACGTGGCGGCCCTGGGTGTCGAAGATGTCGAGCGTGACCTCGCCCGGCCGCGTGAGACCGAACGCGATCGTGGTCGGACCCGGCGACGGATTCGGCGCGCTCTGAGACAGGAACGCCACCGCCGGCGTCTCGTCGACCCCGACCGTCCCCGTGCCGTTGACCTGGACGTCGAGCGCCGAGGCCGGTCCCCAGTTGCCGTGCTGGTCCCGGCCACGCACCCAGAGCTTCTGGATCCCCGGAGAGAACAGTCCCGTGGCCAGTGTCGCCGACACGTTGGCGGTCGGGCCGCCGAACGCCCCCGACATGGCGGTGCCGCTTCCGGCGGCGGCGGGCGACGCGCCGATCGACCACTCGGCCGCCACGACGTTGCTCGC
>Ga0075428_100005186_pt1 | contig 14469 bp, 13 predicted proteins | sample RhiMetdeltSRZDD2_FD_75291 | JGI IMG/M metagenome (GOLD analysis project Ga0075428, IMG submission 75291) | Populus rhizosphere microbial communities from Tennessee, USA - Rhizosphere MetaG P. deltoides SRZDD2 | ecosystem: Host-associated > Plants > Roots > Rhizosphere > Soil | place: USA...
GCGCTACTCTCCCAGTTCCCCGCCACGATGCCGCCGCTGGCCCATCACTTTCCGGCCCGCAATCGGACGCTGGCCGGACTGGCGCTGGGCGTCGTCGTGGTGGAGGCGGCCGAGCGCAGCGGAAGCCTGATCACGGCCGGATTGGCCGGCGACCTCGGCCGCGAAGTGTTCGCCGTTCCAGGCCGAATTACCTCGGCGGCGAGCCGGGGGGCGAACGGTCTCATCCGGGACGGTGCTAGACTAGTTGGGCATTGGACCGATATTGTGGCTGAATTGCCGGAGCCGTGGCGTGGTCAAGTGAGTGCCGCGACGACGGTTGAAGCACAGGCGCTGCCGGCGCCGGGGAGTGACGAGGCACGGATGCTGGAGCTGATGACCGTGGACGAGCCGCAGCACATCGAGCGTTTGATCGCTCGAGCGGGTGTCGACGCCGCGCGCGCGGGTGCAGCGCTGATTGGTCTCGAGATTGCCGGCCAGGCCCGGCAGCTCGCGGGTCAGCGCTGGGTCGCGACCGCCACGCGGGCGAGGAGAGCCTAGTGGCCAAGCGCGGGCTCGTGGTGGTCGAGTCACCTACCAAGGTGAAGACGATCGCGAAGTACCTGGACGGCAAGTATGTGGTGAAGGCCTCCATGGGGCACGTGCGCGACCTGCCCAAGTCTCAGCTCGGCGTGGATCCCAAGAAGAAGTTCAAGCCCAAGTACGTGGTGACGCCGGCCAAGAAGAAGGTGCTCGACGAGCTCAAGAAGGCCGCCGAGAAAGCCGACACGCTCTACGTCGCCACCGACCCCGACCGGGAAGGGGAGGCGATCGGCTGGCACCTGGCTCAGGAGCTGCCGTTCCAGAAGAAGGACGTCTACCGCATCACCTTCAACGAGATCACCCAGCGTGCCGTGCGTGCGGCGTTCGAGAACCCGGGCCGCATCGACATCAAGAAGGTTGACGCCCAGCAGGCGCGGCGCGTGCTCGACCGACTCGTCGGCTACAGCCTCTCGCCGCTGCTATGGGACAAGATCCGGCGCGGCCTGTCGGCCGGACGCGTGCAGTCCGTGGCCGTGCGGTTGATCGTCGATCGTGAGCGCGAGATCCAGGCCTTCGTCCCGGTCGAATACTGGTCGCTCCACGCCCGGCTGAAGGCCAAGCAGCCGCCGGAGTTCACCGCCACGCTGCGCGAGGTGGACGGCGAGAAGGCGGCGCTGGCCGACGAGACGACTACCCGGGCGCTGATGGCCCGGCTCGACGGCGCGCGCTTCCTGGTGCGTTCGGTGACGCGCGGCGAGCGTAAGCGCAACCCCGCGCCCCCGTTCATCACCTCGACGCTGCAGCAGGACGCCGGCCGCAAGCTGGGGTTCTCGGCCAAGAAGACGATGACGGTGGCGCAGCAGCTTTACGAAGGTGTCGAGGTAGGGGCGGACGGACCGGTGGGCCTCATCACGTATATGAGGACGGACTCCGTGCGCATCGCGGCGGAGGCCCAGGCCGAGGCGCGTGCGTGGGCGACCAGCCGGCTCGGGGCCGAATACCTGCCGGACACGCCGCCCACCTACAAGTCGCGGGGCAGCGCGCAGGAAGCCCACGAAGCCATCCGGCCCAGCGACGTCAACCGCGAGCCGAAGGTGCTCGCGCGATTCCTCACCAAGGATCAGCTCGCGCTCTACCGGCTAATCTGGGAGCGCTTCCTGGCCAGTCAGCTCATGCCGGCGCTGTACGACACGGTCGCCGCCGATCTGGTGGCCGGCCCGACGGTGTTCCGCGCGCAGGGCCAGACCATGAAGTTCCGGGGCTTCACCGCGGTCTACGTGGAGAGTCGTGAGGAGGACGAGACGGCGGACGACGAGGACGCCGAGAGCGCCATCCCGCTGCTCGAGGAGGGCGAAGTCCTCACGCTGCTGGGCCTCGATCCCAAGCAGCACTTCACGCAGCCCCCGCCGCGCTTCACCGAGGCCTCGCTCATCAAGCTCCTGGAAGAGCAGGGGATCGGGCGGCCGTCGACCTACGCGTCCATTCTCGGCACGATCATCAACGATCGCGGCTACGTGCGCCGGGAGCGCCGGACCCTGTTCGCCACCGAGTTGGGCATCGAGGTCACCGATCTGCTGCTGCCGTTCTTCAAGGACATCATGAACGTCGAGTTCACCGCCCAGATGGAAACCGAGCTGGACAAGGTGGAAGAGGGCGATCTCGACTGGGTCGACGCCGTCCAGGACTTCTACAAGCCGTTCCAGCGCGATCTGGCCGACGCCAAGAAGCGCATGCGCAACATCAAGGGCGGCGTGGAGACGGGCGAGGCGTGCCCGGAGTGCGGCGAGCCGCTCAAGGAGCGCTGGGGGCGCTTCGGCAAGTTCATCGCGTGCTCGGCCTATCCCGAGTGCAAGTACAAGAAGAACCTCCCGGGCAACGAGCGGCCGGAGGACCAGCCGACCGACGAGATCTGCCCCACCTGTGGCAAGCCGATGGTCATCAAGCACGGACGCTTCGGCAAGTTCATCGCGTGCTCCGGCTATCCGGAGTGCAAGACGACCAAGCCGGTGACCCTGGGCATCGCGTGCCCGACGTGCGACAAGGGGCAGCTGGTGGAGCGGCGATCGCGCAAGGGCCGGACCTTCTACGGCTGCTCGGCGTACCCTGACTGCAACTTCGTGGTGTGGCAGCGGCCGGTGGCCGAGCCGTGCCCCAAGTGCGCCGCGCCGTTCCTGACCGAGCGGGTGACGCGTGGCGTGCGCACGCAGCGCTGTGTGCGGGAGGGCTGTGACTTCACGCGCGAGGCCGAGATCACCGTGGCATGAAGGATCCGCTCGCCGCGTTCCTGCGTCATCTCGCGGTCGAGCGAAACGCCTCCGCCCACACCCTCCGCAGCTACCGCACCGATCTCGACGAGTTCCAGCGCTTCCTGGCCGACCGCGACGGCGGCAGTCTGGCCGCTACCGACGCGCGTGCGGTGCGCGCCTGGCTCGCGGCGCTGCACGCACGCGGACTGCAGCCGGCCTCCATCGGCCGCAAGCTGGCCGCGCTCCGTAGCTGCCTGCGGTTCCTCGTTCGCCGGGGGGTCATGGCGGCCAATCCCGCGCGAGAGGTGCGCGGCCCCCGGCAACCACGGAAGCTGGTGTCGTTCCTGCCGATCGACGAGGCGGCCGATTTGGTCGACGCGCGCGCCGTCGGTGGCGTTTCGCGCGTCCGCGACGTGGCGATCCTCGAGCTGCTGTACGCCACCGGCGTGCGCGTCTCCGAGCTCGCGGGCCTCGACATCCACGCGCTCGACCGCACCGAGCGCACCGTGCGCGTCCTGGGCAAGGGCCGCAAGGAGCGGATCGTGCCCTACGGCACCAAGGCCGCGCAGGCGCTCGAGACCTGGCTCGGCCGGCGGGGGGAGCACGCCGGTGCCGTGTTCACGAACGGGCGCGGTGGTCGGCTCGGGGTGCGCTCGGTGCACACGATCGTTCGACGCTCGGCCAGCGCGGCTGGTATCGTCCGGCGGGTGAGCCCGCACACCCTGCGCCACACCTTCGCCACGCACCTGCTGGATCGTGGGGCCGACCTGCGTATGATCCAGGAGCTCCTGGGGCACAGCCGCCTGTCCACCACCCAGCGCTACACGCACGTGGCCAGCGAGCAGCTGGCCCGGGTCTACGACCAGGCCCACCCGCGCGCCAAGCGCGTTTAGCATGTCCGAGACGTTCCACGCGACGACTGTGCTCTGTGTGCGTCACCGTGGTCAGGTGGCGGTCGGTGGTGACGGTCAGGTGACGCTGGGACAGACGGTCGTCAAGGCCGGCGCCCGCAAGGTCCGCAAGCTGCACCACGATCGCGTGGTGGCGGGCTTCGCCGGCGCGGCGGCGGATGCCTTCACGCTGTTCGCACGCTTCGAAGGCAAGCTCGAGGAGTATCGTGGCAACCTCGCGCGGGCCGCCGTCGAGCTGGCCAAAGACTGGCGGAGCGACCGGGTGCTGCGCCGGCTCGAGGCGTTGCTGGCGGTGGCCGATCAGGAGCACGCCTTCATCGTGTCGGGGACCGGCGACGTCATCGAGCCCGACGACGGCCTGATCGGCATCGGCTCCGGGGGACCGTATGCGCTGGCGGCGGCAAGAGCGCTGGTCGCCCACACCGAGCTCGACGCGCGGGGCGTGGTGACCGAGGCCATGCTGATCGCGGCCTCGATCTGCATCTACACCAACGACCAGATCGCGGTGGAGGTCCTGTGACGCCGCCCGTGACGCCCGGACTCACGCCGGCGCAGATCGTCGCCGAGCTCGACCGCTACATCGTCGGCCAGCACAAGGCCAAGCGCGCGGTGGCGATCGCGCTCCGCAACCGCTGGCGGCGGCAGATGCTGCCGCCCGAGCTCCGCGACGAGGTCGCGCCGAAGAACATCATCATGATCGGTCCCACCGGCGTGGGCAAAACCGAAGTCGCCCGCCGGCTGGCCCGGCTCGCCCAGGCGCCCTTCATCAAGGTCGAGGCCTCGAAGTACACCGAGGTCGGCTACGTCGGTCGCGACGTGGAATCCATGGTCCGCGACCTCACCGAGCTGGGCGTCACCATGGTCAAGAGCGAGCTGATGGCCCAGGTGCAGGAGAAGGCCGAGCGGCTCGCCGAGGATCGGCTGCTCGATCTCTTGCTGCCGCGCCGGGGTGGGGAGCCCTTCAGCAGTGGCTCGCTGGAGCAGGTCGCCCCCGACGCCTCCCGCGAGGCCACGCTGGAGAAGCTCCGGGCCCAGCTGCGGGCCGGCAAGCTCGACGAGCGGATGGTCGAGCTCGAGACGCAGACGCAGTCGATGCCCATGCTCGAGGTCTTCTCCAACCAGGGCATGGAGGAGATGGGTATCCAGCTCAAGGACATGCTGTCCAACGTTCTGCCGAGCCGGACCAAGCGCCGTCGTGTCCGGGTGGCGGAGGCCCGGCGGCTCCTGGCCCAGGAAGAGGCCCAGAAGCTGGTGGACATGGAAGAGGTGGTCGCGCAGGCCATCCGGCGGGTCCAGGACTCCGGCATCATCTTCCTGGACGAGCTGGACAAGATCGCCGGCCGCGAAGGCGGCCACGGCCCTGACGTGTCCCGGGAGGGGGTCCAGCGGGACCTCCTGCCGATCGTCGAGGGCTCCTCCGTGACCACCAAGTACGGGGTGGTGCGCACCGACCACGTGCTGTTCATCGCCGCCGGTGCCTTTCACATCGCCAAGCCCTCCGACCTCATCCCCGAGCTGCAGGGGCGGTTTCCCATCCGGGTCGAGCTGGAGCCCTTGACGCGCGAGGATTTCGTCCGCATCCTGACCGAGCCCGAGAACGCCCTGATCCGGCAGTATGTTGAGCTGCTGCGGACCGAGCAGGTTACACTGCGTTTTCTGCCGGAGGCGGTGGAGGCGATCGCCGAGATCGCCATGCAGGTGAACACGAGCACCGAGAACATCGGGGCCCGTCGGCTCTACACGATCATGGAGCGGTTGCTGGACGAGATCTCGTTTGGCGCCCCGGACATGCCGGGCAAGGAGCTGATCATCGACGCCGAGTACGTGCGACTGCGGTTGAGCGAGATCACGCGCAACCAGGATCTCTCCCGGTACATTCTGTGAGTCAGGAAGTCCGTCGGATCGACGTCCTGCTGGAGGCGCTCCCGTACATCCGGGAGTTCCGCGGCAAGTCGCTCGTCATCAAGTACGGCGGCTCGGCCATGGAGCACGCCGACCTCAAGGCGCCGTTCGCGCTGGACGTGATCCTCCTGCACCTGGTCGGCATCAACCCGGTCATCGTGCATGGGGGCGGGCCGCAGATCGGCGCCCTCATGAAGCGGCTGGGCAAGGAGCCGAAGTTCGTGGGCGGCATGCGGGTCACCGACGAGGAGACGGTCGAGATCGTCGAGATGGTCCTGGTGGGCAAGATCAACAAGGAGATCGTGGGGCTCATCAACCATCACGGCGGCCGTGCGGTCGGGCTCAGCGGCAAGGACGGCGACCTGATCCGCGCCCACAAGCGCCTGCACCGGATGCCGAGCGGCGAGATGGTCGACATCGGCCTGGTCGGCGAGGTCGAGCACGTGAACGTCGAGCCGATTCGACTGCTCGAGGAGCGCGGCTTCGTCCCGGTGATCGCGCCGGTGGGCGTCGGCGAGCGCGGCGAGACCTACAATATCAACGCGGATCTGGTGGCCGGCGAGGTGGCAGCGGCCCTGGGGGCCGAGAAGCTCATCCATCTGACCGACGTGCAGGGCATCAAGGGCACCGACGGTCAGCTCATCAGCACGCTGTCCCGCAAGGAAGCCGAGCGCCTGATGCAGGCCGGGGTCATCGACGGGGGCATGCTGCCCAAGGTCGAGTCCTCCCTGCGGGCGCTGGAGGCGGGCATCGCCAAGGCCCACATCATCGACGGCCGGGTTCCGCACGCGATCCTGCTCGAGCTGTTCACGCGCGAGGGTGTTGGCACCGAACTCGTTCTCTAGAGGTCACCATGGACACCAAACAGTTGATGGAGTGGTCGGCGAAGTATCACACGCCCAACTATGGCCGGACGCCGCTGGTGCTGGTGCGTGGCGAAGGCGCACGGGTGTGGGATAGCGACGGCAAGGAGTACCTCGACTTCACCTCGGGCATCGCGGTGACCTCGCTCGGCCACTGCCATCCGGTGGTGACCGGCGCCATCCGCGAGGCCGCGGCCACGCTCCTGCACGTCTCCAACATCTTTCACAACGCGCCGCAGGTCCACCTCGCCAAGCTGCTGATCGAGCACTCGTTTGCCGACCGGGTGTTCTTCTGTAACTCGGGTGCGGAGGCCAACGAGGCCGCCCTCAAGGTCGTCCGCAAGTACGCCAAGGAAAAGCTGGCCACCGACCGCTACGAGGTTATCGCCACCCACAACTCGTTCCACGGACGGACGCTGGCCACCGTGAGCGCCACCGGCCAGCCGAAGTACCAGCACGGCTTCGAGCCGCTCATGCCGGGCTTCAAGCACGTGCCGTACAACGACCTGCGCGCCATGGAGCGCGCGCTGGACAGCCACACGGCGGCCATCCTGGTCGAGCCGATCCAGGGCGAGGGCGGTGTCTACGTCCCCGACGATGGCTACCTGGCGGGCCTGCGCACGCTCTGTGACGAGTCCGGCGCCCTGCTGGTATTCGACGAGGTTCAGACCGGTGTCGGCCGGACGGGCCGTCTGTGGGGCTACGAGCACTGGGGCGTGGAGCCCGACGTGATGACGCTCGCCAAGGCGCTGGCCAACGGCATCCCCATCGGCGCGATGCTCTGCCGCGAGCACGTGGCCGGCGCGCTGACCGCGGGCACGCACGGCTCGACCTTCGCCGGCTCGGCGTTCGTGACCTCGGTGGCGCTGGCCACGCTGACGACGATCATCGGCGACAAGATCCCCGACCGCGCCGCCCAGCGGGGCCGCGAGATGACGGACGCGCTCCGCGCACTCCAGGCCAAGCTGCCGGTCATCACGCAGGTACGCGGCAAGGGCTGCCTGATCGGCATCGAGCTCTCGCGGCCGGCCGGCCCGGTCATGGACGCCTGCCGTGACGCCGGCCTGCTCGTCCTGACCGCCGGCGAGAAAGTGCTGCGGCTGGCCCCGCCGCTCATCGTGGAGCCGGCCGACTGTCAGCGCGCGATCGGCATCGTCGCTGACGCGCTCAAGCGCGAGCCGGCGGCGTGAAGCACGTCATCTCGGCGGGCGATTTCAACCGTGAAGATCTGCTCCACCTCTTCCGGGTGGCGGCCGACCTCAAGCAGCGCTGGAAGGCGGGTCGCCGCGGAACGCCGCTGCTCGGCCGCTCGGTGGCGCTGATCTTCGAGAAGCAATCGCTCCGCACGCGCGTGACTTTCGAGGTCGGCATCGTCCAGCTCGGCGGCCGCGCGGTGTACTTGGCCGGCAGCGAGATCGGTCTGGGCACGCGGGAGTCGGTGCCCGACGTGGCCCGCAACCTGTCACGCTGGGTCGACGCGATCGCGGCGCGGGTCTACGCACACTCCACGGTGGAGACGCTGGCCCGCCACGCGACCATTCCCGTGATCAATGGGCTGAGCGACTTCGAGCATCCCTGTCAGGCGCTGGCCGACTACTTCACGCTGTGGGAGCGCGGTCTCGACCCCGCCGCGATCCGCCTGGCCTACATCGGCGACGGCAACAACGTCTGCAACTCGGTGATGCTGATGGGCGCGCTGCTCGGCACGTCGATGGTGGTGGCGTGCCCGCCCGGCTACGAGCCCGATCAGGGGGTACAGGCCACCGTGCGACGCCTCGGAGGTTCGCTGCAGGTGACCCACGACCCGCGCGAGGCGGCCGCCGGCGCCGACGTGGTCTACACCGACGTGTGGGTGAGCATGGGCCAGGAGGCCGAGCGGGTCCAGCGACTCGAGGCCTTCGGCCGCTACCAGATCAACGAGACCGTCATGGGCTTCGCCAAGCCCTCCGCCGTGTTGATGCACTGCCTTCCGGCCCACCGGGGGGAGGAGATCACCGACGCGGTGCTGGATGGGCCACGCTCGATCGTGCTGGATCAGGCCGAGAACCGCCTGCACGCCCAGAAGGCCGTGATCTTCGATCTGCTGGGAGGATCCCTCGACGATGCCTGACGTCAAGAAGGTCGCGCTGGCGTACTCCGGCGGACTCGACACCTCGGTGATCCTGCGCTGGCTCATCGAGCACTATCGCTGCGAGGTGGTGGCGTTCTGCGCGGATCTCGGGCAGGGCGACGAGCTGATCACGGTCCGCGACAAGGCGCTCAAGACCGGCGCCAGCGGCGTGCACATCGTCGATCTGCGGGAGCCGTTCGTCCGCGACTTCATCTTCCCGATGCTGCGCGGCGCCGCCGTCTACGAGGGCAGCTACCTGCTCGGTACCTCGATCGCCCGGCCGCTGATCGCGCAGGCCCAGGTGGAGGTCGCGCGCCAGGAAGGCGCCGACGCGGTGGCTCACGGCGCCACCGGCAAGGGCAACGACCAGGTGCGCTTCGAGCTGACGTACGCTGCGCTGGCCCCCGAGCTGCGGGTCATCGCGCCCTGGCGCGAGTGGGATCTCAACTCGCGGACCTCGCTGATCGAGTTCGCCAAGCGGCACGACATCCCGGTGCCGGTGACCGCCGAGCGCCCGTACAGCATGGACCGCAACCTCTTCCACGTCTCCTACGAGGGTGGCATTCTCGAAGACCCGTGGTCCGAGCCACCGGACAAGATGTACCTGCTCACGCAGTCTCCCGAGGCGGCCCCGGACATCCCCGTCGCCGTGGAGATCGAGTTCGAGGCCGGCAACCCCGTCGCGGTGGACGGCCGCCGCCTGCCGCCGGTTCCGCTGCTCGAGCGGGTGAACCGGCTGGGCGCCGAGCACGGCATCGGCCGGGTCGATCTGGTGGAGAACCGCTTCGTCGGCATGAAGTCGCGCGGCTGCTACGAGACACCGGGCGGCACGATCCTGGTCGCCGCGCGTCGGGCGCTCGAGTCCATCACGCTCGACCGCGAGGTGCTCCACCTGCGCGACTCGCTCGTGCCGCGCTACGCCGAGATGATCTACTACGGCTTCTGGTTCTCGCCCGAGCGGCAGGCGCTGCAGCGGTTCCTCGACGAATGCGTGACCGACGTGACCGGGACCGTGCGGCTCAAGCTCTACAAGGGCAACGTGACGGTGACCGGTCGGCGCTCGCCGCGCTCGCTGTACCGGACCGACTTCGCCACCTTCGAGGCGGACACCGTCTACCGGCAAAGGGACGCCGAGGGGTTCATCAACCTCAACGCGCTCCGCCTGAAGATCCGCTCGCTCCGCGACCGCCGGTCCTGACCGGTGCGGGTGGACGTCGCGCTGCTGCCGGCGGCGCTGACTGCGGCCGAGCTCAGCACCGCCACCGTGCTCGTGGTGGACGTCCTGCGCGCTTCAACCACGATCGTCACCGCGCTCACCAACGGCTGCCTTGGCATCGTGCCACTCGACGATCCCGACGAGGCGCGCCGGCGCGCCGCCGCCCACCCCGGCTCGCTGATTGCCGGGGAGCGCCGCGGCGAACCGTTGGAGGGCTTCGATCTCGGCAACTCCCCGCTGGAGTTCACGCGCGAGAGGGTCGGGGGACGGATGCTCTTCCTCACCACCAGCAACGGCACCAAGGCGCTGCTGGCCGCCCGGCCGGCGTCGGCCATCGGGGTGGCCGGGTTTGTGAATCTCGGCGCCGCCGCCGCGTGGGCGCTCTCCGGGGGGCGCGACCTCGTGGTCCTGTGCTCGGGCGAGCGCGGCGACCGGTCGCTCGAGGACGAGATGTGCGCGGGCTTCCTGGTGGAGCGCCTCCTGGCGAGCTCACCGGACACCCAGGCCGGCCGCGACGCTACCGAGGTGGCGCGCCGGGCCCGCTCCTACGGCAAGGACCTGACCCGCCTGGCGCAGGATTCTCGCTGGGCGCGGCACCTGGCATCCCGGGGCCGGGCCGGCGACGTGGCCGCCTGCCTGACGCTCGATGCCTCCGATCTGGTGCCCGTCTATCGCCCAGACGTTGACAAGATCGTTTCGCCCTTCGGATAATGGCGGGACCCTGGCTTCGGGTCAGTGGAGCGATGGCGTGAACTTACCGATCGGACTGACCATCACGCGGATCGTCGCGGTCCCGCTGCTCATCCTTTTCCTCATCTCCTCGTCGCGGGTCGACGCCCTCATCGCCGCGGCCATCTTCGTGGCTGCCTCGCTGACGGACTGGCTGGACGGGGTCGTGGCGCGCCGCCGCAACCAGGTGACGACCCTCGGGACCCTGCTGGATCCCATCGCCGACAAGCTGCTGGTCGCGGCAGCTCTGGTATCGCTGCTGACCATCGACAAGGTCGAGGCGTGGATCGTGGTGGTCATCATCGGTCGTGAGCTGGCGGTGACCGGTCTACGCGCCGTGGCGGCGGGCGTCGGCGTGATCGTCCCCGCCTCCCGGCTGGCGAAGTGGAAGACGGTCAGCCAGTACGTCGCCGTGACCATGCTGATCCTCGAAAAGGGTCTCGTCTCACCGGAGTTCCACGTGGCGGCCACCGCCGTGCTGTGGGGTGCACTGGGGCTGACGCTGGTCTCCGCCGTCGACTACTTCTACCGGTTCTTCCGCAAGGCAGACTACCGCGCCATCGTGCCCGAAGAAGACCGCTGGTCGTGAGTCTCGTCGCGGTCCTCGCGGCCTACCTGGTCGGCGCGGTGCCGATCGGGTGGCTGGTCGCGCGGGTCTTCGGTGTCGGCGATATCCGTCGTCACGGCAGCGGCAATATCGGGGCGACCAACGTCCTGCGCACGGTCGGGCGCCTGCCGGCGATCGTCACCCTCCTGGGCGACGTCCTCAAGGGCTACCTCGCGGTCTGGCTCGGGACGGTGCTCGGCGGCGAGCAACCTGCCGCGGCGGCGATGGCCGCGGTGGCGGCCGTGGCCGGCAACTGCTGGTCCGTGTTCCTCGGATTCCGTGGCGGCAAGGGCGGGGCCACTGGTCTCGGCGCGGCGCTGCGGCTCGTGCCGTTGGCGACGTTGGCCGCGATTCCGGTGTTCGTGATCATCGTCGTCTCGTTCCGCTACGTGTCCCTGGGCACGCTCCTCGCGGCGCTCTGCGTGCCTCTGGGCGCGCTCATGCTCGGCTATCCGCGGGCGGCCGTGCTGGCCGCACTCGCCATCGCGGCCATCATCGTCGGTCGCCATCACGAAAACATCGCCCGCCTGCGGGCAGGGACCGAGTCGCGGCTGGGGCGGAGCCAGCCGACCGCTGGCTGAGCGCATGATCACCATCGTGGGCGCGGGCAGCTGGGGGACCGCGCTGGCGATCCACCTCGCGCGCAACGGCACACCGGTCCGGCTGTGCGCGCGGAGCCCCGAGGTCGTGGAGGCGATGCGCCGGCGTCGCCGGAACCCGTGGTATCTGCCTGACGTTGACCTCCCAGAGGGCATCGACCCCACGACCGACGCCGCGGGGGCCGTGGCCGCCGCCTCGCTGGTCGTGATCGCCGTGCCGTCGGAGTTCTTCGGTGACACCCTCGCGCGGCTCGGAGCCGTGTCGGCTCCCGTGGTCTCGGCCACCAAGGGGTTCGAGCCGGGTCGCCACCGGCGTATGAGCGAGGTGATCGCCGCCCGCTGGCCGGCCGCGGGTGTCGGGGTGCTGTCCGGTCCCACGTTCGCTCGCGAGGTCGCGCTGGGTCAGCCCACCGCGGCGGTGATCGCGTGCCGCGACGACGCGCTCGGCGCCGACCTGCAGCGGCAGCTCGGCTCGCGCGAGTTCCGGCTCTACGCCAACCGCGACGTCATCGGCGTCGAGGTCGGCGGCGCGCTCAAGAACGTCATCGCGGTGGCCACCGGCCTGGCCGACGGCCTCGGGCTGGGGGAGAACACGCGGGCGGCGCTGATCACGCGCGGGCTGGCCGAGATCACGCGGCTGGCGGTCACGCTCGGCGGAGAGCCGGCAACGCTGGCGGGGCTGGCCGGGCTGGGCGACCTGGTGCTCACGTCGACCGGGACCCTCTCGCGCAATCGCGCGCTCGGCATGGCGCTGGCGCGCGGCGAGAGCCGCGAAGGCGCGCGCCAGGCCACGCGCATGGTGGCCGAGGGCGTGCCGACCGTGCGAACCGCGCTGGCGCTGGCCGCCCAGCACGGCACCACGTTGCCCATCGCGGCGGAAGTGGCGGCGGTGCTCTTCGACGGCAAGCCGCCGGCCGAGGCGCTGGCGTCGCTGCTCGGACGGGCGGCGACGAGGGAGGATGTGCGGGTGGGGGGACGCAATGCCTGATCTGCGAAAAGACCCGGTCGTGGGGCGCTGGGTCATCATCTCCACCGAGCGCGCGCGCCGGCCGTCGGACTTCAAGACGGAGCCGGTGGTGGCCCGCGGGGGCAATTGCGTGTTCTGTCCCGGCAACGAGGACAAGACCCCGCCCGAGATTCTCGTGGGCCGCCCGCCCGACTCGTCGGCCAACACGTCCGGCTGGTCGTTCCGGGTCGTTGCCAACAAGTTTCCCGCCCTCCGCATCGAGGGCGATCTGGAGCCGACCGGCGAGGGACTCTACGACCGGATGAACGGCGTGGGCGCTCACGAGGTCGTGATCGAGGCGCCCGATCACCAGGCGACGCTGGCCTCGCTGCCGGTCGACGCGGTGGCCGACGTGCTGCTGGCCTATCGCGAGCGGGTGGTCGATCTCAAGAAGGACCCCCGCTTCGAGTACGTCCTGGTGTTCAAGAACCACGGCGAGGCGGCGGGGGCGTCGCTCGAGCATCCGCACTCCCAGCTGATCGCCACCCCCATCATCCCGATCATGGTGACCGAGGAGCTGACCGGCTCGGCCCAGTACTTCGAGATCAAGGAACGCTGCGTGTGGTGCGACATCGTGCGGCAGGAGCGGCGCACGCGGAGCCGGATCGTGCTCGAGTCCAACGGCTTCGTGGCCCTGGCGCCGTTCGCCCCTCGCTTTCCCTTCGAGACGTGGATCCTGCCCACGCGCCATCGCTCGGCGTTCGAGGAGACCGGGGTCGACGAGCTGCGCGGGCTGGCCGAGGTGCTGGGCGAGTTCCTGCGCCGGATGGAGCGTGTGCTCAAGCATCCGCCGTTCAACTACATGCTGCACACCGCCCCGCTTCGCGAAGGGCCGCTCGAGCACTTTCACTGGCACCTGGAGATCATCCCCAAGCTGACCCAGGTCGCCGGCTACGAGTGGGGGAGCGGGTTCTTCATCAACCCGGTGCCCCCGGAGAACGCCGCCGCCGCGCTGCGCGAGCCCACGACGTGACCGGCGTCCATCCACGTCGCGGCGGGCATGGTACAATCCGGCCGCTGGTGTGCGGGAATAGCTCAGTGGTAGAGCACGACCTTGCCAAGGTCGGGGTCGCGGGTTCGAATCCCGTTTCCCGCTCCAGCCTACGCCTTCCGGCCCCGCGCCCGACGTAACGCGGCGCAGAGCTTCAGCGCCATCGAGATCGAGAGATGGAACGCCGCCGGTTTGTGCTGACCTCGCTGGTCGCTGCCTTTGCCGGGCGCTCGCGGCCGTGGCGCAGCAGGCCGGCAAGACGGCGCGGATCGGGCGGCTCTCACCCCTGTCGGCCGAGAGCGACGCCCCGTTCATGAGCGCGTTTCGCCAGGGGTTGCCGAGCCTCGGCTGGATCGAGGGGCCGAGCTTCACGCTCGTCAGCCGGTTTGCCGAGGGCAAGGCCGATCGACTCCCGCAGCTCGCCGCCTCGCTCGTCCAGGACGGCGTCGACGTCATCCTATCCGGCTCGAATCCCGGCGCCCTCGCTGCCAAGAACGCGACGACGCGCATTCGTACACGGCGCCGTTCCTCAAGCAACGGGACGGGGTCGCGCGCGAACTGGGTCTTCAGCTGCAGGTCCGCAGCGCGCGCACCCGCGGTGAGCTCGACGGGGCGTTCGCCACGCTGACGCGTCAGCGGGCCGAGGCCCTCGCTCCTGGCGCGGGCGGATCAGGTGATGGAGTGATGGACGGTCACGGTTTCCCGCTGCCGTGGCGCCGACACGGAGGTACCTTGTCTCCTGAGAGATTGAGCACCTTGATCCGAGACCT
>Ga0075428_100005191_pt1 | contig 14466 bp, 5 predicted proteins | sample RhiMetdeltSRZDD2_FD_75291 | JGI IMG/M metagenome (GOLD analysis project Ga0075428, IMG submission 75291) | Populus rhizosphere microbial communities from Tennessee, USA - Rhizosphere MetaG P. deltoides SRZDD2 | ecosystem: Host-associated > Plants > Roots > Rhizosphere > Soil | place: USA...
CACCAGGGAGGGGAGGACCTGACGCTGGCTGACCTCGGGCGGATCATCGGTGAGGTCGATGATGACAACGGAGCCTTCGCACCGCAGAGCTTCAAGGCCGACTTCCTCGAGAACTACGCCGAGCAGCTCGACGTTCGCCTGGTCGTGGTGCTCGCGGTGGTCGTGGGAGCCTCGACGGTCGTCGTGCCACGTTCCCGGGTCGTGCGCGTGGTGCTGGCGTCCTCGCCGGCCTGGATCGTGCTCCCGCACACGCCTCCAGCCTTGCTGGCCTGCGGTCTGCTGGGCGCCGTGATCACCTGGCTCGACCCTGGCGACTCGATGGGGCCGAAGGTCACGGCCCTGGTCACCACGGTGGTCATCGGCCTGATGCACACCTACGTCCTCACCATCGTGTTCGGCGATCTCGACCCGGCGCCTGATCCCGCCTTCGGCGTCTGGGCGGGCGTTGTCGGCCTGGTCGCCATCGTCGCGGGTGTCGCCATCTCGATGGCGACCGCGCGGGCCTCGCGGGACAGGCGATCGTCACCGGGCCCGAGGCACGCCACGCCCTAGGAGCCGGCTAGGCGTCGGTGGCCGCCGCCGCCTCCGAGGCGGCGAGGAGGCGGAAGAGGATGACGGTGGCTGGTCTCATGGCGGTCAAAACCCAGGCGATCCTGGCCGGATGCGATGGCCGTCGCGGCCGCGGTTCCACATTCGTGGCTGCACACGGCAGAATTGACCGGTGACCACGGCGGGTGTGTCACGACCGGTTGTCCTCGGCCGTTCCCGGGAGATTGCGACTGCGGTCGTCGCGCGCGACAGCGCACGGGCCGGGCTGGGTGGCGTCCTCGCGTTCACAGGCCCGGCAGGCGTCGGCAAGACCTGGCTCTGCAAGACGATCGCCGACGCCTCCGCCGACGACGGCTTCCGGGTGGGTTGGGGCTCGTGCTGGCCCGGGCCCGGTGCTCCCCAGCTGTGGCCGTGGCGACAGGCGCTCAACGCGCTCACCGGAGATCCGGCGGCCGAGACGTTCGACGATCTGTTCGACGTCCTTCCCGACATCGGCAGCGACGCGTGGTTCGAGCTCGGCGTCGCGGTGGTCGCCCGCCTGCGCGAGATCACCATCGGGCAGCCGAGCGTCGTCGTGATCGACGACGCTCACGCCGCGGACGAGCAGACCCGCCAGCTCGCCTACTTCGTCGCCCGCCACGTCCGCGGCCTCCGCCTGGTGCTGATCGTGGCGTACCAGCCGTGTGCGAGCCTCACCGAGCTGGAGCGCGAGGCCACAGCAGTCACGCTGCACGGGTTCGACGCCCCGGAGGTGGCCACCGTCCTGGCCGCTCGGGGCATCGACGGTCTCGCCGACGTCGATCTGACCTTCCTGGCCGAGGCCACGGGCGGCCTGCCGCTGGAGCTCGATCGACTGGCCAACGCCGCCAACGACGCACCAGGCGTGGTTCGGGCGCTGGTCGACCAGCGGTTGGCGGCGCTAGGGACCGATCTGCGGTACGGGGCGGCGTGCGCAGCCATCATCGACACCGCGCCTCAGCTGCGGGAGGTGGCTGCGGTCGCCGACGACGTGGACGTCGATCCGCTCACGGTCGCCGTCGAGCTCGAACGGCTGGGCCTCGCGGCCCGTCAGCCCCCCGACATCCTGGCCTTCAGGCACGAGGAGGTCCGTGCGGCCCTGGTCGCGACGCTCCATCCCGACGAGCTGCTCGAGGTCCACTCCCGCGCCGCTCGACGACTCATCGGCGGCCACCCGTCGACGACGGAGGGGCTCCAGCGTCGCGCCCGACACGCCCTCGCGGCGGCCCCCCGGTCGGGGACCGATGCCCGCTTCGCGATGGAGATGGCCAGGGAGGCAGCCGATGCGCTCGTCGCAGCCAACGACCCGGAACGGGCGGCTGGACTCCTGACTTCGGCCGAGGCCACCCACACGACGGCCGGGCTCGGGCTTCCTCCCGCCGCCTTCCTCGCCGCTCAGGCCGGCGCGGTGCAGCGGTGTGGACAGCTCGCACGAGCTCGTGACCTCTTCAGTCGCGCCGCGGCTGCCGCCGATCACGAGGGGGACGCAACGAGCCTGGCTCTCGCCGCGCTCGGGCTCGGTGGCGTTTGGTTGGCCGAGCACCGTTCGGCGATCGACCACGAGCGGGTCCTCGCGCTGCAGCGGCGGGCGCGTGATGGGCTTCCGGAGGAAGAGGCCAGGCTCCGCTTGCGGCTCGACGTGCGGCTCGCGGCCGAACGAGCCTACGCGACGGGCGATCTCCGCGAGATCGAGGCCCACATCGCGGCGGCACGAGCGCTGGGCGACCCGTGGGTAGCGGCGGAGGCGCTGTCGCTCTACCACCATGCGATCCTCGGTCCGAGGCACCGCGATCTGCGCCTGGCAGTGGCACACGAGATGCTCTCGAACGCCACCCAGGCCGACGACCGGTCGCTGATGCTGATGGCGCTGCTCTGGCTCACATCCGATCTCTTCCTCGCCGGGAGCAGCGATGCCGGACGCGCCCTGGCGGAGCTGCACCAGCAAGCCGACGCGATGGGAGGACGCCACGCCGCGTACATCGCGAGCGTCATGGACACCATGGTGCTTCTGCGGACGGGGCGGCTCGACGAGGCCGAGCGCTCGGCCAACGCGGCCTTCGTGCTCGGTCAGCAGATCGGTGATGCAGATGCCGTCGCGTACTACGGCGCCCAGCTCACCGCGCTGCGCTGGATGCAGGGTCGCTCCGCCGAGGTGCTCGAGCTCGCAGCTGCGACCGCAGCCTCCCCCACGATCACCCCTCCCAACCGCGCCTTCGTCGCGGTCTACGCGAGCCTGGCCGCGGATTGCGACGAGCTCGACCAGGCCCGTGCGGCACTGACGCGACTGCGGGGCCAGCTGGGGTCGATCCTCCACAGCAGCGTCTGGCTGGCCACCCTGTTCGCGACCATCGAGGCCGCGTTCGTGGTCGGCGACGCCGAGATCGCCCGAGAGGCTGCGGATCTCCTGGCGCCCTACTCGGACCTCCCGGTCATCGCGTCGTTGGGCGCCACCTGCGTCGGTTCGGCCCGCCGGTCTCTCGGCCTCGCGGCGCTGACCGTGGGGGACGTCGACCGGGGTATCGCACTGCTGGAGGCGGCCATCGCGGACAACGAGCGCCTCGGTCACCGCCCGATGGCCGCGCGCACGGCGGCCGATCTCGCGATGGCCCGTGCCGGCCGGGGCTCCGCGGGTGACCACACGGCCGCGGTCGAGCAGCTCGACCGGGCGATACGCGAGGCCGACGCCATGGGGATGTCGGTCCGGGCTGAGCAGTGGCGCGACCGCCGGACCATCGTCGGCGAGACCCGAGGTGCCGACAGCCGCGAGCCACCGAGCGCTGCTCGCGCCGACCAGCGGGTCGGGGTGATCACGCGCCATGGCCCGTCGTGGATGCTCGTCGCCGCGGGCCGTGAGGTCGTCGTGCCCGACCTGCTCGGGATGAGCTACCTGACCCAGCTGCTGACCAACCCCGGCGTCCAGATCGCCGCCGTGTCGCTCGCGGCCGAGGGGAGCGAGCTCTCCTCGGTGATGGCCGTCCGTCCGGAGCAGCCCATGCTCGACGACGCTGCGCTGACGGCGTACCGCCAGCGGGTGTCAGAGCTGGAGGATGACCTGGCCGAAGCCGAGCTCCACGCCGACTCCGAACGCGCGGCCCGGGCCCGGATCGAGCTCGACGCCGTGGTGGACGAGCTCGCGCGGACCACCAACGTCTTTGGCCGAGCACGCCCCTTCCCGTCGTCCAACGAGCTGGCGCGTACGGCGGTGCAGAAGGCGCTGCGGCGGGTGTTCGAGCACATCGAGGCCACCGACCCCACGCTCGGCACCGCTCTACGCCAATCGGTGCAGACCGGGCGCACCTGCTGCTACCAGCCCGCTCCTGGCGCTCCCGCCCGGTGGGAGCTGCACCCGTCCGACCACCCGCTCTGAGCTTCCGCCGCAGCGGGATCGAGGCTGTGCCCTCGGACGGCACAACCGACGGCACCCGATGGCACGCCTAGCCCTCGACAACGGCGGACAACTCGGAGGACGTGCCCGCGATGGCGGTGCTCGATGCCTACTACGGGCCACTCGACGGTCTAGATCTGCATCTGTTGCCGGGCATGGACGCCCCGCAGCTCAACCAGTTGCTGTTCTACGACCTGCCGGGAAATCCCAGTCGTCGGGCCGACAGCTCGGGCACCGGGGTGACCGTGACGTTCCACGCCAAGCTCCGGGGTACGCCCGCCGATCACGGCATCACCCTCGTCGAGGGGACCGGCCAGCTGCACATGGAGCTGGCGCCGGCGCCGGGCCTGCGCTCGTTCATCGTCACCGCCAAGGGCGTCGAGAACAGCAAGGTCGCCTTCTTGATCCCGATACGGGTTCATGTGCACGACGAGCTCGACAAGCTCTGGCTCACACCCCACCCGCTCACCCTCCGCAAGGGCGCCCAGGGGGTGCGACTGTCCCTGCTGGCCCGGTTCACCGACGGGGTCATCGGGGATGTGACGAACTGGGCCGCGAACGAGAAGCCCCACGACACCGACGACCTCACCTACGCCCGGGTCGAGGGCACCACCACCCGCTGGCTCACGTGGTTCCCCGATGGCGACGTGGCGGTCGACCCCGACACCGGAGTGCTCACGACCACGGCCGACAGCGGGCAGGCCACGATCAGGGTGGAAGCCGGTCCCAACCGCTCTCCGGCCACGACCGCCACGGCCACCGTGAACCTGGCCCCCGCCTGGGAGACGCCGGTGCAGTTCACCACCGTGGGCCGTCCGGAGGCCTTCGCCTACGACTCGATGACGCAGCGGACCAACGTCCTGATACTGCCCGACGGCTTCGTCGACGGTGAGAAGACGAAGTTCGAGGAGCACGCCGCCCAGCTGGTCGGGATGCTCAAGGCCGAGAACCACACCCGCCCCTTCGACCTGATGCACAAGCGGATGAACTTCTTCATCGCCTGGGTTCCATCGCCCAAGCCCGGGGTGTCGGTGCTCAACGAGGTCCGTCACGGCCGGTCCTGCACGGAGGGACAGGAGATCCGCTTCCCGCCGCGCAAGCGGGGCACGCCTGCGGGGGTGTGGAACCTGGCGAAGCTGGTCGGCGAGGTCGGGCTGCCGGCGCCCTGGCTCGACGTGGAAGGCAGCGAGCTCGGCACACCGACCTCAGGCCGGCTCCAGAACTGGCAGCTGCGCTTCGGCACCCACATCAACACCACCGTCGTGTCGGAGGCGCTCCACAAGGACTGGCTGGCGCTCTCCGATCGCGTGCTCGTGGACGAGGTCAACACGGCCTTCCACACGGCCTACAGCTCCCGGCCCCGCCTCTTCAGGGCGGACCCGGCGCGCTCGATGGCCCTCAACCCGCGCCGGCTCTCCTCCTTCGACTTCGACGCCTTCCTCGACGCCCTGCACGCGCCGAGCCGGGAACCGCTGAAGCGGTGGTCCACCGGTCAGCCGGACCAGGGCAACGTCATCATCCTCTGCCGGTCCCGGCGTCACGGCGGAGCCAACAGCTTCCGCCGGAACAAGGCCCGGGTCGTCACCATGTCGCTCGGGCCCAAGGACCGTCATCTGCTGTCGACCACCCCCCAGGGCAGCGTCGCCGTCGACCCCTACCCCATCCCCACCGAGGCCTCGCCCTGGACGTGGATGACCATGGCCCACGAGCTGGCCCACTCGTGGGACCTGCAAGACGAGTACGCGGAGGACAGCGTGATCGCCCAGCCCGCGGTGGCGACAGCCGTCAGGGAGTCGGGCAACACCCAGGCCCGGAACGACCTGCTGGACCCCCCACCGCCGAACACCGGCCCGCGGATCCTCGACAGCAAGGCCATCAAGTGGCGCTGGCCGCGGCTGGAGTCCTGCGGCGTGCTGCGGGCCGACCCGGAGCCGCAGATGCTCGACGGCAGCAAGCCGCCCGCGGGCACCAACCCCCAGCGCTACCTCTTGAAGCTGCGACCCGGCGAGGTGGTCAGCACTGACGGGAGCACCCGCCACTTCGACGTCGGGGACATCGTCCGCCTGCGCAGGCGTCCCCTGGCGACCAGCACCATGTCGCCCCAGCTGAAGGTCGCCGAGGCCGACGCGTTCGCCCACACCCTGATCGTGGTGGCCATCCGGGGCCGGGCCCTACCCCCCGATCTGGCGACCAGGTACACGACGCCGGCGGGCCAGGAGAGCATCGTGATCAAACCGCGACGGGGGCGTGACCCCAACCTGGAGGCCGGCCAACTGGGCCCGGAGCTGGAGATGGTGTCCGAGGACATCGTCGATTGGATCCACAACAGCCACAACCCTCTCAACGCCGCCCTGACGCCTGATGTCGACCGGCCCTGGGCGAGAGAAGGCATCGACTTCTACGCTCCGACCGGCGCTCCGGCGCTTGCACCGCCCTTCTCGAACCCGAAGCAACCGCGCTACTCGTCGTGGATCGTCGGCCTGTTCGAGGAGGGCGCCGGCACGGTGAAGGACGTCTACCGGCCGACCGGCATCTGCCTGATGCGACGCCGCTTCATCCGGCGCATCGTCAACGACGAGCAGGTCGTCACCAAGGACCTGGCCTACGACTTCTGTCCCGTCTGCCGTTACGTCCTGGTCGATCGGATCGACCCCTCGCTGCACCCCGTCATCGACCGCGACTACGAGGACCGGTACTTCCGATGGGTGTGAACGACGACTCCGGCTTCCTCGACGCGCTGGTCGGGCACCTCGTCGCCACCGTGAAGCCCTTGGCCGTCGCGTTCCGCGAACCCGACGAGTTCCGCGTGCTCCTGCTCAGCGTGGGGACCGCGGTGGACGGACTTCCCGATTCCTACGTCACCGTCGCTGACGCGGCCTCTGCGGCGATCGCGGCCCTGGACGACCTCCGTGACGGCGCCTCCACCAGCGAGCTGTTGGCCGTGGCCCGCCGGGCCGGCGACGTCTTCCGGGCCGTCGAGGCCCTCGACGAGGCGCCCGACGGCCTCGACCCGGACGAGTTCCTGCCCGGGCTGGCCCGCCGGCTGTTCGAGCTGCTGCTCGGCGAGCACCTGCAGTCGGCGGCGCCCCGGCTCTTCGGCGCTCTCCGCCTGCTCGGCATCATCCACTTCGAGCCCCATGCCTCCGACGGCAACCGGCCGCCGTACCTGCACCTGCACTTCGACTGGGACCAGATCCCCGCCCGGCTGGCCGACCCCGCTTCGCTCCCCGAGCTGCTGTGGGGTTGGGGCACCGACGAGGTCGACCTCTCGCCCCTGTTCGCCGTCCTGACTCCCCTCGCCACTGCTCTCGGCCTGCGTGGTGCGCTCGACATCCTCGACGACGAGGACGCCGCCTTCCTCCAGGAGGATGCCGTCATCTTCCCGGCCGACGTGGCTCGCAAGGGTATGACCGTCGATCTCGCCGAGCTCGTCGTCGACGACATCGTCGTGCCTCTCTCGCTGCGGTTCGCCGAGCTGCCCGTCGAGGGTGACCGGCCCGCCGGCCTCGCCATCCGGCCTGTCCTGCCGACCGGCACCGAGCGCGAGATCGACGTCGGCGGTGGGTGGAGGTTCGCTGTTCGGGCCGGTACCGACGTCGCGGAGCAGTTGGCGCTGATCGTGCGGCCCGACGGGATCGACGTCCGCTATCCCGGCCAGCCCGGACATCCGCTCCCCCGGGTGGGGTTCGGGCTGGCCCTGGGCTTCGACCGGGGGGAGCCCACCCTGCTGTTCGGTCAGCCCACCCAGACCCGGCTGGAGGTCAGCGGCATCCGGGTCGGTGGAGCCGTCGACCTGGACGGCGACGGCGTGGAGCTGCGGATCGAGGCGGTGGTGACCGGTTTGGCGCTCGTCGTCAACGGTCGCGGCAGCGACGGGTTCCTGGGGTCGGTGCTCGGCGACGAGGACCTGCGGGTGGAGGTCCCTGTGGCGCTGGGGTGGTCCAGCCGGGACGGGTTCCGTTTCGCGACCAGGGCCGGCTTCGAGCTGAGCGCCCGGCCCGGTGTCGATCTGGGCGTGGTGCGAATCGACCGTGTCGACCTGGCCGTGCACCTGACCGCTGGGGATGGTGCCCCGCCGGCGCTGGCGCTGCGGGCGGCGGCGGCGTTCTCGGGTGCGTTGGGGCCGTTCCACTACGTCGTGGACCGCCTGGGTGTGGAGGCGCCGGTCACCTTCGCGCCGGGCAACGCCGGCCCCTTCGATGTCGCTCTCCGGCCCGCCCTGCCTACGGGGCTCGGCCTGGCCATCGCCACCCCCGAGATCACCGGCGGCGGCTTCCTCCGCTTCGACGCCGACGCCGGCCGCTACGCGGGTGTGTTCGAGCTGACCCTGCTCGACACGGTGTCGGTCAAAGCCATCGCCATCATCACCACCAAGCTGACCGACGGCCACGCCGGGTTCGCGCTGCTGGTGTTGATCACCGCCGAGGGATTCACCCCGGTGCCGCTGGGCATGGGGTTCACCCTCACCGGGATCGGTGGGCTGGTCGCCCTCAACCGCACCATCGACATCGACGCCGTCCGCCGCGGGCTCGGTGCCGGCCTGCTCGACTCGGTGCTGTTCGCCAAGGACCCGGTGGCCAACGCCGAGGGTGTGCTGGCCGCGCTGGACCAGGTCTTCCCCCTGGCTCCCGATCGGCTGTTGATCGGTCCGCTGGCCGAGATCGCCTGGGGCAGTCCACCGGTGGCCAAGGTGCGCCTCGCTCTGTTGCTGGAGGTCCCCCAACCGGTGCGGGCCGTGCTGCTGGCCGCCCTAGCGGTCTTGTTGCCGAACCCCGACGAAGTCGTCGTCGAGCTCCACGTCGACGCCGTCGGCGTCCTGGACCTCGGCCGCCGCGAACTGGCCCTGGACGCCACGCTGCACCACTCGCGGCTCTGGAAGTTCGGGCTCACCGGCGACCTGGCCCTGCGTCTCAACTGGGGCCACGACCCGGTGTTCCTGGTCTCGGTCGGTGGGTTCCACCCCCGCTTCACACCCCCGGCCGGGCTGCGCCGCCTGGAGAGGATCACGTTCAGCCTGTCCGGCAGCGACAACCCCCGCATCCGCTTCGAGAGCTACCTCGCCGTCACGTCGAACACCATCCAGCTCGGCGCCCGGGTCACGTTGCGGGCCGAGAAGGGCGGGTTCGGCGTGGACGGCGGCGGCGCCTTCGACGCCCTCGTGCAATGGTCGCCGTTCGGTCTCGACGTGGCCTTCGAGGCCTGGGTCAAGGTGTTCAGCCCGGCCGGCACCCTGTTCGGCGCCCACCTCAAGGTCGCGGTGACCGGGCCTCAGCCGTGGCACGTCAAAGGCACCATCACCTTCGACGTGCTGTGGTGGAGCGTCAGCGCCGGGGTCGACTTCACCATCGGCGACCCACTACCCCCCGCCCCCCTCGACACCGTCGACGTGGCTGCGCTGCTCAATGACGAACTGGCCCGCCCCCAAAGCTGGACCACCACCCTGCCAGCCGGCGTCGCTCCCGGAGTCACCCTCGGCGGCGACTCCCCAGACATGCTCGTCCATCCGCTGGGCACGGTCTCGGTCCGCCAGAAAGTCGTCCCTCTCGGCACCCGCGTCACCCGCATCGGGGCTCAACGACCCCGGGCCGGGGCCCGGTCCTACGACCTCGATGTCGACGGCCCGCCTGGCGTCGCCGCCGCGGCCCTCACCGACCAGTTCGCCCCCGCCCAATACACCGACCTGACCGACGACCAGAAACTGTCCGCACCATCGTTCACCCCCCTCCCTGCCGGGCTGTCCTTCGGGCCCGCTGCGGCCCAGGCCGTCCCCACCGACCGGTCGGTCACCACCGACCTCGCCTTCGAGACCCTCGACCTGACCGACCTCGACACCCCGGCCGTCGCCGGCGCGGCCCAGTCGCCGGCCGCGCCGGGGCTGCTCGACGTCGAACGGTTCGCGGACGCCGATGGCCGCGGGCCCAGCATCACGGTGGTTCCGGCATGACCGCTCCCGTCCGCACCTTCCTCCCCTGGTACCGGCTCGGCTTCGCCACGGCCCTCACCGGAGCCCCGCCGGCCGGCACCGCTCGTGCCGCCGTGCCCGTCGGCGTCCGCCTGCGGGGTGAGCCCGCTCGGGGCCGCATCGCAGTACCCCTCGCCCTCGCCGGCCCGGGCGACGTCGTCGGCCTGGACCCGCGCGAGATCCTGCGCACCGAGCCCTTCGACGGCTGCGCCGACTTCGAGCCCTCGTACTTCCCGTACGTCGAGCTGGCCAGCCCCGATCTGCCCTGGCGGTTCAGCCCCGAAGGGCCAGCGAGCTCGCCGCTCCCCGACCCGGCCGGCGGCAACGGCGGCGGCGTCCAACAGCGGGTGCGGCCGTGGCTGGCGCTGGTGGTGGTGCCGGTCGACCGGGCGACCTTCGAGGCCGCGCCCACCGGCGGATCTGCCGTGCTGCGCTGCGAGGCCGGGCAGCTCCCGGACCCCGGCGAAGCGTGGGCGTGGGCCCACGTGCAGGTGACCCACGACCCGAGCCAGCCTCTCCCCGAGGCGCTGGCCACGCCCGGCGCCGCCCGGGCCCGCCTGCTCTGCCCCCGCCGCCTCGAGCCCGGCGTCCGGTACCACGCGGCGTTGGTGCCGACCTTCGCGGCCGGCCGCGCGGCGCTCCTTCCCCCTCCGGCGCCGGAGCCCCTGGCGCCGGCCTGGGGCCGGACCGGCGAGGTCGAGCTGCCCTGCTACCTCCACTGGACCTTCCGGACCGGCCCCGAGGGCTCCTTCGAGGCGCTGGTGCGTCGCCTCCGGCCCCGCTCTGTGCCCAGCGGCGCCGGCGGGCGCACCCTTGCCACCGGAGCTCCTGGCTGGGGGGCCCACGCCACCGACGCGGACGCCACCGTTGTCATGCAGGGAGCGCTTCGACCGGTCGGGGTCGCCGAGCCACCGCTCGACGACGCTGTCCTCGCGGAGTCGCTGCGCACCGCCGTGAGCCGCACCGGCGCCGACCTCGAGCTGCGGCCGCCCCTCTACGGCCAGGACTACCAACGCGGCGTCGCGGCCCTCCCGCCCGGCTCGAACGGCTGGATCGCCGAGCTGAACACCGATCCCCGGCGACGGGTGGCCGCCGGACTGGCGGCCTGGGCGGTCGCGGTCGACCAGGAGGACCTGGTCGATGCCGCGTGGCAGCAGCTGGCCGCCGATCGGGCCGCGGGCGGAGGCCGCCGCCAGGTGGACCGCCCGCTCGCGGATGCGGTCACCGACTCGCTCAGCCAACGGCATCAGGCGGGACCGGTCGGCCCGCCTGCGGTGGGCGCCCTGGCCCGGCAGCTGCGCGCCGGCGGGCCTCTCGCCGTCAACGCGCCCGGGCCCGACGTCACCGCCGAGGTGATTGCCGAGGTCACCGCGGTCGGCGACGCCGCCGACCAGGCGGCCGACCCGCAGCCCGACGACCGAGCGCCGGCCGACGGGTTCGCCCCCCACTACGACCAGCCTGCCTACGAGCTGCTACGGAGCCTCGGTCCTGAGTGGCTGCTGCCCGCCGTCGGTGACATGCCCGTCGACAGCGTGGCCCTGGCGCAGACCAACGGCGCCTTCGTCGAGAGCTACCTCCTCGGCCTCAACCACGCGCTCGCCCGCGAGCTCGTCTGGCGCCGATTCCCACTGCGCTCGGACGGGACCTTCTTCGACCGCTTCTGGGCCTCGAACGGCGATGCCCCGGGCGCGGTCCTCCCTCCCGTGGCCACCTGGGGCGCCGACGACACCCTCGGCTCCCACAGCACCAGCGAGGACCAGCTGGTCCTCGTGATGCGAGGCGTCCTGCTGCAGCGCTTCCCCACGGCGGCCGTCTACCTCTCCCGGACCGACGGCACCGACGCCGAGCAGCAGCTGCTCCCCAGCTTCTCGGGGCGCATCGCGGCCGACTGCGTGTTCCTCGGCTTCCCGCTCACCGTCGACGCCGCGCTGGCCGCGGGCACGAACGGCGCATCCGGCTGGTCGATCGTCGTGCAGGAAGGCCTCGGCCACGCCCGCTTCGGCCTCGACGACCCACCGGTCGACGGCTCCACCACGGTGCTCACCAGTTGGCAGGACCTCGACAGCGCCCACCCGCAGGTGGCTGGGCACACCCACGTGCCCGTGGCTGGCCCCCTCGCCGGCGTGCGCCGACCTGTCGCGCCGGGCGCTACGGCGACCGCTACCTGGGGCCTCGACGCAGCCCAGCAGGCGGTCATCGTCCAGCAGCCCGCCTTCCGGGTGCGCATCCCCGTCGACCTGTGGCTGCGGCCCCTGATCCCCGACACCCCCTGACCCGGCGGAGACGACAGCGTGTACGAGCACCTCCGAGCCAACCTCGCCCTGGACATCACCACCGCCCAGCAGGGCGTCACCCGGGCCATCGCCCACCGTGACCAGATCGCGGCCACGGTGGCCCAGCAGCAGGCGGCACTACCCGGCCTGCAGGCGGCAGTCTCTGCCGCGGAGGCGACGCTGACGGCCCGCAACGCCGACCTGGCCACCGCCCAGGCGGTCGTCAACCAGCGGACGGCCGAGCGTGACAGCGCGGAGGCCGAGCGGGACGCCGCCCAGGAGGCGTTCGACCAGAACGGCGGCGACGAGCCTCCGCCGACGGACGACCTCGAAGAGCTCCGACAGTGGCGCAGGATCCACGACCAGCTCAAGGCGGCCCTGAGGGACGCCCAGGCTGCCCTCGACGCGGCCAATGCCCTGTTGCAACAGGTTCTACCGCCCCGGGACGCGGCCGCGGCGGCGGCCCAGGGCGCGGCGGCGAGCCTGGCCCAGGCCCGCGACCGGGTCACCGCCCAGAACGCCACCATCGCCGCCACCCAGCAGCAGCTGGCGGCGGCGGAGGCCGATATCGCGACCGCCCGGGCCGACGTCGACGCCGTGCACGCCCGGGTGGCCGTCCTCGACCAGCGCGAGGCCGTCCTGACCGCGCAACCCCTCGATCGCGCCGCCCTCGAGCATGTCGCCGATACCGAGGAGGCCGACCTCCACGCCGGCTGGCAGCACCGTCGCGACCTGTTCGAGCGGCGGGTGCAGTTCCGCACGGGACGGGCCGGCATCCTGGCCGCGCACGACACCACGGTTGACGAGGTGGCCGTGCTGCGCAGCCGGATCGTCGGCTCGCCCGAGGCGGCCGCCTTCGGTGGATTGGCCGGCGTCGTCAGCGGGATCGATGGCGTCCTCGCCGCCAACGCCGCCCAGCGACCTCGACCCGCACTCGAACGCACCGATGACCTGGCGGAGGTCAGCCGCCGGCTCACGTCCCTCACGTTCGAGCTGCAGGCCGTGACCGGCGTGGCGACCGCGGCCCGCGATCAGGCCGCGCAGCAGCTCGAACAAGCCGGTGCCGACCTCATCGCCCACCAGCAGGAGAGACCCTGATGCGCCCCGTCGACTGGCAACCCGGCGACGACCCCGACGCATACCTCGAGGCGCTGGCAGCCTGGGAGGCGACGCGGGATCAACTCGCTGCCGCCCAGGCGGCGGCAGCCGATGCGCTGGTCGCCACCGAGGTCCGCCTGGGCAACGTGACGGCTTGGGCCAATGGGATGCAGAGCTTCGCCGCCGCCGTCGGGACCCAGGCCAACCAACTCACCGCCACCGATGCCACCCTGCATGCCACCGAGTCCGAGCTCGACCGGGTGGCCGGCGAGCTCACCGACCACACCTCCGCCCGCGGGGTCGCGACCGCTCGCCTCCTCGGCGGCCCCCGCAACGAGGTCCCCCTGGTGCTGCTGCCCCTCCGCCTGGAGACCCGCTGGGCAGACAGCGCGCTGCACGTGCGCATCTATCCCGACGACATCGCCGTGGACGGCCATGACCCCGCCCTGACCGAGGACGAGATCACCTGGGCCGACCACTTCTGGCAGGTGCGCTCCGGCGTCGTCGCAGCCGACGCCGAGGAGACGTGGCAGCAACTCGTGCGGCGCTTCGGCCCGGCCCGCGCCGCCTGGCTGGTGCGCGCGGCTGCTCCCGGACGGCCACCGCTCCAGCCGCGCCCCGACCCCTGGCCTCGGCCCGCGCTCGTCCGCCTCCTACCCGACCGCTTCGCCGTGATCGCCCTCGCCGATGGGCTGCCGGTCAACCTGGCGGCGCCCGGCGCCCCGCCTCGCTACGTCACCTGGGGCGCCCCGGTCGCCGAGCCGCTGCCCATCGCCCCCTTCGACACCGGCACCGGCGCCAAGCCCTGGTGGAGCGACCTGGAGGCCGCGCGTCTGGCCGGCATGGCGGTCGCCATCCCCGTCCACGAGCACATGCCCACCATCGAGGCGCTGACGGTGGTGGGCATCCGGGGCAGTCGAGCCGGCGACCCCACGGACACGGCCCTCGCGGCCCTGCTCGACGCCCACGCGGTCAGCGCCGGTGCCGAGCTGCTGGCCGATGGCACGGCGACCAACAACAGCAGCGCCCTGCGGTCCGCATTCGGCCCCGACGCCCAGGAGCGCGCGGCCCGGTCGGTGCGCGATGCTGCCCTCGACGGCCCCGCTGTGACCGGTCCGCACACTGCGGGCTCCCGTCTGGCCAGCGTGCTCGGCGTACCAGCGGCCGCGGTCTCGCCGCTC
>Ga0075428_100005192_pt1 | contig 14464 bp, 4 predicted proteins | sample RhiMetdeltSRZDD2_FD_75291 | JGI IMG/M metagenome (GOLD analysis project Ga0075428, IMG submission 75291) | Populus rhizosphere microbial communities from Tennessee, USA - Rhizosphere MetaG P. deltoides SRZDD2 | ecosystem: Host-associated > Plants > Roots > Rhizosphere > Soil | place: USA...
ACGAGGGGAATCACGGCGAGGACGTCAAGGAGCAGTATTTTTATCTGGATTCAACGCCGACGCATTCGTACCTGAAAGCGCTCTATAAGTATCCGCAGGCGGAATTTCCTTACGCGCGGCTGGTCGAGGAAAACCGCCGGCGCACGAAGAGCGATCCGGAGTTCGAGCTGCTGGACACGGGCGTGTTCGACGACGACCGCTATTTCGATCTGTTTGTCGAATACGCCAAGAATTCGCCGAACGACATCCTCATTCGCATCACGGCGACGAATCGAGGACGTGGGTCTGCGACGCTGCACCTGCTGCCCACATTGTGGTATCGCAACACGTGGATTTGGGGGCCCACGCACGAGAATCCTTCGACCAAGCCCCGTATCGCGCGCGCGAAGGACAATCTGCTGGGGCTCACGCACGAAACGCTGGGCCGATTCTTTTTGGAAATTGGCCCCGATGCTCGCGGGAAAATGCCCGCGGTGCTCTTCACGGAGAATGAAACGAACAATCGGCGCCTGTTCAACGCGGAAAACGCAGCGCCGTACGTGACTGACGGGTTTCACGAGTATGTCGTTCACGGGCGCTCGGAGGCCGTGAATCCGAAGGGCTGCGGGACAAAAGCCGCACCGCATTACGTGCTGAAGCTCGGCGCGGGTGAATCGCAAGTGGTGAGGTTGCGCTTGTATGCGGAAGAAGAAGCGCCGGAGAGACCGGGAGAGTTCGACAGCATCATTGCCCAGCGCATCCGGGAGGCGGACGCATTTTACGAATGCGTGAATCCGCGACAGCTCACGGCGGAGGAGCGCAACGTGGTGCGCCAGGGTTATGCGGGCCTGCTGTGGTCGAAACAGTTCTATCATTACGTTGTGGCGGACTGGTTGAGCGGTGATCCGGCGATGCCGCAGCCTCCGGCCACCCGACGGCACGGCCGGAACAGCGATTGGACCCATGTTTATTCGCGTGATGTCATTTCGATGCCGGACAAATGGGAGTATCCGTGGTTTGCGGCGTGGGACCTTGCGTTTCACATGATCCCGTTCGCGCGCATCGACGCGGATTTTGCCAAGCAACAACTCACGATGCTTCTGCGGGAATGGTACATGCATCCCAACGGGCAGATTCCGGCGTATGAGTTCGCATTTCGCGATGTCAATCCACCCGTGCACGCGTGGGCGGCGTGGCGGGTCTACAAAATTGCGGCGATGCGCGGCCAGCGCGACCGCCAATTTCTCGAAGGCGTTTTTCAGAAGCTGCTGCTGAATTTTACGTGGTGGGTGAACCGCAAAGACGCCGACGGCAGGAATATTTTTAGCGGGGGATTTCTTGGGCTGGACAACATCGGTGTCTTCGACCGGTCGAAGCCGCTGCCGACGGGCGGCAGTCTTCAGCAGGCCGACGGGACAGCGTGGATGGCGTTTTACTGCGCAACCATGCTGAGCATCGCCCTTGAGCTGGCGGACCACGAAGGGAACGTGTGCACTGCCTACGAGGACATGGCGTCGAAGTTCTTCGAGCATTTCGTGCAGATCATAGACGCGATGAACACGGTCGGCGGGACCGGATTGTGGAATGAGGAGGACGGCTTCTACTATGACCAAATTGAATTGGATCATCGCGTGGTGCCACTCAAGACACGTTCGATGGTCGGGCTCCTGCCCTTGATCGGAGTGGAAGTGTTGGAGAGTGAGGTGATTGACCGGCTACCCGGTTTTAAAAAACGCTTCGAGTGGTTTCTGGAGAATCGCAGCGACCTTTCTCGGCACATCTCTTATTGCGAACACGCGCACGGACTCCGTCTGCTCGCCATTCCTTCTCCTTCGCGTTTGACCCGCGTGCTGGAATACATGCTGGACGAAAACGAGTTTCTGTCGCGTTACGGCTTGCGTTCGGTGTCGAAATTTCACGAACGGCACCCGTTCGAACTGCACGCCGACGGCGCGATATATCGGGTCGATTACGCGCCGGGGGAATCGACGTCGGGGCTTTTTGGGGGCAACTCGAACTGGCGCGGGCCGATTTGGTTTCCTGTGAACTATCTTATCGTCGAAGCGCTGGAGCGTTATCATCACTTCTATGGAGACGGACTGAAGGTCGAATGTCCGACGGGTTCAGGCCGCTGGATGAACCTTCAGGAGGTTGGCCGAGAGATTGAAAGGCGGCTCGCGAGCATTTTCCTGCCCGATGCCGGCGGACGCCGCGCGTGCCATGGCGACGATGCGCGCTGGGCCAATGATCCTTACTGGCGCGATCTGGTGTTATTCTATGAATACTTTCATGGCGACAATGGCCGTGGCGTCGGCGCGCCGCACCAGACCGGATGGACGGCGCTGGTCATTCGAAATATGAAGAATCTGGCGCGGCATTGTCAGAGCGCTGCGTGATTGTGGCTAACGAGGGCATGCTAAATTATTCAAAAACGCCAGAGCACTGGCGCACTCCAGGACGCTTCGCGACGAAACGAAGTCATGGAACGCGTACGGGTGGGAGGATGTGGATTAGCATAGTTTCCAAACGTTAATGGCCCCCTCCTTACTTCGGTGGTTACAGACATGCTATTATTGTCGCGGGGTGACGAGCCGATAGGCGCGGTGGAGGGCGGCGTTGGAGTCGATGAGAGAGTGGAGACGGTTGGTGGCGGCGGCGGGGACTTCGGCGAGCCTGGACCATTGAGCGGGATGAAGAGTGTCGTTGAACTCAATGGCGTAGGTTTTGTTTGAGATGGCTAAAAATTCGATGGCTGCGCCGTTGGGAACACTCGTAAGATCGACCCTGAGGTAGCTGAGCGCGTTGGTGGGGTCAGTGCCCGCAATGTATTCCTGCCAGTTGAGCATGGTGTCCCCGTCCGGATCGGCGGTGCGATCGGCGGAATTGCCGGGCTGGAGGCCGAACTGAGATTCCCAATCGTCAGCGATGCCATCGGCGTCGTTGTCGGTCTGGATAAAGAGGAAGGCGTTTGAACTGAGGAAGCCGGCGAAGCGGGCGGCATTGGTGACGACGATTGCCCAATTGGTGGCGTTGGGCCGGACGTTGGTGATCGTAAAAAACGCGCTGCGTTGATTGAGTGCGGTCAGAGTGTTGTTGAGCGTCACGCCATTGCTGCGCAGGCGATAGTAAACGGGCAAGGTGGCGGTGTTGGTGACGGCGATGCTTAAGACAACGCTGCCACCCGCGATGACGGATTGGCTCAAAGGATGTTGAGTGATGACCGGATCAATGGCGATGAGGAGTCGCGCACCGGTGCTGGTCGTGGAAGCGACGCTGTCGATCACGACGACGGCATACGATCCTTCGTGGCTGAACTGCGCGTTGGTGATGACGAGCGATAGATTCGTGGCGCCCGGGATATTCGCGCCATTGAACTGCCATTGATATCGGAGGAAGCCGTTGCCGGTGGCGTTCACGGTGAAGACGGCATTGGAGCCGGGGCGCGGCAACTGATTAGCGGGGTGCGTGAGAATGAGCGGGGGCCGGCGCACGGTGAGATGGGCGATGGCGCTGGCGATCGAGCCGGCACTGTTAAATACTACCACGGAATACTCGCCCGCCTGACTCGTTTGCACGTGGGTGAGGACGAGCGTGGGAGAGGTTGCGCCAGGAATTGGATCGCCAGCGAAGCGCCATTGATAGTTGAGGGGCGCGAGGCCGTTGGCGACGACCGTAAAGGTCGCGTTCTCGCCGGCGATAATGCTCTGGTTCTGCGGTTGGGCTGCGATCGACGGTGATTGGCCACCGAGATAATCCGCGCCGGGGCCGGGCATGGCGGCTTCCCAATTGGCTGGATCGTTTCCGTAAGCAGCGCTGTTGCGGCGCTGGAGAGAGGGGCCGCTGCCGTCGGCGGCCGCGGGCCATGGCGCTCTGTCGTTGTAACGGACCTCGTCCACCGTGATGTACGGCGTGCCGTTGGTGTCTGGCACGTCGGGCCGCTGGAGTTCGAGGCGCTCGCCGCTGTCCTGCAACACGCCGGTGATCGGGCCGAAGATTGGCAGCGCCGCCGGAAGGTTGTACTTGGCGCGGAACGCGGCCGGGTTTGTGGCGACGAGGAGCACAAAGCCATTCGGAGCGATGGTAAGATTTGTCGGGAAAGTGAAACCGGCGCCCGCGACTCTCCATGCGTTCGTCGGAAATGCCGGATCGAAAAGTTGCACGACGTTCGTGGTAATGTTCTTCAGCTCGACGAATTCATCGTCGCCGATATCGGGGTGGTACATGATTTCGTTGATGACGACCGGACCGATGTGCGGTCCCGTGTTTGGATCGCCGGGCGTGGCGGCGCGCTGCCCGGGGAACTGCTCCTCGCCGGTGCTGATGACGTAACGGCCAAAAGTGCCGCCGTCGGGCGCAGCGCCGAAGGAGAATCCATGACTGTAGCCCGTGAGGTTAGTGGTGGGGTCGCCCGAGAAGAGGTAAACGTCGTCACCGCGCGCGCTGAGTGAGAAGCTGTTGCCGACACCGGGCAAGGGATTGAATTGCGTCTCGGTGAAGACGAGAGAACTCAAGGGCGCGATGAACGTGCCATCAGTGATGCGGTACTTCATGGGCGTGCCCGGATCGTCGGTGAGGAACCACCCGCCGATGTCCACAGCGGTCGAGCGAGGATTGAACAACTCGATGAAATCGACGCCGGTTTCGGAGTGGCTCAACACTTCGCTGATCAACACCGGCGGCACGGATGCAATGGGATCATCGGCGCCGGGGGAGCCGCCGGGGAACGTGCTCGCGCGCCAATTGGCCGGGTTGTCGGGATCGGGATTCACATTGGGCTGCACCGGGACGAGCGAAAAGCCGAAGTCATCGGGGGTGACGGGCCACGGCGCGAGGTCGTCGTAGTTGACGGAGAGGACGCGCGCGCCGAGGGGATGCGAGAGCGTGATCGTTTCGCCCCCATTATCGAGACGGCCGCTGTAAACGCCGCCGAGCGCGACGCCCGGATATTTCGCCGCGAATTGCGCGGCGTTGCGCGCGAGGACAAAGAATTCACCTGGGGCAAGCGTCGTGCCGTTGGGGAACACGAAGTTGATGCCGGTGAAGCGGAGTCCAGTGAGGTTCAGCGTGTTGCTGCCGGCGTTCTTCAACTCGATGAACTCGAACTCGTCGCTGTCCACCGCGCCGACGGATGGCGGGTGATACATGATTTCCGTGATGAGCAGTTTGCTGAGGTCCTGCGGCGGGAAGAAAGTGTATTCGAGAATCGCACTCCAATTGGTGCCGGTGAGGACGCGGGCGCGGACGCGAGTCGGCGCGTTGATGATAATCGGACCGGAATAGGACTGGGCACTGCCGGCGACGGCGCCGCCCACGGCGCGCGGGTCGTTGCCGTCGAGCGTGAAAAAAACGGCGCCGGTGGCGTTGGTATGGGGTATCTCGAGGGCGTACCCCTCGGGAACGTCGCCCCCCAATTGGCTGAAGGCAGGCGCGGCAATCGCGGGCCAGAGGCTATCGCCGCGCAATTGCGCGAGAACAATCGCGGCACGCGGCGGGAACCAAGTGTTGACCACGGAAGTGATCTCAGTTCGCCAATCGTTGATGTTGTAAGGAGGCTCGCGCACCGCATCGCCCCATCGCGCCGAATATGCGATCATGGCTTTGGTAATCTGATTGGCTTTGCGCAAGAAGCGGTTCGTCACTGCGTCGAGCGTCAGCGCGCCGCCATTGAAGAAGTGCCGCTGCACGTGATCCGCGAAGCGTAAACGATACTCGGGGTTGCGCATGAGTTCTTCGTGCATCCACTGCGGGTTGGCGAAGGTGAAGTTGGATTGGTTCGAGCCGGGAAACGGCCCGGTGCGATCGACTTCGCTATCGGGACTGCCGAGGGTGTGCTCGCAATCCGAGTTGAAGAAACGGAAACCGACGTTCGGGTTGGTGCGGTCGCGCATGCCAAACCAATTGTTGGGCATGTTGTTGGCGAGGAAGGAGGAGAGCGTCGCATCGCCATCGCCGGTGTAAAAAATTCCGAGCATGTAATCGATGAGGTTGTCCACATCGATCATGACAGGGAGGTTCGTGTTGCGCGTGCCGTCGGGATTGCAACCAATAACGCGAAAGTAGTTTGAACTGGAGGCGTTCGTGACCATTGAACGGGTCATCGTCCAGAGATTTGAGAAGGCGAGGAGATTTCCATCGGTCGCCTCGGTGGCGAAGTTCGGTTGCGTGCCGCGGTTGCCGCATTTAACGACGTCGAAGTTCTCTTTGCTGCCGCCGAAATAGGATTCGCCGTAGGAAGCTTCAGGCCGTTCGTCCGTTTCGTAGAGGCCCCAGTATTGGCCGTTGATGTAAAGGTGATAGTAGCGCGAGCGGCGGTAGGGCTGGCCCATCGCGCCCAGGGTCTCACGGCAAAACACCTCCCGCACCATCGTGTCGAAACGGCCATTCTCGAAGCTGGCCTCCCGCGGCCAGGAGTAATTCTGGCTGGTGCGGAGATCGAAGGTCTCGAATTCCTGGGCGCCGTCGTTTTCGAAAAGGGGATATCGCAGGCGACCCGCTCCGTACTCGCGCCGGAAAAAGACGCGAAAGGAATGTTTCACGAATTGCGGGTTGCGGCTGAACCCGCCGCGAATACGCAAGCCTGCGTCCTCCTGGAATCGATCGGGGTCCTCATCATTCGGATCAATGAGTTCCAGCGACATCGGGCGTTCCCAATCAATGCCGTGCCCGGACGCGTTTGCGTAAATGCCCGTGGCGGCGTCGAACAGATTCCCCATCTCCGTGACGATCGACATGGTTGGCACCTGGCTCAGAATTTCTTTCCATTCCGCGAGCGAGTAATTCGTGACGATCTGCGGGTCCATGCCGTAATCGACCGAGTTGGCGCCCCAGGACAAAGGGAAATTGGGCGGCGGCACGCGCGGCGTGGGCCATTGCTTTGCCTGCTGGATCACGTCGGCGACGAAAATGTAGGTGTGGGTGTCGATGTCGGTGGGCTTCCAATTCTCGCGGAAGGCGCGCGCGCGCAGGACGGTGGTGTTGGTGATGAGAATCGGGCCGGTATAGAGAAAGCCTTTGCCGGGGCCGGGTTCGTCGCCATTGACGGAATAATAAATGAGCACGTCGGGCGTGGCTGAACTGATCGCGAGTGAAAACGGCGCGTCGAAGAAGCCGCGGTTGACGCTGAATTGCGTGTCGGCGACTTCATCAAAGTACCAGTCGGTCTCGTTGCGAGCGCCCGGGGTCGGGTTCGCGAGAAAGACGTTTGGAGTGACCTCAAGACGAGTAGAAGTGAGGTCGGCCTGGAGAAGAAAGTCGCCGTCGGTCGCGGATGAATTGAGCGCGTGAAACGCAAGCGTGTTCCCGCCGCCCGTGAGCCCCGGAATCGAAGCGGTAAGGTCAAACGCCTCAGGAGTGATGCCGGCGGTGAGGTCGCGGTTGTCGGTCGCCGACGAGTTCCAGGCTGGGCTGGCGGGAGCATTGCGGCGGGTAACTTCAGTGCCGTTCAAGTAAGCGATGAAGCCGTCATCGTATCGCACGCGCAGTGCCAGCGAATTGATTACCGCAGGATCAACACTAACTGGCACGCGCACGAAGGCGGACGCATTGACACCGAGCATGCGCGATTCCATGTCGGTGCGGACGAAGGGACGATAGCCGTTTAGATCGATGCCGAGCACGATCACTTCACCGAGGGAGAGCACATTGGCTTCGTCGGCGTTCCCCTGCCCTCCAGAACCTGAGAGGTCGGGATCGGGCGCGCGCCGCACGCGGACATATTGGCCGAGCACGGCATTCGTAGAGAGATCGACGACAATATTGTCCGGGCCGTTTGGAAACGTGAAGCCGGTGTTCTCGGGATTCAAGAGAGCGGAGGTGTAAAGCACCGTGTTGGTGTCGGGACCGAGCACTTGCACGGTGATGTCTCGCAAGCGCGAGCCACAACAGTCATCGCGATTGTGCAGCGTGATGGAACGTATGAGCGCGCGCCGGCCGAGGTTGACCGTCCAGGTCGCGTTCGAATTTGCGCTGGCGGTGTGCGTGAAGTTGGCGATGTTCCCGTCGATGGCAAGGCTGGCCGCAAAACTCTGTAAAGTAGAGGACTGCGCCGCCACCGGCGCGGGCGAACCAGTCCGCGCCAAATTTACTTCAGGCGACGCAGTCAAAGCCGGGACGCCGATCACTTCGACCTCTGCGAGCGAAAGCACCGCTGCTTCGTCCACGGTCCCCTGCCCACTGGTGCCGGAGAGATCGCCATCAGGCGTGCGTTGCACGCGCACCACACGGCCAAATACAGGATTACCGGTAAGCGCAACGAGGTCGACTGTCAAACTGGCCGGACCGGCGGGGTAAGTGAAGCCCGCGTTTTCTGGATTGAGGAGCGCGGAGGCGAAGTTTGTGAGGCCGGTGGGACCAAGGATTTCCACCGTAATATCGCGCAAGCGAGAACCGCAGCAGCTCGTGCGATTGCGAAGCACAATTTGATGTACAGCGGCTTCGGCAGCGAGCGTCACTTGCCAGAAGGGTGCGGTGTCGGTGTTCAGCGTATGCGTGTGATCGGCGAGGTTCCCATTGACTGCGAGGTTGGCGGAAAAACTGCCGGACGTCGTGCTCTGCAACGCCACACCGGCGCGGGCGAGATTGGAAGGCACGGGCGGCGGTTGATTTGTGTCGAAGCCAATCGCCAGCGGCGCGGAACCGCTGAACCAATTTGCGCCCGGCACGAATCCCTGCTGCGCCCAGTTGGCCGGCAGCTCAGCCGCGCTCGCGGGCACCAGAATCCGCGGCACTGAATTCGCCAGCAACTCGGTCGTGATCACATGCTGCGCGGACCCAAACGCAACGTCCTCGTCCACGCTCGGATAGAGCGGAAAGCTGCTCACGATCGTGGCGCCGTCCGGGCGGACGAGGGCAAGAAAACCGCCACTGGCGTTTAACTGAAAACTGGTATGGAGGCGGGCGGGGTCGGTCGTGCGATTCTTGCCCGACGCGAAAACGACAAGATAGCCCCCCGGCGATAGCGTTACCGATGGAAAGCGCCACTTCGCGAGGAGCTGCGGGTCGTCACTTAAGTAATAGCCGTTCAGATTGATCGCGGTGCTTGCAGGATTGTGAATCTCGATCCAGTCGCTGAAATGGCCGTCTTCATCGGCGAGCACCCGCGCGTTGTCCGGCATAAATTCCGAAATGATCGCTTCGCCAAAGGCAGAACGGCCCAGGAGAAACATCGCAAGCAGGCTCAGGCACAACACGAATCGCATAAGTGGGTCCCCCATAATAACACCGCGGGGCATAATCCGTGAAGCAATAACATTCGGGACACGAAGAGGCACGTCGACCATTTGGTCGACATGCCGCGAAAAACTGACTCTGAGGAAAATCTACACCTTCAGCAACGAGCGCGCCTCGGCGACACCGGCGGCGGGCCTGCCGTATTCGCTGGCGGTGACGCGTGCAAGCGCGACGAGGTGGCGCCAGCGGAAGGCGGGGCGGCCGGCGGTGAATTCTTCAGTCACGGTGCGGTAGAATTTTTCGGCGTGCAACGCGCCGTCTTCGCTCACGGCGTAGCGCAGGAATAGATCGAACATCGCGCGCGGGGCATGGCCGAGTTCGCCGTAGCGATGGACAATACCGCTGACTCTGCCCTGGAGATTCGCGCGAATCGCTTCGTCCGCCTGGCGCAGGAGGGTCTCGGCGTCGGTGGCCTTCACTTCTTCGACGTGACGCGGGAGCGGCAACGGCTGCCAATTCGCGAAATCACCACCGCGCTCAGTACGATCCAGCGCGACCTGGTACGCGCCCAGGATAATGCTCGCGAAACAATTCCGCGGGTTCGTCACGCGCGACATGCTGCGCCATGCGTTGGCCGAGTCGCTCGCGTGCACGCCGATGGAATCGCCGTGCACACTTCCCGGCGGTTTCCCAAGACTTTCCTCGCGCGGTGTGCGGCCGTGGTCGCGCAACACGAGCTGGTTCGCGGCGAGCGAGATCGCCTCGCCAATGTCCGACGGCGCAAACCCTTCCGCCAATGCAGCCGCCGCGGCCCGCGCGGCTTCCTGGGGTGAGGACTTGAAAAAGGTCTGGCACAATTCGTCGATCCATTTGTCCTCCGCCCGGCGATCACCTGGCGTGCGTGCGAGAAGTTTGTACTCTTCGAGAATATTCGGCAGCAGAATGCGCGGCTCATTGCCCGCGTATTTCTGCGCCCAGGATTCGGCCTTCACGCAATAACGCACCGACTGCCGCAGCAGCGTGTGCGCCTGGTTCTTGCCGATCAGCCCGAGCAAGTCCCACGCGCGATAAGGCAACACCACGCGATGCACCTCCGTTTGATCGTGCACGGCATAGAGCAGGTCGTTGAAAGCGTCCTCCGCGGTGCGCTTCGACAACGCCGCAAAAAGGGCTTCAGCCTTTGGCGCCTCCATTTGGCGGACGGCCTCGCGCAACGCTTCGCCGCCGATGCCACTTTCCGGAAGGGGTTGCGGCTTGACCATCTTCAGCACTTCGTTCTTGCGCCCGCCGCGTTCCTGGATGCGGTTGGTGTTGCGATACAAAACTTTGAAGACGGGCAATGGCTGCAACTCCTTCGGCAACTCCTGCGCCATGTGAAACGCCGGTGCGAGCGCCATCATCGTGTGAAACCCAACGTAATCTTCACCGCCGAATGTGCGCGCGTTCGCCAGTCCCGCCGCAGCGAGCAATCGCGACAGCTCGGTGCCGGATTTCAGTTTCTCGACCAACCCCGGCAACAGCTTATCCACGGGCGTCTCCTGCATGAAACAAACCAGCGGTTCGAGCTCGCCGAACGTCAGGGCGTCGGACGCTTCCTCGGCGACCGCCGAAGAGAGGCCAAGACCATGGGCGACTTCGAACCCGACCGCCGCGGTCACCATGCCTCGGCTGACATCGGCCAAAAATTCACGACGCGTGCGCTGTGCTTTCATAAGACTCCTTTATGTTAAGAGCATAATCCACTTAATCCACTCATACGCCTCCTGCCGACCCGGTCAAGTCAATTACTTGCCCCCTCGACTTCGTACCGCGGCTGAAGAATAAAGCTCGCCGGATAATTCGGGTGAATTGCAATCGTTGCCCGAACATTCACCTGCTTTTGGCTCCTCACGGACAGCAGTTTCCAAAAGCCGTGCTGCCTCCACGATCCGGCCCGTTCGTCCAGGTTCTTGCCTTGCTCGTCCACAGTGTCGACAAAGCTCATGCGCAAATGAGGCGGTTTCCCTGGCAATTCCACCGCCAGCATGTCCGTGTTGACGTAGCCGATGCTGACCAACTCTCCCGCAATATTCGTGCTGATCGTTCCCGTCATCGGCCACGGCGCGTCGAACACAAAGAGGTTTGTTTCGGGGTAGTTCGAGTCCAGAGCGAAATTAACATCGAATCGCCAGGGATGCTTCGGGTCGAGCGGGCGAAATATCCGGAACACGCTCCATCCGTTGGTCACGATCTTCGAGAACGTAAATAAGTCCGGATTTCCCGTCGCATCCCGCATCGGGCCAGAGTGAATGCCCCAGTTCGTGAGCACTTGTCCGTTTCTCGTGAAGCGCACGGGTAATTCCGCGGTGTGCTCCCAAATATCGGTGGGATGAATTGGAATTGTGCGCACCAGCAACTCGCCGATCTCCACGTCCACATTCCCTGGCAGGTTCGTGCGAAAGGGTTGCGACACAGGCCAATTCTCGGCTTCAACGCGCCGGGGATTCCTGACCGTAAAGCTTGCCACCTCGCGAAAATCGCGGTTCGAGGCGCTCGACCGCTCCTCAAGGCGGATACGGATTTGGCGTGACGTCCGGGGCCATTTCTGCGCGTGAAGATACGCATAAATCCCGTCGGGATATTGCTTGAACTGGTACTGTGTCTGAAATTCCTGAACGTAACTGAAACCATCATCGCCGATCACCAGCAGCCGGAACTTCCGATAGAACGGTTCCTTGAGGAAATCGTCCGCACGCGCCGAGACCGGAAAAAGCTGAAACCGCGCCGATAAAACGTCCGAATCCCGCCAGCTATTCACCGTCACCTTTGTTGGCCGCGCGATCTTCAGTGTTCCGACACTCCAGCCGTTCGAGGGCGCAAACCGCCCGAAGGATCTCGAGAGAAACGTCCCATGCAAATAAACATTCGTCCGCCCGACGCGCACTCCTGACAGCACGAGTCGCGAGCCATCTGCCAACGTGCGCGTGTGCGCACGATCGCGCCAGAAAAGCAGTCCGATGACCACGCAGCCCACGAGAACCGATGCAATGATCACCTTCCGCCTCACGCGTCGTATCTGCCATAACACGGCAGCACCTTCTCGTCAGCAAGCATTGCGCACCCGACCCGCGTTACAATAACGTAGCCGGCATGCACCAGTTTTTGCCTTCCCTGGTGAAGTGTAACTTGCATCGGGTGTGATAATGGACGCTCCTTCGCCATCCCCACCTACCCGCAAACCGTTCTACACGCACCTCTACGTCCAGGTCATCGCCGGCGTTCTGCTCGGTATCCTCGTCGGCGGAATCTGGCCGGAGGCCGGAAAGGCCCTCAAACCGCTCGGCGATGGCTTCATCAAGCTCATCAAAATGATGATCGCGCCGATCATTTTCTGCACCGTCGTCCACGGCATCGCGTCGATGGGCGAACTCAAAAAACTCGGACGGCTCGGCTTAAAGGCGCTCGTTTATTTCGAAGTCGTTTCCACGCTCGCTCTCTTCATCGGCTTGATCATTGTCAACGTCGTCCGGCCCGGCGACGGCTTTGACATCGATCCGAAAACCCTCGATCCCAACCTCGCACAGGGTTACGCGAAACGCGCCGAGTCCCTCACCACTGTCGGTTTCCTGCTGAACATCATTCCCGAAACATTCCTGCAACCGTTCGTCACCGGCGATTTGCTGCAAATACTCTTCATCGCCATCCTCATGTCGTTTGCCATCGTCGCCCTCGGCGAAAAAGGCGCGCCCCTGCTGCGCGCGATCGACCGGATCTCCGAAGCCTTCTTCGCCGTGATGAAGATCGTCGTCAAAGCCGCGCCCATCGGTGCGTTCGGCGCGATGGCCTTCACCATCGGCAGCTACGGCTTCAGTTCGCTCAACCGGCTCGTCGCGCTCATGCTCTGCTTTTACGCCACCGCCGTGATCTTTGTCCTCGTTGTGCTCGGCACGATCGCGTGGAAGAGCGGGTTTTCCATCTTCCGCTTTCTGCGGTTCATTCGCGACGAACTCCTTCTCGTCCTCGGCACCAGCTCTTCCGAGACGGCTCTGCCCGGGCTGCTCGAAAAAATGCAGCGCCTCGGCTGCTCGCGCTCCACCGCGGGCCTTGTCATTCCGACCGGCTACAGCTTCAACCTCGATGGCACTAATATTTATATGACCATGGCCGCGATTTTCCTGGCCCAGGCCACCAACATTTCGCTGACCCTCGGTCAGCAACTCCAACTCCTCTTCGTGGCTATGATCACGTCCAAAGGCGCCAGCGGCGTAACGGGCGCCGGCTTCATCACGCTCGCGGCGACCCTCGCCGCCGTCCCGATGGTCCCCATCGAATCATTGGCGCTACTCGTCGGCATCGACCGTTTCATGAGCGAATGCCGTGCCTTAACGAACCTGATCGGCAACGGCGTCGCCACCGTCGCCATCAGCCGCTGGGAAGGCGAAGTCTCGCCAGAAACTCTCCGCGCGCGCATGAGCAGCGAACCCGTCTCGCACGAAGCGCACGCCCCCGCGCCATCTCATTGACGCCCTCATTTCTCCAACAGCGCCTTTCGCATTTTCCAGACTTGCCGTTACTTCTTTCGAATTTCCAATTCCCCGGGATCAATGTAAAAAGTGGGTCTATGAAAGGATGGCTGCGTCCTCTGCTGTGCGTGCTGGCGCTCAGTGGCTTCAATCCGCATTCGCTCTGGGCTGCAAAGCCCGCACCCGAAATTACAAGCTTTCTCTCGGCCAAGCGTGCTTATGTCGAGCGCGTCGCCAAAGACCTCGATGCCAAACTTCCGCCGGAAGTGGCCCGACTATTTGACACTGCAGCCCACGGCAACTGGCATTCGGTCTCGAACCTGTACGAAAGTCTTGATGCGAAATACGGTCCGAACGTCGCTGAGTCACCCATCCCGCGTGAATTATGGTACGTGCTTCAGGAGGTTCCTTTCGAAATCCTCGGCGTCTGGGATCCGAAATACACGCGGCAATTTGCTGACGAAATCTTCAAAGTCGTTCCGACCAATGCTGTTTACTTCGGCGGCACGGATGCCGGCCGTAACATTATCACTGCCTTCAGCACGTCGCACGAACAGGGTCAACCGTTTTTCACTCTGACACAGAACCAATTGGTTGCCACTGGCTACTTGCAGTACATTAGACGGATTTACGGCGGCAAACTCAAGCTGCCCGCCGACAACGATTCCACTCAGGCATTTCAAGACTACCTCGCCGGTGCGCAGCGTCGGCTCGAGCATGACCGCAAGTTCCCCAACGAACCGAAGCAACTCAAGCGAGGTGAAGAGCTGAAGATAATCGATAACCGCGTTCAGATTAGCGGCCAGATCGCCGTC
>Ga0075428_100005197_pt1 | contig 14461 bp, 16 predicted proteins | sample RhiMetdeltSRZDD2_FD_75291 | JGI IMG/M metagenome (GOLD analysis project Ga0075428, IMG submission 75291) | Populus rhizosphere microbial communities from Tennessee, USA - Rhizosphere MetaG P. deltoides SRZDD2 | ecosystem: Host-associated > Plants > Roots > Rhizosphere > Soil | place: USA...
ACTTTGTAACCATTTACACTTGTTATTTCCCTCCAGGCATCAAAATGCAGTTTATTATTTCCCGGCCAGAATGCCATTACATCGGGAACCAGATCCTTAATGCTTTCACCAATCCCAAAGAAAATATCATGCTGTTCAATATTACGTTCCGCCGGACTGGCTCCTATCAACAACATGAAAAGTTTTGGCATCACTGAATTTGTTGAAATTTATTTATGCAAAAGACATACCCGCTAATTTAATGTTATCACTGCTCTGAAGTATTTGTTGCGGCAACCGCTCTTTTTGTTAGTCTTTTGTTTGCACATACTCTTGCCCCTCCTCAGCAGGGGGTGTAAACTCAACAGTTGGCGATTGAGTAACCATTCCAAAATCAAATTGCATATCATTGAGTTTACGATAGAGGCCATTATGGCTCATGAGTTCAGCATGCGTGCCGGATTCACTTACGATTCCTTTATCAATCAGCACGATTTTATCTGCATTGCGTATGGTGGAAAGCCGGTGTGCAATCACAAAACTTGTGCGGCCTTTCATCAGGTTGTCGAGCGCATCTTGCACCAATAGCTCACTCTCACTATCCAATGAAGAGGTGGCTTCATCTAAAATCAAAATGGCAGGATTTTTTAAAATAGCACGGGCAATTGCAATGCGCTGCCGCTGACCGCCACTTAATTTGATACCACGTTCACCAACGACGGTCTCATACTGCTCGGGAAATCTTTTGACGAACTCATGGGCATTGGCGTTTCTTGCGGCGTTCATAATTTCCTCATCGGTTGCATCGGGTTTACCGTATGCAATATTTTCTTTGATGGTACCGCCAAACAGAATGACTTCCTGCGGAACAAAAGCCATCTGTCTCCGTAATTGTGAAAGTGGGAATTCACGGGCCGGTCGCTCATCAAAATATAGAGTGCCGTTATCAGGCTCATAAAAATGCAGCAACATTGATGCAATCGTTGATTTGCCTGCACCACTGGGTCCTACAATAGCGATCTGTTCTCCATTTCGTGCAGTAAGGGAAAGATCTTTTAGTACCTGGATGTCTTTGCGACTAGGATAACTGAATGCGACGTGTTCGAAACGTACATTTCCTTTTAATTCATATTGCGGCTCTACTGTGATTGGCTTAATATCTACCGGCTCCCCATCGTTGCGCAAAATTTCTCTTACACTTTGTGTGGCGCCGAGTGTTTTTTGTAATTGCGAGAACATATCGGCAAAACCGGCGAAAGTGCCGCCAACAAACATTGAGAAGATCACAAACATCACAAGTACGCCAATGGTGAGTTCGCCAGACTGGATCATGCGGCCGCCATACCAGATAACAAACGCCAGCGTACCAAACAAACTAAATATCATGAAGGCTACAAATGCGCCGCGATATCTTGCATTAGTGATAGCAGTGGTTACAACTGCACTAAGGCTTTTTACATAACGCGTAATCTCATGCCATTCACTGGTGAATGCTTTTACAATTGAGATACCATGAAAAGTTTCCTGAACAATCGTACCACTGTCGGCAAGCTGATCCTGAGTTTTGCGGCTCATTTTTCTTATTTGTTTACCAAATACAACTGCAACGATGGCTAGTAATGGAACAACTGATAACATGACTAACGCAAGCTTAGGACTGATCCAGAAAATAAAAAACAAACCAATGATAAGTGTAAAGACGCCGCGTAAAAATTCTGCGAGTGTAAAAGAGATCGCATCCTGTATCTGCGAAAGATCGGATGAAATTCGGTTGCTGAGTTCACCAACTCTTTTTTCGGTAAAAAAACTCATAGGCATGGTGAGTAGCCTGCTATAAACGTCTCTTCGCATATCAGCTAAACTTCTTTCACCGACTGCTGTAAGCAAATACACTCTCATGAATGAAAAGAAAGTTTGGATTGTGAGCTGAGCAAAAATGAGCAGCAGCGTGGTATTTAAAGACCAGTGAATATTTTTTAGGCCGCTTCCAAATTTTGACCCTGCATCCATGCCGGGTATTGTAGCACCTGGCGATGCCGCATCGATCATTTTTCCTAAGAATAAAGGAAACAAACTCGTGGTGAATGCTGAAAGTGCAATGAATACTAACCCTAAAATGAATTTGCCACGATGTGGTTTTAAGTACTTAAAAAGAACAAGGGCCTCCCGCAGATTTTCCTTATTGATCTTAGCCTTTTGGGTTTTGCTGTCGGTTGACGTGCTGAGGTGTCTTGTTGCTGTAGCCATTTATTGTATTCAATACTTAATATTGTGAAGTTACAATCTCATGCCAAGAATCATTCCTTTTGTAATTTTCTTTCTTTATGCCCTTTTTGTCTTGAAAGAAAAAACAAAAGAGTTGTCTCACAGACAACTCTTTTATAATTAAGCAACTCTTTGTAACTTATTTAATATTCTCGTCCAACTTATCAAATGATTCATTCCAGCCTTTTATGCATTCTTCACGCATTTCACCCGGTATGCCTTCATGTGTGAGCTTCAATTTTGTCGCACCATCGGCTTCTTGCAACTCAAAAGTGATGAGCAATTCTTTTGGCCAATTGCCCGGCATACCATAATCAGCACCGGATTTAATATTTCCTTTCTCATCAGAGAAACTATCCGTAATTACCAATTTCTTTTCCGGAACTAATTCTTTTACTACACCTGTTGACCAATATTCTTTTCCATCGGGACCACGCATACAATTCAGGTATTTAGCACCAACTCTTGCTTCCATTTTACTTACTGGTGCGGTGAAGTCTTTTGGCCCCCACCATTTTTTGAAATATTCAGGATCTGTCAACGCTAACCAAACTACTTTCTTTGATAAGTTGAATACTCTATGAATAACAATATGATTTTGCAAACCGGTGTCTTGCTGCGTTTCTTGTCTACGTTGTGTTTTTGTTTCCATCTGATTTGATTTTGAATTAAAAGATCATGTCACTGTTTAGCCTTGTAAAAGGGAGCATCGCGACGGTTAATATTTGCCCCAAACATTATGCCCGTCACAATCTTTGTTTAATCATTATCTTTCCTCAAAATCAGGTCAATAATGGAAAATTCAAAAGATCTCCGGCTTGCTGTTTTGATCGATGCTGATAATGTGCCGCATCGGCTTATAAATGGAATACTTGAGGAGATCGCCAAATATGGAGTGCCAACATTCAAACGGATTTATGCAGACTGGACTAAACCACATGTTGCAGGATGGAAAGCCGTGTTGCTTGATCATGCAATTACCCCTGTGCAACAATACAGTTATACGACGGGAAAAAATTCTTCCGATTCTGCACTTATCATTGATGCAATGGATATTTTATACACAGGTCGTGTAGATGGATTTTGTGTAGTGAGCAGTGATAGCGATTTCACAAGACTTGCTACAAGGCTTCGTGAAGCAGGAATGAAAGTATTTGGAATGGGCGAACAAAAGACACCATCACCATTCAGAGCGGCATGTGATAAATTTATTTATATTGAAATATTGGATCAACCCGAAGAAACTGCAAAACAGATCAAGCTGAGCGACCTGCGGAAAAAAGAAAAAGTGATTCGTAAAACTGATAAGGAGCTGGTTACTCTGATTACATCAAGTATCAATGATATTGCTGATGAAAATGGCTGGGCTTTTCTTGGCGACCTTGGTAATATGCTACTGAAAAAAAGACCCGACTTTGATCCCCGCAATTATGGGTTTGAAAAATTATTACAACTGATAAAAAGCCTCCGGTTATTTGAGATCGATGAACGGGAATCAGGAAGAAGAAATATTAAGCTTGTATACGTTAAAGTAAAGTAGTTTTTCAAAAAAGAATTTAGCAACTGCGTTAATTCGTTGATTTCAGGTTAAACTCATTCTTATTTTTTAGCAGGTGTTATCATAATATTCCGATACTCGATCGGTTCATGATCGCCTTGTAACATGATTGGCCCCGGTTCTCCTTCGCGACTGTTTAATGCGCCACCCGTGATACCTGGTATTTCCTGGTTGCAAATAATTGTTTTTCCATTTACCACGACAGTTACATTTCTTCCAATTAAAGTAATATCATAAGTGATCCATTCATCTGGTTTTGTTATTACGGGCTCACTTGGCTGTATAAAACCATACACTGAACCCAACACATCTTTAGGTGGAGTATCAGGATAATGATCTGTTATCTGTACTTCATAACGACCTCTTAGGTAGACACCGCTATTGCCATGAACCTGATAACGAAATTCAACATGCAATTTGAAATCAGTAAATGTTGCATCTGAGATAATATTTGATCCGGCCTTTGGACTTTTTAAGATCCCATTTTCAACCACCCATTGATTAATTTTACCCGATGGATGCCATCCATTGAGATCTTTTCCATTGAAAAGTTTTGTTGGTTGGCCCCAAACAGGTTTTGTAGTACGTGCCAGAGAAGGAGCTTTAACCGCGGAAAAAACACAATTCCTTCCATCCGGAAGAACAATTATTCCCACTAAGCTATCGCTCTGAAGTTTTGCTTCGAATTCGAGGTTTTTATCCTGTCGTTCCCATTGTTGAGGTATTGAAAAACTTAATTTACCATTTTCAAGACTGACTTTTGATATAGGTCTTGCGCTGCCGCCGGAGCCCACAAATTCACCCACCAGCATTTTAATTCCAGATTTGTGTATTTCGAGCCATGACGGAAATTCTCTTCCCGCAATATTCATTGTTATATCCCATCTGCCAAGAATAGAAGAAGTATCTGACTTATTTGCTGCCTTTACAAAGGACACGATCATGATAAACCCAAATAAATTTATAAAATGACGAAGCATATATTTTGTTTTATGAGTATCGAAGTTAATCAGAAAGTAATAAGGCGTAGATGTTTTAATGAGTAGCTGGTTTATGTTCTGATGAAGTAAAGATTTCAGATAAACCAAGGACAGCGAATACTAAGATTGTTTGCAGGATAAAATCCATATCAGACTTACACTTTTGTTTCATCAAAAGATAATTCTATGGAAGAAATGTGAGCATCTACTTTCCGGTATTTAATACCAGCTTTATCGAGCATGATCTTCGAAGCTTTGAAAATATCATTGCCATGATATTTATCAGACAAATAGATGACTTCGTTTATTCCAGACTGAATTATAGCTTTTGAACACTCATTACACGGAAATAATGCCGTATAAATTTTACAACCTTTCAGATCCATGCCGATATTGTTGAGTATTGCATTCAGCTCGGCATGACAGATATATGGGTATTTTGTATCGAGGAATTCGCCTTCTTTATACCATGGGAAGTCATCGTCACTGCACCCAATAGGCAGACCGTTATAACCAGCCCCTACGATTTTATTTTTGTCATTGACAATACATGCACCTACTTGTGTGCTTGGGTCTTTGCTTCGTTTTGCAGACAACAATGCAACACCCATAAAATATTCATCCCAAGAAATATAATCCTGTCTTTTTTTCAATTGTTGATGTTTGGCTGCAAAGAAATATAATTTTCCGATACCTCAGGAGATATGCGAGTAACAATACTACTCAATGATTAGAAAAACTACGAAACTTCAAAAATCCCAGGGCAAACTTCAATGTTTTCATCTAAAACAATTATTATTTTACAAATCCCGAATCCAACCTTGAAAAACCATGGAGCTAAGTCACCAAAGGATACTGCGCCTACCGGGCAAAATAACCCTGCCCCCTATTAAAAGGCTTCCCATTTTTTTTGGAAAGTCTGTTCTGAATTTATTACGCTATGTTAAGTCATTGGGTTATACCAGTGCATTGGACGATTATGAACTGCTGAAATTAGGGATCTTCAATCAACTTAACTTTTTCCAATTGCTCGCAGGCATATTTATTTTCTTTACCTGTCTTTTTACCAAACAATTTCCCGCATGGACGGCAATGGTGGCAATCCTGCCTGCTTTAGTTAGTGTCTTTGTGTTATACCTGAATAAGCAGTACAGACATAACCTGGCACTGATCTCCTATTTTATTTTGCATCCTCTTGCCGCAAGTTTTATTTTCATGAATGGTATGCATCTTGGCCTTGATCTTTATTTCATTTTATATGGGATCCTTGCCGTTTTCTTTTTAAAGGATATCGGTTTCATGATCTTTACGATCAGTTTTTCCATGCTCAACTTTTTCCTGTTGTCTGTAGTGTTCAAAGAATTCCGTTACCAATTGGAGAACATTAATGATTTTCTTTATCTCGCTAACGAAGGCATTGCCATTGTATTTATTTTTTATGGTCTATACCTCATCAAAAATGAGAATACAATTTACCAATCAAAAATTTTATATAAAAACAATGCTTTACAGGAAAAAAATATACAGATACAATTGCAGGCAAATAAAATAAAAGAAAATGCGACGCTTCTTGAAAAGCAGACCAAAGAACTCACAGACCTAAATGCATTAAAGAATAAAATGTTTGGTATTATCTCGCATGATCTGAAAGCGCCAATGCATGCAATACGAAATTTATTTAATGATGTTGAGCAAAAGAAAATATCACCAGGAACCCTGCAAAAATTGATGCCGGAAGTGGTGAATGATTTGAATTATACTGTTGGGCTTATGGAGAATTTACTGCAATGGGTAAAAACACAAATGCATTCGGAAGTTGTATATCTGCAAAAAGTCGATATCGGGCAGTTGCTTGAGGAGACGGTTCAGCTAGTTCGGTTGCAGGCAGAAAGAAAACAAATTAAGATCGAGGTCACTATTCAGGAAGAAGTGTATGGCATCATGGACAGGGAAATGATAAGCCTTGTTTTGCGTAACCTTCTTTCCAACGCTATAAAGTTCACGCCTGAGAAAGGAACAATTTTAACGGGTGTAAAGGCTAACAAATCTTTACTTGACGTGTATGTGCAGGATACCGGCACTGGTATTAGCCATGAAGCATTACAGAAAATAAGAGGGAATGATTTTTATTCAACGAAGGGTACGGCTAATGAAGCAGGCACGGGCTTGGGCCTGATGCTTTGCAAAGAATACCTGAATAGAAATGATAGTCAACTTCTGATAGAAAGCCATATTGGAAAAGGAAGTATTTTCTCTTTCACACTCCAGCGATCAGTTGCCACCAGCAACAGCAAAAAAGTTGCATAAAATTGTTGCAGTGTGCTCCGAAGGATTTCCTTCGGAACGCCGCAATTCCAGTCTAACAGAAATACAAAAGCTCACGAATCATTCATGAGCTTTCAATATCATTAGCGTTTCATCATTTAAGATACAGATATTTTATACTAGAAGAAATAATGAAACAGGTCCACTTTATAAAACTTTGCAGGCACATTCGATTTTTTTTAAAAATTAGTTTCATCTGCGCTTGGCCCATAACTACCAGGAATAGGTACATTCAATAATCTTAAATACACACCCAGCTGAGCACGGTGGTGTATCTGCTGGCTCATTGACATCCTGAGCACATCGATCTTTGGATTGGTAGCATATATCGTTTCGCCATTTCGTAATGTCCATGGTTTATTCAGCTCCTTTTCATTTTCTGCAACCAATGCTGATAGTCCGTCGTTATATCTTTTTTCAAAATAGTCCAGCAACTCTTTTTTATTACTAATATCGGGTTGTTCATACCCTTTTTGAAAATCGAGTTCATCGGTTGTCAATGTAAAATGGATCCAACCGGGGAGGTCAGCCAGATGGGTTACCAGGGATTTCATCACCATCGATCTTTCGTGGGGCTTGTAATTGTACTGATCGTTTGGCACACGATCCAGCATTTTGCGGGTTGTAGCCGCTTCTTCGATAAATTGCTGCTTAAAGAATTCAATAAATGTCATAGTGTTTTGTTTTAATACTCAAAGAAACAACCCACCAGTGACAGCCCTATGTCAGCAGCAATTGAGTTTCTTCTATTTTTTTCAAGATACTTTCAGCGATCCTGACCACCATATCGTTTAGCTCCAGGGGTTCAACAATTTTTGCATGATCGCCATATAACATAAACCAGCGGGAAAAACCCATCAATGAACCCGTCAAAAAAGTCATCCGGACATAGTCACCGGCCTTTTCTTCTTTTACAAAACCGTTATAATATTTCTGCTCGCCAAGATATTTTGCAATACCCGGCTCAATATCTATCACCACTTTGTGCACTTCCCTTTCTGCAGACATTTGGTTGATGAAACTTTGGAGTGGTGGATGTGTTTTGGAATTTGATTTGTTTGTAATAAGTAATTGTGTGATCTTATCTGTACGAAAATTCCGATAATCATTTCTTAATTGACACCAGGCGATGAGATACCAATGGCTGCCGAGATAATAAATGCCGACAGGTTCTACCTTGCGTTTTGTAGCTTCATTTTTTTCAAGCGAAGTATACTGTATGTCAATTACCAAAGAACTACCGATCGCTTTCAGGATGGATTGTAAATGCAATTCTGATTGCGGTTGGTGAACGATTGCAGGATGCGTCATTACAGCGATGTGCTCATCTATTTCTTCGATATGATCTTTCTCCGAATGACGCAGTATGGCTCTTATCTTGTCCAATGCCGCGGTGTAATGTTTGGAAATGCCTGCATCAGTTTTTGATTGAACAAGTTTCAATGCCGTCAGTAAAGCCGTGGCTTCATCCATATTAAACATCACAGGAGGTAATTTATACCCTTCCATTAACCTGTATCCAGTTCCTGCTTCACCGATCACCGGCACACCAGCCTCTTCCAATGCTTTTACATCACGATATACTGTACGAAGACTAATAGAAAATTTTTCGGCAATATCCTGTGCTTTTACCAAAGACCGTGACTGAAGCTGTATAAGAATTGCTGCTAAGCGATCGATACGATTCATAGAGGATAAAGTTAGTGAATGTGAATGGTCTCCCGATAGCTATCGGGAGGTGACTGGTCAACAAGACCAATGACTACCAACTGGTTCTTCTGTCCTGAGGTAACTGAACAATTCTTCGCCTGAAGAATTTTACAAGTATCAACCCTGCAATAAAGCCGCCAATATGTGCAGCATAGGCCACACCTCCGGCTGTTTCATCGCCACCAAGCATTCCCATTCCATTGATCAATTGAAAAACAAACCATATACCTACTACCAGTAATGCAGGCAATGAAGATATTCCAAATAAGATCCACACATGTACGGTACGACCGGGAAATAAAAGAAGATAACCACCAAGCACACCGGATATAGCACCAGAAGCACCAAGACTTGGCACCAGGGTACTTTGATTAAGGAAAGAGGCACTGAAAACATGAGCAAGTGATGCAAGAACTCCGCATAATAAGTAGAAAATCAAATAACGTCTGTGACCCATCGAGTTTTCTAAATTATCGCCAAAGATCCACAGGAACAACATGTTTCCTCCAAGATGTGCCCAGCCGCCATGCATGAACATGGATGTGATTAATGTAAGATACACGGGGATCGGAGTGGGTTGTAAGCCCGGCATAAGGATTTTCTCACCGGTAACAGGATTCTCGATGAATTTTGAAGCTGTTACTATATCATCTCCTAAAAGAATTTCTGCAGGTACGGTAGAATACCCAAAAGTCACAGGAATACTTTCTCCCATGTTTTGCCAAAAAACAAAAGCCAAAATATTCACGGCAATTAAAATATAATTTATGAACGGAGTAATGTGCCGGTCGCGGTTGTCATCACCTATTGGAAGAAGCATTTTTTTAAAATTCCAACAGCAAAACCCATACCCTCTATTTTTCTAAATATTGCATGAATGAAAACCTGGTAACTTTTCTTTTATTGCCGGTACATTGTTTGTAACGAAATCGAAAACATATACCATGAAATCAAGACTTCTTTGGGCTCCATTCGTTTCATTTTTATTTGCATGTACCAATGCACCGGAAAGCGATGAAGCAAAAACTACTGACGCAAAAGACGTAAACGAAAATAAAAGCGGGCAAAAATGGGATGTAAATGTTTCAGACAGTAAGATCGAATGGATCGGGACAAAGGTAAGCGGGTATCATACCGGTATTGTGCCGATAAAGAGTGGGGAAATTCAGGTAAATAATGGGGAAGTGACAGGAGGCAAATTTGTAATGGACATTGCTAATATGACTGTTTTGGGACCGAAAGGTTCTGACACAACCAAGAATAATAAATTACTTGGGCACTTAAAGTCAGCCGATTTTTTTGATGTGGCAAAACATCCTGAAGGTACTTTTGAACTAACGGGTGTAAAACCTTACTCTGGGGGAGTTCTAAAGGATACTACTGATCCGAGACAGGACGAAATAAATGAGTATAAAGTAACTAACCCAACACATATGGTCAGTGGGAACCTGACACTTAAAGGAGTTACTAAGAATATTGAATTCCCGGCAAGAATTATTGTTTCAGGTAACGCGGCTGATGCAATTGCAAAATTCAATATAGACCGTAAAGAATGGGGGATCGTTTATCCAGGTCAGCCGGATGATCTGATCAGGGATCAGATACATCTGGGCATATCAATTAAAGCATCCAAATAAAAAAATTAGAAAGCTTTATTGACTAAACTGTCAATAAAGCTTTCATATAATTGTTGGGTTTCTTTTTTACATATTTTCTTCTCTTTTTCTATCAGCTTCGTCTTTTGAAACCTTATCATTTTTATTGGCTTCTTCTTTAATATTTTGCATGGCTGATGAAAAAGGTCCTTTCATATGTTTCTGCGGATCGGTTGTATGCAAAGTTTCCGGATCCGGTGCAAGACCTGTATTCTTTTTGTCTTTTTTTTCATCTTTTTCCTTATTTGTGTTTGCCATAAAAAAAGATTTGATTAACTATAAAATGTCAAATATCAGGCCGGCAAATGTGGATTTATCTCCCCAGCAGTTTCGTATTTTTAATTTTAGTTTAAATTATTCTCGAAAATCTATGAATGAAACCCTATTTGATGCTATTGTTGTAGGAGCCGGCTATTCTGGTTTATCCGCCAGCTATCATTTAAGAAAATATGGCTTAAATCATATCGTTTTTGAAAGAGGAAAAATTGGTGAATCATGGCGTTCACAACGCTGGGACAGCTTTCGGTTTAATTCGACAAATAAATTAAATGTGCTGCCGGGTGAAGATTGCAAAACCGATCCTGACAGATTTGGTTTTGTAGGTGCTTTTATCTCGTCACTCGAAAAATATGTAGAGAAACACCAACTACCGGTTTTAGAAAATTCGAAAGTAATTGCTATTGACAAACCCGGTACGAATTTTAAGGTCATCGTTTTATCCGATGGAATCGAAAAAAATTATTACAGCAAACAAATTCTTATTGCATCTGGCGTCGCTAATGAAATAAAGATCCCATCACTTGCTAAAAATATTCCGCAACCCATAATGCAACTGCATACTGGCGAGTATAAAAATGCCGATCAATTACTGCCAGGTGCTGTGCTGGTAGTGGGTGGTGCACAATCGGGAATCCAGATCGCAGAAGATCTCGTTAATGCAGGAAGAAAAGTTTATTTGTCTACAAGTGAAGTAGGCCGTATTCCAAGATGGTATCGTGGTAAGGATATTTTTTATTGGGTAAAAGAATTAAAATTATATGAAGTACGGGCAGAAGATATAAAGGATCCAAAACTCCTTGATCTGCGACCACCGCACGTCGCGGGCACAAGCCTGAGTGGTCGCGATTCATTGAGTCTTCAATCATTGGCAAAAAGAGGAGCTATTGTTTTGGGTAAAATGAACAATGCTGATGAAGAAAATGTGTTCTTTGAAAATAATGCTGCTGCACATGTAAAATTCGCTGATGAGTTTTCTGATAAAATAAAGAAGATAATAGATGATCACATTGCAACGAATAATTTGCCTGCGCCTCCTCCTCATTATGACGAAGCAGATTTACCGGATGTTGAGGCTGATTGTGCCAGCTCAATAATCCGCCTTAATCTTAAAGAAAATAATATTAATTCAATAATATGGGCAACAGGATTCGATGTTGACCATAGTTATATCAAGCTACCGGTTTTTGATGACAAAGGAAAATTGAAACATAAACATGGGATACCAGAGCTTCCCGGTTTATATTTTTTAGGATATCCATGGCTGCGGAACCGCCAGTCGCCAATACTTTTTGGCATAATTGAAGATGTGGAATTTGTGATTGATAAACTTTATAGTTATTCGAAAGAAAATTTTCCTTCAACACCAATCGGAGTTTAATCTTTTTTGTTTTTTCAATGTCACTCATAAACCAACTAATTCACCATTATAACTTACAACCACATCCTGAGGGTGGTTGGTACGTCCAAACATATAAAAGTCATGAAAAAATAGAGGTGAATGCATTGCCTGAAAGGTTTGGCGGAGACAGAGCTTTCTCAACTGCCATTTATTTTTTATTGGAGCATGGAAATTTTTCTGCGTTTCATCGTATCAAAAGTGATGAATGCTGGCATTTTTATGCTGGCGATCCTATGCTCATTTATATGATTCAGCAAAATGGGGAATTAAAGATCATTTCATTGGGAAATAACTTTGAGAAGGGGCAGGCATTTCAGTATGTTGTTCCCGCCAATTGCTGGTTTGCAAGCAGACCGGCTCCGGGTAGCGAATATTGTTTTGTTGGCTGCACAGTATCTCCCGGTTTTGACTTTGCGGATTTTGAATTAGCAAATTTCAGTGAATTATCAGGCATGTATCCGCAACATGAAGAGATCATAAAACAATTGTGCCGTTAATTTTTTAAAATCTTACAGAATTCCCTCATTTTATCATAACTATTCTTCTTACATTTAGTCAAGCACTTTCCTGATTTAAAGAGTTGATATGGCTGCTTATGAAATTGAAATCATCCTGAATCGTCAATTAGCAGATTGTCTTTCCATTCCTGTTTTTATCACAGATACTGCGGGCAACCTGATCTTTTATAATGAAGCTGCTGAAGAAGTATTGGGTCAGCGATTTGAAGAAACCGGTGAGATGCCTGTTGAAGAGTGGTCGACCGTTTTTAAACCCTTAGATAAAAAAGGAAATGCCTTAGACCCTGAAGAATTGCCTTTGGTGAGAACGTTAAAAGAAGAAATACCCCATCATAAAAGTTTTATTATTGAAAGCTTAAAAGGACAGTTGCAAAATATTTCTGTTACTTCTTATCCTATTATAAGCCGCACGGGTAAATTTCTTGGTGCCGTTGCTATTTTTTGGAAAAGAAAAAATGAAAATTAAATTGTGGGGAGTACGTGGATCCATACCCACTACAGGCCCCGAAACAGAATTTTATGGAGGTAATACATCATGTGTAACAGTAACCCATGATGATTATATATTGGTACTTGATGGAGGCACAGGCATCAGGCAATTGACCGGAGTAAATTATCCCTCTAATAAACGAATCGATATTTTACTTACTCATCTGCACCTTGATCACATACAGGGACTTGGATTTTTCAGCCCACTATTTGATGCATCGAAAGAAATTCATATTTGGGGACCCGCCAGCAGCTCGCACTCACTTTTTTCAAGACTCAGTCGTTATCTATCGCCCCCTTTATTTCCTGTGCTTCTGCGTGATCTACCGTGCAAATTACATTTGCATGAAATTGGCAACAGTCATTTTGAAGCCGGACCATTTCGTATTCAGTCAAATTATATAATTCACCCGGGTCCTACGGTTGGTTTTAGAGTTACAGGAAAAAGTGCTGTATTTACTTTTATACCTGATCATGAACCCGCATTAGGAAATCAAGGAATGGTAAAGGAGACGAAATGGATGTCAGGCTATGATCTTGCCGAAGGTGCGGATGTATTACTGCACGATTCACAATTTACCAATGAAGAATATCTTCAAAGAAGAGGTTGGGGTCATTCAACGATTACAGACGCTTGCCTTTTTGCATCACTTTCTGAAGTCAAAAAAATCTTATTATCCCACCATGATCCGTCACACTCTGACGCTTTTCTTGATGACATGTTAGCCTCATTTAAAAAAGGTGCAGGCGATATTCCGCAGGCAAGTTTAGCGAAAGAAGGATCAGAAATTGAATTGGATTAAATCATCACATGTAAACTTATTATTCAAAAATTACAACCGTCCCGCCTTAGGCGAGACGGTTGTAATGAAAGAACCTTTTAATTGATCACTATTTCCTTCTTCTCATTTTCTTTACCTGCAATGATCGGCAAACTGATCTGCAATACACCATCGGTATATTTGGCAGAAATGTTTGTAGTGTCAATACTTTCGTTGAGTGTAAAGGTTCTTACAAATCCACCACGGCTATATTCTCTCAAAACCCAATCTGGTTTCTGAAATCCTTCCGGTGGTGTGTAAGAAACGGTAAGTTCATTTCCTTTCACATCAATATGAAAATTGTCTTTGATGCGACCGGGTGCAAATACTAACATTTCATAGCTGTTGTCAGTTTTGTAAATGTTAACTGAAGCCCGTTGCATAGACCGGATAAATCCCGCCCTTGCGGAATTTCCGTAACGATTGCCTTTTGCGGCACATGACTGGTTGTAGTACATGTTTTACTTTTTTAATTTAAAAAAT
>Ga0075428_100005198_pt1 | contig 14459 bp, 12 predicted proteins | sample RhiMetdeltSRZDD2_FD_75291 | JGI IMG/M metagenome (GOLD analysis project Ga0075428, IMG submission 75291) | Populus rhizosphere microbial communities from Tennessee, USA - Rhizosphere MetaG P. deltoides SRZDD2 | ecosystem: Host-associated > Plants > Roots > Rhizosphere > Soil | place: USA...
GGCGGATATTCCACTTGCCCACCGCTTCGACCGCACGCAGAAGGCCAGGCTGTTTCGTCATCGCGTACCCGAGTCCCTCGAGGAACCAGTAGATGCCGGTCCGCACCCCCAGACGCAACCCCGGAACGTAGGTGAATGCAGTCTTCACCCAGTCCGGGAACGGCTCGTTCGGCCGGGGCACGACCCAGGGCGGCGTCCGTTGGTAGAGCTGAAGTTCCGCGACTTCGCCGATGATGCCCGGCACGATCTGGATGGCGCTCGCGCCGGTGCCGATCACCGCCACACGCTTGCCGGCGAGGTCGACATCGTGGTCCCACTGCGCGGAATGGAAAGCGGGGCCTTGGAAATCGGCGAGCCCTTCGATGTCAGGAAGGCGCGGAATGTGCAGCGCGCCGGCACCGGAGATGAGGAACTGCGCGATGTACTCCTGCCCGGTGTCGGTGAACACGTGCCATCGGTATTCGGTGTCATCCCAGTGCGCGCGGGCGGCGCGCGAGTTGAACACGATGTAGCGCCGCAGGCCGTACTTGTCGGTGACGCCCTTGAGGTAGTCCCAGATCTCCGGTTGGGGCGAGAACAGCTTGCTCCACGTCGCCTTCGGCTCGAAGGAGAACGAATAGAGGTGGGACGGCACGTCGCAGGCACAGTCCGGATAGGTGTTATCCCGCCAGGTGCCGCCGACTTCGTCGGCCTTCTCCAAGATGACGAAGTCGACGCCCTGCCGCTGCAGTGCGATGGCCATCCCCAGACCGGAGAAGCCCGTGCCGATAATCAGCGCGCGGGTATGGACCGGTTCCTGCTTGGCGGTGCTTTCGGTCAGCTGATCGGCAACGGTCACGGGGACCAAAGTACCCCGTACCCGCGGTATCGCCTAGATCCGAAAGTCCTCCGCCGGCGCACGGCAAGGCCCGCGGAATCTCGTTAAACATCCCGCGGGCCCACCGGGCTAGGCCGTCATCGCCGATGTGCGCCAGGCCGAGACCTCCGGTCCAGCACCCACACCGTGGCCAGCGTGAGGACGACGGCAAACGCGCCGAGCGCAACGAGGCTGGCGCCGGTGCCTCCGTGGAAGGTGTCGCGGTAGGCGGACATGGCCGGCAACGTGGCGGTGTACCGGTCGAGATCCAGGCCACGCCCCAGTGCCTCGAATGCGTGACGGTTGGATAGGCCGAAGCTCATCAGGCGTCCCGCAATGGCCATCTTGTCAACGGGGATGATGGCGCCACCGAACAGAACCTGCGGGAAGCAAAGCATCGGCAGAGCGAGGGCGGCCTGCGCGGCGTTGTGCACGGCGGCCGAGGCGAGCAGGCCGAGGGCCAGTGCCGAGGTCGCCTCGATCACAATCGTTGCGAACAGGAAGGCGTACACGTCCCACCCGACGGCGGGGAGCCGACCTAGCACCCGCAGCACACCAAGAAGCACCGCGCTCACTCCGGCAAGCACCGGAAGCAGCGCTGCGACCTTGGATGCCACGTAGGCGCCCACACTGAGCCCGGCCAGGCGCTCCCGCCGGAAGACGGCCATCTCCCCGACGATCTGGAGCAGGCCGTATGTGAGGCCGAAGAAGAACCCGTCGAATGCGATCCAGAACACGATCTGCGCCGGGCCAACGTCGGCTGCGCCACCCGGGTCGAACGCGCCGCGCTTGAACAGCGTCGCCATCATCACGGTGACGAGCACCGGTGAACCGAGCAAGACCGCCAGGGTCAGCCGATTGCGAAACAGCACATCAACATTGCGACGTGTGAGTAGCCACCACTGTCGGATCATGCTGGTGCGCTTGATGTTTGAACGGGCAGCCGGGATGGGCGGCAAACCCGCACCAGGTTGAGCTTCCGGTTTCCCGAGGCTGTTCGCGAATCGCTGCGCCCAGATCGCAGGGGTGCCCTCGCCAGCCAGCCGGTCGTACACCTCGGCGAGATTTTCCACCCCGAAGTACCGCCGAGCCTCGATGGGGCTGCCGGTGAAGGCGAGGTGGCCGTCGCGAGCCAGGAATACCACCCGGTCACACCGGTCGATGCCTTCCGGTTCATGGGTCGTGAGGACGACTGTGACTCCGCGCTCGCTGAGCCGACGCAACAGGCGCATCACGTCGGCCGCGGTCGACGGATCGAGCCCGGACGTCGGTTCGTCGAGGAAGAACAGGTGCGGCCGGGTCAGTAACTCCACGGCGATACTGGCCCGCTTCCGCTGGCCGCCGGACAGCGCACGGACCGGCACCTCGGCCCGGTCAGCTAGGTCGAGGTCACGCATGGTCTCTTCGACCACCCTGTCCGCCTCAGCCGCCGGTGTGCCCGCGGGCAGCCGTAGCCGCGCCGCGTAGCGCAGCGTGCGGCGCAGGGGCATCTCGAGGTGGATGATGTCGTCCTGAGGCACGTAGCCGATGCGTGATTCGGCGCCGAATCGGGCACCAAGAACGAAGCCGTCGTGCCGAACTTTCCCGGCAGACGGCGGTTGCAGTCCCGCGAGAATCTCGAGCAATGTGGTCTTTCCTGCTCCACTGCCGCCGGCGATGGCAACCAGCTCGCCTGGTTCGATTGACAGCGACAGCTCCTGCAGGATGTGCCGCGCACCGACCTGGCGGCTCACGTTGACTGCATCGACCCGCCCGCCGACCGGAGCCTTAGGTGCCTGATCGGTGGGGAGCGAGCTCTCCTCGATCGTCGTTGGTGCGTAGGTTAATTCGGTCATGACGGACAACCTCCCTGGTCTATGAACTGGCTTCGTCATGACCTGATCATCGGTCCGCCGCCGGCGTTGCACATGAGGCGTTTGCCTCAAATCTCAGCTTCCGCTACGGCGAGAGGATCTCAGAGTCGTTGCGGCTCTTTATGATCCCGCGGCGGTGTCGACCCGGCTGCCCATCAGGCCGCGATCGATTGCCGCGAGACTCGCTTGGGTACGGTTGTTGACACCCAATTTTGCATAGACGCGCTCGACGTGGTTGCGCGCGGTCTTCTCGGCGATGACCAGCTCGGCGGCAATTTCACGGTTCGACCGGCCCTGCGCGACAAGTCGCAAGACCTCGACCTCCCGGGCGGTAAGCCCCGCCGACCAAGATGTCCGCCGCGAAACCCGATGCCCGGCTGCCGCCAACACCGCTTCCACCGAGTCGGCGTCAAGACGTCCGGCGCTCGCCTCTTGGCGCAGCTGGCTCGCGGCAGCGGGTGGATCGAGGGCGGCTCGAAGTGGACGCGGCTCGAGCAGTTGTTGATAAGCCACCGCCGCGGCGAGCAGACGGTCCTGTGCAGTCAATTCCGCGCCGGCGAGTCCTCGGGGAAAGCCCGAACCATCGATCCGCTCCTCGTGTTTGGTAGCGAGGGACACCACCGACTCCAGGCCGCCGACCCTGCTCAGTATCCGTCCGGTGAGATACGGGTACATCCGTACTCGCTCCCACTCAGCGGTACTAAGCGACGCCTTCTTTTCCCAAATCTGGTTGGACACCCCTAGTCTGCCGAGGCCGTGCACGAGGCCCGCACGGTAGAGCCAGGTGATGTCCGCCGCCGGCATCCGCAGGTGCCGGGCCGCGGCGGTCACGAGATCGGCCACGCTACGGGAGTAGCCGGGAGAACACGGACACTTGAGATCAACGAAATCTGCCATAGCCCTGAGTAACTCGTCGAGCTCGTCACCGTCGAGAATGCGGCCACGATCCGGCGCCTGCGCCAAAGCCTCAGCCCAAACATCCATTTCGAGCAGCCCGTCGACGATCGCGGCGGCGTCACGCTCGAACACCTCAGCGACCTCCGGGCTGAATTGCGTGCCTCGACGGGAACGGACAACCTCGAGCGCCCGTCCCAGGCCACCCGTCCGCAGGTGCACCTCGACGACATCGGCCAGGCGAACGATGCGGATTTCGACCGGAATATCCTCCCCACGAACGCCGTTCGGCATCCCGCGGCCATCCCAGCGCTCGAAGATATACGCCAGCGCCTCCCCAACCTGCCGGTCCAGGCCCATCCGATCGGAGAGAACCCCGGCAGAAGTGCAGTGCGACTGGATCAGCTTGCCGACCTGGTTACGTGCGGTGAGCAGAAAAGAGGCCGAGCGGATGCCACGCTCCCATCCTGGTAAGCCACGCCCCACGTGACTGATCATGAGGCGCAGGAACGGTAGCCCGGTCATGTCCACCCCGTAGGTGTCCGCGCGGAAGGCGATGTCGTCGCCAAACAGCGCCGAAAGCTCATGGGAGTCGGCGTGACAACCGATCCAACCGACCAGGTTGGCGTAGTAGACCGTCGCCCGCTGTTGGTCGTCGAGGCCCATACGCTCTGCGATGCGCGTCGCGATCAATGACGACCGAAGCATGTGCTCCATCGGCTGCCCCAGACCGAGGTCGATCGCCAACGATATTGCCGCCAGTAACTCGGCTCTGCGCAGGCCTTTTTTCGAGCCGTGCAGCGTCCGGGTCGGGTGCACGACCTTATTCTGCACCTGAACGTGAGCATATTGACGCAAACGATAAGGTGCAGGCCCCGTTACATGCGCCCGAGGCAGGCGCGCATGTCGTCGGACATTCAACGCCGCGGCGGCCCCGCGGTCGGATGTCACCGCTCGGTCCTGGGGCCGATATCCATCGTGTAGCACACCGCGGTTCCGTCCAGGACGACAGTTCCGTCGTCACGGGTGACGGTCGTCCGCAGTTCCGTGATCGGTTTGTCGGTGCGCGCCGAGATGACTTCGACGCGGCCCGTGATGGTGTCACCGCAGCGCACCGGCGCCTTGAACGCCCAGTTGACATTCAGGAACACCGTGCCCGGACCCGGCAACTCTTCCGCCACAACGGCATTCAGGATTGCGCTGGTGACCCCGCCTTGGACGACGATTTCCCCGAAACGGGACGCCTTGGCTGCGTCTTCGTCATAGTGCAAAGGGTTGCGGTCACCGCTGATCTCTGTGAATAGGGCGATGTCGTTGTCACCGACAGTGCGTGAGAGCTGCGCTGTCTGACCTACGAACGGCGTCGTGTGGGTAGAGCTGGTGGTCATGGTTTTCCTCCTTGAGTAGGTGGTGTTGAGGATCGTCGAGGGCCGACATCGCGACGGCACCGATCAGGGGGCCGGGTGCAAGAAACAGGAACGCGTATTGCCAACCGACGAGGTCTGCGACGACGGGCACGAATTGAATGGTGACGACGGTCAACAGGAAACCGATTGCGGTCTGCGCGGTCAGAGCGGTGCCGACGAACCGGGTGTCCGTTGTCTCGCTGAGAGCGGTGGAGAAGACGCCCGAGTCTGCGATGACGGAAGCACCCCACACCAACAGAAAGACGACGAGAACGAGTGTGGGGGCGGCGAAGAATATCGGCGACGCGATGCAGCAGGTTCCGCTGGTCACCAGGGCTGCCACCGCCGCTGGGGGGCGACCAAAGCGGTCTGACGCCCAGCCGCCCAGAAGGCATCCGACAGCCCCGGCGACTCCGATGGCGACGAAGGCGATGAATCCATTCGACGCCGTGACCGCGTCGCCTCGCGCGCCCTGGCCGGCCCTGACGAACATCGGCAGCCACGTCCAGAGGGCGTAGAGCTCCCACATGTGCCCGAAGTAGCCGAGACTGACCAGCCGCGGTCCGCGCTCGGCGAGTAGTGCCAGCGCGTAGCGCGGGTTTGGGGTGCTCGCGCGGGCGCCCAGATGTGGGCCGGGCCGAACCACCGCTGAGGCGAGGACGGCGCCAGTCGCGGTCAGTGCCGCCGCGGCCAGCAGCACTGTTCTCCAGGGCAGTGGTCCGAGGCCACTGATGAGGTGGGGCAGTGCGGAGCCGACGGTAAGTGCGGCGAGCAGGACCCCGAACGTGCGGCCTCGATCGGTGGATGCGGACCATGAAGCCATCAGCTTCATCCCCACCGGATACACGCCGGCGAGGAGCATCCCGGTGAGGAATCTCAGCGGGACTGCCGCACCGAGACCGGTGGCAAAGAAGGCCAGTGCCGCTGTGCAGGCCGCTGCGCCAAGGGCGCTTGCAGCGAGCAGGTTCTGCGGTGTGGTGCGGTCGGCGAGGTTGAAAACTGTCGAGGTGATCGCCCCGGCAACGAATCCGAGTTGCACCGACGCGGTCAGCCAGACCGCCGCCGTCGCTCCGATACCCCATTCTGATCGCAGCGTGGGCACGACTGCGGTGGCCGAGAACCAGACACTCAGGCCGAACACCTCCACAAGCGCGATGAGTGCGCGTTGCTGGTTGGTCCGTGACAGCATCATTGCCCAATTCCATTCAGGCGGCGGACATCTCGTCGAGCACGAGCAGCGCGTCGACTTCTGAGCGCATGGCCTGGTTCAGCTCGCGAAGGCGCCCGCGCAGCTCTTCCATATCCCAGCTGTAGCTCGCAATGCGCTCGGTGATGTCGAACAGCGGCACAGATAGTCGGTCTCGGGTGCGCTCGTAGTCGTGGAGGGTGTTGAGCTGTGCGCGCCCGCCACGGGGTGCGTCGAGGACCGCGCGGGCGAGCAGTTCCGCGTCGCGCAAGGCGTCGGTGATGCCGTGTGCGGTGATCGGGTCCTTGAAATATGCTGCGTCGCCGACCAACGCCCAACCTGGGCCTGCGGAGCCGCGAATCCAGCCGGGCTGGCCGGGAAAGCCGCGCAGCGTGCCGACGGGTGGTGCATCGCCGATCGCCCGAGCCACCTCGGGGGCGGCCTCGGTCAGCAGCGACCAGAAGGCGGCGTCGAGGCTGGCGGATCGCCGTTGGGCGAACTCGGCGCTCGCAGTGCCCACCCAAACGCACGCCAACCCGTCGCTCGTCGGCACCACGCCTGCGGTGACTCCCGGTCGGTAAGCCCAGTGATAGCGGTCGCGCGGGAGGCCTGGGAAGTAGCGGTAGAGGATCGCGCTGGACGCTGTGCCGCGGCGGCGGAATGGCGCGTCGACGCCCTTCGCGATCGTTGAGTTTCGCCCGTCGGCCCCGATGGTCAGCGGCGCGATGGCGCGAAAACGAGTTCCGGTCCCGCGCTCGATGCCCTCGATGCCGCGCACTCTGCCGCCGTCGGTGAGCAGGCGCGTCACCCGCGCCGACGTGCAAACCTCGACGCCTGCCGCGTGGGCGGCCTCGAGCAGCAGCGCGTCGAGGACAGTTCTGCGCGGGGCGTACAGCGCGGATATGCCACCGCTCGGGCGGATGTCGACGGTCTCGATGTCGTCGCCGTACGCGAACTCGGTCGAAACGATGGCGGGGGTGCCGGCGTCGACGACCCTGTCGAGCAGACCCCAGCGGTGCAGCTGCAGCACGCCGCCGCGCATCAGCGCATGGGTGGACAAGGTGTCGGTGCCCGGCCGGGACGCCTCAATGACGAGCACACGCATGCCGCCGCGGGCCAGGAGCATCGCGGTGGCCGCACCGGAACACCGGCCGCCGACGACGATCGCGTCGTAGTGGTGATCCATGAGATGCTCCTCAGTTCGCGTCGAGGTAGTGGGCAAGGTGTCCGCTCAGGTCTGCCGCGTCTGCGGCCGCGCCGTCAATCAAGGTCGACTTCCGGCGGCGCAGAAATGGCATCCCCATCAGGTACAGGCCGGGGCTGGCGGTAATGCCGCCGTCGTGGCGGACATGGCCCTTTCTGTCGAACACTCCGACGTCGAGCCAGGACAGGTCCGGGCGAAACCCGGTCGCCCAGAGGATCGTTCGGATGGCACCCGAGCTCAGGTCGAGTGTCAGTGGCGCGTGGGTGGGAACGGCGGTCGCTGCGAACCGTCGCGGCGGACCATCAGTGTCGAAGCCCGTCGCGGTCGCCCATCCGTCGATGGTGTCGAGCAGCCTTTCGAGCTTGAGGTCGGCAAGCGCGACCATGTTCGGCAACGAGCCAGAGAATTGCGCGATCCCGTCTCTAATGCCCACCAACCGTCCGACCAGCTGCACGCCGAGCTGACTCAGCGAATTCAAGTCGACTGTGGCTTTGTCGGGTGAACCGATGAGTTGCATCGACGGCAGGTTGCGCGCTCGGATTAGGTCGGGAATCTCGTCGTAGCGCTCGTCCAGCAGTCCCGCCGCATCCATCCACCACAAGATGTCCTTGCCTCGATAGGTGCGCGGCATTCGGACGTGTTCCCCGACGGCGAGCGTGACGTGCCGACCGGAGCGGTGCACCTCCGCGGCAATCTGGATCCCGCTTGCCGAGGCGCCGACGACGAGAACCCCGCCGTCGGGCAGCTGGCTCGGATTGCGGTAGTCCACGGGGGTCAGGGTGGTGATGCCGACGGGCACGCTGCCCTGTAGCGCAGGCACATTGGGAACGGTGCTTGCGCCAGGGGCGAGCACGACCGACCGCGCGTGCCACAACTCCTGGTCGGTCTGGACGAGGTAGCCTCGCTCGTCCTGCGCCACCGATGTCACAGTGGTGTTGGCTCGCACGGGCGCAGCCGATTCCTTCGCGTAGTTCGCGATCAGCTCCACGACGTCGGGTGCCGCAAGGTACCCGTCGGGGTCGTCGCCTTGGTACGCATAACCCGGCAGCCGGGTCATCCAGTTCGGGGTGAGCAATCGCAGCGAGTCCCACCGCTGTGTGCGCCAGGAGTGCGCCACCTCACCGCGTTCCAGTACGACGTGGTCGATCGAACGGTCGGCGAGGCAGCGACTCATGGCCAGTCCGCAGTGCCCGGCACCCACCACGATGGTGGTTGTCTTCAGCATGGTGGGCCTCCTGTTGAAACGTCGCCCGGTCAGGACAGTTCGACGGTGACGTGGGTGGGGTTGGTCAGAATGTCGTAGACGGCCGAGCGTTTCTGTGATTGCGCGACAAGGGCTTTCACTTGGTCGGGAGTAGCGTCGGCGTCGATCTTGTAGCTCACCCTGACGCCGCTGAAGCCGTTGCGGATGTGGGGATCAGCACCAAGAATTCCGTGGATGTCGTGGTCGGCCTCGATGGTTGCCTTCACCGAACGCAACTGAATCCCGCGCTGCTGCGCGATCGATGCGATGCCGGCGGTAAGGCAGCCGCCCAGGGCGACCAACACGTACTCGACCGGGGTGATGCCATTGTCCTGTGCGGCGAACGCGAGCGGATGGTCGACGTCATAGGTAAACGTCGTCTTGTGCTGTTGCTCCTCGCCGAACCCGTAGAAGGGGTCCACGCTCGAGCGACTATGGGTGCCGCCCACCCAGGAAACCGTTGTCCGCCATCGGAACTGGGCGATCTCGGGTGTGTCGGCCAAGGCCTCACGGGCACCGAGCAGCGCTTCTACGTTGACGCCGTTGTCGACAGCGGTATGCGTTGTGGTCATGAACTTCTCCAATCTTGGTGATCGGTTCCATCCGGGAAACCGGTCAGATTTCTGTCACGCCGCAATGTTCGGCCCCGGAGCTGGGACCGCACATGGGGCACATGCCTCAAATTCGGGCCTTATCGCCGGCTTGGGCAGCCGCCACGTCTTCGGGCCGGATGAAGTTGAGGCGGATGCCTCATGCACCGAAATAGATGTCGGTCAACCATTTCCACATGGTCACCGTCAACATTCCACGCGATACCGCCCCGGCGATCGACCGTGATCCCTGGGAAAAGGTGCTAACGGACGGTCATGCGTCGTTGGTGAGGGCGCGACGCCTATTTCGCTATCTGCCCTCCGCGCCGCGCTGCAAGGTGTGCAACAACCCGTTTGGCGGCCCCGCCGGACGCGTGCTCGCCGCTGCCGGCTTCAGCCCCTCGCGCAAAAATCCCAACCTGTGCAGTCGGTGTTGTGATGCGCTGCCCCCAGGCGGCGCTGAGGTTGACGTCGCGGTCCTGTTCGCCGATGTTCGGGGCTCGACAGCGCTGGGCCAGCGCGGCGCCGCGTCAGACTTCGCCTCGTTGCTCAACCGGTTCTACGTCACGGCGACGCAGACCCTTCTTCGCCATGACGCGGTGATCGACAAACTCATCGGCGATGAAGTCATGGCTTTCTTTGTCCGTGGCATCAGCGGCCCCCAGTACCGACGCCGCGCCGTCCAAGCAGGAATGGATTTACTCAAAGCGGTCGGTTACGGCACCAACGCGGGCCCTTCGCTCGAGGTGGGCGTGGCGGTCAATGCGGGCGTCGCCTACGTGGGCAACGTCGGGGGCTCGGTCGTCGACTTCACCGCACTTGGTGATCCGGTGAACATCTCGGCGCGGATGCAACAACACGCTGCGGGCGGGGAGTTGCTCGTCGCTGCGGGCGTGTCCGATGACCTCATGACGAAAATGCCGCGGCGCGTGCTGAACCTGCGGGGGCACGCGGAGCCGATCGACGCGTTCGTCGTGGGGGCCTGAGGCTACTCAGGCGACGTGTTCGCGGCGGCGCACGCCCTCATGCAGCGGCAGGTCAGGATCGATCTTGATGCCGAGCAGTTCACAGGTGCCATTGATGGAGCCGACCATGATCGTCGTCAGGTGCGCGACGAACTCGTCGGGCGGCATCCGGCGTGGGCTGTCCGGCTCGGTGCCCAACCACCAGTCGGTGGCCGAGGCGATAGACCCGAACGCGGAGTAGGCGGCGAGTTCGAGCGCCGCGGCGTCGAGCTCCATGTCCCGCAGCTCGTTGTCGAACATGTTGGCCATCGCCAACGTGATCTCGCGGCCTTCGTTGAGCGCGCGCATCGTCGACTCGCTCTGCTCGGCGAAGCGGCCCTGGATCAGGAAGCGCAGGACGTTCGGGTGCTCGTCGACCAGCCGGACATACTGCTCGACACTGCGGCGGATCACCTCGCGCGCCGGGTCGCTGGACAGATTGATGGACGGGAAGATCGCCGCCCACAACATGTCCCGCAGCCGCTCGCCGACCGCCTGGAACAGGTCTGACTTGTCGGTGAAATGCCGGTAAATCTTCGGCTTCGCGGTGCCGGCCTCTTCGGCGATCTCACGCAGGCTCAATTCCGGTCCGAGCTGGTCGATCGCCCTGAACGCGGCGTCGACGATCTCCGACCGCACCTTCTTGCGATGCTCGCGCCAGCGCTCGCTGCGGGCGTCCACTTTGACACCCGGCTCGCTGCTGGAACGTGACCTCGACCCTCGTCGCACCCGATTACTGTACCGCCCGGACGTCGCTGACCTGCTCAGACCGCCTCGCAACACGGAGTTTTGCGGCGCTGGCCAGGCGAATTTGCTTGCCAGGAACCGACCCGTCACCCTGGGTAATATTCGTGCGACATCCCATGAACGAGAGAGACGTATGACGCAGCGATACGACCTGGTCATCGCGGGTGGCGGGCCATCGGGCTCGGCCGCGGCGTGGCAGGCCGCGCAAACCGGCGCCAAGGTTGTGGTCCTGGACAAGGCCGAGTTCCCGCGGGACAAGCCGTGCGGCGACGGCCTGACCGCGCGCGCCACCAGCTATCTGCAGAAGATGGGTTTGGCCAGCGAGGTCGCCCAGTTTCACCGCGTCAACCGGGTCACGGTGTTCAGCCCGAGCCAGTGGGAGCTGTCGTTCCCCAAGCGGCCCGGCATGCCCGACCACGGCCACACCGTCAGCCGCACCGAGCTGGACACGCTGTTGCTCAAGCACGCGGAGTCGGCGGGGGCCGAGGTGCGGCAATCGGCCGAGGTGACCGCGCCGATCATCGAGAACGGTCGAGTCGTGGGTGTGACGCTGAAGAGCGGCGAGAAGGTGTACGGCGACGCGGTGATCGCCGCCGATGGCGCGTACTCCCCCATCAAGCGGGCGCTGAAGATCGATTCGGAGTACAACGGCTACTCGGCGATCGCGATCCGCTCGGAGATGCACGCCAACCGGCCGGATTCCGACAGCCTCGACATCTATTTGAAGCTGGAGTTCCAGGGCGACCAGCTCCCGGGCTACGGCTGGGTGTTCCCGATGGGCGGCGGGCGGTTCAACATCGGCCTGGGCTACGTGAACAGCTACAAGAACTGGCAGTCGATCAACGCGACGCAGTTCTTGGGCGAGTTCCTGCGAACGCTGCCGCGTGATTGGGAGCTGCCACCGATCGAAGAGCTGAAGAAGAACAAGAGCGTGCGGGCGTGGCGGCTGCCGATGGGCTTCACCGCGTGGCCGCCGTGGCGACCGGGCGTGCTGTTCACGGGCGACTCGTTGGGGGCGGGCAAGCCGGCGTCGGGCGCGGGTATCTCCAAGGCACTCGAATCCGGTTTGGCCGCAGGCGAATGCGCGATCGCGGCACTGCAGAACGGCGGTCCCGACGACTTCACCAACTACGCGCAGAGGATGGAAGCGGCGTGGGGCAAGGAGTACCGGCGCGGCCGCTACTTCCACAAGCTGCTCGGCCAGCCGCGGCTCGCGAATGCAGGTATCAAGCTGATCGACAACGCTGCGTTCCGCGACCGGATGCTGAAAGCGTTGTACAAGAAGGCGCAAGGTCCGCAGCACACCGTGAAGTGACCGCACACTCGAGGCCCCTAATCCCCTAACGGCGTCGGCGCGCCTAACCCGAGGCCACGGCCGACGGTTACAGGCGCGCACCCCGTTTTGGCGACGACGGCCCGGCCTCAGGCTTAGCGGCATGAACATCAAGGGACTTCTGGCCACCGCCGCGATGATCGCGGGCGTGGCCATCGGACTCGCCGCGAACGCAAACGCGGCGCCCGTCAGCGACGACTTCTGGGAGTGCGCAGCGGATCATCCGGACGACATCGGCGTCTGCTGCGTCTTCTACGGAGGCGACTACGACGAACGGACCGGCGAGTGCTGGATAGACCACGAAGCGAAGCTAGAGGAGGCCAACCCCGGCCCCAGCGTTCCGCCGAAGCACGCCGTGCTGACGCGGGTTGATCGCCTGCCCGTCTACGCGATGGGCTAGCGCGGCCGCTCACCGCCACGAGTGTGGGCTTCATTCACGGTTACTGCCCGCTTTGCGTGTACCAAGTCCACACTCGTCGGCGGCGCGGCGCGCAAAAAGTGTCACCACGCTGGCAGCCCGCGACTCTTTGCGTACAGTGAGGAAGCGCACGGGTTCTGGGCGTCCCTCGGCTGGGACCGGTTCGATCACCCGGAAGGGCCGCAGTTCCACCGACCGCTGTTCATCCAGCCGGCGCTATCGCCGTGACTGTGAACGCAGTCGAGTCCGCAAACACGACGACTCTATCTACTGGGATGTTTGAGCCGACGGTGCCGCATGGTCGGCGCGGCTGTCCAGCTCGTGGGGCCGAGTTTCGCAGAACTAACCGCGCACTCGCCACATTTCTCCCGCGCAAAGCGGTCCGACTAGAGGCGGGTGTCAACGACCAGAGGCGCTGGCATCTGGTATTCGACAGGGCTCAACCCCAGTCTTCAATGCAGTACCGACACGTTTCCTTCTTCAGCCCTCGGTTCGTGTGATGTCGGGTATGCGCACTACGTCTGCTCGACGGCATTGGCCGCCCCTTACGCGCTGCTGACATCTTTGCGCGGGTCTCAGCGCTCGCCTTACGCCCATAATTCGGATTGCCCACGCCTCGTCGCTGTTCGGCCAACCTTTCACGAGCTTGTTCCGACATGACATGACCGAAGCTCGGGTGGCGGTCGCCAAACTTGCCGTAGTTGGGATTCTCGGGCCCTGCATTCTGCCCCTTTCGGAGTTTCGACCATTTCGCACGCTGCTCAGCGCCGTGAATCCGACCGTAGAATGGATTGTCTTCAGCGAATCGACTCACGCCTTTCCGCCCCGTCGATCGACGCCTGGCGGCTTCCCGCATTTCCGCCGTCCACTCGATGCCCATCGGCCCCAGACCCCCCTGAGACAGATTGAGTAGCGGATGCCCTTCCTGCCGAAGCAACTCGATCCAGACGATTTCCGCCTGCCCGAGTTCTTCGAGGACTTCTACACGATCAAGTTCATCGGCGACGATGTCATCGCCATCATGCACTCGTAGCCAATCGTAGAAGGGGGTCCTTCTGCCCGACCGGGCAACTTTGACATGTTGCTTAAGGCGAATGCCGACGGTTTTGGTCGTCAGACCTACGTAGCGATACACGACCTCCGACCGGAGCCTGACCCCGTAGATCACGCCACCGGTCGGAAGTTCGGCGGTCACAATATGCCGTTATCGGCGACCAGTCGTCACAACATGCAGCTGACGCAATTTTCCACCTGAGTGCCCTCCAGCGCCATCTGACGCAGCCGGATGTAGTAGAGCGTCTTGATTCCCTTGCGCCAGGCGTAGATCTGCGCCTTGTTCACGTCACGAGTGGTCGCCGTGTCCTTGAAGAACAGCGTCAGGCTCAGCCCCTGATCCACGTGCTGCGTCGCCGCCGCGTACGTATCGATGACCTTCTCATAGCCGATCTCGTAGGCATCCTCGTAGTACTCGAGGTTCTCGTTGGTCATGTACGGCGCCGGGTAGTACACCCGCCCGATCTTGCCTTCCTTGCGGATCTCCACCTTCGACGCGATCGGGTGGATCGACGACGTCGAATGGTTGATGTAGCTGATCGAGCCGGTCGGCGGGACCGCCTGCAGGTTCTGGTTGTAGATGCCGTGCGCCTGCACCGACTCCTTCAGCCGCAGCCAATCCTCTTGCGTCGGAATGTGAATGCCCGCATCGACGAACAATTGCCGCACCCG
>Ga0075428_100005199_pt1 | contig 14459 bp, 14 predicted proteins | sample RhiMetdeltSRZDD2_FD_75291 | JGI IMG/M metagenome (GOLD analysis project Ga0075428, IMG submission 75291) | Populus rhizosphere microbial communities from Tennessee, USA - Rhizosphere MetaG P. deltoides SRZDD2 | ecosystem: Host-associated > Plants > Roots > Rhizosphere > Soil | place: USA...
GACTTCAGTTTGTGCCCACCATTCGTTTGATACGCGGTCGTCCGGCACACAGACTGAAGTCCAGGCTACCTCCCGCTCCATCTCAATTTGCTTCGGAGTATCTCGAAGTAGTCCCTATCTTTCGCGCACACCGTGTTGAACGTCTTTGCGCTCTTGCGTATCTCGACTCGATCGCCGGCCATCAGCGGCAGACCTACCTGTCCGTCCGCAGTCAGCATCACCTCTTGCTCCCGCGTATTCATTTGAAGCCGGATCTCGACGTCGAATGGCAGCACAAGAGGCCGATTCGTTAGCGTGTGAGGGCAAATCGGGCAAATTGAAATTGCCTCGGTATCCGGCGCAATTATGGGCCCGCCGGCCGCTAGATTGTAGGCTGTTGAACCGGTCGGAGTAGCCACGATCAAGCCATCAGCTCGGTAGCCGGTTACGTAGTTTGATCCGACCCAACAGTCAATATCTATGATCCGGGCGAGTGCGGATTTGTTAAGAACGACGTCGTTCAGTGCCGTTCCACCGCCCACCTGATCGCCGTCGCGAAGTACACGCCAATCGAGCATCGTTCGGCGCACAACTTCATAGTCGCCGCGCACGACGAATTCGAGCGCCGAAATAGCCCCTTCGGCAGCGAATTCCGTCAGATACCCGAGCGTCCCGAGATTGATTCCCAGAACCGGTGTTCCCCTTCCTGCTACGAGTCTTGCGGTCGAGATCATCGTGCCATCACCGCCAAGGGCTATGAGTAAATCACAGTTGTCTGCAATCTCTCTGGCGGAGGCGGAGAAGGTGCCGGGCGGCAAGTCCTTGACGCGATCGTTTACAAAAAGGTTTATCTCGTGGTCGGCAGCCCAGGCCGCTATTTCTGCCGCCAGCTGGCTGGCCCGCGGTTCTCTTGGCTTGGTAATGATTCCGATTTTCGCTGGTGCATCCATAATCAACTACTCATTGACCGGCACCCATAACAGAACGCTGCGGACAACTTGAAGATTGTCCGGCTGAACTCCGATCTCAAAGGTATCATACTCATTTGCGAGGGCAAGGTATTCATCATAGAGTGCGCGGAGCGCTTCGCTGGCCTCCTGCTCGATACGCTCGAGGTCCTCGCGCAATTCCTCCTCGTCGGCGCGATATGCTTCTTCTTTCCGCGGTTCTGCCGAGCCAAACACCGCGCCGGCTAGCGTTGAGAACATCCCTGCCAATCTATTCTCGCTCTCAAAGAAGTGCAGCTTGTTCGAAATAAAGCTTTCCAGATTGAGGCTCTCTGTCAGCGATCCCTTGGCCGCCTGGGCTTCGCGGACTTGTTCGAGTTGGAGATCGAATCGATTTCGCAGTCGTTTAAGTTCGGGTTCGATACGACCCAGCGCTGCATCTGCGACGAGGGCGAGAAAATCTTCAAGGGCATCTCCGGGAGCGGAGAAGAGGCCAAACACCGGGTTGTAGTAGACGCTCAGACGTTCCTTTCTCACGAGCCTGTCTATCAGCTCCCCAACACACTGTTCAAAATCAGGCCTTGTCGTTAGGTAGTTTCCCGTGCGGTATCCAATGTTTGGATCGGGTTGCGACGAGAGTTGAGCACCCGCAGCGAGGTCATTACTCCGAGAGTCCCAATCCATCGCGAGGTCCGCCTCCGGAAGCCACGCGGAGTAACTTCGCTCTTCGGAATGATTGAGGCCGGCGCGCAGGCTGCGGAAGTTGACGGTGTATTCGATGAGCACCGCCGGGCGATAGACGAGCGATCCGCTCAGACCGGCTCCAGCTTTAAGCCAGGCTTCGGCGATCCCCTCGATTCGCAGTTTTGCGGCGGGTTGTTGGTTCACGACGATGTCGAAAGGTCGAACTTGACTTTAGTAATTCTTCATTCAACTAGAGTCTATGTTTGCAAGCCCGGTGCGCGAGCGTTCGGGACGATGGTCAGCTTTAGTCCGGCGTGGCAGCTTCGGCTGAGTGAGAGGTCTTATCCCGGTAATAAAGAATTCGCCCGCAGTTCTCGCAAATAATCAACTGGTCGCCCTTTCGCACGTCGCTAAAAATTTTCGGACGGACTCTTACGCGGCACGCGGCGCAGATACCGTTGGGCCGAACCTCAGCGAGGGCCTGTCCACGACCCAGGCGGGACATGCGTTCGTAGGTCAAAAACAGGTGCCTGGGCATCTGATCTGCGAGCTTTTTGCGTCGGGTCCCGAATTCAAGCAACTGCTGGCTTGCTTCTTCGTGTTCTTTGTTCAAAGCGGTCAGAACAACGTCCACTTCCGCGCGCATCCGCTCGACGTCAGGGGCTCGAGCGGCCAGCTCAGTGTCGAGGGATTCTATCTCCTCCATCCGCTTGAGTATGTCAGTTTCTAGTGAGCTTATGTGTTTACGAGCAGTGTCGATCTCGCGCAAGACGGCGGTATATTCTTTCTCGTTTTGGACCCGAGTCTTGTCTCGCTCAAACTTCTCGTGGTTTTGTTGGGTGGTGGCCAGTTCGGCTTCAAGCTGTTGGCGGTCTTCGAGGGTTCGTTCGTGCTTGCTCTTCAGGTCCAGGAACTCGGCTGCGTGCTGTTTAAATTCGCTCTCTCTGCTATCGCGCTCTTCCGGTATTCTCAAAAGCCGGTCCGACGTACGCTGTATCTCAATGTCGAGTTCCTGGAGCTCAATGAGCTGACTTAATTCAGGGCTCACAGAGGTCCTCCATTTTTTTTCAAGGCAGAGTCTACTACATCAACTGGCTATTCTCAAGTTTCCCTCCGTCATCCCACCGGCATCCTTGCAGAGCTCGTTATTGCCCGGTTCTACCTGGTGAGCTACAATGGTGTCGCGTAACCGCCGGTAAGTATCGCACGACTGCGGCGAGAACGCTGAAGCCCCTGGAGGATCGAATCTATGAAATTCATCGTGATGCTTGTAGTTGCTGTTGCGCTCGCTGTTCCGGCACTTTCAATGCAAAGTGATCCAAAAGAAGGTGCGGGGGCGCCGGGCAGCGACAAAAAAGCTCTTCCGCCGATCAATCTCCAGGACTTTGACGGCAAGGCCGTACCCTCCGATCAATTCATCAAGGGTAACATCGTAGTTATTGATTTCTGGGCGACCTGGTGTGTGCCGTGCATTGCCGAGATTCCCGCGCTAAACCGGCTTCAAGAAAAATACGGAGCCAGGGGTGTCAAGATCCTCGGGGTTACTATGGCATCAGGCGACGCGGCGGAAGTAAAACCTTTCGTCGGTCGGCATAAGATGAAGTATACGATTCTGATGGGCGATGACGATCAGGTGTATGACTTGAACGTGGTTGCTTTTCCAACTACCTATGTTGTCACTCGAGACATGAAGGTGTTTCGCAAGTACATCGGAGCAAGCCCAACAAAGGCTGCGGACCTTGAGGCCGACATTCAGAAACTATTAGCGGCGAACTGAGCGGCTGACGCAGGTTCGTATCTATCCCGCAACAACTCGATAAGCTCAATCGAAATACTAGACCTTACCTTTGCCGGCAGCAGCCTTGGCCGCGTGTGCTTGAGCGCGAGGGCGACGATGCCTTGCTCCAGTCATGTGGTGATTCTGATAATACTTTTCTACGCGTTTTGAGAGCGTGTTGCGATGAAGGCGCAGTTCGTCGGCAGCTTTTGATAGATTACCGTTCGTACGTTTGAGGACCAAGAGTATGAAATGTTTTTCGAACTCCGCGACAGCATCTTCAAACAGAATCCCTTTCTCCACCATCTCCTTGACCAGGGCCTCGAGCGTACTCTTCATCTCAGTTCTCCTATAGCGATCTCGCTAGTCAGCTTCCCTGTCCCCACAACTCCTTAACTGCCTGATAACCGTTAAGAAAGCGTTCCCTCAAATCGCGCGACGTCAGATAAGCAACCACCCGAGTTCCTTCGAGTAGGACGGGTCCAAACGTCGCTCGCTCGACAGCCTCGGGTCTCAAAGGAAAGGCAGTCAGCGCCAGGTAAATCACCGAACAGATGAGCCAGCCTCTTACAAGGCCAACCACACCGCCAAGCGCATGATCTACCCATCCCAGACGCGCTCGCTTGAGCCCACCGCGCAGCCAACGCGAACAAAGGCTACCGGTCACCAATACGAGTAAAAACACCAGTACGAAACCGAGAAGATCCGCGACCCGCGCAGCCACAAAGATGCGCACAACGCCGGCAGCAAACGGATAGGCGTATGCTGCCAGGACCAGCCCGGCTACGGTGAACGCAACCGATACTATTACTCTGATGATTCCTTTTGTTGCGCCTGAAGCGACAGAAGCAACTACGACTAGCAGGACGAAGTAGTCGAGAACTGTCATAGGACCAGGATGCAGGATACAGGACTCACGATTCAGGTGTTGCAAGCCTGAATCCTGATTCCTGACTCCTGATACCCGATTCCGTGATCGTTCTGCCGGTCAATAGCCGGTATGCCTCCAGATACTTCTCGCTCGTCTGCGCTATCACCCTCTCTGGAAGGTTCGGTCCCGGGGGCTGTTTATCCCACGTGACGGTTTCGAGGTAATCCCGCAGGTATTGCTTATCGAATGACTGCTGTCCTCGACCCGGTTCGTAAGACTCTTTGGGCCAAAACCTTGATGAGTCCGGCGTCAGCGCTTCGTCGACTAGAATCACTTTTCCGTCTTTTACACCAAATTCAAACTTTGTGTCGGCGATGATTATGCCTCGCGTTTCCGCGAATTCGGACGCCTTCGAATAAAGCGTCAATGTCAATTCCTTGAGCTGGCGAGTGGCTTCCTCGCCGACCTGATTGGCCATCTCACGCTCGCTTATGTTGATGTCGTGTCCGGTCTCCGCTTTTGTCGCCGGTGTGAAGATCGGCTCGGCAAGCTTGTCCGACTCTCTCAGCCCCACCGGCAAACGCACACCACACACTTCGCCGGTCTGCTGGTATTCCTTCCACCCCGAACCAACAAGATACCCACGGGCGACGCACTCGATCGGGAAGACATCGGCACGAACAACCAGCATCGAGCGACCTTCAAGCTGATCACGATACGTTGGCAGCGGCGCAGGATACGAATCGACGTCGGTCGAGATCAGATGATTCGGAACGATATCGTTTAGGAAATCAAACCAGAACAACGACAGCGCAGTTAGCACTGCGCCCTTGTATGGAATCGGGTTCGGCAGCACCACGTCGAAGGCTGAGATGCGGTCGGTGACTACGATCAAAAGCTTGTCTTCGATCGCGTAAACGTCTCTGACTTTGCCGCGTCTGAAAAACTCGACACCAGTGATATCAGTTTGAGTGACTACGTTAATAGTCGCGCCTCTTCTATTGGATTAAGCTGTCAACTCGCGTGGAACTAATACTGACGTCCAAGGGCTTTGTGATGGCACTCCGCATTATCAGCATGACCATAACCGATGTCAAGCACTAACCGCTCGAAGGATCAACTTTGTTTTAATTTTTTTTTGCGCGACAGTTTTTTCGTCTTGATTGCTCGTGCTCCGAGCTTGCTTGTATACTTTCGCGTCGTGTGTTTCATCCGACGTGAGCGTCTCATGTGCAAAACGCAGCTGGATCGGAACAAAGGCTAAGCAATGGATTTCAAGCTCGTTTGTGATTACGTTCCGCAAGGCGATCAGCCCCAGGCGATCGAACAGCTGGTGCGGGGCTTGCGCGAGGACCTCCAGCACCAGGTGCTACTCGGCGTCACCGGTAGCGGCAAGACTTTCACCATGGCGGCAGTGATCGAGCGCATAAACCGGCCGGTGCTTGTGATGGCTCACAACAAAACGCTCGCCGCTCAGCTCTACCAGGAGTTCAGGTCTTTCTTCCCGCACAATGCAACGGAGTACTTCGTCAGCTATTACGACTACTATCAGCCTGAGGCCTACATCCCTTCGACCGATACCTATATCGAAAAAGAATCCACGGTAAACGAAGAAATAGACCGGCTGCGATTGTCCGCAACGCGAACTCTCTTCGAACGACGTGACTGCATAATTGTTGCCAGCGTTTCGTGTATCTACGGCCTCGGCGATCCCGACGCTTATTACGGAATGGTAGCGTTCGTCGAGCGCGGCCAGCAGTTGTCACGCACCGCGTTGCTCAAGAAGCTGGTGGAAATCCAATATCAACGCAACGATGCTGCTTTCGAGCGTGGAATGTTCCGGGTACGCGGTGATGTCGTCGAGATCTATCCTGTTTATCAGGAGAACGCGTTCCGTATAGAATTCTGGGGGGATGAGATCGAATCGATCTCTACAATCGATCCGCTGCTGGGGGAAGTAATCGACACTCATCAACGGCTGCCCATTTATCCGAAGTCTCACTTTGTCATGCCCCAGGACAGATTGAAACGCGCTATCAGAACCATCAAGGAAGAGCTCGACTGGTGGGAGCCACAGCTAATCGAACAGGGCAAGCTGCTTGAAGCTCAGCGGCTGCATCAACGCACGCTCTATGACATAGAAATGTTAAAGGAGCTTGGCTACTGTCACGGGATCGAGAATTACTCGCGTCATCTGACCGGCCGGTCGCCCGGCGAACCGCCGCCAACGCTGCTCGACTATCTTCCCCGAGACGCGATGGTTATGGTCGACGAGAGTCACCAAACGGTTCCCCAGGTTCGAGGGATGTATCACGGCGACCAATCGCGCAAAAAGACTCTTGTCGAGTACGGATTTCGCTTGCCCTCGGCGATGGACAATCGGCCGCTCAACTTCGAGGAATGGGAAGAGCGGATGGGCCAGTTGGTTTTCGTGTCCGCGACGCCCGGGCCCTACGAGCTTTCGAAGACCGCGGGAGAGTTTGTCGAGCAGGTTATACGGCCGACCGGGCTGATCGATCCGGTTGTCGATGTGCGGCCGGTGAAGGGCCAGATCGACGATTTGTTGAATGAGGTTCGGATGCGCGCCGCGCGAAACGAGCGGGTGCTGGTCACGACTCTAACAAAAAAGATGGCCGAGAATCTCACCGAGTACTATGCCGAGCTCGGCGTGCGCGTGCGCTATCTGCATTCCGAAATACAGACTCTGGACCGGATCAAGATTCTGCGAGACTTGCGCGCGGGCGAATTCGATGTGCTGGTGGGGATCAACCTTCTGCGTGAAGGTCTGGATCTCCCCGAGGTCTCGCTTGTCGCAATTCTCGACGCGGACAAAGAAGGTTTTCTGAGATCGGAACAGGCGTTGATTCAGACAATCGGCAGAGCGGCGCGCAACTTGAGCGGCAAGGCGATCCTCTACGCGGATCGTATAACCGACTCGATGAAAAGAGCGCTTGGTGAAACGCAGCGTCGCCGCGAGAGGCAAGCGGTTTACAACAGGGAGAACAACATCACGCCAGCGTCGATCGTAAAAGCAATCGGTTCGACTCTGGTGTCGATCGCCGAGGCTGACTACTTTAAGTTGCCGAGCGTCGCCGAAGAGGCCGAAGAATATTCAGCCGAGAACATTGCGGCCACAATTAAGAGGCTCGAGGGGCAGATGCGCGCCCTGGCGGCAAAGTATGAGTTCGAACGCGCGGCCGAGCTGCGTGACAAGATCAAATACTTAAAGAGCCGCCAACTCGAGATGGCATAACCTGGCATGAGCCAATTCAACTTTATTACAGCCGGTGAATCCCACGGAAAGGGATTAGTAGCCATCATCGAAGGTCTGCCCGCCGGACTTCCGATTGATCTCTCCTTCATCAACCGCGAACTATGGCGACGACAGCAAGGCTACGGGCGCGGCGGCCGGATGAAAATCGAAAGCGATGAAGCGGAGATCATATCTGGCGTACGTCACGGAAAGACTCTCGGCTCTCCGTTGTCGTTACTGATCCGCAATCGCGATTTTGACAACTGGCAAGATGTAATGGCGACCGAACCTCGCGAGTTCGCTGACGAAAAGCGCGCTCGAAAGCTCACCCGGCCGCGGCCCGGTCATACGGATCTTGCGGGGGGTCTTAAGTACGACGCCCATGATCTGCGCGACATCCTCGAACGAGCCAGCGCAAGGGAGACCGCGGCGCGAGTCGCGGTTGGCGCATTCGCCAAGCTGCTGTTAAAGGAAATCGGAATCGAAATCGCAAGCCACACCGCGATGATCGGCGGCGTTCCCTCCGAACCGATCAAAGCGACTTGGGAACAGATCGCCGCAATCGCCGATGAATCTCCGCTTCGTTGCGTGGACGCCGAAACGGAACAAAAGATGGTCACGCTAATTGACGCAACTAAAGAATCCAAGGACACATTGGGCGGCATCTTCGAAGTCGTCGCCCGCGGCGCCGTAGCCGGGCTCGGTTCACATACGCAATGGAATCGAAAGATCGACGGGCGTCTTGCGCAAGCAATCATGTGTATTCCCGCCGTCAAGGCAGTGGAGATAGGCGTGGGTGTCGAAGTGAGCCGCCGCCGTGGGTCGCAGGTGCACGACGAGATCGGCTATAATTCGGCTGAGCGCAGATTTACTCGCCCGACCAACCGTGCGGGGGGTATCGAGGGCGGCATAACAAACGGCGAAGAAGTACGAGTTAGCGGTCATTTGAAACCTATCTCGACGTTAAGGCAACCGCTCGCAAGCGTTGATGTTGTTACGAAGGAGCAATCTGCGGCAGCCTTTGAGCGCTCGGACATCGTTGCCGTTCCGGCTGCAGGGGTGATCGGGGAGTCAATGGTTGCGATAGTTCTGGCCGATGCTGCACGGGAGAAATTCGGCGGTGACAGCTTCGGCGAGATGAAGCGAAACTTCGAAGGCTATTTGGAACAGTTGAAGCGGTATTGAAGTAGCATAGATTTTAGTCTGACGAGACTCCGAGCACGCTTAGGACACAGACTAAAGTCTATGCTGCCCAGGGAAGCCCGATCATGTTTGCTATGACTCACGAACGGCAGGGCACCGACGGTCGAATCGACGTTGATCGCGAGGTTGAAGAACTGCGCCGCTCAATCAACGCGAGGCGTACACACGGCATCCTATATTATCTGCTGCTTGTGACGATATTCCTTGTTGGCTTTGCGATGGGCTACGCGACCCATAGTCTTGTTGGGGCTGCTATAATACTACTCGGCCTCGCTATTGTAGCCTGGAGAGAAGTTACCGGGTTCAGGGCCCGTACCGCCGTACTAAATCAGCTGCTCGGTGAGAAGCTGGCTGAACGGCGCCAATATGAAGAAAGACCGAAGGAGTTCGAGACAGGACGATGATATTGAATGTTGTTAAATACGGAGATCCGATTCTCACCAAGCGTGCTGAAGAAGTAACCGACTTTGATGAGAAGATCCACAAGTTAATTGATGACATGTTTGAGACGATGTACGGCGCTCCGGGCGTTGGTCTGGCCGCTCCACAGGTCGGCGTGCTCAAACGTCTGTTCGTGATGGATTGCAGCAGCGGCAAGGACAAAAAGCAGAAGGTCGTGTTGATTAACCCGGTGATTGAAACCGAAGAGGGGGAACAAGTCGGCGACGAAGGTTGCCTTAGCTTCCCGGGTGTGTTTTTGGAGATCAAACGGCCTCAGCGCGTTGTAGTTCGGGCTCGCGATTTTGATGGCAGTGAAATGACTCTCGACGTGATGGATCTTCAAGCTCGCTGCGTTTCGCACGAGACTGATCACCTGGATGGCGAGCTGTTTATCAACTATTTGAGCCCGCTCAAACGAGACCTTACAAAGCGAAAGATCAAGAAACGAATCAAGCAGGGCGAATGGTGAATCCCTCACCTCGCTTCTAAAGATCCTCCAAGCCCATCGATCAGCATGATCGGTGGGCTTTTTCACTGTCTATACATCACTGTACCGTGTCCTCGGGCGGTACGCCGTGTACCGATGTCGTTCATTCGTGCGCGTGCTTCACCTCACGATTGCTGCTTATAGATGTGGTACTGAACTTGTAGACGAAAAGGGGACTTGAACCGAGTTTAAAGGACGATCGGGAGCATCGAAAATGTTAACTATTAGAAAGCGTGTTGCAGCAACGTCGGTTTTGATTCTCTTTGTTTTTCTAGTCGCCGCTTGTCAGACCGCTAGCCAGAATACGGCTAAGCAAGTCGGCGATCAGACGCCCTCGATTGAGGCGTCACCGGTGCAACCGGGCGAGGGGTCCTGGAAGATTGCCACTGCTAATACCGTGACGCTTACGGTTTCGGCGCCCGGCGCCCAATCGGTTAAAATCCTGTATAGACCGATCGTCGAAACAGATCGTCATATTCTGCTCAAGACGATCAAGAGCCCCGCTGATCCCGGAAGCGGCAAGTTCACATCGACCATAAAGCTTGTACCGGATTTTGCCGGCGAGGTATGGGCAGAGGCTTCGTTTCCTGACGGAACCAAGAGAGAGGCGCAAGCGATAGAGCTCGCAGCCCAATCCTCGCTGGTCGCCCAAACCGAGGCGAATCCTACAACGAATCCTACAAACGGATCGGCAAATACGAATAGCTCTTCGCGTCGGGGCGAATCCGCACATTCAGATAAATTTACCGGCGGAAAGATCGATCGTGCGTCGCTGCAGCCGGGACAGCCGGATATCAAGATTACGGTAAACGTTCCGGCTTTTCGTTTGACCCTGTGGCAAAACGGCAAAGAGGTGCGGACATACGAAGTCGGCGTTGGAATGAAGAAGTTCCCGATCGTTATCGGCCAGCGACGAGTTACACAGGCTATATGGAATCCGGAATGGGTCCCACCGGACAGCGAATGGGTAACCGAGGGCCATTCAGACGTTGAACCAGGCGAGCGCGTGAAAGCCGGAGACCCCCGAAATCCACTGGGTAAGATCAAAATCCCGCTGGGTGACGGGTTTCTAATTCATCAGGCGGCCAGACCCAATGATCTCGGTCATCTCGTCTCTCATGGCTGTATTCGCATGCTGAAAGAGGATATCGCCGATCTTGCCAATAACATCGTAACGGCCCGTGGTCTGAACATCCGTCCTGAGCAAATCGCTCACGCAATGAGCAGCACTGATCGGCTTGTTGCGAACTTAAACCCGCCGATCGTGGTTGATGTTGACTATGACACAATTGTCGTCGAGGCCGGCGTGCTCCACATATACCCGGACGTCTACGAACGAAATACCACGACTGCGGAGAACCTGCGTGCGGAACTACAGAGCGTCGGCGTGGATGTTACAAGACTCGACGACCAGACTATAAAGCAGATGTTTGAAAAGGTGAACATAAACGAGGAGTTCAGAGTAGCCGTTTCAGACATCAAGAATGGCAACGTGTTGCTTGCTGGAACCACCGAGCCACTTACGAGTAAATCGGTTGTCGCGAAGAAGAAGCTCGCCACACCAAAACCCCGCGCGGGCGGACGGGGCCGCCGCTAATCCCGGCGATCCCACACCAAAAACCCCGCGCGGGCGGACGGGGCCGCCGCTAATTTGCGACGCTCGAACTCATTATTTGCCGGCTTCTATTGAAGGGGAGGCCGGCCTCCCGGTCAACAAGGGGTAAGGATTGATAGCTTCACCGCCGCTCCATTTTCCAGGCGCGGTGACCTTGGATATGCCAAAGTGGAGGTGGTAGTTGCCGGCGCCCGCATTGCCAGTATCGCCGACATAGGCAATGACTTCTCCGCGCCTGACAGCCTTACCTTCGGAGATTCCGTCGGCATAACGCGTCAAATGACCATAATAGTAGATGTATGCGCCGGCCGAATCAGACTGATAGAGCATCACTCCGCCTCGGTCGCTTTGATGTAGCCTCACGACTGTGCCGTCATCTGTGGCCAGGACCGGAGTGTCGCGCGGGGCCATGATGTCGATCGCACAATGAGCTCGGCCTTCGGATCGCGAATCGTAAAACGAATCATGCAGTTGTCCCGAGGAGACGCCAGCTACGGGTATCGATAGATTCCTTAAGCTCAAGCCCCTTATGTCCGAAGGAGTCACCGTTCCGCTGCCTAGAGGGGGCGAAACCGCGGCGGTCGTTACTACATCGGGCGGATGCGAAGCTGGGATCGTGGGCGAGGCATATCGAGACTCTTTGTGGCTAATCGGTTGCGCCTCGCGCACAACCGCTGAATAACGCGGCTTTTCCTGGTTCATCAAAAACACCGAACTCAGGATAGTGCACATTCCGGCGGCTAAGAGTATCAGGATTCGCCTTGCTTGCGATTCGCGCGTTTTTTCTATTTTTGTGTCGGGTTTCAAGAGTCCTCCTATATCGGAATGCTGCACATTTCGGGCCAAATTGTTGGACGTTTTACGGTCTGGTCGCGTGGCCTGCGTTGTTTATCGAATCGGCTCGCGGGCGCGCAAAAAATGGGGTGCGGCGGTCAATTCAATGGTTAGTTCGCAATGCTACACACGAAGTTGACTTGATTGACATGCTGCTCTGGCTGTAGTAGGTTCGACTGTGATTTGCGACAATCGGAAATGATTAGAGAAGAACGATAAGAGTACACAATAACGTGGCGCTCGGGAGCCCGACCGGGGGCTGAAGAGCGCTTTTTTTGTATGGGAGATAAGCCAGCAGTCTTGAAGAAAGTTACTTTACCCGAAGAAGGCATACGGGCGCTTTTCGGCCCGTACGACGAGAATATTAAACACCTCGAAAGCTTGATCGGCGTGCGCATCAATTTGCGCGGCAGCGATCTAATGATCGAAGGCGATGAGCACGACGTCAAGGTTGTTGAAAAGGTTCTCGAAGATTACGCGCACTTGTTTGAAGAAGGCCGGCGGATGTCCAACGAAGAGTTGAAATCGGCCTTCAAGCAAATAGCAGAGGATCGCGCTTATACGTTGCTCGATTATTTCACCCGCACCAGGATCAATCCAACCGGCAAGAAGCAGGTCACCGCGCGATCTGCTAATCAGCGGCGCTATATCGAAGCCATCGAAAAGAACGACATTGTGTTCGGCATCGGCGTAGCCGGCACCGGTAAGACTTACCTGGCGGTGGCGCTCGCGGTTCAGGCGTTAATGCAAAAGCGCGTAAACCGGATTGTTCTCGCGCGGCCGGCAGTTGAGGCCGGCGAGAAGCTTGGATTTCTTCCCGGCGATCTGCAGGATAAAGTCGACCCCTATCTGCGCCCGCTCTATGACGCGCTATTCGATCTGGTGGACTACGAAAAGGTGACGCGGCTGCTCGAGAAGCGCGTTATTGAAGTCGCGCCGCTTGCATTTATGCGGGGTCGGACTCTGTCGGATGCCTTCATTATCCTGGATGAGGCCCAGAACACCACATCCGAGCAGATGAAGATGTTTCTCACTCGAATCGGTTTTGGTTCAAAGGCGGTTATCACCGGCGACATAACACAGATCGACCTGCCGGCCGGCCGCCGTTCGGGTTTAGTCGAAGCCCAGCGGGTGGTATCCGGCGTCGAAGGCATCGAGTTTATATATTTCACTGAAAAAGATGTCGTGCGTCATCATCTCGTTCACATGATAGTCCAGGCTTACGAAAGACACGGTAAGACAAAGTTCGAAGACAAGCTATGATATGGTAGTAATGGTGGTGCGTGAAACAGAAGGCTACGTTCGCGCATCACGCATCACCCATAGGACCTATGTCAAAGCCTGCTTTAACCACACGCCCCCGTCTTTCAGCCCGAATGCTGGAAGCTCTGAAGGCCTTCTCGGCCAGCTTATCGGATCAAGCGGTCATCGATGCGGGAGTGGGCGTCTTCATCATCGTTGCGCTTTCGATACTTCTCCTTCGCGACTACCAGCGCCCGCATGTTGAACAACTGGCGGCAGGCAGCGTTGCTTCTTCCGACATTCTCTCTCCCCAGGACCTAAAAATAGAGGACGTGGCGGAAACTAAGATTCTGCGAGATCAAGCTGCGGCGCAAGTTCTTCCGGTCTTCGATTTCAACCTGCGGAATGCAAAGGACGCCAGAAGCACCCTCGAACAATTGTTCGCGATGGGTCGCGAGTTACCGCCGGATACGCCGGTCGAGGACCTGCACGATAAGGTAGAGGAAGTAATCGGGATACCGCTGGACCCTGATCAGATCATCCTGCTTAAGAAACATCGGTTCAGCTCGGAGCTCGAGCGCCTGATGACCGAGCACCTCGATTCAGTAATGTTGATGCCGGTAGTAAGCAGCCGAAGCCAGTTTCGCAAATTCGGAGCCAGCGGAATCATGCGCCGGGATCTAAAAGCCGGGCAGGAAGTGGTAATCACCGATCTCACCTCGGTCAAGGATAAACTGACCGCCAGCGCTTCGCTCAAATCCGAGAAGCTTATCTGGCCGGCTGAATTCAGCGCCAACGACCGCAAGATTCTCGGAGAGATACTCGGCTCGCTGATCGTTCCTAATCTCGAATACAACGAAACTGAAACCGAAAAGCGCAAGGCTCAAATGCGGGAGGGAATTCCACCGGCGATGCTCACCGTTGGGCGCGGGAACCCTATCGTTTCGAGCGGACAAACGGTAACTCTTGCTCAGTCGTTGCTGCTGGCAGAGGCCTCTCGCCATCGCCCGATCGGACAGCGGGCAATAGAATTCGCAGGCACGATAATCATAGTTATGCTGCTCCTGTTGGTGCTTTGGCAATACATGATTCGCTATCAACACCAACACCTTCGAGTGCGTACGCA
>Ga0075428_100005202_pt1 | contig 14456 bp, 11 predicted proteins | sample RhiMetdeltSRZDD2_FD_75291 | JGI IMG/M metagenome (GOLD analysis project Ga0075428, IMG submission 75291) | Populus rhizosphere microbial communities from Tennessee, USA - Rhizosphere MetaG P. deltoides SRZDD2 | ecosystem: Host-associated > Plants > Roots > Rhizosphere > Soil | place: USA...
TGCAGATGTGGAATAGCCCGGCGGGGAATTTCGAGGGCTGAGTGGCGGCGTCCGTATACCCGTGATCAGCCACTGTCTTGAAGCGAAGCGAGGTGAGCGTCCCATCTTTTTTACCAGCCAGTTCCGCAGTGATGTGATAGTCGCGTCCAAATGAATCCGCCGCCAGGTTTTCGGTGCGGTCTTCGACCCATTTGACAGGCGCGCCGGTCACAATCGAAGCCGCGACTGCAATCACGTATCCGGGGTACGCCGGGACCTTGCCACCGAAGCCGCCACCGATATCCGGCGCGATCACTCGGATTTTCTCCTCCGACAATCCGAGATGCCCGGTGATGAGCGCGACAACGGTGCGAATGGCGTGCGGGGCCTGCGAGGTCATCCATAAGGTGAGGTGCGCTTCAGCAGGGTTCCACTTCGCGACACAGCCGCAGGTTTCCATAGATGCCACGTGGATGCGAGGGATGTAAATGTTTTCCTTCACTACCACTTCGGCGTTTTTGAAATCCTGGTCCGTTTTTTCCTTATCACCCCACTCCCAGTGCCAGATGTGATTGCTCTCTTTATCATCGCGGACTTTCATCGCGCCGGGCTCCAACGCCTTGAATGGATCCACCATGACAGGAAGCGGTTCGTAATCCACCTCGACAGCTGCCACACCATCTGCAGCAGTGTATCTATCGGTAGCCAGGATCGCTGCGACTTCCTGATATTGATACTTGACTGTGTCAATTGGCAAAACCATTTGCGTGTCGCTCATCAACGTCGGCATATTGTGAACGTTGTATTTTTCGAGCGTTGGTCCATCGATTACCGCCAGCACGCCGGGGGTTGCAAGCGCTTTTTCGGTATGTATCTTCTTGATTTTCGCATGCGCATACGGACTGCGGACAATGTCCAAATGCAACATGCCGGGCAGTTTGAAATCGTCAATGTAGTTGCCCTGACCGCGAATGAAACGGGCATCTTCCACGCGTTTTCTGGAATGTCCTAAACCATGGACTTTGGATTCAACTTGTGCTTCAGCCATTTTGTCCTCCTTCTGCCATTTTGTCAGCGGCATATTGGACTGCCTTAACGATGTTCATGTATCCGGTACAGCGACACAGATTACCTGAAATCGCGTGGCGAATTTCATCTTCAGTCGGATGCGGATTTCGTTCCAGCAACGCCGATGAGGTCATCAGCATGCCGGGCGTGCAGAAACCGCACTGCAGACCGTGCTTTTCATGAAAGGCTTCTTGAATAGGATGAAGCTTTCCGTTGGTGGCAAGACCTTCAATCGTCTTGATTTCCATGCCATCGGCCTGCACGGCCAGCACTGTACAGGATTTGACCGGTTTGCCATTCAATTGGACAGTACATGCGCCGCATGAAGTCGTATCACAACCGATATGCGTGCCGGTCATGTTCAGGTTTTCGCGCAGGAAGTGAACGAGTAACAACCGGGACTCGACATCCGCTTCGTGAGCTTTTCCATTGATCGTTATGGTGATGTGATGTTTGCTCATCTCAACCTCCTTTTGCACGTTGGACAGCCAGGCGTAGCACTCGAACGGTATAGGTCTTCACCAACGAGCGTTTGTACTCTTCAGAACCACGCATATCGGCGATGGGCTGCGCCGCTTCGGCGGCAAGTTTGGCAGCTTCACGGAAATTCTCATCCGTCGCGGCTTTGCCTTTGAGGAATTCCTCCGCGGCGGTGGCTTTGATGGCGGTCAGCCCAACATTCGTCAGACCGATGCCAACGGAAGCGAAGTTGTCATCTCCATCCAACTCCGCCTGGGCGGCTACGGCGGCAGTGGCATAATCGCCGACTTTGCGTTCCAGTTTTAGATACGCGCCGCCGCTGCGCGGCTTGGGTGCAGGGACGCGTACTTCTGTGAGAATCTCATCACGGGCAAGCGCAGATTGATACAGGTCCAGATAGAACGAAGAAATGGGAATGACGCGCTCGCCTTGTGGTCCTACGGCAACGACCTCCGCTCCATACGCCAGCATGGTGGCAGGTTCGTCGTTCACCGGGTCCGCATTGGCAACATTTCCACCAACCGTTCCCAAATTGCGAACGACTGGGTCAGAAAGCACTTTGACTGTATCAGCAAGCAGGGAATATTTTTGGTTGACAAGCTCAGAATGTTCCACGGCAGATTGACGCGTCATTGCGCCGATTCTGAGCCAGCCGTCTTTTTCCTCGATGTAGGACAAACCTTCGACGCGGGTGAGGTCCACGAGCATAGTGGGTCCTGCCAACCTAAACCGCATGAGCGGAATCAGGCTTTGCCCGCCTGCGAGAATCTTTGCGTTTTCATTCCCTCCCAATGCCGCAACCGCATCTGAAAGTGTCTTGGGGGCTACGTAGTCAAATGAAGGTGGGATCATACGGTTCTCCTAAAGATTCGAATGGGAATCACATCGAATGACTGGGACAAGAAACGATTGAGAAACACCTCCTTTGCCATGCCCCCACTTAAATGGGAACACACAAACGCAAAATGCGCGTCAACAGAGACGCGCAAAACATGCTTATCACGATCAACACGAGATCGCCGGTACCAGCAAGTCAGTTTTTCGTAAGCCGCTAAGCCACATATCAACTCCAGGACATGTACGGCATCCCGACAACTATGAACTTATCAATTGAATTCAGGAGCTTTTGAATATTATGTTATTGCGTGAGTTTCGTCAAGATTTCGCGCTGTCATAGCCTGACAATAAGCTTCTTTATTAAGTACGCAGTTTTTCGAACTGTGGATTTACCACTTTTTCTGCTTTATTCCGCGCTGCCACAATCTCCGCCATAATGGACATGGCGATTTCTTCGGGCGTTCCCGCACCGATTTCGAGTCCGATAGGGCCGTGCAGGCGCTTCAATTGTTCCTCGGTGAGACCCTCGTCGAGCAGGCGCTGACGGCGTTTCGCCTGGGTGGTCTTGCTCCCCAACGCACCAACGTAAAAAGCCTGACTGGGTAATGCAATCTTCAGGGCGGGATCATCCAATTTGGGATCGTGGGTCAACATGGCAACAGCCGTCGAACGAGTGATCGGGATTTTTTGAAACGCTTCCTGGGGCCATAACGGGATTAATTGATCCACATTCGGGAATCTTTCCTCACTCCCAAACGCCGTGCGCGGATCAATCACCACAGTGCGATATCCTAATGTCTTTGCCAGTGCCATCAACGCGATGGTGATGTGGACACCACCGACGGCGATCAATGTTGGCGGAGGCAGAATCATCTCCATGAAGACTTCTGTGTCATTATTCAACATCACGCGGCGCGATTCGCCGTGCATCAGGGTCTCTTTTGCCAACTTCAAGGCTTGTTCATTCAGTTCGTCACTAATTGTCCCTGTTACTTCCCCATTTTCCCGCACCAACACTTCACGCCCTAATAATTCATCCGAGCCTTTTACAACAGTGACAAGAACTGCTGGCTGTTCCTCTGCCAACACCGAATGCAATGCCTTGAATAATTCTGCATCCAGCGGCTTTACGAAGATATCAATACTTCCGCCGCACGCCAGCCCCACCTCCCAGGCGGTTTCATCCGCCACACCGAAATGGAGAAGTTTAGGGTGATTCTTTTTCAACACTTCAACCCCTTCCTCAAAGACCGCGCCTTCCACACATCCTCCGCTGACAGAGCCGGTGATTTTTCCATCGGGCGTGAGCGCCATCTTCGCACCCGCACGCCGCGGTGACGAGCCCCAGGTTTGTATGACAGTCGCCAGCGCAATGGATTTGTTTTCCGCGGCGTTCCAAGTATCAAGGTCAGGCAGAATATCGCGCATGATTTTCTCCAAAAGACTGCCCGGCGTTGCGAGCCCGAGCGACACTTGCACCCGATTTTTGAAATGCTAACGCATTTCATGGCAAATCGTGCGTTCCCTGGCACCGCCCGTGGTTTGCTTAGCAAACCAGGCAGGTGTGCCCCGGGCGCAAGTGCCGGGGAGTGCAGGTGTAGCGAGTGGCGAAGCAATCCCCAAGACCGGGATGGAGATGGCTTCGTCAGGATTTCGACGCTATCGCGTCTCCACCCGCCTCGCAATGACGGAAAGGTTATTGGTCAAGACTCGCCAATCGATTCGCCAAATCTTCAAGGCTTGCCAAATTATGGACAGGCAGAAAATTATCAATATGCGGGAGGGCAGCCTGGATGCCACGCGTAAGCGGTTCGTAATCTGGCGCGCCAAGCAGCGGATTCAACCATATGACGCGGTGACAATTCCGTTTCAAACGTGCCATCTCGCGGCTAAGTAATTCCACATCGCCGCGATCCCAGCCATCGCTGATGATCAACACCACCGCGCCGCGCCCGAGCACGCGGCGTCCCCATTCAAAGTTGAAATATTTAAGTGACTCGCCGATGCGCGTGCCGCCAGCCCAATCGTTGACGAGTTCGCCCACGTTTTTGAACGCCAGGTCCAGGTCACGGATTTGGAGCGGGCGCGTGATACGCGTCAAGCGCGTGCTGAAGACAAAAGCCTCTACGGGCTGAGTCAACGCGGACTTCATCCCATAAATAAAATGCAGCAGCACGCGCGTATAGCGCTCCATCGAACCGCTGATATCGGCAATAATCACGAGCGGCCGCGGTTTCAATTTTGGTTCGCGATACGACCAACTGAAGATCTCACCCCCCGCACGCAAACTGCGGCGTAGCGTGCGGCGCAAATCGAGCATCTCGCCTTTCCCGGGTCTGCGTCTTCGGCTGCGGCGCTCCTTAACCTTCCAACGCAGGTGCCACATCAATTCGTTCACCGCCTCAGACTCTTCCGCGCTCATCTGCGCAAAATCTTTATGACGCAAGACCTCGCGATCACTGTAGGTGCGCGTGACTTCGATGACGGTCATCGGTTCCTGAGGCGTGGCCTCTGAATCATTGGCTACAGGTGGTTCATCTTTCAGCGGCGGAGGCATAACGATCGGCTTCGTAGATCGCCGGCGGCGCGTCAACCCTTGCCACGCAACGTCCCAACCTTCGGTGGGTTTGCGCCAAAACAATGCAAAGGCTTCATCAAACAGGGGCAAATCTTCACGTTCATGGACAAGCAACGTGCGTGCCGCATAAAAGAAATCCGATTTGTTGCTGATCTCAATATGGTCCAGCGCGCTGACCAAGTCCATCATGCGACCCGGATTCACATCCAGTCCCAGCCCACGCAGGACACGCCCGAACAACAGGAGATTACGGAGAAGACGACCGCTCAAGCCGCCTCAGCTTTGATACGATCCAAAATAACCCGCGTCTTTTCACCCTTTATTTTGTCGACGTCGTCCTGATACTTCAATACCGCTCCCAGCGTTTCATCCACGATGACTGGGTCAAGAGCTTGTTGATCCAGCGCGACGAGGGCGGTGGTCCAATCTAACGTCTCTGCGACGCCCGGGAGTTTGTATAAATCCATTTCGCGTAATTGCTGAATAAACCCTGTGACCTGTCGCGCCAATTTTTCGGGCGCTTGAGGCAGACGTGCCTGCACAATTTCCAATTCTTTTTCAAACGATGGATATTCGATCCAATAATACAGACAGCGACGCTTCAACGCGTCATGGACTTCGCGTGTGCGGTTGGACGTGATCACCACCACCGGTGGATTCGGCGTTTTGATCGTCCCGATTTCGGGAATCGTGATTTGAAAGTCGGAAAGCACTTCGAGCAGGAACGCTTCGAACTCTTCATCACTGCGGTCAAGTTCATCAATCAGTAACACGGGTGGCTTCTCTTTCGATTGTTCAATCGCCTGTAACAGCGGACGACGCAATAGAAATTCGGGTCCAAACAATTCCGCTTCATCTGCCTTCTCACCGCGCGATTCAGCCAAACGGATGTGCATCATCTGCCGTGTGTAATTCCACTCGTAGACCGCGTGATGGACATCCAAACCTTCATAGCATTGCAACCGGATTAATTCCGTATCGAGCAGGGACGCAAGGACTTTTGCCACCTCTGTCTTGCCGACACCCGCCTCCCCCTCCAGAAACAGCGGACGTCCTAATTTCAACGCGAGATAGAGCGAGGTAGCCAGTCCGCGCTCGGCAATGTAGTTTCGTTCACGTAGGGCAGATTGGATGGAGTCAATGGAAGTGAAGTTCAAGATAGCCTCTTTAGTTATTGCAGCAGATTAACGCTTGGCGTGCGCGATATGCGCATGGGATAGCATTTCGACTTCATTATCCTTAATGACCTCTTGTAGCGCTGCCTGCATCTCCACGTGAAGGGAAACTAAGATAGCTTTCTGCGCCTCGGCATCAAGGTTTTGCAGTGCGGGAGTTTCAGCCGGGTCAACGTCAATTTCCCAGGCGAGGAACTCTTGTGGGTTCAGATAGCGCGCCGTGATTGACATGGGTTCGATCTCAATATCCTGAAAGCCAGCGTTTGTCAGCAATTTGTGTAGTTCGTCGGCATCGCCGAGGGAAAAGACTGCGCCAACACTCGACTTCCCAAGACGTTGTCGGCTCACATCATCAAGCGTCTGATAGAACGGGTGACGATCCAATCCTTGCCAGACGCTCAATACAACGCGCCCGTCTGTTCTCAGCACACGATACATTTCCATCAGTGCAGCATGTCGGTCAGAAAAGAACATGAGTCCGAACTGGCAGATTATCAAGTCAAAGCTGCCATCTGAGAATGGGAGCTGCTCAGCAGGACCCGTTTTCCACTCAATTGCGAGACCCTCGCGTTTAGCCATTGCACGCGCCACGTTGATCTTATCCGGATCGAGATCGAGTCCGATGATGAGTCCCTGCGGTCCAACGAGCGGAGCGATCTGCCGGGCGACGATCCCTGTCCCGCACGCCACATCGAGAACATGCTCGCCGGGCTGCGGATTCGCAATTTGAATCAGGTGAGACGACCAGGGAGCGAATAAGCCTGGCACCATGTAGTTCTCATATGACTCTGCGGCATAACTCATGATATTTATCCAATCCTGAATCCCTCGGCGATGTAGTTTCGTTCGCGCAGGGCAGATTGGGCACCTTTATTTAGGCTGGTGCCGCGCCTTGCTTCTCAGCTTTTATCTGGTTGCCTTCCTGGCTGACTGTCAACGCGACAATGTTGGCTTTGTCATCCTTGTCAAAGCGCAGGTCTACATTGAGGGCCGGCGTGAAAAATTCGACGTCGGATGAGGCGAAAATTGGCAGTGGGGGTTGCTGTCCATGCTGGAGGGTCAGGGCATCTCCTTTAACGCTGACTCGAAATTGCGTCCCAGACTTGGTAGCATACAGCCCCGCGTAATCATGAGCGTTGGCTAAACGCACAACCGTTTTCTCTTTGGGCAAAGCCTCAGGCCACTCGTAGGCCTCGCCGAGCGAGCGCATAATTTCATCCAGGAGTGGATAGCCTTCATTCGAGTTCAGCATGACGACGGCGCCTTTTCCAATATTTTTGTACAAACGCATTAAAGCCACAAAGCCTTCGTCCCATCCGCCATGTCCAAAATGGAATGCATCCTCCTTGCCATTACAGAAAAAGCCCAGTCCAACGAACTCGCCTTCACCGATTTTCTGATGATCGAGTTGTGGACGCAGCATGGCCCCGATCGTCTCTTTGGTGAGCAGCGTAGGTTCTTTTCTCGAGTGCAATACTTGCAGGAGCTCCACTCCTACTTTTGCCAGATCGGTGGCGGTGGTCCACAAACCCGCCGCGGCCATCTCTGGATAGGTGTGAAACTTTCCTTTGAGCGGTATGCCCTGCCAGGGATGTGCGGTCGCCGCTTTTTTGGCCCGGCGTTTCGGGAGTGGTTGCTCATACGTGCTATCGATCATCCCTAAAGGCTGGAAGACGAGCTCATCCATTATTTGAGGAAACGGTTTTTTGAGCAAATCCACTAAAGCTTGTTGCGCGACCGTGGTTCCACCGCCTGAATATCGAAATTGGGTACCGGGCAAAATGTTGACTTCCACTTTGGCTGTGTTGGCCGATGCTTCGCCGCTCAAAATTTGTCTGACACTCGGTAATTTCTCAGATGCCTGGTAACCGGGAAACCCATGGACTGTCAGGCCCGCGGTATGGCTTAAGAGTTGACGCAAGTTAATCGTGGGTTGCCACCCCTGGTTGGCAGGCACGCGCCAGGAAGAAAGATAGTAATGAATGTCCTCATCCAGGTTCAACTGGCCGTCCTGGACGAGGCGCATCACACCCAAGGCAAAGATCGGTTTGCTGATCGAGCCAGCCTGGAAAAGGGTCTCTGTCGTTACTTTGCTGGTAGAACGCACATCCCGACGACCAAATCCCTGGGCCCATTCAATTTCAAAGTTATTGATGACAGCAATGCTCACACCGGGCGTGTGGTAATACGCCATCCGCTCGCGTAGAGTATGCGGAGGACCAAACTTGCCCTTTAATCCTGTTGCTGGACGTAAATCGCTGATAATCTGCTTAATTCGACGGGCAAGTTTTTTGTTCATGCTTGAAATTCCAAGTTCGTGCAACGGAGCTTAACTCGGGCACATCTTTATCAAACAAGGATGTGACGTTTCCAGCCCGCGTTTAGCGATGTAATTCCGTTCGCGCAGTGCAGATTGAAGGAAGTCAATTGATGGGAAATCCAAGTTCGCCTCTTAATCGTTGTTCAGTTTTGAGCGCAATACATCAAATCATAATCGCTTCACGGGCCATTTTCAACAACATATCACCTGCCTCCCCGTAGCCAAGTGCCTGCGGCATTGCAATCACTATCATGTCCTCACGAGGAAAAATCCAGGCGGATGTTCCACTTAACCCAATCCACCCAAACTGAATTGGATCGATCACCTGTACCCCAATACCCAAACCAAACCCCATTCCCTGCCAAGGCTCGTTACCGAAGCGTACAGGGAAAGCTGAACCACTAAGTTGATTGGTAGTCATAGTCTTTACGGTGCTCTGCTTGAGCAGACGAACACCATTTAACTCACCACGATTTGCCAACATCAACATAAAACTCAGGTAGTCGGTCATACTGGAGACCAGTCCTCCCCCACCTCCCGGCACCACATCTGGGCGTATATAAGCGCTGGTGTTCACTTCATCAAATATAGAAATCCCATTCTCGCCTGGCGCGCTATACAAAGGGCCAAAGCGCTCCAACTTTTCTTGCGGTACATAAAAACTCGTATCTGACATATGGAGGGGTTCAAAAATCCGCTCGTGTAAAAATTCATCAAAAGGCACGCCCGAAATCAACTCGATCAGATAGCCAAGAACATCATGAGATAGACCGTAGTGCCAAATTTCTCCTGGCCGGGCTGCAAGCGGCAGCGTGGCTATCGTCTGGATGATCTCTGGCAAAGACATGGCAAAGCTGAGTGAAGCTATATTGAATATTTTCGCATCACGGTATAGGGCTTCAATCGGCTCAATTGGCTGCGGGTCAAAACCATATCCAAGGCCAGATGTATGAGTCAGCAAATGCCAGATCGTCATTTCCCTGGCTGGCACATTCAGTTCAAGACCCAGGTGGGCACTCTCCTGCAAAACTTGAAAGTCTTTGAACTCGTGAATCCATTTGGAGACTGGATCATTCAGATCGAAATGCCCAGCCTCGTATAGTATCAAAGCTGCTACAGAAGTGATCGGTTTGGTTAGAGAATAAATGCGAAAGAGACTATCAGATTGAATGGGCTTGTCCGCAGCCATATCGAGTTTTCCATAGCACCCAAAGTGTACAACCTTTCCACGACGCGCTATCAATGTAGATATACCAGCCAGCTTGCCTTCATCGACCAACCCTTGCATAGCGATATCTATAGCTTTTAGACGATCAGATGACATTTCAACACTTTCTGGTGATACTGTCTCTATCATACTGATCTCCAATTATATATAGTCAATCGCTATTTTGAGAAATACGTAGCGGAAGTTTGCCCATCTTTGAACATGTATGATAGTCGTAAAAAAAACCTTTCGAGCGGGCCCTAAGAGTTTCCCGTGGCAGGAAACCTTTAGGGCCTCGCTATCCGATTACAAACCTATGCACCCGCGCGTTGCACAGCTAACACCAACGCGCGCTTTGCCATCACTTTGGCGAGGTGGGCTCGATATTCGGCAGAGGCGTAGGAGTCGCCCAGAGTGGCTTGAATATCCATCTGGTCAGCAGCGGCGGCGATGTTTTCGGCGGTAGGTTCCATGCCCGCCAGCGCGGACTCGACCGCGACCGCGTGTTTTGGGTTTTCCGTTGCGCCGCCCACCACAACAACGGCGCGTGCCACTTTGCCACCGATTAAGCCAACCATCGCAGCCACGCCCACCACCGCGTAACTGGAAGCGGGGTGACGATGCTTGAGATACGCGCCGCCCATGCCTTCCATGTTCCCATAAGCAGGGACAGTAACAGAGGTCAGCAATTCGTCGCGTTTGAGGGCGGTGGTGAACAAATCCTTGAAGAATTTGTTGGCTTCGATATCACGAGTACCTTTTGGACCAGTCAGGGTGAACGTGGCGTCCAGTGCCATCGTAAGAGTCGGGTAATCGGCAGCCGGGTCGGCATTGGCGATGCTGCCACCGATGGTGCCGCGGTTGCGCACCTGCGGATCCGCTATCAGCGCGGCCGCCTCTGCCAGAATTGGGCACGCAGCTTTGATGTCGTCGGAAGCAGCGACGGTCGCGTGAGTCGTCATGGCGCCAATCTTCACATCCTTCTTGCCAGCCTTAATCCCGGAGAGACTCTTGATGCGTCCAAGATCCACGAGCATGCTCGGGTTGGCCACACGCAATTTCATAGAAGGGATAAGGCTGTGACCACCAGCCAGCAACCTTGCCCCTTTGTTCTTCTGAAGCGCCTTAACGGCATCTGCCACGGAAGTCGCACGATAGTAATCTACATCGGAAGAATACATGATTAGCCTCCTTTTCAACTCATTTGGCAGCTTGCATCGCACGCCAGATCTTTTCTGGCGTGAGCGGCATATCCAGGTGACGAATTCCCAGCGGAGCGAGGGCATCCATGACGGCATTTACAATGGTGGGTGTTGCAGCGATGGTACCCATCTCACCCACACCCTTCACCCCCAGCGGATTGTGTGGCGAAGGAGTCTCGGTGCGACCGGTCACCATGGGCGGGAAGTGATGGGCGCGCGGCAAGGCGTATTCGCTCAGACCCATCGTGATGAGTTGTCCATTGTCATCATAGACGCCATGCTCCAACAACGCCTGCCCTACACCCTGCGCGACTCCGCCTGAAACCTGCCCCTCCACGATCATCGGATTGATCACCTTCCCTACGTCATCGACCGCAATATATTTCTGGACGGTTACCTGTCCGGTATCGGGATCGATTTCCACTTGCGCGATATGAACGCTGTTGGGATAGGTGAAGTTGGCGGGGTCATAATAAGTATCTTCTTCGAGACCCGGCTCTAAGCCTTCGGGGAGGTTGTGTGCTGTATAAGCGGCAAACGCCAGCTCACTAAAGGCCTTGGCCTTGCTGGGCACACCTTTGACGTGCACTTTGCCTTGTTCCTTATCATAGACCAACTCATCCAGCGGCGCTTCGAGTTGATGCGCGGCGATCTTCATCATCTTCGCGCGGACCTTCTCCGCGCTGCGGACGAGTGCGCTGCCACCCACCGAAGTGCTGCGACTGCCGTACGTGCCCATCCCATTCGTGATTACAGCCGTATCGCCATGGACGATATCCACGTCATCCACACTGATGCCGAGTTCGTCTGCGACGATCTGTGCAAATGTGGTCTCATGACCTTGTCCGTGGGTATGAGCCCCAGTCAATGCGGTGACTTTGCCTGTGGCGTGGACACGTAAGCCTCCGCTTTCCCAGAAGCCCGTCACACCTCCGAGCGCACCTGCCACTTTGGATGGCACCGGACCGCTCGCTTCAATGCAGGACGCGACGCCAATACCTACGAGTTTGCCTTCCTTTCTGGCCTCGGCTTGCGCGGCACGCAATTCGGCATAATTCGAAACTTCCATGGCCTTATCCATCACACCTGCATAGTTGCCGCTGTCATATTGCAAAGCGACTGGCGTCTGATAGGGGAACTCTCCAGCAGGGATAAAGTTCTTGCGGCGGATTTCCACGGGATCCATATTCAGTTCGCGCGCAGCAACATCCACCAGGCGTTCGACCACATACGCGGCTTCGGGTCGTCCCGCGCCGCGATAGGCGTCCACCCACACGGTATTGGTGAGCGTGCCCCAGACATCACCGTAAATGCCAGGGATTTTATACAGACCCGACAGCAACGTGATGTAGAATGCAGTGGGAATCAGGGATGCCACCAGAGAAATATATGCGCCGTTATTTGCATAGGTCGCAACATACAAGCCGGTAATTGTGCCATCGCTCTTGAGTGCCAGTTTGCAGTGTGTGACGTGGTCACGGCCCTGCGTATCAGACATCGCAGCCTCACTGCGCGATGCCACCCACTTCACAGGACGACCCACTTTCCGTGCCGCCCAGGGCACGAGCGCTTCCTCAGGGTAGGTCGGAATCTTGCTCCCGAAACCGCCACCCACATCTGGGGAGATCAGGCGCAGTTTATGTTCAGGGATGCCAATCAGGAACGCGCTCAAAACAACGCGGGTCAGATTCGGATTCTGACTCGTTGTCCATAACGTCATCTCTTCCTTGGCTGGATCCCACTGCGCTACTGCCGCGCGCGGTTCAATCGCTGTCGCGATCAAGCGTTGATTGACCAAATCCAGTTCTACGACTTTATCCGCCTCAGCGAACGCCTTATCGCATTCCTCCTTATTTCCAAGCGCCCAGGTGTAACTGATATTGTTCGGGACGCTGTCATGCAATTGCGGCGCGCCATCCTCCGCCGCTTTTTTCGCATCCACCACGGCCGGTAACGGTTCGTAATCCACTTCGATCAGATCGAGCGCATCCTGCGCGATATATGGATTCTCCGCCACAACCATCGCAACGCGGTCACCCACGTGTCGCACTTTATCTGTTTGCAAAACGCGGTTGGCTGGCACCTTGATACCCGGCACATTCCAGCCGCTGGGGAGCATGCCAACATCGGCTGTATCTTCACCGGTGAACACACCCAATACACCTGGCAGGTTCCTGGCTTTGTCCGTTTTGATGCCTTTGATTACGGCATGCGCATACGGACTACGCTTGATAGCCAGGTACGCCATGTTTGGCAATTTGAGGTTGGCAACGTAACTGCCTCTTCCCTGGAGGAAGCGCGAATCTTCGCGCCGCTTCATGCTGGTGCCTACATATTTAGACATGTCACGCCTCCTGTGCCATCGTATCCGCGGCATATTTCACGGCGCGGACAATATTCTCATACCCGGTGCACCGACAAACATTCCCCTCCAATCCGTGTCGAATCTGCTCATCAGTCGGATGTGGATTATTGTTAAGCAAATCCACCACCGTGATGATCATACCAGGCGTGCAGAAACCACATTGAAGACCATGTTTCTCCCAGAAGGCATTCTGCACGGGATGCAATTTACCATCGGAAGCCAGACCTTCAATCGTGGTAACGCTGCTTCCATCCGCCTGCACTGCCAGGACTGTGCAGGATTTGACCGCGACACCATCCATCAACACAGTGCACGAGCCGCATTGACTGGTATCGCATCCGACGTTTGTGCCCGTCAACCCAAGTTCCTCGCGCAAAAAATGTGCGAGCAGCATGCGCGGCTCCACCTCGCGCTCGTAAGCCTTGTCATTGACGGTGATCGAAACTTGCGCCATAACTCATCCTCCTTTTGAAGCTGATACCGGACGTTCCGCCGGTTGACAATTACTGTAGTGGCGACCCATCCATGTCCGCCAGGCCGTTGCTCTGGATGGGCGGGGCGCCCTACTATATGAGGTAAGTCATTCACTTGTTGACATCATTGTTGTTGATTCAAGTTCGGTATTCTGGTCAGAGTCAACCTCCTTTACTTCCCGCGGCATCCCGCGTTCACGTACATCCTGCAAGAGTCCGCCATGCCCAAGTTGAATAACATCCCTGCGGGTCAAGTGATCACCTGCCAGTAAGCGCGGCAGGATCCAATCCACGATGTTGATCTTCTTACTGCGAGCGCACCCCGGCGCGCCGACAACCGGCACATCGCCCAGATAGGCCAGCATCAACAAATTGCCCGGATCTACAGGCGCGCCAACAGATTCGATTTTTCCACCCGCCCGTTCAATCGCGCGCGGGATGATATCCTGCTCATCCATAATCGCCGTTTCACCTGCCAGCAGAATCATCCGTATTCCGGCTGAAACTTGCTGACGCAACATCTCTGCCAGAGCGGCTTCATCGGATTCATCATCCAACGCGACAAAGTCCGTGCGGGTAACGGATGAACCTAATTTTTCAATTCGATCTTGTAAAGGAGCAAAATCTGTGACAACTTTCTGATGCACGGATGTGGATCCGGATAGAATCATCCCCACCGACTGAGACGGCAAGGCATCGACGCGCACGATCGGCTTGAACTTGCCTCCGACAGCCTCTGCCACGCTGACAGCGGACTCTGGCACCGCATATG
>Ga0075428_100005203_pt1 | contig 14455 bp, 10 predicted proteins | sample RhiMetdeltSRZDD2_FD_75291 | JGI IMG/M metagenome (GOLD analysis project Ga0075428, IMG submission 75291) | Populus rhizosphere microbial communities from Tennessee, USA - Rhizosphere MetaG P. deltoides SRZDD2 | ecosystem: Host-associated > Plants > Roots > Rhizosphere > Soil | place: USA...
GGCTACCGGGTGATCCTGGCCAACTCGAACCCGGCCACGATCATGACCGACCCCGAGTTCGCCGACGCCACCTACCTCGAGCCGCTGGACGCCGAGCACCTGACCCGCATCATCGAGCGCGAGCAGCCCGACGCGCTCCTGCCGACGCTCGGGGGCCAGACGGCGCTGAACCTGGCCATGGAGCTGGTGGCCAACGGCGTGGTCGGCAAGCCGGGCACCCCCGAACTGATCGGCGCCAACGCCGACGCCATCGAGACCGCGGAGGACCGGGAGCGGTTCAAGGCGGCCATGCAGGGCATCGGCCTGAACGTCCCCGCGTCCGCGGTCGCCCACTCCCTGGACGAGGCGCTGGAGGTGGTGGACGAGATCGGGCTCCCGGTGGTGATCCGCCCGGCTTTCATCCTCGGCGGCAAGGGGACCGGCATCGCCACGACCCCCGCCGACTTCGAGCGCCTAGCCCGCAACGGCCTGGCCGTCAGCCCGATCAGCGAGATCCTCATCGAGCACTCGATCGCCGGCTGGAAGGAGTACGAGCTGGAGGTCATGCGGGACCGCACGGACAACTGCGTGGTCGTCTGCTCGATCGAGAACCTCGACCCGATGGGAGTCCACACCGGCGACTCGATCACCGTCGCGCCGGCCCAGACCCTCACCGATGTCGAGTACCAGGCGATGCGGGACGCGGCCTTCGCGTGCATCCGCCGGGTCGGGGTGGAGACCGGCGGGTCGAACGTGCAGTTCGCGGTGGACCCGACCAACGGCGAGATGGTGATCATCGAGATGAACCCCCGGGTCAGCCGGTCCTCCGCCCTGGCGTCGAAGGCCACCGGGTTCCCCATCGCGAAGATCGCGGCCCGGCTGGCGGTGGGCTACACGCTGGACGAGATCCCCAACGACATCACGCGGAAGACCCCGGCCAGCTTCGAGCCCACCATCGATTACGTCGTCACCAAGGTCCCCCGGTGGGCGTTCGAGAAGTTCCCGGGGACCGACGGCGTCCTCGGCACCTCGATGCAGTCCGTGGGCGAGGCCATGGCCATCGGGCGCACCTTCCCCGAGTCGCTGCAGAAGGCCCTGCGCAGCCTGGAGCACGGGCGCTGGGGCCTGGCCTGCGACCCGGGCGAGGATGCACTCGACCCGCTCGACGACGACGAGCTGCTCGCCCGGGCCTCGATCGCGACGCCGGACCGGCCGTTCCACCTCGAGGCGGCGCTGCGGCGCGGCATCCCGCTGGACGTCCTGGCCGAGCGGACCCGGGTCGACCCGTGGTTCCTGGACCAGATCCTGCGCATCGTGGAGGAGCGCTCCCACCTCGCCGCCGTCGGCCTGGACGGCATGGCCCGGCGGGACTGGAAGCGGGCCAAGCAGCTCGGCTTCTCCGATCCCCAGCTGGCCTGGCTGTGGGGAGCCGACCCGGCCGAGGTGCGCTCCCGGCGGCTCGCAGCCGGGGTCCGGCCCACCTTCAAGACCGTGGACACCTGCGCCGCGGAGTTCGCGTCCTCGACGCCCTACCACTACTCGACCTACGAGGACGAGGACGAGATCGTCCTGGGGGAGCGCCGCAAGGTCGTGATCCTGGGGTCGGGGCCCAACCGCATCGGCCAGGGCATCGAGTTCGACTACTGCTGCGTCCACGCCAGCTTCGCCCTGGCCGAAGCGGGCTACGAGACCGTCATGGTCAACTGCAACCCCGAGACCGTCTCCACCGACTACGACACCTCCGACCGGCTGTACTTCGAGCCGTTGACCCTCGAGGACGCGCTGAACGTCATCGAGGCCGAGCAGGCGGCCGGCGACCTGGTGGGGGTGATCGTGGCCCTCGGCGGACAGACGCCGCTCAAACTGGCGTCATCGCTGCCCGAGGGCCTCGTGCTGGGCACGTCGCCCCGCTCGATCGACCTGGCCGAGGACCGGGAGCAGTGGAGCGCCCTCTGCGCCCGGCTGGAGATCCCCCAGCCTGCCGGGGGCACGGCGACCAGCGTCGAGGAGGCGCTGGAGGTGGTGGCCCGCATCGGCTACCCGGCCCTGCTCCGCCCGTCGTACGTCCTCGGCGGCCGCGCCATGGAGATCGTCTACGACGAGGAGGGCCTGCGCCGGGCCATGGACGAGCTGGCGGCGTTCGGCTCGTTGGGCCGGGAGGGCGGCCTCTCGGCCGAGCGCCCGGTGCTGGTGGACCGGTTCCTGGAGGACGCCACCGAGGTCGACGTGGACGCCATCCGCGACAGCACCGGCGAGCTGGTCATCGGCGGGGTGATGGAGCACGTCGAGGAGGCGGGGGTGCACTCCGGCGACTCGGCCTGCTCGCTGCCTCCGTACTCGCTGTCGGCCGAGACGGTGACGGTCATCGAGGACTACACCCGGCGTCTGGCCGATGCCCTCGACGTCCGGGGCCTGCTCAACGTCCAGTACGCGGTGAAGCAGGGCCAGGTGTTCGTGATCGAGGCCAACCCCCGGGCCAGCCGCACCGTGCCCTTCGTGGCCAAGGCCACCGGCGTCCCCCTGGTGAAGGTCGCGGCCCGGGTGATGGTCGGGGCCACGCTGGCTTCCCTGCGGGCCGAGGGCCTCCTGTGCTCACCGGTGGGCGGCGAGGGCGGCCTGCCCCACGTCGCGGTCAAGGAGGCCGTGCTGCCCTTCAACCGCTTCCCCGACGTCGACACCGTGCTCGGGCCCGAGATGCGGTCCACGGGCGAGGTCATGGGCATCGATCGCACGTTCGGGCTGGCGTTCGCGAAGTCCCAGGTCGGTGCCGGTGACCGCCTGCCCCACGACGGGATGGTGTTCCTCTCCCTGGCCGACCGCGACAAGCCGACGGGCGTACGGGCGGCCCGGGGGTTCGTGGAGCTGGGCTTCGAGATCGCGGCCACGCCCGGCACGGCTCGCTATCTGGAGGACGCCGGCATCGGGGTGGTCCAGTGGGTGGCGAAGGTGGGCGTCGACGGCGAGCAGGACGGCGACCCGTCGCTGCCTACGGCGCTGGACCTGCTGGCCGAGGGCAAGGTGCAGCTGGTGGTCAACAGCCCCCGCGGCCGGGGTGCCCGGGCCGACGGCGCGTACATCCGCCGCGCGGCGAACGTCCACCGCGTGCCCTGCCTGACCACGGCCTCTGCGGCGGTCGCCGCTGCGGAGGGGATGCGGGACCGGGCCCGCCACGACCTCCGGGTCGCGACGCTGCAGGACTACCACGCCGACGAGGCCCGCCCGACCGCCGGCTGACCGGCGCTAGCCGCCTGGCTGGCCGCGCAGGCGTTCGACGACGCCAGCGGCGATGCGGTGGGTGGCCTGCGGGTCGAGGAAGTTCGCGGTGCCGACCTGGACGGCGGTGGCTCCGAGGTCCAGGTACTCGAGCGCGTCGGCCACCGAGAGCACGCCACCCGCGGCGACGATCGGCAGGTCGGGACACTGCCTGCCGACCGCTGCGACCAGCTCGGTCACGATGGGCTTCAGCAGCGCACCGGAGACCCCGCCGCCGTTGCCGCCGAGCGTCGGCAGCGGCTCGGGGAAGTGGCGGGCCGGGTAGGTGTTGGCGACGGTCACGGCGTCCAGGCCGGCCTCCTGGCACGCCCGGGCCACCGCGGGGACGTCCGGGGCATTGGGGGCCAGCTTCGCCCAGAGCCCGACGCTCGGGTCGGCCAGCCCGCGGACCTTCTGGCAGACCGCGTGCGCTGCGTCGGGGCTGTGGGAGGGCAGATCGCCGGATGTCGCGAGGTTGGGGCACGAGAGGTTGATCTCCCAGGCCACCGGACCCGCCACGGCGGCCAGGAGCTCGGCGGCGTCCAGCAGCTCCTCGGGCGTGTGGCCCCAGAGGCTCGCGACCACCGTCACCCGCTGCTCCAGGAGCCGGGGCAGGGTGTGCGCGGCCCACGCGCCGACCCCGGGGTTCTGCAGCCCGATGTTGTTCAGCATCGAGCCCGCCGACAGCGGCCGCAGCCGGGGCGGGGGGTTCCCGGGCCACGGCTGGGCCGACAGCGACTTGACCACCAGCGCCCCGAGCAGCGCCGGGTCGCCGTAGGCCTGGTGCTCGAGCCCGTAGCCGTAGGTGCCCGCCGCCGGCATGACCGGGTTCCGCAACGTCGTGCGCCCGATGCGGACGGGGTGGTCCCACGGCGAGCTCACGACCGGCGACCGTACCAGCGGCCGATGCGGTCCCCGGCGGACCGTCCCGCTCGGGCCGACCGGACGCCAGCACGGAGGCACGTAAGCTCGGGACCCACCCCGATGGGAGCCGCCCCATGTCTGAGACCAGGACCTTCAGCGAGGCACCGACCGGCCACCCGCTGCCCGACGAGATCCGCTCGCGGCTGGCCGTCGCCCTCGATGTCGACGACCTCGTCGTGGCCACCCGGCTGGCTCGCGAGCTCCAGCCCTGGTTCGGCACGGTGAAGGTTGGCCTCGAGCTCTACAGCGCGGCCGGCCCGGACGCGATCACCGCCTTCGTCGACCTGGGGCTCGACGTGGTCTGCGACCTCAAGTTCTACGACCTGCCCACCACGGTGGGCGGGGCGGCGAAGGTGCTCGGGGCACTGGGGGCCCGCTACGTCACCTTCCACGCGGCGGGCGGTGTGGCCATGCTGCGGGCGGGGGCCGAGGGGCTGCGGGAGGGCGCGGCCAGCGCCGGCCAGGACGAGCCGGTCCCCGTATCGGTGCTCCTGTTGCCCCACGAGGCCGAGCCGTCCGAGCACATGCTGCGGCAGCGGGTGATGACCGGGCTCGAAAGCGGCTGCACCGGGCTGTTCTGCGCGGCGCCCGACCTCCCGGTCATCCGGGAGATCGCGCCGGCGGCGACGCTGATCGCCGCGGGCATCCGCGCGCCGCGGGCACCGGTGGACGATCAGGCACGGGTGGCGACGCCCCGCGAGGCGCTCGACGCGGGCGCCGACCTCCTCGTCGTCGGCCGGGCGGTGACCCGGGCGCCCGAGCCCGACCAGGCCGCCGCGGAACTGCTGGCCGACTTGGCGGAGACCTGAGAAGCGACGGGCAGGGCCGGTGGGCGTGGTTTTCCGGCTCCAAACACCGTCGGTGGTAGTGGCGCGATAGGCACAGAGCGGTGGAGTAGGGTGCCGATCATGCCGAACCCTCCCACCTTGACAGCCGAGCAGCGCGAAGCCGCCCTGGCCAAAGCCGCCGAGGCGCGTCGTGCTCGGGCGGAGCTGAAAGAGAAATTGAAGATGGGGTCGATGTCGCTCAAGGACCTCATCGCCCAGGCCGACGACAACGACACGGTCGGCAAGATGAAGGTCCTCGCCGTGCTCGAATCCCTGCCGGGGGTGGGCAAGGTCCGTGCTCGCCGAGCCATGGAAGAGATCGGCATCGCCGACACCCGGCGGATGCGGGGTCTCGGCGAGGTGCAGCGCAAGTCGTTGCTCGAGACCTTCTCCTGAGCTCGACGAGCGTCGCGCCGCACTTGTTGCCTGGCTCGACCTCCCCGCCCGCTGGGGGCGGGCGCCACGATGGGGTGGTCACCGTGTCCGGCCCTCCCGGCTCGGGGACGACCACGGCCGCCTCCCACGTCGCCTCGCAGCTGGGCCTCGAGCTCGTGCCGGGCGGCCGGGTGTTCCGGGCCATGGCCGCTGAGCACGGGATGACCTTGGCGCAGTTCGGCGCCTATGCCGCGGCCCAGCCGGCGGTCGACATCGAGCTCGACCGTCGGCTGGCCGAACAGGCCCGGGCGGGCGGGGTGGTGCTCGAATCCCGGCTCGCCGGCTGGATCGCCGTCAACGAGCACCTGGACGGCATCCGCGCCTACCTCCAATGCGATGACCGCCTGCGAGCCGAACGGGTCGCAGTGCGGGAAGGCATCGCCGTCGACCAGGCGTTGGCCGAGAACGTCGAGCGCGAGAAGGTCGAGCACGACCGCTACCTCGCGCTGTACGGGCTCGATACGGGCGACCTCTCGATCTACGACCTGGTGCTCGATTCCGGCGTCCTGGGAGCGCGGCAGATCGCCGATCGGATCGTCGCCGCCGTGCGCTCCCGATTCCTGACTCACTGAGTCGGATTTTCGAGGCTCTCTGAGCAGGCGATATGCTTGTCCGCTGTTTCTCGCCCCTACTCAGGAGCAACCCATGGCTTCACGCCAAGACACCATGATGAGCCCGTCCATCGAGGGCCTTCTCGATCGGGCCGGGTCGAAGTTCGCGCTGGTCACCCTGTCGTCGAAGCGCGCCCGGGAGATCAACTCCTACTTCAACCAGCTCGGCGAGGGCCTCGGGGCGATCGTCCCGCCGCAGGTCACCTCGGTGGCCCGCAAGCCGCTGTCGATCGCCTTCGAGGAGATCGGCGGAGGCAAGATCGTCCCGGTCGATCCCGCCGACCTCGCGGCCGACGAGGCTGCCGGTGCCGACGGCGCCGAGGGTGGCGAGACCGGGGCTGACCTCTCGCCGGTCGCCGTGGACGGCGACGACGAGTAGCGGAGCAGGCGCGGGTCCGGGCGGGGAGAAGCCGCCGGAGAACGGATGCTGACTGGCAAGCGAATCGTGCTGGGGGTCTCGGGCGGCATCGCCGCGTACAAGGCCGTCGAGGTCTGTCGGCGGCTGGTCGACGCGGGCGCCCACGTCGCGCCGATCCTCACCCGCGGGGCCACGAGGTTCGTCGGCGAGGCGACGTTCGCCGCGCTGGCGTCCGAGCGGCCCCATACCTCGCTGTTCGACGATCCGGACCCGATCCCGCACACCCGCCTGGGCCAGAGCGCCGATGCGATCGTCGTCGCGCCGTGCACGGCCCGGGTCCTCGGGGCCTATGCCGCCGGCATCTCCAGCGATCTGCTCACCGCGACGCTGCTGGCCACCCGGGCGCCCGTGGTGGTCGCTCCCGCCATGCACACCGAGATGTGGGAGCACCCGGCGGTGCAGGAGAACCTGGGAACCCTGGTGCGGCGAGGCGTCCATGTCGTGGCGCCCGAGGAGGGCCGGCTGGCCGGCGGCGACCGCGGCAAGGGGCGGCTCGCGGCTCCCGAGACCATCGTCGAGGCCGTCGCGTCCGTCCTCACCCGGGGCCACGACCTCGAGGGCCTCAACGTGCTGGTCTCGGCAGGCGGGACCCGCGAGCCGATCGACCCCGTCCGCTACATCGGGAACCGCTCGTCGGGCAAGCAGGGCCATGCCCTGGCCCGGGAGGCCGCCGACCGGGGGGCCAAGGTGAGCCTGGTCACCACGACGGGCCTGTCCGGCCCGGCCGGCGCCGACGTCGTGCGGGTCGAGACCGCGGCCGAGATGGCGGCGGCCATCGAGACCCGGGCGGCGGCCGCGGACATCGTGATCATGGCGGCCGCGGTAGCCGACTTCCGCCCGGTCGACGTGGCCGACCAGAAGCTGAAGAAGCGCGACGGCGTCCCGCAGGTCGTCCTGGAGCCGACGCCAGACATCCTGGCCGCGCTGGGCCAGCGCAAGCCGCCCGGTCAGACCCTGGTCGGTTTCGCGGCCGAGACCGACGATCTGCGCAAGAATGCGGCGACCAAGCTTGGGGCCAAGGGTGCTGATCTCGTTGTGGCGAACGACGTCACTGCGCCCGGCGCCGGTTTCGAGCACGATACGAACCAGGTCACGCTGCTGTTCGCCGACGGCTCCGCCCATGAGCTGCCGATGGCGGACAAGCGAACCGTGGCCCGAGAGATCTTCGATGCCATCCTCGAACGAAGGAGCAACCGTTGAGCCTCCGCTGGACCTTCACGTCGGAGTCCGTCACCGAGGGCCATCCGGACAAGATGGCCGACCAGATCAGTGACGCGATCCTCGATGCGATCATCGCTCAGGACCCGATCGCCCGGGTCGCCTGCGAGACGATGGTGACGACCGGGCTGGCGATCGTCGCCGGCGAGATCACCACCAGTGCCTACGTCGAGATCCCCAACATCGTCCGCGAGACGATCAAGGGCATCGGCTACGACCGGGAGTCGGTGGGCTTCGACGGCAACACCTGCGGCGTGATGACGTCGATCGATCCCCAGTCGCCCGACATCGCGCAGGGTGTCGACCAGGCCTACGAGCACCGCAGCGGTGAAGCCGAGGAGGATCTCGACAGCCAGGGCGCCGGCGACCAGGGGATGATGTTCGGCTACGCCTGCGACGAGACCGACGACCTGATGCCCATGCCGATCTGGCTGGCCCACCGGCTGGCCCACCGGCTGGCCGAGGTCCGCAAGGCCGGCATCCTGCCGTACCTGCGGCCGGACGGGAAGACCCAGGTCACCTTGGACTACGAGGACGGCCGGCCGGTCGGCATCCGCACCGTGCTGATCTCGACCCAGCACCAGCCGGGCCTGGACGCCGAGACGCTGATCAAGCCGGACCTCGTGGAGCACGTCATCCGCCCGCTGCTCCCGCCGGAGTTCGTGGACGACAACTTCAACGTCCTGGTCAACCCGACCGGCAGCTTCGAGCTGGGCGGCCCCCACGCCGACTGCGGGCTGACCGGGCGCAAGATCATCGTCGACACCTACGGCGGCGCCGCCCGCCACGGCGGTGGCGCCTTCTCGGGCAAGGACCCCTCCAAGGTCGACCGTTCGGCCGCGTACGCCGCCCGCTGGGTGGCCAAGAACGTGGTCGCCGCGGGTGCTGCGGAGCGGTGCGAGGTGCAGGTGGCCTACGCCATCGGCGTCGCCCATCCGGTGTCGCTGCTGGTGGAGACGTTCGGCACCGAGGCCGTCGACCCGGCCCGCATCGCCGATGCCGTCCGCGAGGCTTTCGACCTGCGGCCGGCGGCCATCATCCGCGACCTCGACCTGCGGCGGCCGATCTTCAAGCGCACCGCGGCCTACGGCCACTTCGGTCGCAGCGAGAAGGAGCTGAGCTGGGAGCAGACGACCCGGGTCGACGACCTCAAGAGCGCCCTGTCGCTCTGACCCGTCCTTGACCGGCCGACCGTCCGAGCCGTCGCTGTTCGAGGCGGAGCCGGCCGGGAGCGACGGGGAGGCACCGCTCGATCGCCGGGTCGTCCGGGTCCTGCCCGACGAGCCGGCCATCAGCAAGACCTTCGACTACCTGGTCCCCGAGGCTTTCGGGGACCAGGTGCGCGTCGGCACCCGGGTCCGCATCGCCCTCGGGCCGCGCCGGGTCGGCGGCTGGGTGGTCGCCACAGACGTGGTGGCGCCGCCCGATGTCGCCTTGCGACCCCTGGCCAAGCTGTCGGGGCTGGGGCCGACCCCGGAGCTCATCGAGCTGGCCGACTGGGCCGCCTGGCGGTGGGCCGGTCGGCCGGCGTCCTTCCTGCGCACCGCATCGCCCGATCGGGTGGTCGATCGCCTGCCGCCACCCCTCCATCCCGGCCTCTCCGACACCCGCGCCGCCCGAGGGGATGCGACGGTCATCCGGGAGGCGTTCGCCGCCGAGCGGGCGGTGCTGCGCCTGCCGCCGGCAGTGGACGTGGCGGCGGTCGCGGTCCAGGCGGCCTCGCTCGGCCACGCGCTGGTGCTCTGCCCGAACCAGGAGCTGGTCGGCACGGTGACCCGGCGGCTGCGGCAGGCGGGGGTCGGCGTGGCGGTCCATCCGGGCGGCTGGGCGCAGGGGGCGGCGGGGGCGACGGTGGTCGGGACCCGGGCCACCGCCTGGGCCCCCGTCGGCGGTCTGGCAGCCGTGGTGGTGGTCGACGAGCACGACGAAGCCCACGCCCAGGAGCGGGCCCCGACCTGGCACGCACGCGAGGTCGCGATCGAGCGGGCCCGCCGCGCGGAGGTGCCCTGTGTGCTGGTCTCGCCGTGCCCCTCGCAGGAGGCGTTGCGCTGGGGACAGGGGCGCCTCGTCGTCCCCTCCCGATCCGACGAGCGGGGTGGCTGGCCGATCGTGGACGTCGTGGACCGGCGCCGCGACGACCCCCGCACCGGCCTGTTCCCGCCCGCGCTGGTCAAGCTGCTGCGGGACCCGGGCCGCCGGGTGGTGTGCGTGCTCAACCGCACCGGCCGGGCCCGCCTCCTGGCCTGTACGGCCTGCGGCGAGCTGGCCCGCTGCGAGCACTGTGACGCCGCCGTCACCCTGCCCGAGGAGGGCGTGCTGTCGTGCCCCCGTTGCGGCCGGACCCGTCCGGCGGTGTGCCTGGCCTGCGGTGGGCTGCGGCTCAAGATCCTCCGGCAGGGCGTGAGCCGGGCCCGGGACGAGCTGGAGGCGCTGGTCGGCGAGGCGGTGGCCGAGATCGCGGCCCGGACGTCCCCGGCCTCGTCGAAGGAGAAGGACCGCACGGGGGCCGAAGATCCCCGACGAGGCCGGGGAACGCGGGTGGTGGTGGGTACCGAGGCCGCTCTCCACCAGGTCGACCGGGCGGACGTGGTGGCCTTCCTGGACCTCGACCAGGAGCTGCTCGCGCCCCGGTACCGGGCGTCCGAGCAGGCGCTCGGCCTCCTGGCCCGAGCGGCCCGGCTGCTCGGCGGGAAGGCGGGCCGGGGCCGCCTGCTCCTCCAGACCCGGCTCCCGCACCACGAGGTGGTGCAGGCCGTCCTCCACGGCGACCCGGCCCGGGTGGCCCAGGCCGAGGCCGACCGGCGGGAGCTGCTCCGCTTCCCGCCGGTCACCGCGTTGGCCGAGGTGTCGGGGCCGGCAGCCGACGTCTTCGTCGCCACGCTGCGAGCGCTCCCGGCCGGTCGTGCGGTGGAGGTCCTGGGCCCGGCCGACGGCCGCTGGCTGGTGCGGTCGCCCGACCACCGGATCCTGTCCGATGCGCTGGCCGCGACCCCGCGCCCGCCGGGGCGGCTCCGGGTCGCCGTCGACCCCCTGCGCGTCTGACCTCCGCTGGTCTGCGCTCCGCCGGTCCGGGGTCAGCCGGTCCGAGGGTCAGAGGGTCAGGGGTGGAGCTTGAGCTTGTCCAGCGCCTTGTCGACCGTCCGCCGGTCGCCGGCCACGGCGAACCCGGCGAGGTCCAGGTCCTCGGTCCGCTGCGACGCCACCATGGCCCGGTTGTCGACGTCGTTGTCGGTGACGAACAGCTTGTCGGTGTACACGCTCGCCGCGAGGCCCCGGCTGCAGGCCCGGTCGAACGCCCGGCGGATGCCCCCGGCATCGGCTACGAACACCAGCACCGGATGCCCGAACATCGGGAGGTAGGGCTCGCCGGACCCGTCCTCGTAGGGCTCGCCGATCAGGTCGGGCCAGCGCTGTCCCATGCCGCTGACCAGGAACGCGGTCACGTTCAGCTTCTGCCACACGGCCAGGTCGTCCCGGACGACCACGGCGATCTTGACGTCGTCACCTGCCACGTCCCCCAGTGGACAGCAGGCCCCCACCGGCCGTCTTGTACGTTCCTCGCGTCGCCGCGGCGCCCTTTCACCCCTGGGAGGTGAGCCGAGGTCACCCTGTGGCCTGTCACTCTCACCGCATCGGTGGGACTCGCCGCCGACTCCTGCTCCCTCCCCAAAGGCCCCCGGCGGCGGGTCCCACGTCTCTCCTGGGGTCCCCGGGCCCGTCAAACGTCGTCAGGATCGTCAGGTCAGAAGACGTGCAGCGCCCGGGCCGCGGCGACGGCTTCGGCCCGGGAGGTCGTGCCGAGCTTCCGGTTGATGCTCTTGAGGTGGGTCTTGAGGGTGTTCACCGACATGTGCAGCTCGGCGGCGATGTCCTTGTTCGAGAGCGATGTCGGCAGGTAGCGCAGCACGATGTGCTCGCGGGTGCTCAGCGCTTCGTGGAGCACGGCCGACCGCGGTGCCGGGTGGGCCGACTCGGCCAGCGCGGCCAGCAGGCCGAACACGTAGGGGTCGTCGCGCTCGGCCACCAGTCGGCGCATCGGGTCCTGCAGCGCGGCGAGGTCCTGGGCCAGGACCTGGACGAAGCGCTCCCGCCGGCCGAGCTCGATGGCCTCGCGGAGGTGGTCCTCGGCGGCAGCCTGGTCGGCGGTCATCCGGGCTCGGGCCTGCAGGACCTGGGTCGAGATGCGGTCCTGGAGCGCTCGGCCTCGGTCGTCGATGGCGGTCAGCAGGGCTAGGGCGTCGTCCACGCGACCGTCGGCCAGCGCCAGGCGGACATCGAGCAGCGCCGTCTCGCGGCCGGCCGGCAGCCCCCGGCGGAGCGAGAGGGTGCGGTCGAGGTCGCCGGCCCGCAACCACAGCGATGCCTCGGTCAGGTCGACGCGGCGGCGCAGCCGCGGACCTTCGACCGTCGTGCGGGCCCGGGCCAGCATGTCGTAGGCCTCGGCGGGCTGACCCTGGGCGTACCGGAGGAGCGCCAGCTCGATGGAGGCCAGGGCGATGTTGACCGGGCGGGCCCACTGGTCGGCCAGCTCGAGCCCGTCGACCAGGTCGGCCTCGGCTTCCTCGAGCTGGTTCCGCTCCCGTCGGACCGCGCCCCGGACGATGCGCCCGATGCTCCACAGCCAGGGGACGTGGGTCCGACGGAACACGTCCTCGGCGTGCTCGACGGCTCGGGAGAGGTGGCCCTCCCGGTAGTTGAGCCACGCGCTGTAGGCCGTCCGCGGCAGGTCGTTCTCCTCGCCGGGTGAGGCCGCGGCGCGATGCCGGCGGGAGGACGCGAAGTCGTCGAGCCCGGCGTAGGCCGACGCGAGCAGGTGGTGGACCGTCTCCACCAGGGAGGGGTCAGGGGCGTCGGTCTGCGACGCCAGCTGCAGGGCCCGCTCGGCATCGCTGATCGCGCCTTCGAGGTGGCCGGTCTGCGCACGGGCGTAGCCGGTGAGGAGGGCCAGTCGGGCCGCCAGGTGGGGATCATGACGTCCGGCCAGACGCCACCGGGCCCGCTCCAGCCACATCATGGCCTCCTCGCGCATGCCGGCCATCACGTAGAGCTGGCTGACCCCCATGAGCAGCTCCAGGTCGTTGGTGAGCACGTCGTCGGGGATCACCGCCAGCAACGACCGCAACATCGCCACCTGGCCGCTGGCCGCGAACCGCTCACCGTGCTGGAGCAGAAGCTCGACCCCCTGGGTCGGCTCGCCCGCCGCCAGGAGGTGCCGGAAGGCGGAGCCGACCTCGTCGACCGACCGGTACCAGCCGGCGGCGGCCCGGTGGGCCCGGCGTTCGCGGTCTGGGTCGAGGACGTGCAGCTCGTGGCGCAGGAACTCCCGGAACAGCCTCTGGTACCGGAACCGGGTGCCGTCCACGTCCAAGCGGCGGAGGAACAGGCCCGACCGCTCGATCTGCTCCAGGGTCGCGGCGCTCCCGTCGCCTCCGGTGACGGCGTCGCAGACGCCCGCGTCGAGCTCGTCCAGCACCGAGGTCGTGAGCAGGAAGTCCCGGATCCTCGGGTCCTGGGCCTCCAGGACCTCCTGCTTCAGCAGGTCGGCGACGTAGCGGCTGCTGCCCGAGAAGCCGTGGATCAGCGCGCTCGGGTCCTCGTTCGCCGCGAGCGACATGGCGGCCAGCTTGATCCCCCCGGCCCAGCCTTCCGCCCGCCCGTTGAGCACCAGCGCGTCGTCGGTCCCCGTCGGTCGGTCGCCACCGAAGCCACGCAGGAGGGCGTCCACCTCGGCGTCCTCGAAGTCGAGCTCGGCGGCGGGGATCTCGGCCAGCATCCCGCGGGCTCGCAGCAGGCCCTGGCGGAACGGAGGTTCCACCCGGGTCGCCAGGATCACCCGCGGCGAGCTCGGCAGGTGGACGAGCAGGTCGCCGAGGACATGGACCACCGCCGGGTTCGTGACGTCCTGCAGGTCGTCGAGAACCAGCACCATCGGTTCCAGAGCGGCGAGCTCCGCCCGGAGGGCGCTCACGAAGTGGCGCTGGTCCGACTTCGTGAGCAACAGGTCGGTGGCGGCGGTGCCGAGGCCGGGCGCGATCACCTGCAGCGCCCCGACGACACGGGACCAGAACCACACCGGCTCGTTGTCGAGCAGGTCGAGGGCCAGGTACGCCATCGGCAGGTCGGGATCGTCGGCTCCCCAGCCGAGGAGGGCGGTGGTCTTGCCCGAGGCGGCCGGAGCGACCAGCGTCACCACCCGGGCGGTGTCGAGGGCGTGGTCGATCGAGCGGTGGAGGCGACGTCGGGGCAGGTAGTGGGCTGGCAGCTCGGGCCGGTCGGGCACGAGAACGCTGGGGTTCACCTCCACCGGTCTGCTGGCCGCCACAGGCAAGGACCTCCGCTCGTCTTGCCTCTGGTCCGTGAGGTTACCGCCTTCTCCCGTAAAGTGACTCTCTGACTACGCTGTGCATTCGTGCGGCCTCCGATGGTGAGTCATTCGGTGCGTCACTCGGTGAGCCACACGGTCAGCCACACACCGCGTCACACTGTGTGCCACACCGTGCGTCACGCGGTCGTGGCTGGGACATGACACCGATCCTGTGGCGGGAGCGCCTGGTCGAGCAGCTGACCGGGGCGGTGCGGCGGCCGCTGACGGTCGTGACCGCACCTCCCGGGTACGGCAAGACCGTGCTCGTGGAGCAGTTTCTGGCCTGGACCCGCTCCCCGGCGGCCCGGGTCACCTTCCTCGGCGAGCACGACCTGAGCCGCGGCTGGCACAAGGTCGCGCGCGGTCTGGAGGCCGCGGTGCTCGGCCCTGGTGCAGCCGGGCGGCTGCCGGCCCTCGACCCGGCGGG
>Ga0075428_100005205_pt1 | contig 14454 bp, 12 predicted proteins | sample RhiMetdeltSRZDD2_FD_75291 | JGI IMG/M metagenome (GOLD analysis project Ga0075428, IMG submission 75291) | Populus rhizosphere microbial communities from Tennessee, USA - Rhizosphere MetaG P. deltoides SRZDD2 | ecosystem: Host-associated > Plants > Roots > Rhizosphere > Soil | place: USA...
GCGCGGCTCAGACAGTGGTTGTAAGCGACGCTTTCTGGCGGCGGCATCTTGGCTCAAATCCGAGCGTGATCGATCAGCCCCTGACGCTCAACGGACGCACGTTCACGATCATCGGCGTGATGCCGGCGGGGTTCAGGTTTCCCGAAAAAGACACCGAGCTGTGGGCTGCTGAAAGATTGGCCCCAACCCGCAGAGGTCCGTACTACATGTGGGGCCTCGGAAGACTTGGTCCCAGGGCGACGCCGGAGCGTGCGCGCAACGAAATGGATATGATTGCCCGACGCGTTCAGGATCAAACTAACAGCCCGAACCGGGACTGGACGTGGACGTCGGTTCTGTTGTCTGAGCGAATAGTGGGAAAGATACGCCCCGCATTACTTGTGCTTATGGCAGCGGTGTTTTTTGTGTTGCTTATCGCCTGCGCAAACATCGCGAACTTACTGCTTGCTCGCGCGACGGCTCGTGAGAAGGAGATTTCCGTTCGCATCGCGCTGGGCGCCAGCCGAAGTCGTTTGCTTCGACAACTCCTGACCGAGAGCGTTTTGCTCGCGGCCGTCGGAGCGGCAGCAGGCTTGCCGTTGGCGATCTGGGGAGTCCAGGCGCTGGCGGCAATGAGCCCAGATGATTTCCCGCGTGTGCAAGAGATCAGTATTGACGGTCGGGTGCTCGGGGTCACGGTGCTGGTTGCGCTGATTTGCGGTCTCATATTCGGGCTCGCACCCGCGCTTCAGAGCTCGCGTCTCAATCTCAACGAAGCTCTAAAAGAAGGTGGTCGCGGAGTCGATGGCTCCGCGAGACGGCGAATTCGTAGCGCACTCGTAGTAACCGAGATAGCATTTTCGCTGGTGCTGTTGATCGGCGCTGGTCTTATGATCAAAAGCTTTGTGAAGCTGCAGAGCGTCGATCCAGGATTCAACCCCGATTACATCTTAACAATGCATCTGACGCTGCCGAGGGTAAGGTACGACAGCGATGAAAAAGTAAACAGCTATTACCAACAACTGATCGAGCGACTATCGTCTATCCGAGGTGTTGAAGCAGCTGGATTGAGCATCAGCCTTCCCCCGGACCATCTCGAAGTCAGTGACAGTTTTTCAATCGAAGGCAAACCGTGGCCGGAAGGGACGACCGAACCAATTGTTCCGATCGTGTCTACCAGCACTGAGTTTTTCACGACGCTTGGAATCCCGGTCCTGCAAGGACGGGGTTTCGACCAAAACGACAGGGAAGGCTCCCCGCTCGTCGTGATCATCAATCAGACTCTGGCCGAGCGATACATCCCAGATGAAAACCCGATCGGAAAGCGATTCAGGATCGGCGGCGCGGACCGGCCGCGCAACCCGTGGATGGAAATCGTCGGTGTTGTCGGTGATGTAAAGCATTCGGGTCTCGACGCCAAGCCGGAACCCGCCTACTACATGCCCCTCGCCCAGAGCGCCTGGCGATCGACGTATCTGGTAGTTCGGGGCCAAATGAATCCAGTCAACCTGCTGCCGGCGATTCGAGCGCAGATCTGGGAGTTGGACAAAGACATTCCGATCGCAAAGCTGGCAACAATGGATCAGCTTCTAGCGCAGTCCGTCGCTGTGCCTCGCTTCCGCACACTACTTTTGGGAGTCTTTGCTGCGTTGGCGCTGGTGCTTGCATCAGTCGGTACCTACGGAGTGGTGTCTTACTCGGTGACAAGACGAACCCACGAGATAGGAATCCGAATGGCACTGGGTGCGAAGGGTCGCGAGGTGATGGCCCTGGTGATCCGGCAAGGCATGGTGCTGGCGCTTTTGGGAGTCGCACTCGGGGTTGCGGGTTCCCTCGCGCTCACACGACTGATGGAGAGCCTGTTATTTGAAGTTAGTACGACAGACCTTGCGACGTTTGGCGTAGTGGCGGCTTTGCTGATCGCGGTTGCGTTCCTGGCTTGTTGGATCCCGGCGCGGCGGGCTTCGAGAGTCGATCCGATGACGGCTCTGCGGCATGAATGACAAAATCAATAGGTCCTATAAACCCTATGGTCCTATACTCCTTTTTATGCCCGACCCGAACAAAGAGTTCATCAAAGCAGCGAAGACCGGGAACACTCAGAAATTGTCCGTCCTGCTCGAATCGGACCCTAACTTGATTCATGCTCGCGATGCCGACGGCTCAACCGCCTTGCACTGCGCTACGTGGAAGGGACATCAAGCGGTTGTGGCTTTTCTGTTGAAAGCCGGCGCCGATGTGAACCTTCACAACAACAATGACCACTGGGGAACCACGCCGCTTCACGCTGCCGCTCACGCCAACCAGGCATCGATCGCTCAGTTGCTCATCGACAATGGAGCTGATGTCAACGCTCGCGACAAAGAGGGAAGGACTCCGCTGGCGCACACCGAGTTTCACAAAGCAAAAGCTGCCGCGAAGGTGCTGCAAAACTGTGGAGCCGCCTGAAGCTCGCTCCGCTAGCTACCCAAGATAAAAGTACAAAAGGAGAAGTACGTGACGAAACACGCAAAGGGAACGTTTGATGTAAAGATGGCCCCTCAGACAGACGACAAAGTCGGAGATCCGACGGTGGGCCGAATGGCTCTCGACAAGCAATTCCACGGGGATCTCGAGGGCACCAGCAAAGGCCAGATGCTTGCAGTAAGCACGGACGTTCCGGGGTCTGCCGGCTATGTCGCGATGGAGCGGGTGAATGGATCGCTGCACGGCCGCAACGGTACCTTCGCCCTCCAGCACAACGGCGTTATGACCCGGGGCGAACCGGAACTCAGCATCACCGTCGTTCCGGATTCGGGTACCGGGGAGCTCTCTGAGCTCGCCGGCAAGATGACTATCAATATCGTGGATGGAAAACATTTTTACGAGCTCGAATACATCCTCCCTTAGACCGGCGAACCCTGCGATAAACAAGCGACTCAACCAGGAGCGTTTAATGAAAATCGGATTGTTTGGAATCAACTTCGGTTTATGCGGGAACGTTGATTCGATGACCAGCATCGCCACGGCCGCCGAGGCGGCGGGCATTGAATCGGTCTGGACCGGTGAACACGTCGTGCTTCCTGACCCTCGCGTCGCTCCGTCTCCGTCCGATCCTCAAACTCCGTTTCTCGACCCCGCGGTGGCACTCAGTCACATCGCCGCGCACACAACGCGGCTACGTTTGGGAACCGGGGTGATCATCCTGCCCCAACGCAACCCTCTCGTTCTGGCGAAAGAGCTTGCTTCTGTCGATGTGGTGTCTAAAGGCAGGCTGATTTTTGGTTTGGGGGCGGGCTATCTCGAACCGGAGTTTCGCGCGCTTGCCGCTCCGTTCGAAGATCGAGGCGCGGTGACCGACGAAGCCATAGAGGCGGTCAAGGCTCTTTGGACAATGGAGAAACCTGCGTACCAGGGCAGGTTCTTTTCATTTGAGGGCATTGACTCCCAGCCGCGACCCGTTCAAAGACCTCATCCGCCCATCGTTGTTGGCGGGATGAGTCGTAGCGCCGCGAGACGGGCGGCGCGTTATGGAAACGGCTGGTTCGGGTTTCTAACAGACATCGAAGCAACGACTCGCAGTCTCGAATGGATTGAAGCCTATATTGCGGACGGACTGCGCCCCGCCGAGTTGGGCGGCGTCGAGATATCGGTAACTCCGCCGATGCGACTCACTCGAGAAGTCGCCGATCGTTATGAAGAGATAGGTGTTCACCGGATAATCCCGCTGTCCGCCGCTACTACTCTTGATGAGGCGCTCCGCGGCGTAGACACGCTGGGTGAGATCGCTTCGCAATTCCGCCATCACTAAGTCTTCCAGCTAATGAAACGATACCCTCGTCTACTGCACTAACATCGCAGTATGGTCAAGGAGGATTAACGCCATGAAGTCGATCATCCTGGCGCTCGCAATCAGCTCATCATTCCCTTTCCCTGGCGCTTTTCCTGGGTTACCGCAAACAACCGATTCCTCAAAAGCGTTGCCGACTGTTGAACAGGTTTTACGAAAATACGTCGAAGCGTTGGGAGGCAGCTCAGCGCACTTGAAGCTTACGACACGGGTCGAAAAGGGTGAATGGGAGAATGCCACTCGTGGAATACGTCACCCTGTCGAGATTTACGCAAAAGCTCCGAATAAGCGAGTCGAGTTGCTTGATGCTCCTGAAAACCGGGGAGCTACCGGAAGGGGCCACGACGGCACCACCGGCTGGTCAATGAACATGACTGAAACTGGCTTGCGGTATTTGGAGGGCGCCGAGCTTGCGGGTGCGCAGCGCGAATCTGACTTTTACCGGCAAATCAGACTGGACCGACTCTATGTGCGGCTCGCGGTTGTCGGAAGAGAAGGCCTCGGCGGCCGCGAAGTCTACGTAGTAGATGCAACTCCGGAAAGCGGGAATCCCGAAAAGCTTTATTTCGATGTTGAGACCGGGCTGTTGTCGCGGCGGGATATGGTCTACGGAAAAACGCCGGTGCAACACTATTACGAGGATTATCGGAATGTCGACGGAATCAAACTGCCGTTTGTCATTCGCTCAGAAGGACCGGTGAAAGTGATAACCAGACTGACCGAGATCAAACACAACGTTCCAATCGAAGATGCGAGATTCAAGAGCCCGTCGAATTAGATCGACTTGCGGCTTCGTTCAATTTGGGTTTGGCCGCTTGGCTTTTATCCTGCGGTAAACCTCGATCATCAGCATAAGCCAGATACCACCGGCGAGATACGCGCCCATCACATCGCTTGGCCAATGCGCCCCCAGATACACCCTGGAAACGCCTACCGAAGCAATAAGCAGCCCGGCGGTCATCAGCGCCGCGCGACGAATCCGCCCTTTCTTGAGCAGAACGTAAGCAAAAAAGAAGAGGAGACCAAAGAACTCCACGAAGAAGACGACGTGACCGGAAGGAAAACTCTCGAAATGGAATGTGCCGGCGACTTTGACCAGGGTGTCGCTGGGCCGGGGGCGTCCGATCACGAGCTTCAACAGTTGGTTCAAAATCCATCCGGCCCCAGCCCCAAGCATGCAAACCATACCCTCCAGGCGAAGCCCAATCCGGATCAACACTGCGCCCCACAGCAAAACCAACGGCCACGCGATCCAGCTATTTCCCAACAGCGATACGGCGGTCATGACTTCTTCGAAACCGGGAAGTGATATCGATTGAATACCGCGGGCCAGCGAGAGATCCCACTCGAAATAAGCGTATCGATTGGCAAGCACCGCCAGCCCAGTGTAGACGCAAAGCATGACTAGGAAAGCGCTCTGGGCCAACCTCGTCCTGGCCGCGGCGCGAGGCGGAGAAACGATGTTCTCCTGGACGGTTGACTCGAGAGTCTCGACAGGGTCTGTGGCTGACGAGGTTTCCTCCGGCATGTTGAGATGGTAGCTCGGGAGGGCAACTAGAGCCAGTCAGAGGTCAGAAGCAGAAGGCAATTATTGAAGAGCGTCGGCCTTATTTGGAGTGCGCCGCCCTTTTTCGAAATTGTGCGCCTCTTGCATTTGCGGCGGCGCTTTGTCCGACTCGAGCCGGGCCCTCCAAGCTTTCAACGCTTTCTGCGGCTTAGCAGCACACTGCGAAAGCGCCGCCGCACATGCGAAAGTAACGCAATTCGTAAAAGGGCGGCGCACTCCAAATAAGGGCGGCGCACTCCAAATAAATCGGCGACCTCTGACCTCTGACTTCTGACTTCTCACCTATGGGTTATAATCCGCTTTCCGCTATGAGACTCCTTTCATCAAGCGCTCTGTGGTGGTTGCTGCTGGGCGGCATCATTGTTTTCTTCTATCTGCTCAAACTCAAGAGAAAGCGAACCGTCGTTCCGAGCGTTCTTTTGTGGACGAGCGCGCTGGAAGAAGTAGAAGCAAACGCTCCATTCAAAAAACTGCGACGTAGTTTGCTGCTTCTGCTTCAACTCCTCGCCCTTGCCGCGCTGGTGCTTGCCTTGGCGCGGCCGCTGATTACGACTCGCGCTCTCGCTTCCGGCAGCACCGTGATAATCATCGACTCGACTGCAAGCATGGGCGCACGGGATGAGAACGGCGGATCGCGGCTCGATCGCGCCAAACAACTTGCCCGTGAAATGATCGAAGGCCTCGGCGGCGCCGATCGAGCGTCAATTATCGAAAGCTCAGCTCGGGTTACGGTGCGTAGCCCGCTCACTTCGGACCGCGCAGCGCTGGGCCAGGCTATTTCCCTCGTGCAACAGACAGACGCACCGGGTGGCCTCGCGGACGCCTTAACGTTGGCCGAACAGATCGCCAGACACGAACGCGACGCAAGCGTGGTCATCATCAGCGACGGTGGCGGCTCAGCGGTTGTTGCCGCGACAGAGGGGCACGAACCTTCGGCGGGGAACATTTCGAATTCATATGCCGGCACGGTGCGTTTCGTTCGCGTCGGCCGGCGCTCCGATAACGTCGGCATCACAGCGATGAACTCGCGTTCGCCAAGCCGCGACGGCCGTCGCGAACTCTTTGCTTCGATTACAAACTTCGGCGACCGGGCTCGGTCGCTTGGGGTTGAGTTGAAAGTTGGAGGCACGCTCATCGATGCGCGCACTCTCGACCTGGGCTCGAACGAGAGACGCGGTTTGATTTTTGACTCGGTAACCGGCGACGGCGCGTTGGCAGAATTGACGCTGGATGTTGATGACGATCTTGCGAGCGATAATATCGCCTATGCTTTCCTACCGAGCGCCCGAACGATTCGCGTCGGCGTCATCAGTGAGAATCCGTTCCTGATCGAGGCCCTGGCCGCGAACACCGATATAGCCGCAAGCCGAATAAGCGCCCTCACAAACGTCGCCGAGTACGACTGTCTTGTCAGCGACGCAGGGCCTATAGAGAGTAACCGTCCTGTCCTCGCCATCAATCCGCCGGACGTTGCCGGGATGTGGCGCACGACAAGCCGGCGCGAACAACCCGAGATCACTTCGGTCGAGCGAGCGCATCCGGTCAACAGCTTTCTGAGTTACGGAGATTTGCACGTCGAAAGCGTAGCTGGTCGCGAAACGGCCTCGTGGCTCAAGCCTATCGTCATCGCAGGAAACGATCCTCTGATCTGGGCGGGCGATGACGGCCGTCGCAGGACCGTTATGATCGGATTCGATCTGACCCAAAGCGACTTGCCGCTCAAGGTCGAGTTTCCCATCCTGCTTGCGAATGCGATTTCGTGGCTTGTGGGCCGTGACTCGCAGTTAATGGAGCGCGCGCTGCGCACTGGTCAACCGGCAACGATCCAGACTTCGGGCCCGAGCGCCCGGGTGACGACGCCGCGCGGCGATTCACGACAGATTGACTCGCGAGAGGGCTCAATTGTGTTCGCGGATACTTTGCTGGCCGGGCTGTACGAGGTTGCCGAGGCCCAGCCCTTTGCGGCGAGCTTGCTTAGCGAGACAGAGTCGAACACCGCGCCACTTGATTCGATCAAAACTCGCGCGGGCGAGACCCGAGGGCAGATGGAGTCGTTTAGCTCAGAGCGCGAAGCGTGGCGATGGCTCGCCCTGCTGGGACTCGGGGTGTTGATGATCGAGTGGTGGGCTTATCACAGGAGAATCGCCTGATTGCGAATTGCAGATTTCGGATTGCGGATTGATAAGGATCCGCGGTTCGGCATCGCATTCCGCAACCGAAATTCGCAATGCGTGTTGACTTTACCAACCGGTTGGCGCTTCTCCTCCTTGGGTTGATACCGCTCGCGCTTTTTCTTACTCGTAACAGTCTCTCAAATATATCGGCAACCCGACGCAGGTTCGGCACTGGCGCTCGGATCATGCTTCTGGCGCTGATAGTACTTGCTCTTGCCGGAGTGCGATTCAGGACGACTTCGCGGGATATCGCCGTGTTGTTTCTCGTCGACGTGTCGGCGAGCGTCAATCAAGACAATCGCCAGGACATTCTCAATTTGATCAATTCGGAGATCGACAAAGCCGCTCCGCGAGACTACGTAGGCGTCGTTGCATTTGCACGCGAGCCTTCTGTTGAACTGGCGCCTACTCGCAAGGAAGCGCTCGGTGACTGGCGCATGAGCGAGATAAGCTCGGACCCCGCTCGTGACTACACCAACATCGCCGCCGCTTTCAGGCTCGCACACGCGCTAGCGCCCGAAGACGCGTCCGCTCGCTTGGTGTTGATCTCCGACGGTAACGAGAATTTTGAAAGCTCTACCGCGGAAGCCGAGCTGCTTCGAGCGTCCGGCGTAGAGGTCTACACCCGAGCAATCGGCACAACCACCGAACGCGGTCAGTCGCGCGGTGAAATAGCCATCCGCGATCTCGAAGTCCCGGAAAAGCTGGCGGAAGGTGAGGCATTCGATCTGAGAGTCACTATCGACAGCACTCGAGATGCCGATGCGACGCTGCGGGTCTATCGCAACGACTCGGTTGTCAGCGAGCGAACCGTTCACGTGGTGGCGGCCGGTGAGAACGTGTTTATGTTGCCGCAGCGAGTCGAGCATAAGGGATTTTACAGCTTCCGGGCGGAGGTTGAAGCAATCCGTTCGGACGCGTTTGTTCAGAACAACTCACGCGAGGCGTTTGCAATCGTAGAGGGTTCGCCGAGGACCCTTTATCTTTACGGCGATGATCGGCCTTCGGCTGGGATCGTTCGAGTGCTTGCGGATGGAAACTTCGCGGCCGATATCCGTGCGGGGGTCGCGGCGCCCACAACGCTGGCCGGCTTTCAAAACTACGATTTGGTGATCTTTGACAATGTGCCGGCTTCGGCGCTCACGACCGCGCAGATGAAAATGGTTCAGTCATACGTGAAAGATCTCGGCGGCGGGTTCCTGATGATCGGCGGCGAGCAGAGCTTTGGTCCTGGCGGCTATTACAAGACTGCCATCGAGGAGACGCTGCCAGTCTCGCTCGACGTGCGTCAAAAGAAACATCTGCCTAGCCTGGCCCTCGTGCTGGTGATCGACAAGTCCGGGTCGATGGCCGGCGTCAAGATTGACATGACTCGTGAAGCCGCGGCGGCAACCGTCGATTTCTTATCAGATCGGGACTCGGTGGGAGTTATCGCCTTCGACAGCCAGGCATATCCGGTTGTGAACATTACCAAAGTCGAAGACAAGAAATCGATCATCCGACAGATTGACTCTATTCAAGCGGTCGGCGGAACGAACCTATATCCTGGTTTGAAGACAGCGCAGGAGTGGCTGAAGGCGAGCGAAGCGCAGATAAAGCACATAATCGTGCTTTCGGATGGAATGAGCGAGGGAGGGGATTTTCGCGGGATAGCGCGCGCGATTCGCGACGCGGGAATCACGATTACCGCAGTCGCCGTGGGCGACGATGCCGATATCCCGATGATGACGATGTTAGCCGAACTTGGAGACGGAAGGTTTTACGCCGCCAACCGCCCGGAGAATCTACCGCGCATTTTCACTCGCGAGGCGGCGCTGGCGTCGCGCTCTACGATCATCGAAGAACCGTTTTCACCGCGATTGGTGCGGCCCGCGCAGGCGACGAATGGTGTTGATTGGGCTTCGGCGCCGCAACTCGGCGGCTATGTCGGGACGGCCGAGCGCGACTCGCTCAACTCGCCGGCAATAACGTCGCTAATCTCAGACAAGAATGATCCGGTGTTCGCGGTGTGGCAGTACGGGTTGGGCCGTTCGGCCGCATTTACATCGGACGCGAAGCCTCGATGGGCAGCCGGTTGGATGAACTGGCCCGGGTTCGGTCAGTTCTGGACGCAGGCTCTCAGAGATCTGCTTCGTCACGAATCCGCAGGCGGTTTGACCCCAAGAATAGAAATCGCCGGCGGACGGGGCCACATTGTTGTCGAAGCGACGACCCCCGAAGGCGGATCGAAAAACAATCTTCGCCTTAGAACCCAAATCATCGGCCCGGATTTATCGAGCCTGGACATTACGCTCGATCAGACGGCAGCCGGTCAATACGAAGGCGTCTTTCCTGCTGTTGCGCGCGGAACTTATCTGGTCAACGTTTCCGAGGATAACGGACAGGCGGGGGTAACTGCGGGCGCAGTGAACTCATATTCACCTGAATTCAGCATTGGGTCGCAAGACGCGGATCTGCTTGCGCGAGTGAGTGCGACGACCGGGGGACAAATGCTTTCCGCAGACGAGAGTGTCGATTTGTTTTCTCGCCGGTCGCCAAAGACAATTCCACACGACATCTGGGAAGCATTGATGCTTGCAGCATTGATCTTGTTGCCGATTGACGTAGGGGTGCGTCGCGTTGCTGTCACTCGCGAGCAATTTGTACGTGCTCGAGAATGGATACAGGGTAGACTCCACAGAGCTAAATCTGCGACTGTCGATGCGGCGAGCTCAGTTTCGATGGCCAAGCTAAAGGAAGCCCGCTCACGCGTGGTGCTTGGCGAAGGCAAAGGAGAAGAGACAGGTCAGCCAGCAGCGTCTCTCGTCGCGGAACAGCAAGCTCAACCGTCAACGTCGCCGGCTTCGACGGACGACGTACAAGGTTCAAAGCCGCTAACGAGTAGATTACTCGATGCGAAAAGAAAGAGACACGAGTGAGGTACGTATTAATGAATAAGCGTTTGCGGTCGAGCCTCGTCCTGATCGGGCTCATCACCTGGTTAATGACTTCCGGCCCGGGAGCGTTGACGGACGTATCGCTCGAACCGATCGTCTACACAATCAAGTTCCCCCAGCCTGATACTCACACTGCGGACGTAGAGGCCGCAATACCCACCGGGAAGCAAGCGGCGATAGAGGTAATGATGGCTGTATGGTCGCCTGGTTTCTATCGTGTAGAGAATTATGCCGACCGCGTCCAGGGCTTCGCTGCGCGTTCGGTGGATGGGGCGCCACTTGCAGTCGAACAGCCTATGAAGAACCGGTGGCGGATTCAGACCGGAGGCCGCGCGCAAGTGGTGATCTCCTATCGCCTTCTCTGCAGCGGGCGATCGGTCACAACCAACTGGGTCGGAAGTGATCTGGCGGTGCTGAATGGGCCGGCGACATTTATCACTTTGGTGGAGAAAGTCCGCCGTCGACACGACGTAAAGCTGGAGTTGCCGGCGGCATGGCGGTCGATGACCTCGCTTGAGCCGGCAGAGAACGGGTCTCAGAACTACTATCGCGCTCCTGATTTCGACACGCTCGCTGATTCGCCGATAGTCGCCGGCAATCTGATCGTCAATGAGTTCGACGTTCACGGAAGCAGGCACTATGTTGTGGACGCTGGTGACGTCGGTAAGTGGGAAAGCAAACGCGCGGCGCAAGACCTGGAAAAGATCGCCCATGAAACCAGGCGTTTCTGGGGATTCCTGCCGTTCAGGAAATATGTCTTTCTCACAGTGTTCCGTCCGGGAGGCGGCGGGCTCGAGCATTTGAATTCGACCTTGTTGACGGCAAACTCAACAAGAACGACGACACCAGATGTTCGCTGGCTGTCATTCGTAAGCCACGAATATTTTCACGCCTTCAACGTCAAACGCTTGCGTCCCATCGAATTGGGACCATTTGATTATGAGCATCCACCGAACACAACCAGTTTGTGGATTTCCGAGGGACTCACCACCTACTTTGGCGACTTGATGGTCGCTCGGGCCGGACTTGGCTCGGCTGAGGATTTCTTGTCGCGGCTGTCGTCAAACATCAGGCAGCTTCAGAGCGCGCCGGGACGGCTCGCGCAAACACTCGAGCAGGCGTCACTCGATGTCTGGAACTCGGGAACCTCAGGTATTGGGCGGGACACTTCCACAAAGGTCAGTTATTACGTCAAGGGTCCGGTGGTGGGGTTTTTGCTCGACGCAAAGATTCAGCGCGCCACTCGCGGCAAGAAGAGTCTGGATGACTTGATGAGGCTCGCCTACAAACGGTACTCAGGAGAGCGCGGATTTACTGCGGAGCAATTTCGAAAGACCGCGGAGGAAGTGGCGGGTGTTGATCTCAAGGAGTGGTTCAGAAAGGCCCTCGCTTCTACTGAGGAGTTGGATTACACAGAGGCGCTTGAGTGGTTTGGATTGCGTTTCGCGGCCCCAAATGTCCAGACGCCTGCTACGGATTGGAAGCTTGAGATGCGTGCTGACGCTACGGAAGCCCAAAAGAGCCAGTTTCGCAGGTTGGTCGGAGGGGCTGGCAAATAATAGATTGCGTCCTTGCAGTCCCCTCTGCAATCATTGAATTAACAGTAAATTTAGGGATCGAGGTGCACGATGGTAGCTTTCGATTTAGAAGAGATTCATTCGCTCAGTGACTTTCAGCGAAACGCCAAACAGCACATTGTGAGGATGAAGAAGAAGCGACGCCCGCTGGTGCTCACTATTAACGGTAAGGCCGAGATGGTTGCCGTTGATGTGAAATCGTTTCAGGAGATGCTGGAGGTCATTGACCGGGTTGAAGCCGTTGAGGGAATTCGACGGGGTCTCGAATCCAAGAAGCGCGGAGAAGGAAAGACACTTGAGCGGTTCGACAAGGAGATACGGAACAAGTTCAAGATTTCTGAGAACCCGCAAAAATGACCTTTAACGTTGTCGTTGAGTCTTCCGCCCGCAAGGATGTTGATGACGCCTTTCGCTGGATGGCGGCGAATGTTTCAACTGAGTCTGCTACCCTTTGGTACTTGGACATTTACAGAGCTATGGACAGTCTCAAGGAGTTCCCAGCGCGCTGTGGATTTGCCATGGAGAATAAGTTTTTCAAGGAAGAGATCCGGCAGCTTATCTGCGGGAAGTATCGCCTCCTGTTTGAGATTGATGGCGAGACAGTCCGAGTTCTTCACATTCGGCACTCAGCGCGAAAGCCTCTAAAACCGAAAAGGAAGCAATGAACCGCGTCTGCTCCTCGCTTAGCCTTCAAACTTCTTTGGAAACTGCTTGGCGATGCCGTCACTAAGCATATCAGCCATGTGCAGTATTTGTTTCGTGCACCTCATCGTATGCCTTTATATCCGGCGACCAGTTACCGCGAGGACGGGCGACCGCCTCGGCAGTTGTGCTCTTCTACCTTCAAGGCTTCCAGTTCTTGTCCTGACTCTGTTCCTTCGCGGCTAGCACTTTCTCAAGCAGCTTGTTCGCATTGGTCTTCGCGTCCTTTGCGGACTGACCCATGGCCGACGCCGCCTCCTCGAAAGTCTTGTTTGTAATATTCTCTGGTTTACCCATGTCGTTGTTGGGCATCCCACATCCGCAGTTGTAGCACATAAAGAAATTCCTCCTTTCGTCATCCATGCTTGAGTGCGCACTTGCACCAGCAGAGCGACATCAAGCAGCTCGCCTCGGCGTTCCACGTTCAGTTGAACTCTCGGCATTTAGTTGCGGCTCAACCGCCACTCCATGCACGTACACCATTTCACCGCCCAGCCATCCTGAAATGCCGAGCAGTATGACGCCAATCACTGAAAGCCAGATGGGAAGTGCGGCGCCGGACGTGGCCCCATTGCGCAGCCACAGATTTATTCCGTACAGAACGACTACGGTGAGATTGATTCGCATATGCCAGAGAGCGATCGTCCTGATCTTGCCCTTGGACATCGACAGAAAATCAATGAAACCTGGAACTGCTGCAAGAAGCGCCGTAGCGACGCCGCCGGCCATCGTGTAAAAAGCTATATCGTTCCAGACGACGCCACCCCATTTCATAAGGTAGATGACATCGCTCGTTAGTGAGAAGATCCATAACCCGATGGGTAAAGCTACGAGCATCGGATGAATCGGATGCTTTGAAATGCTTGCTGGACTCGCCATGGTGAACTCCTTTCTCGGCCTCAAGCTCGCGCACCGGTCAATTATGTGACCGGTATCTCCGTAATCCGACCGAACGTATGCTGTTCGCGATCAGGACGCTTTTATACGCAATTGCTGAGGCAAAAACGTTCCGATTATAGGTGTGCATATACCGTGCCCCTGGCGGTAACAATGCTCACACGAGACTTGATTGGTGTGGTGTCTGAAGAATAAGTTGGGCTGTGTCGCGTTCGGGGACGTCTGGGGCTGGCGCTTAGAGTTGATCCGTGCGGCGATTAGACCGCTTCCAGCGCTTCCTTGATGGTGAACCTACCTTCGTAAAGGGCCTTACCAACGATCACGCTGTCGACACCCGATTCGCTCACCCGGGCAAGCCGCTGGATGTCTTCGAGACAAGAGATCCCGCCAGACGCCGTAATCTTCAACCCGGTCTCCCGAGCGATCAAACAGGTCTGTTCTATGTTCGGGCCAGTGAGCATCCCATCTCGAGCGATGTCGGTATAGACAATTCGCTCGACACCTGAACCGGCAATGCGCCTTGCCAAATCCACGGCTTCGATCTCCCCGTGCACTTCCCATCCGCGGGTCATAACCTGGCCGTCACGCGCGTCAATCCCGACAACCACCCGAGACCCGAACCGTTCGACGAGTCTTGCAAGCGTCTCCGGTGACTCGGCCGCGAGGGTGCCGATCACAACGCGGCTTGCGCCGGCCGAGATCAACTCTTCGAGATCTTCAATCTTTCGGATACCGCCCCCGAATTGCACCGGGATGCCTACGGAGTTAATGACGCGTGTCGCCACACTCCGGT
>Ga0075428_100005209_pt1 | contig 14452 bp, 9 predicted proteins | sample RhiMetdeltSRZDD2_FD_75291 | JGI IMG/M metagenome (GOLD analysis project Ga0075428, IMG submission 75291) | Populus rhizosphere microbial communities from Tennessee, USA - Rhizosphere MetaG P. deltoides SRZDD2 | ecosystem: Host-associated > Plants > Roots > Rhizosphere > Soil | place: USA...
CGCCGGACGCCCGGGCGGTCGCCGAGATCTCGCGAACCACCGCAAGGGCCTGGACGGCGCGGGCCGTGCTCGTCGCGGAGCAGCAGGTGGTCGCGGAGAACTTCCGGCAGTTCGCGCTCCAGGTGCGGCCGCTGATCGAGCGCCGGGCGAACCGCGCCGTCCTCGTGACGAGCGCGCTCCGCCTCGAGGGGAAGACGACGACCGCCTCGAACCTATCCCTCGCGCTCGCCTCGCTCGCGGCCGAGCGCCGCATCGCGCTCGTCGACCTCGACACGCGCCGCCCCTCGATCGGATGGGGCTTCGACATCCGCCCCGCGGTCGGGATCGACCGCGTGCTCACCGGGGAGGCGACGCTCGCCGCGGCCCGCATCCGCACCGACGTCCCCGCCCTCGACGTCTTCGCCGTCGAGACGCCCCGCTCGAACGCCCACGAGCTCCTCTCGGGTCAGCGCCTGCCGCAGGTGCTGCGCGAGCTGTGCGAGGGCTACGACACCGTCGTGATCGACGGCCCCCCGGTGCTGCTCGTACCGGACCCGCTGCTCATCCTGCCGCACGTCGGCTCCTGCATCGCCGTCGCGCGCTCGGGGCTCACCCTCCGCTCGGCGTTCCGGGAGATGCTCTCCCGGCTCCCTGAAGACCGCCTGATCGGCTGCTTCCTCAACGACGCCCCGGTACCCCGGCACGCGAGGCGCTACGCCTCCTATTACTACTCGGCCGACCCCGCGGCCGATCGGCAGAGTTGACGGCGATGGCGGAGCCGGAAGCCTTCGAGGCCGAGGGTGGCGTCCCGGAGGTGCTGCGCGATCCCATTGGGACCCTGCGTCGCCGTTGGCGCTGGATGCTGGGAGCCTTCGTCGCCGGGGTGATCGCGGTGGTTGCCTTCGTGGTGACGATGGAGCCGCGCTACCAGGCTGCGGCGCGCCTCATGGTGACGACCCAGCAGATCCGCGAGGACCTGGTGCCCAACACGCTCCAGGACGACATCATCGAGCGCCTCAACGCGATGCTCGGCGAGGTCCTCTCGCGCGATCGCCTCGCGAGCCTGATCGAGAAGTACGATCCGTACCCGGACCTGCGCGACTCGACCTCGATGGCCGAGATCGCCGAGCGCGTGCGCGCGGACGTCAAGTTCGAGGCGGTCGCCGGGCTGCGGACCACCGGCAAGGAGCAGGCCGCGCTCTTCGCGATCCGCTTCGAGGCCCGGACGCCCGAGGCGGCCGCCGGCTTCGCGAACGACCTCGCGAGCAACCTCGTCAACGAGAGCATCAGCACCCGCACCGAGCAGGCGAAGCTCGCGGTGGGCTTCATGCGCCGCGAGCTCGAGCGCGCCGAGGAGGCCCTGCGCGAGCAGAGCCATGCGATCCGCGAGTTCAAGGAGCAGCACCGCGGGGAGCTTCCCGGCGAGCTCGAGGCCAACCTCGCCAAGCTCGAGCGCCTCCAGAGCCAGCGCCAATCGCTCGCGCTGCAGATGGCGGAGGCCAACACGCGGCTCGCGATGCTGACGACCCCCACGGGCGCGGACCTGCGAGAGAGCGAGAGCCCCGCGATGCACCTCGAGCGCCTCCGCGCCGAGCTGCGCGAGCGCCTCGGCTCGCTCACCGAGAGGCACCCCGAAGTCCAGAACCTGAAGCGCCAGATCGCGCAGCTCGAGGAAGAGCTCGGCGTTTCCGGCGCGGGCGAGGCCGCGCTCCCGACGCGCCCCTCGCTGATCTCTGCGGAGCAGCACACGCTCGAAGAGCTCAAGCGGCAGCTCGCGCAGACGGAGGCGGAGCTCGCCGACCTCGACCACAGGGTGGCGGAGACACCCGCCCGCCAGGAGGAGCTCGACGGCATGGTTCAGCGCGAGGGCGTGCTGCGCGAGACCTACGTGAGCTTCCTCAAGAAGCTCCAGGAGGCGGAGCTCTCGGAGAACCTCGAGTCCGCGCAGCACGGGGAGCGATTCTCGGTGATCGAGCAGGCGGAGCCACCCTCGGAGCCCGCGCGCTCCCAGGCCGCGTACCTCGCCGCCGGACTCGTCGCCGCCCTCGGGCTCGCCGGCATGGTGGGGATCGCGCTCGAGCTGATCGATCCGGTCCTGGTGACGCCCCGGCAGCTCGAACGCGAGAGCGGCCTGCCCGTGCTGGGATCGGTGCCGCGCATCTCGTAGGAGTGCCTCTGCCGTCAGTCCCGGAAGCCGTGGTCCTTGAGCAGCTTGTAGAGCGTGGGGCGGCTCACGCCGAGGAGCTTGCTCGCCTGGGAGACGTTGCCGCCGGCCTCGGCCCAGGCTCGCGTCAGCGCCCGCCGCTCGGCCTCGTGGACCGCGTCCTCGAGCCGGGGCGTCGGAGCGTCCGGGGCCGCCGCGGCCCCGAGGTCGAGATCCCGCGCGGAAACGCGGGAGCCCTCGGTCATCACGACGGCCCGCTTCATGCGGTTCTCGAGCTCGCGGACGTTCCCGGGCCAGGCGTGGGAGGCGATCGCGGCGACCGCGTCGGCGGCGAGACCCTGGAGGGGGCGCTCGTCGCGAAAGCGCTCGAAGAAGTGCTGGGCCAGCACGACGGCGTCGTCGGGACGCTCGCGCAACGGGGGAATCTCGATCAGGAGCTCGCTCAGGCGGTAGTAGAGGTCCTCGCGCAGCGCTGCCCCCTCGCCGCGCTCCTGCACGTCGCGGTGGGTCGCGCTCACGACGCGCGTGTCGAGCGGGATCTGCTCGCGCCCGCCCACGCGCTCGATCACTCGCTCCTGGAGGAAGCGCAGGAGCTTCGCCTGCACCCCCATCGGCATGTCGCCAATCTCGTCGAGGAAGAGCGTGCCCCCGCGCGCGAGCTCGAGCCGTCCCACGACGCGCCGGTCCGCCCCCGTGAACGCACCGCGCTCGTGCCCGAAGAGCTCGCTCTCGAGGAGCTGCTCGGGGATCGCCGCACAGTTGATCGCCACGAAGGGCCCCGAGGAACGGCGGCTCACCGCATGGAGCGCCCGGGCGAGCACCTCCTTGCCCGTCCCGCTCTCTCCGAGGAGGAGCACGCTGATCTCGCTCACGGCCGCGCGCTCCACGAGCTGGCACACGCGCCGCATCGCGACACTCACGCAGACCACGCCGGGCAGCGGCTCTCCACGCGCTTCGCGAGCGAGCCTTCGGTTCTCCTCTTCGATGCGATGCAGCCGGAAGGCCCGATCGACGAGGACGCGGATCTCGTCGGCATCCACGGGCTTCTGGTAGAAATCGTGCGCGCCGAGCTCGATCGCGCGCAGGGCATGCGCGCGCTCCTCGCGGCCGGTCACCACGATCACCTTGGTCTCCGGGGCGAGCCGCAGGATCTCCCCGAGGGCGGCGAGCCCCTCCGAGGCTCCCTCGGCATCCGGCGGGAGGCCGAGGTCGAGGAGCACCACGGGGGGGTGCGTCCGGCGCAGCTCCTCCAGCGCCTGGGGGCGGTCGCCCGCCGTGGCGAGGGCGTGGCCGTCGAAGGTCCAGCGCAGCTGGCGCAACGCGGACGCATCGTCCTCGACGATCAGCAGCGGCGGGGCCTTCTTGCCGTCCGACATCTCGCCTCGTGCGCGCGCCGTCGCAGCATCTGCGCGACCGGTTCGGGTGGCGCTCGCGTGGGCACACCTGTTGCGTCGCATTGTATGCGCGCAGCGCCCGCCGCGCCGACTTGCCGTGCTCGCGGTGCTTCCGGAGCACGACGGTGGTTCTGGTCGCGCCCCCCCTGCGTCCGGACGCTTCGCCCTGGCGCGCTGGAAGCGACGGGCCGGCTGGAGGCCGCTTGAGCACCGTCGGCCCTCCGGCAGCTGGCGCCGGACCGGCCCGACCCTTCGACCGAGGTGCGCTGGGACTCGCCGGATTGGTCTTCGCGCTCGCGCTCTGCGTGGCCCTCCCGGCGATCTTCGGGCTGCGCTTCCTCTTCGAGCGGATCGAGTTCTACGCGCACGGCTTCCTCGTGCCGCTCGTGGCGGGATATCTCGCCTGGGGAAAGCGCCGGGAGATCCGGCAGGCCCTGCTCCGGCTCGAGCCCCCGCGTTTCGGAGCCCTCGTCGCCCTCGCCGCCGGCAGCTTCGAGCTCTTCATGATCGTCGGCGACGTGGGGTTCCTGGCCGGAATCGGGATCCCGCTCGTGATCGGCAGTGCGGCCTACGCCGTGGGCGGTCGCAGGCTGGTTCGGCCGCTCGCCCTTCCGCTGGCATTCCTGGCGCTGATGGTGCCGCCGCCGCGCTTCGTGCTCTACGAGATCCTCTTCCGGCTGAAGCTCCTGGTGACCCGCACGGCCGTCGAGCTCCTCCAGGCGGTGGGAACTCCCGTGCTCGCAGAAGGCAACCAGATCGTCGTTCCGAACCACACGCTCTTCGTCGCCGACGCCTGCAGCGGGCTCACGTCGATCGTGACGATGCTACCGATCGCGTGCACGATCGCCTACTTCCTGACGCGCGGCATCTGGCGCCGCAGCGTCGTCGTCGCGAGCGTGCTCCCGCTCGCGCTCGGCGCCAACGTCCTCCGCGTGATCCTCACCGTGAAGCTCGTCCCGTGGATGGGGATCGAAGCGGCCCAGGGGAGCCTCCACCAGTCCTTCGGCCTCGCGACCTACGCCGTCGGCACGCTGGCCCTCGTGGGCGTGGCGAGGCTCCTGCGATGAGGGTGCGCGTGAGGCTCGCCGCCGCGGCGATCGGGTTCCTGCTCCCGGGGCTCGCGCTCGCGAGATGGACCGCTTCGTCCGCGTCCACCGCGGCCGTCGTCCGTCTACCCACGCTGCCCGAGTCCATCGCCGGGTGGACGCTCTCCGGGGAGTCGCACATCAGCGACATCGAGATGGCGATCATCCGGCCCGACGCCCACATCGTGCGCTGGTACCAGGCGCCGGACCGATCCCCCATCCTGCTCTATGTAGGCCTCTACGGAGGCCGCGCCGGCTACGATGCGGGCGCGCACGACCCGGAGGTCTGCTACCCCGCCCAGGGCTGGCAGATCCTCGGCTCGCGCAGCGTCGAGGTACCCCTGGCGAACGGCGAGTCGCTGCACGCGAAGCTCCTCGACGTCCACCTCGGGACGGATCGTCAGGCCGTGCTCTACTGGTTCCAGCCCGCCGCGCGCTGGCCGGCGACCGCGGCAATCGACCAGTTCTTGCGCATCCTCGACGCAATCGCGGGTCGCCCACAGTACGCCTTCGTCCGACTCTCGATCCCGGCAGGCGGTAGCGCTGCAGAGCCCGAACGCGACCTCGCCGCCTTCGCCGAAGAGATCGCGTGGCCGGTTCGCGAGGCGCTGGACGGGAGCCACCCGACGGGTCCGGACCGGCAGGCTTCCGGCGACCCGCCGCCGGCTGCGAGCTGAAGAGGCGCACCCGGTGAAGATCACCGTTCCCATCGCCCTCTACGGCTGGCCGCTGATCGCGCTCGTGTTCTTCGCGCTGCTGACGCCACGTCGCGCGGTCATTGCGACCTTCGTCGCCGGCTGGCTGCTGCTCCCCGCGGCCTCGATCCCCATCCAGGGCCTTCCCAATGTGTCGAAGGCGTCGAGCATCGCCCTCGGCGCCCTTCTGGGAGTCCTGTGCTTCGATGCTCGCCGCCTCGGCTCCTTCCGATTCCGCGCGATCGATCTGGCCGCTCTCTCCCTGACCATCGTTCCATTCGTGACCTCGCTGACGAACGGCCTCGGCGTCTATGACGGGCTCTCGGGCGCGCTCACGGGCGGGCTCTTGTGGGGGGTTCCGTGGCTCATGGGACGCCTCTACGGGGCAGACGACAACGCTCTGCATGATCTGATGATGGGTCTCATCGTGGGAAGTCTGGCATACGTGCCGATCTGCCTCTTCGAGATCAGGATGAGTCCGCAGCTCAATCGCTGGCTGTACGGCTTCATACCCTTCGCCTTCGATTCGACCAAGCGATTCGGCGGGTTCCGCCCGGTGGGATTCCTCAACCACGGAATCGAGCTCGGGACCTTGATGATGTCCGGATCGCTCACCGCGCTCTGCTTCTGGGTCACCGGCAGCAGGCGTCGGGTGATGGGCGTCCTCGTCTCGTGGCTCACCGTTCCCCTGACGCTCGTGACGATCCTTGCGCGGGCGTTCGGGGCCTGGGGGCTGTGGAGCGTCGGAGCCCTGGTGCTCCTCGGCATGAAGACGACGCGTAGCGGGCTCCCGATCCTGCTCTTGATCCTCACACCCGCGGTGTACATCGGCACCCGGCTCTCGGGCGTCCTTCCCGACGAGCAGCTGACTGCGCCAGTCGCGGCGCTGAGCGCGGAACGATCCGAATCGTTCGGCACGCGTCTTTCCAACGAGAGCCAGCTCATTTCCAAGGCCCTCGAGCGACCCGTCTTCGGCTGGGGTCGGTGGGGCCGCAACCGCGTCTACGACGAGCAGGGCAGGGACAGGTCCCTCACAGACGGCCTCTGGATCATCCTGTTCGGTCAGCAGGGCTTCGTCGGACTCGCCACCTGGCTGGCGATCGCGCTCGTGCCCCCGACGCTCGCGCTGCGCCGCATCGGAGTGAGTGCCCTGCTCGCGCCGACGTCTGCGCCGGTGCTGGCCGCGATCGTGCTGCTTCCGCTGCAGACCGTGGACTGGCTCTTCAACGGCTTCGTCAATCCCGTTTCGTTGATGGTCGCAGGATCACTGGTCGATGCCGGGCGTACGGCCCGGCGCGCTCCCCGACGTACTCGAGCACCCCGGCACCTGCGGAGGTCGCGGCCAGAGCCGCTTCGCGCCGGGCCATCCTCCTGTGAGGGTCGTCACGATCGCCTCGGTACGCTCCCCCGATCCACGACCGAAGCGGAGGCTCGACGGGTCACGGAGTCGAAACGTGAGAATCCGTCGAGGCCTGCACCCGTCCGCCACCTGCTTCGGGCATGCGCGAGGTCCCGCGTGAACACGCATCTACGAGTCCTCTTGCCCCTGCTCTTCCTACCGATTGCGTCTGCTGCGCAGGTGACCGGTGCCGTCTCGGCGAATCGGACGGGCGGAGTCGCGCCGCTCGCCGTCTTCTTCGACGCGACTGCCACCCGTGACGGCGACCCCTCGGTGAGCGCGTTCCACGATCTCCACTATGAATGGGATTTCGGAGACGCTTCGGGAGCCTGGCCGGTATCGGGATCACCCAGGGGGAAGGCGTTCGGACCGGTTGCAGGGCACGTGTTCGAGCCCGCCTCCTTTCCAGACGACTGCGGGGGTGGCCCGCGGACCTGCAGGCGCTTCTCGGTCGACCTCGTGATCCGGGATCGAGCCGGAGGCCACGGAGTTCCCCCGATCACCATCGCGGTCGAAGATCCCGAGTACCGGTTCGCAACCTCCACGGTATGCATCTCGAGGACCGCGGACGCCACCGGTTGCCCGGCGGGCGCCAGCCAGCGGCTGAATCAGACGGGAACCTTCGAGAGCATCCTCGCTGCCGCCATCGACAGCGGAGGCTCCCGACGCGTGCTCTTCCACGCGGGCCAGCAATGGACTCACACGACCACCTATCGAATCAACGCCCCCGGACCGGGGCTGATCGGAAGCTTCGACTCCGAGGGCATGTGCTCTGCAGCCAACCCATGCACCCAGAAGGCGGTTGCTTCGTTCACGCCCGCGTCGGGAACGGGGATCTCCTTCAACGACGATGACTGGAGGCTCTCGGACCTCGAGTTGCGGGGAATCGGATCTGGAACGCCGATGGCGGTCGGATTCATGCATACGAAGGACCACCAGGGCGTCGACTACAACATTCGCAACACGGTCCTGCGCCTCGATGTCCAAGGCTTTCTGGTCGGATTCAGCACGTCAGGGGCCTGGCCAGCTCCCGACGTCGTCACGAAGGAGCTCGCCATCGTCGAAAACCACTACTCCGCCGGAGTCTCGGGCAGTGGCGGCAACTGCGTCTACGTCCATGCAAGAAAACTGATGCTGCTCGGGAACGATTTCGATCGGGGCGGTGCGATGGAGCACGTGGTGCGCGTAGCGCTCGGCGAGAAGGCAGTCATCTCCCACAACCGGCTGGCCAATCCTGCGGCGACGAAGCACCACCTCAAGGTCCATGCGAGCGGGGCGACGGACGGCCTCGTCTCGAAGCAGATCGTGATTTCCGACAACTGGTTCGACGGTGGACACAACCCGTGGGTCCTGGCGATCGGTCCTTCGAGCGGATCCGCCGACGAAGTCGTCGAGGACGTGATCGTCGAGCGAAACTACTTCAAGGCAAGCCCGGAGACCCAGGTCTTCGTCCTGATCTGGGGTCCGGGCGTCACGGCCCGCAGCAACGTGCTGGACTCGACGGCCTCCTCGGCGGGTTTCATCTCCTTCCTCGTCGACAAGCGGGAGACCCAGCCGCAATCGGTCGACGTCCGAGACGACCGCATCTACAGCAACACGTGCTACAGCGGCTCGATGAACTCGCAAACCTGCGTGTTGAACGGCGTCGGTGCCGTGGGTTCGAGGGTCTACGACAATCTGCTCTTCGCTCCGGCATCCCAGCAGAGAAGTGTTCTCGCGGACAGGGGGACGGGGACCTCCACGGCCGGAAATGTCGATGCATCGCTCCTGCCACTTCCATTCACCGGACCGCTGGCCTCCCCGGTCGGCTTTCGCCTGATCCCGGGCTCCCCGCTGGCCGATGCGGGGGTGAGGGTGGGAGAGGCGGTCTACGCCGATTTCGGAGGAGCGCTGGTGAGCCAGGGAACCGCGCCCGGCGTCGGGGCATGGGAGAGCGGAGGTCCGCCGCTAGCGCCCCTCTTGTTGCAGCCCTGAGGAGGCCGAAGCACGATCCACGCTGCGCGATCGCAAGAGCCTTCTCGATCTCGGAGCGATTTCACAAGAGTCACGGTGGCCGGGTGACACAGCCTCCTGACCACCCGAAGGCGCACTGAACGCGCCGAGACCAACGTCCTCCGCCACCTACACTCGCCCGGTTCGCGGAGCTCGACCCGATCCGTCGGGTCGGGATCCGGAGCGGACCCTCCGCTGCGGGAGGGAACGTCCGGATGCGGCCCACCCCCCGCCACGTTCTGCTCGACCCAGGAACAACTCCCTCGCGGCAGCTTCCGCAACCCCTTCGGGGCCCGGCCTGGCGAACACCAGCCTTCCGCAGGTCCACTTCCCGACCAGCACCCTGGACTCGCGGCGTACAGCGGTGTCTACTGGGTCTCGGCGGGTCTAGAGCTTCACGAGGTACGGCGAGAGAGGGCAGGACCCAACGCAGATTCGACCCGCGATGACACGCAAGAGCTCCGGCTCGGCACCGACTGCCTACCGCGCCGACATCGATGGCCTGCGCGCGGTTGCCGTCCTGCTGGTGCTGGCGTTTCACTTCAGGCTCGTCCCCGGCAGCGAGGCGGGGTTCATCGGAGTCGACATCTTCTTCGTCATCTCCGGCTTCCTGATCACGTCGATCCTGAAGCGGCAGCTGGACGAGGGGACGCTCAGCCTTGCGAGTTTCTACGTCGGCAGGGTCCGGAGACTCGCACCGGCCCTGATCGCAACGCTCGTGCTGGTGCTGGCAGCCGGTTCCCTGCTGCTCTTCCCAGAGGACCTGATCAGCCTGACCCAGCAGGCCCTTGCCTCCCAGTTCTACGTCTCCAACGTCTACTACTGGCGAAACGTAAACTACTTCGGCCTCCGCATGAACGACGTCTTCCTTCTGCACATGTGGTCCCTGGCAGTCGAGGAGCAGTTCTACCTGCTGTATCCACTCGCACTGTGGGGAGTACACAGATATCAGCGAAAGCGGTTCTGGGCCGCCGTGGCTCTCGCCCTGTTGATTTCGTTTGCACTCAACATCATCTTCGTCGCCCGCAAGCCGGAGGCCACGTTCTACCTGTTGCCGACACGCGCGTGGGAGCTCTTGACGGGGGCCCTCCTGGTCCTTGCCGAGGCCCGCCGGGCGCGCTCACGACTCGCCGATGAAATGCTGAGTCTCTTCGGTGTAGGACTGCTCGCAGCCGCCCTCGTCGGCTACCGCGAGGACATTCGCTTTCCCGGCTACTTCGCGCTGCTGCCCGTAGTGGGGACGGCCTGCTTGATGCTCGGCGGCGTGCGTCGGACGACGCTGACTTCGCGCGTGCTGAGCTTTGCCCCCATCCGATACGTCGGCAAGATCTCGTATCCCCTGTACCTGGTGCACTGGCCCCTGAACATCTTCGCCGGCCGGTGGATGGCCGGGCGGTACCACCTGGGCCAGCGCTTCGCGATGTTCGCGGTCTCGTTGCTGCTGGCAGCGGCCCTGTACCACCTGGTCGAGAACCCGGTACGGCGCAGGAACCTCCTGGCCCTCAATGGGCATCTGCTGCGGGCCTACGCTGCGGGTCTCGCGGTGACCCTGCTGATCTTCTTCGTCGTGCAGCAGACCGACGGGCTGCCGCAGCGGTTCCCGCGCGAGGCGATTCGGCTCGCGGCTTACGTCAACGACAAATCCCCTCCGTTGAGCGAATGCAAGTTCACCGGGGAGGCCCCGTTGAGCGACGCCAGTTTTTGCAAGATCGGGAAGCCGGGTAGTCAACCCACGTGGCTGGTCTACGGCGATTCGCATGCCTGGGCTGCGTACGCGGTCTTCGACGAGTGGCTCACGCTCAAGGATGAGGCCGGGCTCTTCATGTTTCGACAGGCCTGTCCTCCGCTGCTTGGCCTGCATCTGCTCGGCGACGAAGGCATCTGCCACGCGTTCAATCTATCGATCGCAACGTTTCTCCGTCGGCACGCCGACGTTTCGAACGTGGTGCTGGTATCGGCCTGGCGAGAGGCTCTCGAAGGCCGCCTGACGACCGCGCCCGACCTCCTGCTCTCGAAGCAGGCATCCTTGCGCCTCTTCGACGAGCAGTTCAGCGCGACGCTCACGTATCTGCACGACATCGGCAAGCAGATCTACGTGTGGGAACCCGTGCCCGGCGCAAGAGGGAGTGTCCCGGTGGTCATGGCCAGAGCCGTCCTCGACGACGAACCCGCACGACTCGAGTTCACCCGGAAGAGGTACATGGCGGAGATGGACTTCTTCTTCAAGGCACTGAAGAGGAATCGACACCTCATCGCGGCATCGTTTTCGCCGTCGGACGCGCTGTGTCGAAGCGGTCGATGTGCTGCGGCGATCGATGGCCAGCCTGCGTACTTCGACAACAGCCACATCACGCGCTCGACGAGAGACTTCTGGGTACGCATGCTCCAGGATTCGGAGGTCCATCGACGCATCGGCGAGCCAGGCGAATGAGAGCTGGGACGGGGTCCAGAATGTCCCTGGTTCATGGACGAAGTGAGCGCTCCAGCGCCTCGGCGAGCGAGTAGCGCGGACTCCATCCCAACGACTCGTGCAGCCGGCGGTTGGAATAGCGCAGCGGCTTGAAGCGCGCGTGCAGCCGCGCGGGGATCAGGATCGCCGGCAGCTTCGCCCTGCCCTTGAGCCCCATCCGGTTCGTCACCCACGCGCACCACGCCAGCAGGCGCATCGCCGGCCACGGGAGCGTCCTGGATCGCGGGCGGGGGCAGAGCCTCCGCAGCACTTCCCGCGCGTAGCTCGCCTGTGTCGGAAGTTCGTCGTCGATCACGTTGATCGTGAGCGCAAGCGGTCCCGGTCTCTCCGCCGCCAGAACGATCGCCTCGGCGCAGTTCTCGACGTAGCTGAGCGGCAGCGTCGCCAGCCAGCCGATCCGCAGCCACCGCCGTTCGTTCGCCGAGATCCCCAGCCGCGCCGTCCACAAGTTGTCGGGCCCGTAGACGATCCCCGGGCGCAGGATGACGTAGTCCCAGTTCTGTCGCTCGGCGTGCTCGCGGATCAGCCTCTCCTGCACGAGCTTGGTGTGCGAGTACTCGTCCCGCGGCGGGAACTCGGGCTCCAGATCCGACCCCTCGTCGAGGACTGTGCGCGACCGTTTGTGCAGATAGTCATACACCGCGAACGACGAGACTCCGACGATCCGGCGCGGCGCTCCGGCCAGCACCATCGCCTCGAGCAGGTTCTCCGTTGCGACCACGGTGCCGGAGTACTGCGCGTACATGTCGCCCGACTTCAGGGCCGCCAGGTGAAGCACCGCATCCACGTTGGCGCACGCTTCGACGAGGCCGCGCTTCGACCGCAGGTCGACCCGCGCGAGCTCGACGCGCGAGTGGTCGAGCTCCGGCGCTTCGGCCGTGCTGGACGGACGCACGACCGCCCGAACGTCGTGCCCGCGTCGCAGCGCTTCGCCCACGACATGCCGCCCCAGAAACCCCGTCGCGCCCGTCACGAGGAGTCTCATGCGCTCCCGGCCGCCGTTCGCGGGGACTCTCCGCGCGCCTGCAGCAGCGCATCGATCAGCGCCGCTGCTCCTCGCATGTCGTCGTACCCCACCGGTGGGTCCTCACCGGTGACCAGTGCGGCATAGGTTCGATCCAGGAAGGTCGCCAGGCCCTCGTACGGCGTCACCTGCATCACCTTGTTCCACAACCCGGCGACCGCAGCCCCCGCCAGCGCAACCCCCCGGATCGCCTGGTTCGCCAGTGGCGAGAGCTGCTGCCCTACTCGCCGAGGCTCGACGATGCTCAGCGAATGCTGAAAGAGATCCGCCTCCGCCCACCCCCTCGTTCCACGGACGGTGACCGTGAAGCAGTCGGGCGATTGCGTGCTGGAGAACCGCAAGCGCGCGTGCGTCGGCCCCGAAAGCACCAGGGCATCGAGATCGTCGAATGCAAACAGCGACCCGCCTCCGCACTTGCTCCAGGTCGCGTGGACGGCGTCCCAGGTCGGCACGAAGCGGAGCGCCAGATAGCACAGGTGCGTCAGGAACTCGTGCAGCGCGCCCGCCGGCAGCCGGTGGCTCGGGTGCGGCAGATTCTCGTCCGCGTACCGGCCGCCCTTCTCGCGGATGGCCAGACACATTCGTACCTCGAGCTCACGCACCTCCCCAAGCCGCCCGGCCCGCAGGGCCTCTTCGATCCGAAGGATCGGGCGGTTGAAGCGATAGTTGTGGTCCTCGATCAGACGCCGCCCCCGCGCCCGCGAGAGCGACCAGAGCGTCTCGAAGTCCTCGAGCGTCGGCGCCACCGGCTTCTCGCCGATCACATGCGCGCCCGCCATGAGACAGTCCCGCAGGATCGCGACATGCGTGTGGGGCGGCGTGAGCACGTGCACCACATCCGGTCGAGCCGTCGTCAGCATCTCCGCGTAGTCGGTGAACGCAGCGCCCGCGTCGAAACGGGTCGCCGCGTATCGCGCCAGCGAGGGAGAGAGATCGCACACCCCAACCAACGAGGTCCGCGGATCGGTGGCCAGGAAACGCAGGTGCTCTTCCGATATCCTCCCCGTTCCAATCACAGCGACGCGCAGGACGGGCGCGCCCACTCGTGAGCCCATCCCGCTCTTGCGCCGCCTCATCGTGGCGGAGTCTCGACCGCCTCGGCCCGAGGAATCGCCAGCCCGGGCTCCCCGATGACCCCGTCGTCCGATGGTGATGGGATGATCCTCGCCGGCACGCCGACGGCCGTCGCGCCCGGGGGCACGTCGGTCAGCACGACGCTCATCGCCCCGATCTTCGCCCCGCGCCCCACCCGCACATCGCCCAACACCTGCGCGTGCGCGCCGAAATCGACATCGTCCTCGATCACTGGAACGGGCCCGTCGTCGTACCGGTTGCCGATCGTCACCCCATGCCGAAGCGTACAGTTTCGCCCGATCCTTGCCTGCGCGTGGACGACGATGCACCCGAAGTGATGGATCCGCAGTCCGCCCCCGAACTCGGCGCCCTTGGGCAGCGTGATCCCGGTCGACGTTTCGACGACCCGGTAGACCAGCCAATACAGGCGATCGAGCATCCATCGCAGCGCCCCGGGCGGGCGAAGCTCGTTCTGCCGCCCGAACCGGTACACGAGCACTGCCCAGACCGACTGCTCGCGGAACCAGGGCCGCCTGGGGTACCGCCTCAAATCCTCGGCCAGCCGTGGGTCGAACAGGGGCATCTTCGCGCCTACGCTGCGGCCTTGGGCGACGACTCCCGGGTCGACACGTTCGACCGCGAGCCCCGCCTAGCGCGATCCATCAGGCAGCGCGCGAACCCCATCGCCGCCGCGTACTTCCACAGCAGCGTGAGTCCCGCGTACGCCGCCCCGTGCTTCCAGCGCAAGCCCAGTCGCCGCCCTCGCAGCGTCAGCCGACACCCTTGCAGCACCAGAGCCGTGGGCCACAGCAGCACCAGCGCGACCGCGGTGGACCATGCCCCAACGACTGCACAGCCGAGTGCCCCCCCCATGCTTGCCACCGGCAGGGCCACCCCCCACGCCGCGGCGCTCCACACCTGCCGTCGGAACACGCTGCGGCTGCTCGGCGGCCCGAACAGCGTCAACCTCAGCGCTCCGTACCCGCCGCGCAGGCTGCGCCCCCACCACTGCGCGAATCGCGTCATCGCCAGGTCGTGCGTCGCCATCTCCCGGTCGATCCGCCTGATCGCGTAGCCCGCGAGGCGCAGCCGACAGCACAACTCGGGCTCCTCTCCCGCGGCGATCTCTGCGTCGAATCCCCCGACCTCTCGAAACGCCGCCGCGCGGATCATGAA
>Ga0075428_100005211_pt1 | contig 14451 bp, 17 predicted proteins | sample RhiMetdeltSRZDD2_FD_75291 | JGI IMG/M metagenome (GOLD analysis project Ga0075428, IMG submission 75291) | Populus rhizosphere microbial communities from Tennessee, USA - Rhizosphere MetaG P. deltoides SRZDD2 | ecosystem: Host-associated > Plants > Roots > Rhizosphere > Soil | place: USA...
GAACTCTTCGCCGCGTGGGCGCCGGCGGAAGTGTGATCGTAGTGTCCGGCTTCCGCCTTCGCGTGAAGCTACGGCGGACCACCGTAGCCTTAGCGGAGGTGGTCAGCCGGACCTCAGGCGCTGATCGGACGACGCCGCCAGTTCGCGTACTTCCGTCCGAGCGAGCCGCCGATGGTGCCCCATAGCCACGCCCCCGGAAGTCTGAGCAGCGGCGACAACAGCAGCGTCAGCGGAGCAGGAGCCGGAATCTGTTGGATGCCTTTATAGAAGGGATAGAGGATCCCACGCGCATTGAGCATCGCAATCTTCTGACCAGGGACGAGCTCCGCGTACGCGAGGAGTCCGGTCATCATGAGCAACCCAATAAGCGCAAGCGGAATCGATGCGATCACCGACGCACGCATCGCGGCACGGGCCGGCGATTGCTTGCCCGCCACAGCGGTCCAGAATCCGATCGCGAAGAGAACGAGCACGTAGAACTCGGACTGCAACGGTTTCTGCAGCAACTCGATCCGTTCTGAAAGTGCCGAGGGGACATACGGCGGTGGCGCCACCATAGTCGAGACGATCGCCCAGATGGTCACCAGCATCAGACCAACGCCCACCCATGTCGCCGCCATGACCACACGCAGGCGTTGCCAGATCGCGCTCCGCGCGATATCGAAGACGATCGCCGCGCTGAGTGGACGCGCGAGAAGCATGGCCGACAGTTCTGCGCCGTACTCCGAGCACCACGCCGCTGGATAGAGACGCAGAAGCCACCGTACTAGCATCGTCTTCATGCGAGTCGAAGCCTCCTGAGACCGATCGACGCAATGCGCCGCATGTTCTGGAGTTGTTCGTCGAGCGCGGCCGTCCCGCGTGCGGTCAGTTTGTACGGGCGCTGCCGGCCGTCTCCCTCGAGCGGCGCAATCAGCTCCTTCTCCACCAGCCGCGTGATCGCGTTGTAGAGGGTCCCGGGCCCAATCGTCACACCGGCGAATGTTTCGACATCGCCCATGATGGCCCACCCGTGCTTCGGACCGTCGGCGAGGCTCGAGAGGATCAGCAGCTCTGGGTCGGACGCCGGCCCTGAACTCGGCTTGCGCGCCATATAGTCGTAATTACGATATAACGGATTGCGATATTTTGCCACTGCCGCTTGCCCTAGTGAACGGAGGTTGCGGAGATGACGGGTTAACACGGAGGAACGGAGAAACGGAGTTTAAAAAATTCTGTCTCCGTTGCTCCGTGGCTCCGTGTGAATCCGTTTTTTCCGTCCTCTCCGTTATCTACTTTCGCCGCGATTGCAGCTGGTGGTACCCGAGCTGACGACGAGCCTCGGCGAGGGTCTTGCCGTCTTTGATCGCCGCGCGGATCTGCTGCTCGATGGCGTCGATCTCCTCGGCGGCCGTCAGCACAGCGTCTTCGTGCGCCTGCGGGATGACGAGCACGCCGTCCGCGTCACCGCGCATCAAGTCGCCGGGGTGCACGCGCGCGTCGCCGATGTTCACCGGGCTGTTGACCGCCTCGACCTGCACCCGATCCTTGCCCGTGCGCATGGAGTAGCTACGGCTGAAGATCGGATAGCCCAACTCACGTGAGAGGTGCGTGTCACGGCACGCGCCATCAATCACGGTGCCGGCGACACCTCTCTGGTGGGCGACAAACGTGAGGATGTCGCCCCAGACAGTGGCGTTCTCGCGACCGCCGTTATCGAGCACCACCACGCGGGCGGGTTCCACCTCGTCTATGTAGTCGCCAACCGTGCCAGGCGGTTTCCCGGCGGGCCCATAGAGAATCGTGAACGCCCGGCCCGTCAGACGGAAGCCCGGGTCGAGCGGCTTGATGTTGAGACATTGCCCCGCGATGCCGAGCCGATCCAGCGCATCACTGATCGAGGTCGTATCCAGCTTCGCGGCACGTTCGAGATTCTTGTCGTTCATCACCGTTTGAGCATCGTCTCGTAGTTCTTGCCCATGACCTGTGTTGGAGAAAGGCCGCTCTTCAAGTCCGCCACCATCTGCCGCTCACGATCGGCGATGACTTCGGCGGCATCCAGCACGCGATCGATATCGGCGGCCTTGACGAAGACCACTGCGCTGCCATCGGCGACCACGAAGTCACCAGGCGAAACCTGAACGTCGCCGACGACGACTGGCACGTTCGTACCTGCCTCGACGATCCGCCCGCGAGCGGTGCGCGAAGTGACGCTGCGGGCGAACACCGTGAAGCCCCAGTCGCGCGCCTCATCGGCGTCGCGCGCAGGGCCGTCGATGACCACACCCGCCACTCCGCGCAGCTGCGCGGCGAGTGACAGGTTCCCTCCCCAGCAGGCGGCATCGACGCCGCTGCGCTGCTCGAGGACGATCACGTCGCCGGCCTGCGCCGCTTCGATGGCGGTCGTACCCAGATGCCGCGACGCCGCCGGGCGGCCATCATCTTTTTCGAGCTTCACCGTGACGACGCGGCCAGAGATCCGGCGATCGGTGGTCAGCCGCTGAATGCCGGTGACCACACCTGCGAGCTGCAGCTTATCGAGCGCGTCCGATACCGCGCAGGCATCGAGACGGCCGAGACGCGCGACTGTATCGTCCATACGTCAATCGTCGTGTCCGGATCGGGCGGACATTACTGCCAGTACGCGAAACACATCGCGTTGCCGGTTCCCGCCTCGGACCGATAGCACGGCACGTAATCGATCTGGTGATACTTCAGGCCCGCCGCATTCATCGCCGAGATCACCGGATACCAGTTCTTGATCTCCGCCGTGCCGACCTTGAAGTAGCTCTCCGGGAGTTTCGCTAGCGTGTCCTCGTCGCCGCTGGCCATCGCCGCCATCACCTTCCGATCGAAGTCCTCATCAATCACGAAGTGCGTCAACCCACCCGACGCCATCAGCGCGACTCGCTTGAACCCGCTGAAGCTCTTGATCGCGCGGTACAGCCCGCGACCGAGCTCGAGACAGCGATGCACCTTCGGCGTGTTGTGGGGAAAATGCACGTTGAGGATGATCGGCACGCTTGGCGGCGTCTTGTCCTGCAGGATGGTGTGGTAGAAGAACCCGTAGGCGTGCGGGATGCCGCCTCGTGGTGCACCGCTCGGCGTTTGCTCCGACTGCGCCAGATCGAAGTCCTCATCGGCGAGCGATCGCAGGATGTGATCGGCGAGATCGGAGGCGCCGGGATAGGTGGCGCCTTCCTCAGGCGAGTTGGCCGGCTCGGCGATGTTCAACCCCGGCGCGTCTTCGTTGAGATGCTGGACGTTGCTGATCGTCGTGCCGCGATAGACCGTAATCGCCGGCGTCAGGCCCGCGTTGAAGAACTCGCGCTGATCGTTGCCGATGATGACGACGGCGTCAGGCGCCACTTCATTGAACTTCCGGCCAAGGCCGTCGAGCGCCGAGCGGCATTGCACGAAGCGCTCATGACGCTTCTCCAACCCGATCTCCTGCGCGAAGCCGGGTGCGCGCTCCTGGAGCAGCGCCGGATAGTCGTAGGTCTTCCCGCGGAACCAATGATTCTTGTTCTCGCGGTCCGCCTTCGCGCGGAGATCCCACTGCTCCGGCGGCGTGGACAGCAACGGTCCATGCGACGACCCGATTCCCAACACGACATCAGACATTCTTTTCAACTCCCAACGCCCAACTCCCAACTACCAACCACTACCAACGCCCAACTCCCAACCACAACTACTAACCACCAACCACCAACCACCAACCACCAACCACCAACCTCTAACTATCGTTCAGGTCGCCACCGCGAGAACCGTCTCTCCAGCCGTTCCGCCAACCAGGTCAGGATGATTCCCGACAACGCGATGATCGTCACACCCAGAAATACGGTGTCGGTCTGGAAGGTTTGGCCACCGTAGTTGACCATGTAGCCAATCCCCTCGCTGCCTCCGAACATCTCACCAACGACGACGCCAATCAACCCGAGCGCTACGGCCTGCCGGACACCGGTCAGGATGAACGGCACGGCGCCGGGAATCACGACCGTCGTGAAGATCTGCCAGTCGGAGGCACAGTAGGCGCGCGCCGCCCTCAGCAGATCGTGATCGATCGCGCGCACGCCGCCAATCGTGTTGATCAATACCGGGAACACCGCATTGATGAACACGATGAAGACCTTCGACTTCATGCCCAGGCCGAACCAGATCAGCACCAGCGGGACGAGCGCCACGCGTGGCGTGGAGTACAACGCGGTGACGAACGGATTCACGATCATCGCGATGCGGCGATACCAGCCGATGATCACGCCGGTGATCACGCCGACGGCGATCGCGAGACCCACGCCGATCACGAAGTTCGTCCCGCTGTAGATCATGTCCTGTTTGAGGCGACCTTTTGTCCACTCCTCGACGAAGCGGTAGGCAACCTGAGACGGCCCGGTGAAGAACAAAGGCGAGATCTTGCCCGCCGACCATAACGCCTGCCAGGCCGCAAGTGCGATCACGAGCGCGATGCCGCCGAGAATGCCCGCCTCGTGCCGCTCGTAGAAGCTGCGATGCGGCCTTTCGCTCAGCGTAGGGCCGGCCATGTCTGGCGTAGGGCCCGTCCTTTCGGACGGGCCGCCGGTCTCGCGCGTCGTGGCGCTCACTAGCTCGCCGCCTTCGACATGCCGATGCGATCCGGCGTTTCCTCGACCATCTGCCAGATGGCCTCCTCCACCTCAAGGAAACGGGTGTCGCGCTTGAGCCGCAAGGTCCGCGGCCGCTCGAACGGAACGTCGATCACGCCCTTCACGCGCCCGGGCCGCGCGCTCATGACCAGGACCCTATCGGCGAGAAATACGGCTTCGTTGATCTGGTGGGTAATGAAGAGAACGGTCTTGCGAGCCTCGCTCCAGATCTTGAGCAACTCGGCCTGCATGTATTCGCGGGTCTGTGCATCAAGCGCAGCGAATGGCTCGTCCATCAACAACACGACGGGATCGGCAGCGAGCGCACGGGCCAGATTGACCCGCTGCTGCATTCCACCCGACAGCTCCGACGGGTAGTGACGCTCGAAGCCGCTCAGACCGATCATCTTCGTGAACTGCTCGGTCCGGGCGTCCATGGTTGCGCGATCGAACCGGTCCTGCATCTCCATCCCGTAGCGCACGTTGCCCGCGACGGTGCGCCATGGAAGGAGACTCGCCTGCTGAAAGACGACCGCGCGATCGACGCCAGGACCATCGACTTGTGTGCCATCGATGATGACGCGTCCTGCGTCGTAGCGCAGCAGTCCAGCGACAATGTTGAGCAGCGTCGTCTTGCCGCAGCCGCTCGGTCCGACGATGGCCATGAATTCGCCATCCTCGACCGAGAGCGACACGTCGGAGAGCGCCAGCACCTGACGGCCGTCACGCTCGACGTAGTAGCGCTTGGTGAGGCCGTCGATCTCCAGCTTGTGCATGGGTGTGGATGGGGTCAGATCTCGATTCTTGCGTGTCGCACCGTTGCAAGAATCAAGATCTGACCCCGGGACCTATTTGTAGGCTTGTCCGGCCTTGCGCGTCTCCTCGGCCTTGACGCCGGGGCCGAACAGCGACTGGAAGAAGCCTTCCTTCACGAGGCGTGCGACCGTGCCGTTGTCGATCACCTTGTGGAAGTCGTAGGCCTTCAGATCAGCCGACAGGCGTGGATCAACCTGCTGCGCGATGATCGCCTTGACAGCGCCGTCCATCACGAACGGCACGCGGTCGAAGATATTGCCCTTGGCGTAGGCGTCGTAGATGCGGGCGACGTCGGCCTCCGGCTGCTTGTCAAACCCGATGTAGGTCTTCACGGCGAACGGCTTGTCGTCGTAGAAGCGCTTGATGGCCTCGGCGTGCGCCTTGATGATCTGCTCCGGCAGTTTCGGATTCGCCGCAATCGCGCTCTTGGCGAACATATACGTCGTCGCCGCGTAGACTTCGTGCTCGGCGAGGTTCGCCAGGTTCTTGAATCCCGCTTCCTCGAGACGGAAGTAGTTCGGCGCGGTCAGCAGCGTGGCATCGGCGCGGTTGGTCTGGAGCGCCGCGGCGCGGCCGGTGACGTCGGTACCGACCGGCACCCACTGCACGTCGCGGACGCCAAGCCCGTAGGTGCCGAGCAGCGCGACGGTGTAGTTGTACGGTGCGTCGCCAATCTGGCCGACGGCGACGCGCTTGCCCTTCAACTGTTTCGGATTCGAGAATTCCTTCTGCGCGATGAGCGCAAACAGACCTTTGTTCGACGAGCTCCCCATCAGCGCGAACGAGCCGTCACGCGTGCTGGCGACCATCCCCTGCTCGAGCGAGTGATTGACCATGACCGCCTGGCCGCTGGTCAGCATCGCCACGCCGGCCGGATGCACCCCGAACTGCAAATCCACGTCGAGGCCCTGCTTCGCGTAGTAGCCGCCTTCCTTCGCGATGTAGAGCGGCCACGACGCGCCGCTGCGCGTCGGGTAATTGATCGTGACCTTCTGCAGATTCTGCGCGTGCGGCCATGCCGCCAGCACACCGAGTACGGCCACGATCGCGACGACGAGGTGTCTTCGGCTCATACAGCGGCCTCCACGGGAACCTTCAGGTTGAACACTTTCCGGGCGTTGTCCTCGAAGATCTTCTTCTTGTCTTCTGCGGTCAGCCAGTCGATGGACTCGATCGTGAATCGGGTTTCGTCGAGCCAGCGACCGGTCCGTGGATCTTTCACGGTGCCGACACCGGGACGCTCGGTCCCGAACAGACAGCGATCGACGCCGACGGTCTTGAACAGCAGCTCGAGCGCGTCCTTCGAGTAGAGCACCGTGTCGTAATAGAGATAGCGCATCGCTTCCGAGAAGCGCATCGCGCCCGGACGCCGCAGCGAGCCCGCCTCGAACCGCGCGAACTGATAGGGAATCGCGCCGCCGCCATGCGAGACGAGGATCTTCAGCGTCGGGAAATCCTTGAACACGGTCGACGACAACAGGGATACGACGGCAATGCTCTCTTCGTTGATGAAGTGCAGCGAATACGGCAGGCGCTCGGACCGGCAACCCGCCGAATGGATGTGGCCGGGGATGTCGAGTTCGACCATCTTCTCGTAGAGCGGATACCAGAAGCGGTCGCCGAGCGGTGGCGTCTCGATTCCGCTGCATTCACCCGGGTCGGGATTCAGAAGACAGCCGACAAAGCCCTGCTCCTTCACGCACTTCTCGAGATACGGGACGATGGCCTTCGAGCTCACGCCTGGCGTCAACGGCAGACCGCAGACACCTCGGAACGTGTTTGGGTACAGCTGAACCTGTTTGGCGATGATGTTGTTCGTCTCTTCGACGAACCACTGCACCAGCTTGGGCGACTCGCTGGTCATCATCTGATACGGCCGCGGCGACACCAGCTGCATGTCGGTGCCGACCTCTTTCAGTTGGTCGAGGTGTGAGCTGCCGCCGAAGACCGGCGAGTTGAGCGCCTGGCGGACATCCTCGTCATTGGCGAGATTGCCGCCGCGCCCATGCGCGCCGCGGTGCGCGAGGATCTGCGCTTTGTAAACATACAGACTGTCAGGCGCCGTGACGTGCCCGTGAGAGTCGATGATCACCGTGTCCTCCTACCCAGGACGGCTTGCTAATTCACCTTCAACAACTCCGCCGCGTTCTTCCAGTAGATCCGCTCCCGCTCCTCATTCGAGACCGGCAGCTTGTCGACGATGGCGATCGTCTCGCGGATGTACATCGGGCCCTTTTCCGGGTCGAACGGCGCGTCCGACGCGAACAGCACGTTCGGCACGCCGTAGAAATTCAGCCCGCACACCGTGGCATCGAATGCGCCGAAGAGCGCCGTGTCGGCGTAGAACATCTTGAAGTAGTCGATCGGCCGCTTCTTGAGTCCTTTCAATACCTGCCCCAGATCGCGATCGGACGTGCGGGCGCCGAGCTGATCCCAGCCCGGTCCGACGCGGCCGGCGAAATACGGCACCATCGCCCCCATGTGATGGGCGATGACCTTCAGCGTCGGCCATTTGTCGAACAGGCCGGCAAAGACCATTCGCGCCATCGCCGCGCTGGTGTCGTAGGGCCATCCAAACGTCCACCAGATCTCGTACTCCGACGACTGTTCGGTCAGATAGTCCGGGAAGTTGGCGCCGCGGTACGGGTGCAGCCAGATCGGCAAATCGTATCCCACCATCGCTTCGAACAACGGCAGAAACTCGGCTGCAACGAGCGGCTTGCCGAGGACGTTCGAATGAATCTGGATGCCTTTCGCGCCGAGGTCTTTGACGGCGCGCTGTGCCTCTTTGACGGAGGCCTCAGGATCGTTCATTGGCAAGGCGGCCGCGAACCCGACAAAGCGATCCGGATGCTTCCGCACGAGCTCGGCCATGGAGTCGTTGGCGATCCGCGCGAGCTCGATGCCCTCCTTCGGCTGGGCGAAAAGCTCGATCGGCGGCGTCGGCAGCGACAACACCTGCTGATACTCCGGGAACATGTCCATCACGCGGAAACGGATGTCGAGATCGTGCAGCATCGGCACGCCCCGGCTGCGTTTGCCGATGTCCTTCAGATTGCCGGCGAGTCTTTCGACCCCTTCCGAGTAGCCTGGCGGGGAGATGTGGGTAAAGACGTCAATCTTGCGCATCGGTCCTCAGGATTGGGCCGCGCATCAGGCGCGGACTGAGGATTCTACCCCGTCAGGCGGGCTTGGAAGGCAAGACCCGCCTGACGGACCAAATGCGCTAGTCGTCGTTCACTGAATCCGAACGGTTGAAAGTGACCTGCCCACGGATTTCGCCAGCACCGAATGCCGCCGAGTGCAGGTTGACGTATGCGGCCTCGGCGCGCAGCGACTGTACAAACTCAGCGAATTCTCCAGCCGCCACGCCCTGTGGCGGATTCGTCGTCGCAATCACATTTGTGGCTGTCAGCGTGCCGGACACCGTGCCGCCGTTTTGAGGACACGCCGGGGGGGACGGTACGCCGGCTGGCGGCGTTGCGTTCGTGCAGAGGAAGACCATGATGCCGCCGTTGATCGCCGGCCTCCCGAGATGAATATGTGCGAAGAGGACGTTCGTGCCGACTCCCTGATAGGTCAGGGTGTAGGACACGGACCCACCGTCCTTGCTGATCTCGATGTCGGCTGTGCCGGTGGCTGGACTCGATAACGTGGGGTTCTCCTGATACCCGCTCAGATCGGCGTGGCCTTTGAAAGGACCCGCCTGCGCCATGAGAGAGATAGTCAGCGCCCCCGCGAGCACCAACGTCATCACAAACAACAGGGATTTCGGTCTTGCCATGAGACACCTCGTACGATGTGGCTGAGGCGCGTCGTCGTGACGCGTCACGGGGAGAGGCTCTCAGATCTATGCGACAACGCTGCGAACCGTGCAACCTGATGCGTGTAAACGGGGCCGTGGCGAACGGATTACTCCCTCCTCTGTCCTTGGATCTCGACGGAGCTTGGGTATTCATAGGTCGCCTCGCGAATCCACACGCCCCGTGCAGTCTCTTCCCACATCGGGAGCGGATCACGAAACCATCGGTCTGCATACGGCTGGCCGCCCGTCACTGCAGAAGGCAGGACGATGCCGTAGCGGCTGCGCAACGGGCCCGGTTCGTTGTTCGAACGCGTGCTATCTGCCGGCAACGGGCTGCGGGGTGGCGATGGTGGCAGGCGCGCGAACATCTCTTCGAGCATCGACCGAGTCGGGCTGGCAATGACCAGAAGGTGCTGGCGGCCCCCGCCCGGCGCGGCTTCTATGTACAGCTTGCCGTCACGATTCCGATCCGGCAACTGGTGAGCGCCAGCAGGTAACGGGTTTCCGGTTCCATCATCGGCCGACGGGAATACCAGGGACGAATTGCCCCGCTCGTCGCCCCATACGACATAGACATACAGCGGAACAGAGATGTCGATGTCGAGCGACAGTCGATCGGACGGCGCGAGACGTCCGAACGGCTCGACAGGAACCTTCATACCATTCTGCTCGCGGTTGAGCACGGCCTTAATGCGATACGAGGGTGGCAGGGGCGCAGCCACGGGCACTTCAGGCGGCTGCTCGACCCGCACAGCTGACTGACGTTGCATGATGAAGGCGACGCCGAGTGCGAGGAGCAACGCACCCACCCCAAGAGCCAGCGCTTTCCCGCCGAACATCGTTCCGAGTGGCCCGAACGCTCGCATCGCTACACTTTTGCGCTCCGCCGCTTGAAGCGGCGATTCCGCCGCCGGCTCCCCCGTCGCGGCGCGTTCCGCCGCCGCGAGCTCGCCGGCCAGCTGCCAGGCCTCGGCGCAGGTCGGGCACTCCGCGAGGTGATCGATGATGCGCAGCCGCTCGTCCGTCGGCACATCGAGCCGCACGGCGTCCCACAGACGCTGCGCGGGCGGACAATCGCCTCGCGGATGCGCGTGTTCAGCCCTCGAACGGAGGGCCGCAGCCAAGAAGGCGTCGTGCGGATGGAGCGGAACTCGAGTGTCTCGACTCATGTTCGGATCCCACGCTTCGTGAGGCAGGCGCGCAAATCGCTCAAACCTCGGTAGACGAGATTTTCGGCTCGCTTGTAACGACACTCCAACAGTGCACGGATCTCTTCATGCGAATGTCCCATCAAGTACAGCGTGACGGCTCGACGACGCGGCGGAGCCAACCTCGAGAGACATTGCGTGATTGCGTGGCCGACTTCGCGACCCAATGTGAGACGCTCGGGATCACCATCCTTCGAGACCACGACGATCTCTGACTCGAGCGGGATCTCCTGCAGGCGACGACGGCGGCGGATTTCATCGACCACCACGGAGTAGGCCGTGCGATAGAGATATCCCGGCGACAACTCCAGCTCGCCATTCGTCGCACGTACGCGATCGAGAATTCGAGAGATAGCGACCTGTGTCAAATCATCTGCCTGCTCGGCGAGCCACCGCGGGCAGATGCTTCGAACCGCGCGCATGATGTCCACGCGAAGATCCTCGACTTCCGCGGGCGCGTTCGAGAACGTCGATCGCTCACGAGCGCGTCGACCAAGTGCGTCGGGCATTCACTGCTCTCGAGCGGCAGGCTACCACAGCGTTCCATCACACAACCCATGCGAGAAATTTAATTTTGCGAGGTGAGGGAATCGCGCGTGCGCGTCGTTATATAGAGCGACCCCGGCTTCAACGCACTCACGGGACAGATCACATGGCACGCACCAATATCGGCGCACTCGTCGCGACGATCGCGACCCTCGTACTGACGACGACCACGCTCTCCTCGACTCCCGTCCGATTCGGCACGTCAGAACTCCGTGCGTTCGTCGAGTCGATCGAGGAATCCGTGGCCGCCGAATTCGCTGCCGATCTGCTGATCCGAGCGGCCAGTTCACGTCGCGCCGCGACGGAGGACTCGGCCTGGCTCGCTCAGGTTCTCGAGCGCGCGTTCACGCTGGGCGGCAAGGCACAAGAGCCACGCCGTCGTCGCGCCCTGCCATGGACACACGGGATGACGATCGACGCCGTCGTCACGATGGGCCGCGCGAGTGGTCTCGACACGACATCGCTGCAGATACGCGCGATCAACGGCCTGCTGTCGTTGGACCCACACCGCGCGATCGAGCTGCTGAAACGTGTGCCGACCGCCGCCCCTCGACTCGAATGCACGGACACCTTGATGTACGACGCCGAACCACCGTATGAGGCAATGGCCGCGTTGATTCGCTCGCTGCAGGCGCCACCGCCCAATCTCCGCAACACCGACGATGAGCGCCTCGCAAGAGAGCTGCTTCAGTCCAGGATCGCAGACATTGGGACGTCTGCGGAGCTCGCACCTGCGATGTCGGCCGTGCTAATGGTCAACCTGCCCTCACCGCAGATCAATGCCATCCTCACCACACTCACCGAACGGCTGCGTTCGATCCACGATGACGACTGGACGTTCACCGGCAATCTCCTGCGAACATGGGACGCCGTCGAACGCTTCGTTGTCGCATTCGGGTCAACCCACAGAGTCTCGGTCGCTGACCTCCTTGGTTCGTTCAGGTCGTACGTCGTGACGCACTTTCAAACGCGCCGCTGTTCACTGACCGGCCACGACAGCGGCGCGATTCTCGACATGGAGCAGACAGTCATCACTCGAGCCAACATGCTGCTCGCGGCCCACAACCAGCCGCTTCTCCGTCGCGAGGATCTGCGGGGGGCTCACACGATTGCCTCCGTCAGGCCATCGGAGCTCTGGCGTTCACCGCAGGCGAGCCGTGTGTGGGAGGCTCTGGGCGCTTTTGGAATGATTGAGATGTCTGCCAGCATGCTGGCGCCGCAGCGGAAGGCCGCGCGAGCACAGCTCTCCAGGGCTCTATATGAGTGGACGACAGCCGACGAAAGGTCATCGCGGCTCTACTTCCATCAACGGTGTCTTGCACTCATCACAGCGGCCCGAGGGGACAACGTTTTACGGGCTGAGGCACTCGACGAGCTCGCCGCATTGATGTCACGGTACGCCGAATCGGTACGGCCAGTCGAATGGATCACCCACGTGACCGCAGTGCTCGACGCACCTCATGCCAACACGGTGATGCGCCGCTATGCGCAAAAGGCCTTTGAGAAATCTGGACACCCGATACTGATGCGTTACGCACGGCTCGAGGCGATCCTCCATTAGGATCGGGTCGCCGCAAACCCGTACACGACCGGCAGATAGATGAAGACGACGTTCAGCGCGTGATAGCCGAGCCGGCGAGCGGGGTTCGTCACGTACGGACGCATATCAAAGACGAATGTCGCGACGAAGAGTCGCATCGTCCAGAACACCGCAAAGAACGCGCACAACGCGCGCGACAGCGTGCTGCCCGACGCCAGCGTCTCGGCAAAGACGATCGTGATGACACTGAAGCCGACCAGACACAGCGCGATGAACGAGTAGTAAACCCAGAACAGCTGCCGGATGAACGCCGGCAGTCCGGCGAGGTGCGCGCGCATGTTCACAACCTTGGGCATGAGCAGGCCGGCGCTCATGAGACCGAGGTGCATCACACCGGCGACTTGCAGCAGCAACGTCAGATCGATTGCCATGACACCTACTCCGTCCGGCTAAAGCCGGACACTACAGGACCGTCCGGCCGAAGCCGGACACTACACCGCTACACCGCGCCAATCACGCCGAGCATCGGCAGAATCACGTTGTGCACGAATGGCGGCGGGAACAACCAGAACGCCGGGCCCGCGGTCACGAGAGCCGTGAACACCCACCCGCGCCAGCCACGGCCGAGACCGAGCCAGCGACCGGGTCCGGATCGCTCGCCCACGACACCCAGCCCTTGCAGTACGAAGTAGCCGGTTGGTAGCCCGTAGCCGCCACCGGCCGGAACCGAAATCACCAGATCGTGAATCAGACCCGATACGAGGAAGGTCGTCAGCATCGCGCCGACGACGCCGAGCGATGGCCGCAGCGGCTGGAACGTGAACCGGCTCGCGAGCTGGTGAAATCCGGTGTTCCATCGCCGTCCCCAGAACTCCCCGAGCGAGGTCGCGCGCATCGGGTTCCGCATCAGCGGAACGGCATTGATGCCCGCGTGTCGCCATGCGAGTGACAGCAGGTGAAACACGCCGAAGTGCAGCATGAAGATGGCGCCGACCATACCGATCCACCCGGCAACCAACGGCCGATCCGGCCACGCCCACCGCGCAACGACCCACGTCAGCTCAACGCCGAACAGCACTTTCAAGCCGGCGATCGCCCATTCACGCCGCGATGTCGGTTCCGGTACGGCGTCGCTATGCGACGTAAATGCGTTCGCATCCATCCCGGGCCAGACGAGGAGGTAGCCAAGCGTACGGCTCCGATCGCTTTGGCTGAACTGTGCGCGAGCCAGCCAGTACGTCAGCCATTTGCACGCGCAATACAAAGTCAACGCCAGTAACCACATCACCACCCAGCGCGGCATACATCACCTCGCCGAAGCGGGGTCTGAGGACCCCGGTCTACGTGGAACCGCACACGCGCCGTGCAGGCAATGACGATTGCGTGCGATCCAGCGATAGGCCATATCCAGCACGGGCATCGCACCCGGCAGGCGACCCAGGGCCCAGAGAGGCCACGCCCACCAGATCCGGCGGGCAATCGCCAGCACCGCAGACGCGCCGCCAAACACAACGCCGTCATCCAGACGCACCCGCATCTCGTCGAGCAGGCGTTCATCCGCGACGCCGAGCAATCGAGCCGCGCCTGGCACCTGCAATGGAACGAACGTGAACCGGCGAAGAGCGAGCGTACGCCCGAAGCGGCGCAGCATGTCGCGGCAGAACCGGCACTCATCGTCGTAGTAAATGGCCGCCATCACTCACCTACTCCCAGCGTGATGGCGCCATCACGCACCCGTCCTCAGCGTGATGGCCATCACGCACCCAGCCCCAGTGCCTTGAGCACCTTGTCTCCTGCCTTCATGAACTTGATGATGGCGGCCGGCGTCCAGCGGCGAACCTGGGCGTACAACGTGGTCGTCGTCTCGAAGAATCCGTAGAGCTCCTTGAGGCGCTCCTCGGTGTATTCGTCGGTCGCCTTGTCCTTCTCCGCTTC
>Ga0075428_100005214_pt1 | contig 14448 bp, 15 predicted proteins | sample RhiMetdeltSRZDD2_FD_75291 | JGI IMG/M metagenome (GOLD analysis project Ga0075428, IMG submission 75291) | Populus rhizosphere microbial communities from Tennessee, USA - Rhizosphere MetaG P. deltoides SRZDD2 | ecosystem: Host-associated > Plants > Roots > Rhizosphere > Soil | place: USA...
CCTGTGCGAACCGGTCGCTTGTCCTGACCCATTGATAGCGGCAGCCAAAAGGGAACCTCCATCCACCGCAGTGATTTCGGTAAGCCGACAAAGCTGCTGAGCGGATGAGGTTCCGGAACCGAGCACGAGTACGGTGTTCAATGCCCACAAATTAGTTTTCCTGAGCACGTGTTTTGCCGTCATATCCTTCCCCTAGGTGCGCCGCAGGAGCCTTCTAGAGAGGCAGGCGGCGCACGCGCTAGGTATACGCCTGCCCGACGGCGTTTGACAGGGCTATGCATTCAAGTCAGTTCCGGGGGTGACGGAATAACTTAATAACTTAGTGAATGCGGCAGCTATATGAGGTCATCTTCTGAGCCTAAGTACGCATCATGCTCGGGCCATGCAGCGAATCGAGATCCGCACTTTCCGACAGATCCCGGAGAACGGGCACGGACTTGATTGCTGGTGTGGTGGATGCAGGCAATGGGCATCCTGCAATCTGGTCGAATTGGTCGAGAAGGGCCTTGGCGAACATGATCCGCAGCATTGCTGACCGAGGTGTCGGAAGTGCAGCAGCCTTGGCTAATGGCAGGTCAGGCCTCGGGTGCCCAAGTTCGACGAGGCGACGTGGATGCAGTAATAAAAACCCCGGCGCGAGGCCGGGGTTCTTGAAGGTGGTAGCGGGGGCGGGATTTTGTGCCTATAGGCAGATCCGCCTGGAATAACCATGGGCGCTAGTGTCGGAATCGAATTCGTGAGAATTACCCGCGTTTCGCCCTGATTCTGCGCGCCCGTCTGCTCGACTGCCCCATCGCCTACCCCCAGCGGCGCGCGTGTGAATGCACTCCTGACGGAACCCGGGCCGGAGCCCAGGTCCACCAAGCGTTGAGCCCGTATTTTTTAGAAGTCATTCAGTTGGTGGATCCGCTGTTAAGACTGCCTCGCGGATTGACTTCGACCCATGCGGTCATGCTGTCATTGAAATGCGGGAGGACTGCGCAAATGACAAGGAAGCGTCCCTCTTTCAGAAATGACACGGATTCAACCCGGTTCACGGCGGCGGATGCCTGGGCAAATGGTGGCGCCGGAGGAGGATCGGCGAGTGGATTGATGCCCTGGTAATACACGGGGAGATCGAATGAAGGAATTACCGCCACCGGACTCGCGGTATTGCCAAAATAGCATTGAGGCGCATCAGCGGCCGAAGGCACAGGATTAACCTCACATTCGTCCGGAATCTGGTTCCTAATGGCCCCGACTCGCACGCCGTCCTCGTAGACGCGGATGACATGCAGCCCCCCAACGACGAAGTTGATTACATCACCCGCCTCGATCTGAATCTCGCGCGGCACGACGTGATGGTTCTTGGAATTGCCAGGTTGGGCGGTGTTCAAACCGGCGCCGAAAGCGACTGTAACGACGTGCCGGCCATTAGGGTCCGCCGCATTAGCGCTTGTTATGCCCACGATGGCGGTCAGTCCGATTGTTAGCGAAATGGTCAGATTTTTTGCAGCGCTCATGGTGTTCCCCTTAATTGCTTAAATTCCCAGAATTGCCAACGACTTTGCCGCCACCAGTCGCGGTCAACAAGCTTTGGATATCGATTGTCGTTTTACGCTGCCAGTATTGCGATAGCAATCGGCTCGATTGACCCGCTTCGGCGGGCCTATTCTTTGGACACGTTGCCAAGGCGGTAGCGGGCAGGATTTTCGATTTGTTTGCTGCGTATTCCGGCGATAAAAAAGACCTAAATCCGCGGCCAATTTGCCCCATCGGTCCACTTTCACAAGTCAGGGCGATGTAGGCTTCGGCGTGCGATCGGCGAATGTCGCCGACGTAATCGCCCGGAGTGCCCGTGAAACCTTTCCTCTTCGCCCTGCTGTGCCTGGTGGGTGGCGCGGCTGCCGCCGAGCCCGTGTCGGACGCGGCCAACCGCTACCTGGATCTGGTCCTTGCGGTGGACCAGCACGACCCGGTCAGATCCAAGTCCCGCCCGCATATTATTCCTCGCCGCTGACTACGTGCGCCACCGTACCGACAGGCGGCGAGCCTAGTTGTATTTGACCTATCACCATTCACGGAGGTGGATGCCCTACGCCGGCCCGAGCTGTCAGCCAACGGCGAATCCGGCTAGTTGCTAACGTCGCAAGGGGGCCAATCATGAGTACGAAGTGCGTTCGCGACGTCATCGGCGAACCGGAATCCTGGCGGAATAAACTCAACGGGCACAGCAAGGAACCGCCGGACATGCGAGGAGCAGTCATTACAGATGCGTTCGCATCAGGTGATCAAATTGCAGTCCAGACGAAGGGCGCAGCCTGCGGTGAGACTTTTTCGACGTTCGTTATCGAGGACCAGAAATTGCGAGACCGCGTTACGCAGGTTCTGAGAGCTAACCTTAATGTTTACGAGGCGGTTGCCACCGAGATTTGAGCCATTCGGCGAACTGAAAATCGTCTATTGCTGCAAGAAGCTCAACGTAAGAGGATTCTATGAGGAAGCTATTCATAGCATTGCTATCGCTATTCACGGTGGCGCTGGCGCTACCGTCGCATTCCGCTCCAGAACTCGAGAAGAGCCTGTATGAACGGCTTGGTGGCGTTTTCGCAATCGCCGCGGTCGTCGACCACTTCAGCGACGCAGTTGTGGAGAACCCAATCGTCGGAAAAACGTCGAAAAACCCGGCGCTCAGGGAATGGCATACGAAGAACCTTGGCAGGTTGCCGGGCCTCAAGTTCATGAGAACCCTGTGGGTCTGCGAGGTCACGGGCGGTCCGTTCAAGTTCTCGGCAACAAAGCCAGGCAAAGATCATTTGGGTCTTGAGGAGGCGCATCGTGATCTCAAGATCTCGCCGGCAGAATTCGATGAGGTGGCCGCCGAGCTGGGGCGCAGCCTAGATTGGGCGAAAGTGCCTGCGCGTGAGAAAGGCGAGGTGCTCGCAGCGTTCGCAGCGCACAAGGACGAAGTTACCGCAGGCTATAAGTTGAAGTAACTCTGGCCGGTGCACCGCCACTGGCTCACCCTCAATCTTTCGACTTGCGGCGCCGTAGCTACGGGGCGGCACCTGTGTACGGCAGCGCCGCGACGGACGAACCGTGCTCGCAATAACGGTCGACCCAGCGCCCCTCTGCAGGGCTAACGGGTCGAACCCAGATAACCTGGCAGCGGGGGCGTGCTTTGTGCAACGCGGCGGCGTGCCCTGACGGTGGCTGCCGTTGGGCGCTCGGTGAGGCCCCGCCGGGTGCATCGTCGCGCCTAAAACGACGCCGCCATAAAGCTGCTGCGTAGCTAGTATCGAGCTCGGAAGTTCATTACTGCTGCGGTACGAGGCCGGGCACGTTCACCCAACTTTCGTGGCACGCGCATAATGACGACGCTAACTCTAGGGGATGCTAAACATGCGACGACTCTCTCTAGACACCGCCGTGGCGATCGCTCAGGTCGTCTCGGCGCTCATCATGGTGATTAACTCCTCTACGCAGTGACGCAGTGGAATCGCACGGTTGCCTACACGACCCAGGACTTGGAGAATTATCTCGGCCAGCGATTCCTAGAAATGGACCTGCTGCTCGCCCAAAGCGAGGATCTGGCCTACATCGTTCTTCGCGCGCGGAAAGACCCGCAGGGCCTCGCGCCCCCGGAGCGAGCCCGGTTTCTGGCTTACGAGAATATCTTCTACAACACTTGGAACGCGCTCTATGACGCCAGGGAAAGCGGCTTGATCGGCGCGGGGCAGTTCGGGTTATGGGAAGAATTTTTCACCGCCGCAGCCGCCCGTCGACCAAAATTCGGTTGGACCGAAAATCTGGGCGACTACACGCCGCCTTTTATCCAGTACGTCGACTCTCGAGTGGACTGGAAATGAGTTCGCGCGCCGCATACGTCCGTGGCACTAAGGGCATGCGCGGGTACTCCACTCTGTTGTGCCTAGTGAGCGTGTTGGGGGCGTCCGTTGCTCATGCCCAGCCCACGGCCGAAGCCAGACCCAATATTCTCCTCATTCTGGTCGACAATCTCGGCTACGGCGAACTCGGCTCTTACGGCGGAGGTGTGCTCCGCGGTGCGCCGACGCCGCGGCTCGATCTGTTAGCCACCGAGAGTCTGCGGCTCACGAACTTCAACGTCGAATCGCAATGCACCCCAAGCCGCTCGGCGCTGTTGACCGGCCGGTTTGCCATTCGGTCGGGCACGTCCCGGGTCGTCCGGGGCGGGCGGCCGTCGGGGCTCGTCCAATGGGAAGTCACCTTAGCGGAGGTGTTGTCCGCCCAAGGCTACGCCACGGGGCATTACGGCAAGTGGCACCTCGGGGACGTCGAGGATCGTTTCCCCACCCATCAGGGCTTCGACGAATGGTACGGAATTCCCAACACCTCGAACCTGAGTATGTACACGTCGCAGCCAGGGTTTGATCCGGATGTTGCCCCCACACCGTCGATCATGGAGGGCCGGCGGGGCGAGCCGTCCCGGAAGGTTGCGACGTTCGACCTGGAGACGCGCCGGTTGATCGACACCGAAGCGACGCGTCGCGCGGTGGGCTTCATGGAGCGGAACGCGCAGGCCGGACGGCCGTTCTTTGCCTATGTGCCGCTCACTGCCGTGCACTACCCGACCCTGCCCCATCCCAGCTTCGCAGGAAAAACGAAGAATGGGGACTTCGCCGATAGCGTCGTGGAGATGGACGCCCACGTCGGGGAACTCCTGGACGCCTTGAAACGACTGAAGCTCGAGGCGAACACGATCGTCATCTTCGCGAGTGACAATGGGCCGGAGGATCTCCTGCCCTGGCGGGGTTCGGCCGGGCCCTGGTCGGGGTCGTACTTCACTGCGATGGAAGGATCGCTGCGCGCTCCGTTCATCATCCGTTGGCCGGGAAGGATTCCCCACGGCGCGACCAGTAATGAGATCGTGCACGAAGTCGACCTGTTCACGACGCTGGCCGGTTTCGTTGGCGCGAACATTCCGCAAGACCGGATGATCGATGGCGTGGACCAGCGAGACTTCTTCCTGGGCAGCCGCGACCGGTCGGCTCGGGAAGGGTTTCCCTGCTACGTCGGCGATACGCTCGCGGGGGCAAAGTGGCGCAACTGGAAGGTCCATTTTGTGTGGCAGGAGTATAAATACGATCCGGTGCAAACGCTGGGCGTCACTCGCGTGTTCAACCTGCTCGACGATCCGCGCGAACGGCACGACATTTCCTCGGCCGAGGGCAGTTGGGCGCTATTTCCGCTCTACAAGCTCGTGGATGAGTTTCAGGCCTCGCTGCGGAAAGAGCCGCCGATTCCCGTGGGCACGCCAGACCCGTACGTGCCGGGGAAGTAGGTGACGATGACTGAATTTGAAGCGGCGGTTACTTCCGCTCGCTCATCGGAACGTGTCGCGTTGGGGCAGGCCGCGCTGCGGACTGCGGTCGGGACCGAGCTTGCGGCGTTTCCCCGCCGGGCGGGGCGGGCATGAGGCGTTCGGTTTCGCACGTTAGCGGCGTGTCTCGCGTCGGCTTCGGGGTGCCCGGCTTCGGATCGGGCATTGGTTTTACCGGGTCGGGGTCCTCGCGCATACGGCGAGCTTACGCCCCTTCGGTTCGTCGTCGGGCTTGCTAGTAGTCGCGAATATGCCGCCCAGCGGGTTCGGTCGCGTCTCAGAGTTGGCGGAAGGCGAGGCGCTGGGCGTGGGCGGATCCGGTCGGAGGACGCGGTACGTCCCGACCGTCCCACGCGAGCTACAGCGCGGGCGAGTCCGGTGGACGTGCCTGTCTCCCTTGCCGGAGAAGATGATCCCTGCGAGGTTCAGCCGAACAGACCGCCCGCACTTCGGGCACTCGCAGGCGAGGCCGTAATGCACAGTCGGTACCTGGATGCCGTCGCCGCTGGGCTAATGTCGGCGACGATTAAGAAACGTATTGAGGCCGCAGAGTCGGCACTAGCGGATCTGGCTGGAGATGGCGAAATCATCAATGTTTGTGAATTCCTCGAGTCACTCCCATGCCTGATCGAACGCTATCGGGGAGTTGTTGCCGACCTCGGGAACATTGCCCAGACCGATCCTGGACAGGCACGGGAGTGCGTCCGATCCATCTTGGGGCAAATCAAGGTGAGGCCCGAAAAGGGTGTCTTGGTGGCCGAGATCGGCCTAAACGAAACACCCCTCACTGCTCTCGCAGGAGGGGTGCCTATGGATTTGGTAGCGGGGGCAGGATTTGAACCTGCGACCTTCGGGTTATGAGCCCGACGAGCTGCCAGACTGCTCCACCCCGCAACGGGGGCGCGAATTATAGACAGCGCCCCGGCCGAATACAAACTGCGCCAGCCAGGCTTTCGTCGGTTTGATGGCCCAGCGGTTTACGCGGCCACTACCGTCATTGGTTCGAGCAGGTCGACCCCGTGGCGCAAGTCGAGCGGACCCGGTCGATGTCGCGCTTCTGGACCTCGAGCGCGAGCAGGTATTCGTGCATCTGTTCTTCGGTCAGGCACTTTTCCGTGATGAAGCGGCTGCCGATCTCGCTGTCTTTCTTGCAGTACACCTGCAGGGCGCCGCGCTTCTTCGTGTAGAAGCCCGGCGGCGGCTTGAACTCCTTCGCGCCCGGTTTTGCGACTGCTGCCGTCGTCGCGGCGTCGGCCTTGGCCGCCGCCTGGTCCGCCGGAGGTTTCGCATCGGCGACCTCTGAATCCTGGGCGAACGCAAGCTGCGCCGACATCGCCAGGAGTACCACGGTCAAAAGTCTGGACATCTCACCTCTCCATGTATGCAAGGCGGGGCGAACAGCTCCGGCTACGGCCGCTGACAGATTTCACCTGCGCCCGACGAGCACGTGCTGCGGACCCGGTCGATGTCGCGCTTGTTCTCCTGCTGCACAATGATGTAGTCGCGCATCTGGGCTTCGCTGTAGCACTTCTCGGTCTGGAACCGAGTGCCGATGGTCGTGTCGCTTTTGCAGTAGAGCACGTTGGCGCCACGCTTCTTTGGAATGAAGCCGATCGGCGGTTTGAATTCCTTGTCCTCGGCGGCCGGCTCGGTTGCCGCGGAATTGGACGCGACGCTTGAGACCTTGGGTTGGTCGGCAGCCGGTGTCTCATCGCCGGATGCAGGCACCTGCGCGAACGCTGCAACCACCGACAGCCAGAGTGCCAACGCGATCGTCACCCTCGACATCGCTACCCCCTCCGCGGCCGGCCGCTCAGTTGGTGTTACACGACTCCACGTTGGCGCACACCTTGCGCGACTGGTCGAAGTTCGCCTGTTCCTGCTCGCGGCTGACCGTCATGGCGCGCAATTGCTCCTCGCTGTAGCAGCGTTCCTGCGAGAAGCGCGTGCCGCTCTCCATGGACTTCTTGCAGTAGACCATTTTCTTGCCGCGCGTCTTGGCCTGGTAACCGGCGGGAACTTTGAAGGGCTCCGGCTCCTTGGCCTCGTCGGCCGTGTCGGCCTCGGCCTTGTCCTGGGTCTGTTCCGCGTTCGGCGTCTCATTGCCGATCGCGCTGTCTCCCGTTCCTGCGAGCGCCGTGCCCGCGAGGAGCGCCATCAAAACCGCCAGCATCGTGCCACGCATCGTTGACTCCCTTGTTTCCCGTCGACGTCCCGGAACCACCCACGCCCGCCGCCCCGATTGCGGCTTTTGCGGGTTCACTCCCCGCCCGGCCGCCGGGTTTGCGCCTTAACGGACCTCCTGGAATTCCGGCGTTTTACGGTAGCACATGCTCGCAAAGCCTGAGCAGCACCCCCGGATAGATTCCCAGCACCAGGATCGCCAACCCGTTCACGCTCAACATAAGGCGCACGGCGATTTTCGATTCGACCGGACCGCTCTCCGTTGGTTCATCGAAGTACATCAGCTTGACGATGCGCAGGTAGTAGTAGGCGCCGACCACCGACATGACGACCGCGAGGGCGGCGAGCCAGGTCAGGTCGACGTTCACGATGGCCGCAATGACCTGAACCTTCGCCCAGAAGCCGACGGTCGGCGGGACGCCCGCCAGGCCGAACATCACGAGCAGCATCACGAATGCGAACCAGGGGTTTCGGCGGTTGAGGCCCTTGTAGTCGTCGAGGGCGTCGGCTTCGAAGCCCTGGCGCGACAGCCACAGGACGATGCCGAAGGACGCGGTGGTCATGATCACGTAAGTCAGCGTGTAGAACATCGCCGCGCGGTATCCGGCGGCCGTGCCGGCGAGCACGCCGAGCAGGATGAAGCCGACGTGCGAGATCGTCGAGTACGCGAGCATGCGCTTGATGTTCGACTGGGCGATTGCGACCACGTTGCCCAAGATCATCGAGAGCGCCGCGAGCACGATCAGCATGTCCTGCCAGGCGGCGACTGCGCCGCCCAGCCCCTCCGCGAGGACGCGCATCGCGAGCGCGAAGGAGGCGATCTTCGGTGCAGCGGCGACGTAGAGCGTCACCGGCGTGCGGGCGCCATGGTAGACGTCCGGCAGCCACATGTGGAACGGCACGGCGCCGAACTTGAAGGCGACGCCGACGACGATGAAGGCGAGTCCGAACAGGAGACCGATGGCGGGGGCCTCTCCGCGGTTCACGGCCGCAGCGACGCCGTCAAGAATGAAACTGCCGGTCACGCCGTAGAGGATCGAGATGCCGTACAGGAGCGCGCCCGAGGCGATCGCCCCGAGCACGAAGTATTTCATCGCCGACTCCGCCGCGACGCCGTCTTCGCGGTCGAGGGCAATCATCGCGTACAGGGACAGCGACATGATCTCGATGCCGAGGTACAGCGTCAGGAGGCTCCCCGCCGATACGATGACCTGGATTCCCAGAACGGCGAAGAGCGCGAGGACGAGGTACTCGCCCTTCAGCAGTTCGCGACGCTCGAGGTAGTCGCGGGAATAAAGGAGCGTCACCGCGGCAGCGCCGTAGGCGAAGAGCTTGAGGACGGTGCCCATCGGGTCGGCCACGAAGTGACCGCTGAGGACGACGGTACGTCCGGGAACCGCGACCGCCGAGGTCACCCAGGCCGCGCCCGCGAGCGAGGCGATCGCGAGCAGGAATATGAGTCCCCTCACCCGGTGGCCGCCGAGGGCGTCGACCAGCAGCAGCACGCAGGTCGCGAGCGCGAGGAAAATCTCAGCGCCGGCCGGCAGGACATCCGCCATCGTCAGGACCATGTGCGTGCCTTGCATTGCGGCGCTCTCAGAGCTTGCTCGTCATGAGCTGGTCGACGAGCGCCTCGAGCGTCGGCCGCATCACGTCGAGGAGCGGCGCCGGCCACACCCCGAGCGCCAGCACGGCGATCGCGAGTGCCGCGAGCACGATGAATTCGCGCGCGTTGAGGTCCTTGAGCGAGGCGACGCCGTCGTTCGCGACCTCCCCCCAGATGACCCGCTTGACGAGCAGCAGCGTGTAGGCAGCGCCGAGGATCAGCGTCAGCGCGGCGACGAAGGCGTACCAGAAGTTCGCCTTGAAGCTCGATACGATGACGAGGAACTCGCCGACGAAGCCGGAGGTGCCGGGCAGGCCGGCATTCGCCATCGCGAACAGGACCGCGAAGAACGCGAACACCGGCATCGTGTTGACGACGCCGCCGTAGGCCGAGATGTCGCGGGTGTGCAGGCGGTCGTACAGCACGCCGACGCAGAGGAACAGCGCGCCCGACACGAGGCCGTGCGACACCATCTGCACCATCGCGCCGTCGAGGCCCATCCCCGCCCCGGTCGCTGCGCCGGTCGCCTGCCAGATGTCGTAGGCGACGAAGGCGCCGAGCGTGACGAATCCCATGTGCGCGATCGACGAATAGGCGATCAGCTTCTTCATGTCGCGCTGCGCGAGCGCGACGAAGCCGATGTAGGCGATCGCCACGAGCGAGAGCGCGATCACGAGCCAGTCGAGCTCGCGGCTGGCGTCCGGCGCGATCGGCAGGCTGAAGCGCAGGAAGCCGTACCCGCCCATCTTCAGCATGATGGCCGCGAGGATCACGGATCCGCCGGTCGGTGCCTCGACGTGCGCATCGGGCAGCCACGTGTGCACAGGCCACATCGGCACCTTGACCGCAAACGCCGCGAAGAACGCGAGGAAGATGAGCACCTGCGCAGTCATACCGATCTGCATCTGCTGCAGGTAGGCGATCTCGTAGCTCCCGCCCTGGAGGTACAGCCAGATGAGCGCGACCAGCATCAGGACCGAGCCGAGGAACGTGTAGAGGAAGAACTTGATCGTCGCATAGACGCGCCGGCTCCCGCCCCAGATGCCGATGATCAGGAACATCGGGATCAGCATCGCTTCCCAGAGCACGTAGAAGAGTAGAGCGTCCGCCGCGGCGAACACGCCGATCATGAGTCCTTCCATCACGAGGAAGGACGCGAAGTACTGCGCGGGCCGCTTCTCGATGTTGGACCAGGCCGCGATCACGACGAGAGGCGTCGTGAACGCCGTCAGCACGATGAGCGGCATCGAGATGCCGTCGACGCCGAGGTAGTACCAGGCGTTCAGGATGCCGATCCAGGGCTGTTGCTCGATGAACTGCAGCGCCGCCGTCGCGCGGTTGAAGCCTTCCCAGAGCGGCAGGCAGAGGGCGAACGTTGCGAGCGTCGCCGCGAGCGCGACCCAGCGCCCGGCCGCGATCCGTCGGTCGCCGAGCAGCAGGACGGCGAAGCCCGCCAGGACCGGGAGCCAGACGAGCCAGCTCAGGAGGTTCGCGGGTGCCGCCACCTCAGGACCTCCAGAGCAGCCAGCCGAGCAGGAGCGAGAGGCCGATGATCATCGCGAAGGCGTAGTGGTACAGGTAGCCGGACTGCAGGTGGCGGCCGAGCGCCGCGAGTGCGGCGACGGCGCGCGCGCTGCCGTTCACGAGCCAGCCGTCGATGACCGTCTCGTCGCCGCGCTTCCACAGGCTCGCGCCGAAGTTCCGGACGCCCGTCGCGATCACGTTCTCGTTGAACCAGTCGAAGTAGTACTTGTTGACCAGCAGGCGATAGAGGCGCGAGTAACGCGACGCGATGCGGTCCGGCAGCTCCGGCCGCTTCAGGTAGAGGTACCACGCGGCGAGGACGCCGCCGAGCGCAAGGTAGAGCGCCGGCGACTCGAGAGCGTGCAGCACGAAGGCCGCAGGGCCGTGGAATTCCTCGCCCAGCATGGCGATCGGGCCGTGCGGCGACTGCGCGATCGCGCCCGCGAAGAAGTCGCCGAACACGACCGGCCCGACCGTGAGCCAGCCGATCGCGATGGACGGGATCGCGAGTGCGACGAGCGGCACGGTAACCACCCAGGGGCTCTCATGCAGGTGTTCGCGGGTGTGCTCGTCCATCCGTTCCTTGCCGTGGAAGGTCATGAACACGAGGCGGAAGCTGTAGAGCGCCGTCACGAAGACGCCGATCAGCACGCACCAGTAGGCGTAGCCCGCGCCCTCGGTCGGGCTCTCCTGGATCGCCTCGATGATGATGTCCTTGGAGAAGAACCCGGAGAAGCCCGGGAAGCCGATCAGTGCCAGCGCGCCGATGAGGCAGGTCCAGTAGGTCACGGGCATGTACTTCCTGAGGCCTCCCATCCGGCGCATGTCCTGCTCGTGGTGCATGCCGATGATCACCGAGCCGGCCGCGAGGAAGAGCAGCGCCTTGAAGAAGGCGTGGGTCATCAGGTGGAAGATGCCCGCGCCGTAGGCGCCCGCGCCGAGCGCCGCGGTCATGTAGCCGAGCTGCGAGAGCGTCGAATAGGCGATCACGCGCTTGATGTCGTTGTTGACGAGGCCCAGCAGGCCCATGAAGAGCGCGGTTGTCGCGCCGATCACGACGATGAAGTGCAGCGCATCCGGCGACAGCTGGAAGAGCGGAGAAAGCCGCGCGACCATGAAGATGCCGGCCGTTACCATCGTCGCAGCATGGATCAACGCGGAGATCGGCGTCGGGCCCTCCATCGAGTCGGGCAGCCACACGTGCAACGGCACCTGTGCGGACTTGCCCATGGCGCCGAGGAAGAGGCCGACGCAGATCACGGTGATGACCTTCGACGGCTCGCCCGGCGTCAGGTAGAGGTCGTGCCCGATCGCGCGCGGGATGCGCTGGAAAACCTCGGCGTAGTCGAGGCTGCCCACGTAGGCGACGATGATCGCGATCGCGACGATGAAGGCGAAGTCGCCGATGCGGTTAACGATGAAGGCCTTGTAGTTCGCGAAGATCGCCGTCGGCCGCCGGTACCAGAAGCCGATCAGGAGGTAAGAGACGAGCCCCACCGCTTCCCAGCCGAAGAAGAGCTGCAGGAAGTTGTTCGACATCACGAGCATCAGCATCGAGAACGTGAACAGCGAGATGTACGCGAAGAAGCGCGTATAGCCCGGGTCATCGCGCATGTAACCGATCGTGTAGACGTGCACCGCCAGCGATACGAAGCTGACGACCGTCATCATCAGCGCGCTCAGGTTGTCGATGAGGAACCCCACCTGCATGGCGATGCCGTCGCTGACGCCCCAGGTGTAGACCACCTCGTTGTAGACCGACGCGCCCGCGAGCATCTGCTGCAGCACCCAGGCCGAGCCCGCGAACGAGACCGCGACGCCGGCGATGCAGAGCGTGTGGGCGCCAGCGCGCCCGACGAAGCGGCCGCCGAGCCCGGCGGCCACGGAAGCCGCGAGCGGCGCGAGCACGATCGCGAGGCAGACCGATCCGAAAACCACGGTCAGCCCTTCATGGCGTCGAGTTCCTCGACGTTGATGCTGCGGCGCTGGCGGAACAGGACGACCAGGATCGCGAGGCCGATCGCGGCCTCGGCCGCCGCTACCGTGAGGATGAAGAACACGAAGACCTGGCCGTCGAGGTTTCCGAGGAAGCGCGAGAACGCAACGAAGTTGAAGTTGACCGAGAGCAGCATCAGCTCGATGCACATGAGGAGCAGGATCACGTTCTTGCGGTTGATGAAGATGCCCGCCACCGCGATGGCAAACAGCACGCCGGCGAGCAGCAGGTAGTGCGGCAGCCCGATCACGGCTCGCGCTCCGAAGGCATGCTGACGAGGCGCACGCGGTCGGCGGCCTTCACCGCTACCTGGCCGGCGATGTCCTGCAGCTTGAGGCCCGGCCGGCGGCGCATCGTCAGCGTGATCGCGGCAACGATGGCGATCAGAAGCACGACCGCGGCGAGCTGGAACGGGTAGGCGTACTGCGTATAGAGCACCGCGCCGATCTCGGCGGTGTTGCTCGAGCCCGCCGCCGCCTGCGGTGCGCCGCCTGGCAGCTCGAGTCCGAGGCGCCGGACCCAGAGCACGTAGGCGAGCTCGACGACCATGATGAGTGCAATCAGCGCGCCGAGCGGCGCGTTGCGCGCGAAGCCCTCGCGCAGCTCCTCGATGTTGATGTCGAGCATCATGACGACGAACAGGAACAGCACCATGACCGCGCCGACGTAGACGAGCACCAACACGATCGCGAGGAACTCCGCCTGGATCAGGAGCCACAGCACTGCCGCGTTGAAGAAGCACAGCACGAGGAACAGCACGGAGTGAACCGGGTTCCGCGCGAGTATCACGCCGAGCGCTGCACCGACCAGCACCGTCGCGAAGGACCAGAACAGGATGGAGACGAGCATGGACCTACCGGTAGCGCGAGTCGGCCGCCTTGTCGGCGGCGATCATCGCCTCGTACTTCTCGCCGATCGCGAGTAGCTTGTCCTTGGTCATGATGTTCTCGCCGCGGTTCTCCATGTGGTACTCGTGGATCCGCGTCTCGACGATGGCGTCGACCGGGCAGGCCTCCTCGCAGAAGCCGCAGTAGATGCACTTGAAGAGGTCGATGTCGTAGCGGGTCGTGCGGCGCGTGCCGTCGGGCCCGACTTCGGACTCGATCGTGATCGCGAGCGCCGGGCACACCGCCTCGCAGAGCTTGCAGGCGATGCAGCGCTCCTCCCCGTTCGGATAGCGGCGGAGCGCGTGCAGCCCGCGGAAGCGCGACGACTGCGGCGTCTTCTCCTCCGGGTAGTTCAGCGTCACCTTGGGCCGGAAGAAGTTCTTCACGGTGACCCAGAGGCCGCGGGCGAGCTCGGCGAGCAGGAGCGTCTGGAACAGCGAGCGGATTCGCTTCATGGACTCCTCATGCCGCCCAGGGCCCGATGCGGAGCCAGGCGAGCGCGCCCTCGACCGCGATCCATAGGAGCGTGATCGGGATAAGCACCTTCCAGCCGAGGCGCATGATCTGGTCGTAGCGGTAGCGCGGAAAGGTCGCCCGGACCCAGAGGAAGACGAACAGGAAGAACGCGACCTTGAGGAACAGCCAGTGGAATCCGTTGCCGAGCAGGAACCCGATCACCGGGACGCTTCGCACGGCGGCATCGGCGGCGAGATAGCCGTCGAGCGGGCTCAGCCAGCCGCCGAAGAAGAGCACCGAAGTCAGGGCAGAGATCAGGATCATGTTCGCGTATTCGGGGAGCGCGAAGAGCGTCGCGAATGCGGCGCCCGAGTACTCGACGTGGAAGCCCGCGACAATCTCCGACTCGCCCTCCGCGACATCGAAGGGCGCGCGGTTGGTCTCTGCGATGCCC
>Ga0075428_100005216_pt1 | contig 14445 bp, 13 predicted proteins | sample RhiMetdeltSRZDD2_FD_75291 | JGI IMG/M metagenome (GOLD analysis project Ga0075428, IMG submission 75291) | Populus rhizosphere microbial communities from Tennessee, USA - Rhizosphere MetaG P. deltoides SRZDD2 | ecosystem: Host-associated > Plants > Roots > Rhizosphere > Soil | place: USA...
CCTGGCCGAGGCGCTCCAGTCGGATGACACGTCGGAGGCGCGAGAGCTTACGGACGCGGAGATGGACCACGAGGCTGCGGTGCAGTCAGGGGACGTGAAGTGAGGATCGCCCATCTCGCCGATCTGCACCTCGGCTTTCGCCAGTTCGATCGGCAAACGTCCAAGGGCGCGAATCAGCGCGAGGCCGACGTCGCCGAGGCGTTCAAGCGCGCCGTCGATGACATCCTCGAGCAGACGCCGGACCTCATCGTGATTGCCGGCGACTTGTTTCACTCGGTGCGCCCCACCAACGCCGCGATTCTGTACTGTTTTCGGCAGATGCACCGCTTGCGCGCCGGCTTGCCGAATACTCCGATTGTGGTCATAGCGGGCGAGCACGATACGCCGCGGTCCACCGAGACCGGCTCCATTCTCCGACTGTACGAGGCGCTCGGCGTCGAGATCGCGGTTGAGGAAGCGCGTCGCATCGTGTTGCCAAAACTGGACTGCGCGGTGCTGGCCGTTCCACAGCAGGCGCTCGCCAAGGCCGACCGTCCCGCGCTCCGGCCCGAGCCTGGTGGGCCTACGTTCAACATCCTCGTCGCGCATGGGGTCTACGGCGGCTTGGGGGAAGAGCGTGGCACCATAGAGTACGGCGGCGCCGAGCTCACCCGCGAGCTTCTCGCTCCCGAGAAGTGGGATTACATCGCGCTTGGGCATTACCACACCGCGCAGTCGATCGCGGCCAACGCCTGGTACGCTGGCAGTCTCGAGTATCTGCCGCCGAATCCTTGGGGTCAGCTCCAGGACGACCAGGACGCCGCGAAGGGAAAGAAGCGGCGCGCGGGCAAAGGATATCTCCTGGTGGAGTTATCGGGGGCGCGCGTGACCTTCCGCGCCATCGACCCAGTCCGGCGGCACATCGATCTTCCGTTCATCCAGGGCGCGGGTCTCAACGCCAAAGAGCTGGATACGCAGATCGCCGAACGCGTGGCGTCGGTGAAAATCGACGACCAAATCGTGCGCCTCGTGGCGTGGGACGTGGAGCGCGCGGTCGCCCGCGACCTGGATCACGCCGCAATCCGCAGCTACAAGGCGCGGGCGCTCAACTTCCAGCTCGATCTGCGTCGCCCGCAGCTAAACCGTGGCACGAGCTCGGCAGCGGGTCCTGGTGCGCGGCGGCAAAGCCTTCCTGAGACGGTGCGCGAATTCCTCGGGCGCCGGCCGCTCGACGCCGAGCTGAACCGGGAGACCTTCGTCAAACTCGGCGTCGAATATCTCGAGGCGGCGGCGCGCGCCGAAGAGACTCCGGGGAGTCCGGCGTGAAGTTGCACCGGCTGCGGCTCATCAACTTCCGCCAGCACGCCGATACGGAGATCGCTTTCGGGGACGGCATCACCGGAGTCATTGGTCCCAACGGCTCGGGTAAGACGTCGCTGCTCGAAGCGATTGCCTGGGCGATCTACGGAAACCCCGCCGCGCGTGGCGACAAGGACTCGATTCGGAATCTGCGCGCGAAAGCTCGCGCGCCGATGCGCGTGGAGCTCGAGTTCTCGCTCGGCAACCGCACGTACGCCGTCGAGCGCAAGCTGAACGAGGCGGCTCTGCACGAAAACGGCATCGTGGTCGCCAATTCGATCAAGGAAGTCACGGCACGGCTCCAGCGCGTGCTGGGGATGACGCACGACGAGTTCTTCAACACCTATTTCACCGGTCAGAAAGAGCTCGCGGTGCTGGCCGACGCGACGCGCCCCGAACGGGCCGCATTCCTATCACGCGTGCTCCGGCACGAGCAGCTCACAATCGCCCAGGAACGAGTACGCGAGCGGCGCAATGCGCTCACGCACGAAGTCGACGGTCTCGAGACGGGACTCCCGCCGCAAGCGGAGCTCGAGAAGGAGCGCAAGGCGGCGGAGGTACGACTAACCGATGCGCGCAAAGCCGCGACAGGGGCGACAGCGGAGCGATCGAAGGCCCAGCACGCGCTTGCCGAGGAAGAACCGCGGTGGCAGCAATGGGTCGAGCGGCGCGAGCGCACACTCTCGTTGGGCGGCGATTTGCGCGTCGCCGAGCAGGGCGTGGTTGTTGCGCGTCAGGAATTCCAGCGGCTCGACAAGGAGCTGGCGGAAGCGTTGGGCGCGCGCGAGGAGCTGCGCAAGCTCGACGCCGAGGTCGCGCCGATTTCGAAGCTCAAAGCGGAGCTGGCGGAGCTCGAACGGCTGCATCGCGAAGATGCGGCCCGCCGCGAGGACCAGGCGAAAGTCACCGAGCTCACGCGCAACCTCAACGTGCTGGATCGCCGCATTGCCAAGCTGGCTGACGCCGACGCCTCGCTGGTCAAGGCCACGGCGGCGGTGCGGGCGCTCACCGACCGGCTGGAGACGGCCGATCAGGTTGCCGGGGAGCAACAGGCGGCGTGGGTGCGGGAGAAAGAGTACGCGGGCACGCGTCGTGCGGAGCTGCTCAAGCAATACGACGAGGTGAAGGATCAACGGGACAAGATCGAGCGGCTGGGACCGGAGGGCGAGTGCCCCACGTGCCGCCGGCCGCTGGGGACTGAGCACTCCGCGGTCCTGGGCGTGCTCGCTCGCCAGCTGCAGGCGATCATCGATGATGGAACGTACTTCCGGCAGCGCATCGAGCAGCTGGCGGCACCCCCGGCGGCCGTGACGCAGGCGGAGGCGGCGCGCGACGCGTTGCGCGAGGAAACGAGGCAGGCAAGCGAGCACGAAGGTGCGCTCCGCGCCCAGGCGGAGGAGCGAGCCCGCCTGCAGACGGAGCGCGCCGGCCTCGCCAAGCGCACGCAGGAGATCGAGCGGCGCGTCTCGGCCCGCGCCGGCGGATATGACTCCGAGCGTCACAACGCCGTGCGCAGGGAGCTGACGCGGCTCGAGCCCGTTGCACTGCAGGCCGCGGCGCTCGCGGCGAGAGCCGAGCGCGCTGAAGCGCTGGTAGGGGAAGCGGAGCTCGCGGAAAAGGCGCTTTCGGCCCGAGAGGAGCAGGTGAAGCAGCTCAGCGACGCGGTCAAGGCGGAGGGGTTCTCCGAGCCGAAGTTTCAGGCGGCGCGCGAACGGCACGACCGGGCGGCGCACGCGCTGCGCGCCGCCGAGCTCGCCGTGGCGGAAACGCGCGGGGAGTTGGTAGCCGCCGAGGGGGCAGTGCGGGAATCCGAGCGCCGCGCTGCCGAGCGCGCCGCCCGCGAGAAGACGATCGCCGAGCGCAAGGTCGAGCTGCGCCTGCACAACGAGCTGGACCGCGCGTTCTCGGATCTGCGAGCCGAGCTGAACGCCGCGATGCGGCCCGAGATCAGCACGCTGGCATCCGGTTTCCTCGCGGACTTGACCGATGCGCGCTACGACGAAGTAGACCTCGATGAAGACTATCGCGTCGTCGTGCTGGACGAGGGAGTGCCGAAACCGGTGATCTCCGGCGGGGAAGAAGACATCGCGAACCTGGTGCTGCGCCTGGCCATCTCGCAGATGATCGCTGAACGCGCGGGCCAGCCGCTCTCGCTCCTCGTGCTCGACGAGATCTTCGGCTCACTCGATGAGTCCCGCCGCCAGCATGTGCTGTCGTTGCTGCGCCGGCTCGGGGATCGCTTCCCACAAGTCATCCTCATCACGCACATTGAACAGGTGCGCGATGGACTGGATCGTGTGATTCGGGTTTCGTACGACGCCACGACGGGGTCGAGCGTCGTCCGCGACGATACCGCTACTCTGGGACCGCCCGATGCGAGCGTGGCTGCCTGACACCCGGATAACGGGGCCGGAGCGCGCCACGGAGCGCGATATCGAGTCGCTGAATCGCGTCTTTGCAGAGGCGTTCACCGACCGCTACCGCCGCGACGGGCTCATCGGCGTCCGCGTGCCCCAGCTGAATCCCCTCGTGTGGCGCTACGCGCTGCTCGATGCGGGCGAAGGTGCCATGGTCTGGCGCGATGAGCGCAACGACATCGCGGCGTTCAATGTGGCCCATCAGGCGGGCCGTGAAGGGTGGATGGGACCGCTCGCCGTGCGCCCGGACCGGCAGGGCACCGGCGTCGGTAAGACCATCGTGCATACGGCGGCCGACTGGCTGATCGACCGCGGAGTGACGACGCTCGGACTCGAAACCATGCCCCGCACGCCCGAGAACATCGGGTTTTACGCGCGGCTCGGCTTCATTCCCGGCTATCTCACGATCACGCTCACCAACGAGATCGCGACGCGCGGCCATCCGGCGCCGGCGCTCCTCTCGCACCGCTCGGCCGCTGAACGCGAGGCGGTGATGGACGCGGCTCGCGGGTTGCTGAGTGAGCTGGTGTCGGGGATCGATTTCTCCCGGGAGATCCTGCTCACGTCCGAGCTCGGGCTCGGTGATACGTCCCTGGTCGAGGGCAATAGGGGGGTCGACGCGCTCGCCGTGTGGCATTCGGCGCCGCTTGCCGACAGCCGGGCGCGGGACGAAGTGCGCGTGCTGAAGCTCGCCGCGCGCGACGACGCGTCCTTTGATGCGGCGATCAGTGCCGTGGAGGCGGCGGCGGCCAAGGCCGGCATCCGCCGCATCGCCATTCGTTGCCAGAGCCGGTACGGCGACGCGTTCCGACGACTGATCGCGCGGGGGTATCGGGTCCGCTGGACCGATCTGCGCATGACGTACGAAGGCTACGCGGAGCAGCATGCATCGAGTGGAGTGGTGTTTTCGAACTGGGAAATCTAAGAGTCTGCGAAACTAAGGACCTACGAAACGAATCGCGGGGCGCCCACGAGCGCGCGCCGGGCGAACAGAACCACCGCCCCCGCGTACAGCAGGTGAATGGTGCCGCTGGGAACGCCGACCACAAACAGCAGCAGCAGCCAAACGAACAGCATCACGACAGCGGCGAGTAATGTGAGATTCAGGGCGATTGACCTTTCCCGTCCGTAAACTATTCTAGTACCCAGGAGCGGGGAGTCAAATTATTGAGCCAACAGGCTCGATAGTGGACCCAGATACTGCGGCCCATGTCACGCCCCCTCGATTGGGGAAGACAGAATTCGTGGTGAGGGACCAGTCATTACTTTCGGGCTTCAATAATCCTCTCCGTTCCTTCTGTCCTCGACCGGCCGGCCTGCGTCAAGCAGCGCCGGCCGATCGTTTTTCCCGTCGCTGTTTCGTCATCGATTCCCAGAAGTACTTCGGCGCGAGCAGCGCCCGGCCCTGGATCACGAATCCGACGAGCAAGATCAGAATCCACAGCGCGTACGCGAGACTGACCTCCTCGCGCAGGTGCGGGGCGAGGAATTGGACCAGCCACAAGATGAACAGAGCGGTCGCGTCGAACCAGTCGAACTCCATGTTGGCAAGCACCACGATCCCCAGCGTCGTCTGGAGCAGCGTCAAAATGATCTCGAGCCGCTGTTCCGCATCGAAATGAAATGCCGCCCAGGTCCCGGTGTGGTGATAATGCGAATAGCCGTACACCAGCGGGATCATCGCCGCGAGAATCGTCCACTGGTTGATGTTGCTCGAGACCATGTTCATCAGCGCCATAGGGGCGTGCGTGACGCGCCGCGCCCAGAGGAACGCCGAGACTTTTTCGGGGAACTCCGAGAGGAACGGCGCGACCCATTGGACCAGGACGAACTGGCTCACGCCCAGGATGGCTGCGAGCGCGAGGATCGATTCCAGAAACGGGTGCGCCGTCACATACAGCAGATAGCCGCCCGCGCCGAGCAAGCCGCCGATAGCCGCGTGGCGGCGCCAGCCCCGCTGGCGGTAAGCCCACTGCGACACGCGCGGAGCGTCGCTGAGCTGCTCGACGTCGTGCGGCGGATGCCGCAGCAGCGCCCAGAGGTAGGCGACGTACATGAGCACCAGGATCACGGCGTCGACCCAGGTGATCGTCTGCTTGATGACGATGACGATGAAGTAGAGCAGGGGCGGCAGCAGCCCGACGACCTCCGTCGCGTGCTCGCGGTGCAGCTGGATCGCCGGCGCGCGGTCGCCGCGCCGCCGGCCGAAGAACGCGAAAACGAAGTAGATCATCGGCCAGCCGAGCCCGAGCAGTAGGCGGATCGCGCCGGTCAGGTTCGCAATGGCGAGGTGCGAGCGCTCCGGATTCCTTCCGGCCTCCCAGGCGATCACGGCCTCGACCGCGAACTCGGGCAGCGTCTGGAGCCAGGCGAGGATCGCGAGCGCCAAGCCCTGCGAAATCATGAACTGCGCGGCTTCCGCGCCCCAGGCCACGAGAAACGCCGAGAGCAGGATGCTCGGGAACGTCCACACCGCCGAGAGGGCGGAGCCTCCCGCCTGCGTCACCGACGCAAGTAGCTTTAGGAATCGCACGGGGGTCCAAAGTTACCATGGCACGTGACAAAATGAAGTCCGCGAGCCTGCACAGTTTCCACGAGACGCACACCGAACCGACGACGGTGCGCATCCCCTTTCAAACGCTCGTGCACGAGATCCTCGATCAGCTCGGCGAGGATCCGAAACGCGAAGGGCTGCGACAAACGCCGGCGCGCGTGGAAGCCTCGCTCAAGTGGTTGACGCGTGGCTACGGGATGAACGTCGATGAGGTGATCGGCGATGCGCTGTTCGAGGAAGAGCACGAGAGCATGATCTGTGTGCGCGACATTGAGATCTACTCGATGTGCGAGCACCACATGCTGCCGTTCTTCGGCCGGGCGCATGTGGCGTATCTCCCGAACGGGCGGATCGTCGGACTGTCCAAGATTCCGCGGGTGGTGGAAGTGTTCGCGCGCCGGCTCCAGGTCCAGGAGCGGCTCACCGACCAGATCGCGGAGGCCCTGTGCGCGGTCCTGAAGCCGCTGGGCGTCGGCGTCGTCGTCGAGGCGTACCACCTCTGCATGATGATGCGCGGCGTAGAGAAACAGAACTCCAAAACGGTGACCAGCTCGCTCCGCGGCGCGTTCCGCGACGACGCCAAGACGCGTGACGAATTCCTGAGGCTCGTGCACGGCGGCAACTTCTCGCTGTGAAAATTGCGCTCGTGACGGGCGCATCGCGTGGCATCGGGCTCGCCGTGGCGGACGCGCTGCGGGCCGCCGGGATGCATGTCGTCCGGCTGGCGCGCAGCCTGCGCGACGCGGCGGCCGAGCGGCGCACCGACGTCGCGTGTGATGTCACCGATCCCGCCAGTGTCGAGCGTGCCGTCACCCGCGTCGAACGGGAGGTGGGCGTACCCGACGTGATCGTGAACAACGCCGGCGTCTTTTTCATCAAGCCGCTCGCGGAGACCACGTACGAGGACTTCACGACCACCCTGGCGACCAACCTCACGGCGGCGTTTCTCATCACACACGCGCTGGTGCCGAAGATGGTGCGCCGTGGCAGCGGCCACGTCGTCACCATCGGGTCAATCTCCGATTACATCGGCTTCTCAGGATCGACCGCCTACGCCGCCAGTAAGTTCGGATTGCGTGGCATGCACGAAGTCATCCGGCAGGAGACGGCGAAGAGCGGCGTGCGCACGACACTGATCTCGCCGGGGCCCGTGGACACCGACATCTGGAATGCGGTGGATCCGGACTCCAAACCGGGCTTCACGAAGCGCAAGGACATGATGCGCGCCGAGGATGTGGCGGCGGCCGTGGTATATGCGGTCACGCAGCCGGAGCACGTGGCCGTGACGGAAATCCGGCTCCTCCCCGCCATCTATACGCCCCGAGGATGACGCACGGCCTTTAGAATGCACATCGAACTAACCGAGATGCTGCGCTGTCCGGAGTCGCACCGCGAGGAGATGCTCGTGCTCTCGACCGGCGAGATCCGGGATCGCATGGTGCGCTCCGGGCTGATCGGCTGCCCGGTCTGTCACAAGGAGTACCCGATCTCGCGTGGGGTCGTGAACTTCCGGCGCAGCCAGGATCGCGTCGCAGGCGACAAGCCGGCCGGCTCCCGGCCCGCGTACAACCCCCCGTCCCCGCTGCCGTCCGCCGATGCAGCGGAGCTGCAGGCGCTGCTCGAGCTGTCGGGTCCCGGCGGGTATGTCGTGCTGATCGGCTCTGCGGTGCGCCAGGCGCCACGGCTCAGCGGTCTCATGGAGGGCATCCATTTCGTGGGCGTCAACGCGCCCCTCGAAATGGAGGAGCAGCCGACGCTGTCGCTGATTTACGCGAACGAGCGCGTGCCGCTGCGCAGCGCCGTAGCCCGCGGCGTCGTCGTGGGGGCCGATCTCGCCACCTCGCCGTGGCTCGTCGAGGCGCATCGGGTGCTGCTGCGCGGCCGCCGATTCGTGGTCGAAAACGAAGAGCCCGAACTGCCGATCGGGCTCGTGAAGCTGGCGGCGGAACACGGACTCTGGGTGGGTGAGAAGCGCTAGTCTCGCTCGATCACAGCCGCGAGCGCGTCATCGGCGGCATATGCGGCATCGATCTGGCCCTTGTAGTTCCGTTCGACCACCCGCCGCTTCACTTTCAGCGTGGGCGTGAGCTCACCGGACTCGATCGTGAAGTCGTTTTCGAGCAGGACCACTTTCTTCGGCGTTTCGAACTTGGCGAGGTCGTGCAGCGACCCCATCACCTCGCGCTCCACCTTTGCCTTCACGTCCGCCAGCTCGAGCAGCTGCGCGCGCGTGCCGTAGCTCAAGCCCCGCTCGCGCGCCCAACGCTCCAGGTTCTCGAAGTTCGGCACGACGAGCATGATCGGGAACTTGCGGCGGTCGCCATAGAGCACGGCATTGGCGACGAACTTGTTGCGTTTGACCATGCCTTCGATCGGCTGCGGCGCGATGTACTTCCCGCCTGCGGTCTTCAGCAATTCTTTCTTGCGGTCCGTGATCTTGAGATAGCCGTCCGAATCGAGCACGCCGATGTCCCCGGTCAACAGCCAGCCCTCCGGGTTGATCGTCTCGCGGGTGGCCTCGGGCAGCTTGTAGTAGCCCTGCATGATATTCGGCCCGCGCGCGAGGATTTCGCCGTCGCTGGCGATCTTCAGCTCGACGCCGGGGATCGCGCGGCCGACCGTGCCGAGTTTGATCCCGTCGAGCGGATTGAAGGTGAGCACCGGTGACGACTCGGTCAGGCCGTAGCCTTCGAGGACGGGGAGTCCGGCGCTGTAAAAAAACTTCGCGATGTCGGCGGAGAGCGGGGCCGCGCCGGAGACGAAGAAGCGGATCCGTCCCCCGGTTCTGGCACGGAGCTTTGAAAACACGAGCCGGTCCGCGACCTTCTTCTTGATCGCCAGGGCGCCGGGAATGGAAACGCCGGCGAGCGACAACGTCGCCCACTGCTCACCGGCACGCTTGGCCCAGAAAAAGATCGAGCGCTTGATGGCGCTGCCGGACAGTGCGTTCTCCAGCACTCGCGCGTAGACCTTCTCGTACAACCGCGGGACCGACAGCACGACCGTCGGTTTTACCTCCTGCAGGTTGGCCGCGACCGTATCGAACGATTCGGCGTAGTTGATGATCACACCCGCCTGGAACAGGGTATAGTCCACCATCCGCTCGTAGCTGTGCGACAGCGGCAGCATCGAAAGACACTCGTCTCCGCCCCCGATGGGGATGATCTGCAGGCAGGCTTGCACGTTTGACCAGATGTTGTAATGCGACAGCATCACGCCCTTGGGATCGCCGGTGGTGCCTGACGTATAGATGAGCGTCGCGAGGTCATCCGGTTGCGCGCTCAGCGCGTCGTTCCTCCAGTTGGGATAGCGGCCGGCGGCCGCCCGGCCGCGGCCTTCGAGATCCGCCAGGGACATCGCCGCGGGGGGGGAGCGCAACGCTACGGCTCCCGAGTCGAAAGCGATGACGTGCCGCAGCTTGGGGAGCGAGCCTTGGACCTCCAGCACCTTATCGACCTGCGCAGCGGTCGAGCAGAACACCGCGACGGATTCCGAGTCCTTCAGGATGTACTCGGTCTGTTTCGGGGTGAGCGTCGGATAAATCGGGACATCAGCGGCACGCGTGGCCAGGCAGGCGTAATCGGCGAGGGCCCACTCAGGGCGGTTCTCGGAAATGATCGCGACCTTGTCGCCGGCTGCGACGCCAAGCTCGCGCAGGCCCAGCGAAATCGCCTGAACGCGACTCAGCGTTTCACGATGCGTGACCCCGACCCAGGCGCCTCCCACTTTCGACCGAAAGGCCGCTGGGAGGCCGGCATGTCGATCCACTGTGGTGAAAAAGAGCTGGGTGAGCGTTCCCGTTTTCATGGGAGAAACTCCACGAGGAATTTCACCGGGCTGTAGAGAATGGGCGTTCCGTCGGGTCGGGTCACGGTCGCGACCACGACGATCGAGTCGGGAACAGCACTGCCCGGGTCGAGCCGCACTCGCGTTGCGGCGACGCCGATACCGTTGCTCAGAACCGTATCGTTTGGCACGAATGTGAAGAGCGGACCACTCGCCGGAAAGGTCGTCGCCGTGAATATCACTCGGCGGCCGATCGCGGCCGACGGAGACGCGTAGAGTTGCACGCTGAGCGAATCCGACAGCGACGTGTCCGCCGCGATCATGACGGTGTCCACCGTCGGGCCAAGCGGCAGCACCGAATCGAGATGTGCGACCACGGTTATCCGGATCGGATTCGAGCGCAGCAGGCCCGCGCTCGCCTGCAAGCTGTCCGATCCTACCGCCTTCCCCTCTGTTGCGCCTGTGGTGCTGTCGATCAGCCGAATTGCGCTCGTGTCGAGCGCTACCCAGAGGATCTCGGCCCCGACCGAGTCGCCGTGGCCGTTCAACGCGCGGGCGGTGGGCACCAGCGTATCGCCGACCTCGACCTGCCCCCCGTAGGGGAGGCCGATGTCGAGCGCGATCACCTGGTCGAGATTGGTACTCACTTTGCACGCGACCACTACGAGCACTGCAAGCAGGACCGTCCGGATCAGCTGCTGCCTGTCCTCTCTTCGGGCGCGCTCGCCGGTGCGCCTGCGCGGAGATCGTGCAGTGCCTGCGTGGCGTGCTCGATCCACTTCTGCGCGTCCGGTCCCCGCGGCGGGTGCTCCAAGAAGATCTTCAAGTGCTGCGCGGCGCCATCCGGGTCGCCGCGCTGCATCAGCAAGAACGCGAGCCCGTAGTGCGCGCCCGCGAGCGAGCCGTCCAGCTCGAGCGCGCGGCGGTAGTGCCGAATCGCTTCATCGAAGCGCCGCGTCTTGGTGAACGCGATCGCCATGTTCTGCAGGATCCGCGCGTCGTTGGGATGATCGCGTAGGGCAAGCCGATACGACGTGAGTGCCGCCTCGTAATCCCCCTGACGCTCGAGGGCTAACGCTTCATTGAGATAATCGAGACGTTGGGGCTTGAGATCGTCGCCCCCCTCCGATGAGCCGAACAAGCGGCGCCAGAAACCCATGCGCCGAAAATAGCTTGCGGCTAAAGACGTTCGCAATGTAGAATCCCCAATGGCCCTCCCGCCTCGACCCACTCCACGTCCCGCTGCTGGTTCCCGGCCCAAGAGCAAACCGGCCCGTCCCCGCGGCGTCCTGCAGGTGGACTGGCCGCTGTTCGGCGAGCTGTGTCGGGCGCTCGCGCTGAAGGTGTTTCGCGAGTACGACCCGGATGTGGTGATCGGCATCGCCAAAGCGGGGGTCATCCCCGGCGCCGTGGTCGCGAGCATCCTGCAGCGCGATTTCGCGTCGATCGCGATCACGCGGGAAGGATCGGTCATTGCCGGCCCGCCCCGCCTCGTGACCGGGAAGCGCGTGCTGCTGGTCGATGAGACCTGCGAATCGGGCAGCACGATGAAGCTTGCCCTCGCGGCCGTGCGGGAGCTCAAACCGGCGGAAGTGAAGACCGCGGTCTCGTTCAAGACGGGCGCGTACAAGCCCGATTACTTCGCGCTCGAGAACGAGAACTTCATCATTCTCCCCTGGGACCTGGAAGTCATCGTCAACGGTGAGATCGTCGTGCGCCCGGATTATCGCGACAAGCTGAAGGAAACCAGTTGAAAGATCGTCTCGCCGCTGCCGTCAAGCAGTCCCGCGCCGACTACACTGAAATCCGCGTCGAACGTACCTGGGGCTCCGCTGTCGCGTTCCGCGGGCGGCGCCTCGAGACCGCCACGGTCAGCGAGGATCAGGGCGGATTCGTCCGGGTGCTCAACAAGGGGTGCGGGTGGGGCATCGCCTCGTTCACGTCACTGGATGCGGTGCCCGACATGGTGCGCCGGGCGAACGAGCTGTCGCGCGCCGTGCGACTCCACGAGCCGATCCGGCTGGCCGAGTCCGAGCCGCAAGTGGCCGACGTCGCGCTCGATCTCGACGGGGACGTTCGCGGAATCTCTCTTGCGGACAAGAAGGCGCTACTCGAGGCGTACAACGGGGCAATGCTCGCCGTCTCGAACGCGATCGTCGATACGCAGGCGAGTTATCACGACGAGGTCTCGGAGGTCTGGTACGTCAACTCCGATGGCGCCGCGCTCTATCAACTGCGTCCCGAGGTCGTCATTTCGGGTACCGCGATCGGCCGGCGGGACGGCACGATCGAGAAAGGGCTCGAGTCGATCGGGCTGCGCAAAGGATGGCGGAGCGTCCAGGGATTGGAGAACCAGTTTCGCGAGGTCGCGCAGCGCGCGGTGAACCTGCTCGACGCGCCGCGCGTCCGCGGCGGCTCGTACCCCGTCATCCTCGACAACGAGCTCGCCGGCGTATTCATCCACGAAGCATTTGGGCATTTGTCGGAAGCCGATTTCGTCTACGAGAACCCCCAGGCGCGCGAAATGATGACCTTGGGGCGCCGCTTCGGGAAACCGGTGCTGAATGCGGGCGACAACGGCGCGGCGAACGGCCTGCGGGGAACCCTGCCGTACGACGACGAAGGCACGCCGACGCAAGACACGCAGCTGATCAAGGAAGGCATTCTCGTCGGCCGGCTGCATTCGCGCGAAACCGCCGCCAAGCTCGGCGAGCGCCCGACGGGCAATGCGCGGGCCATGTCGTTTCGGTTTCCGCCGATCGTGCGGATGACCAACACCTACATCTCGGCGCCCCCCGGGAAAGCGCGCGTCGGGCTGCAGGACCTGATCAGCGACATCAAACTCGGCGTTTACGCGTGCGGCGCGTTCGGCGGGCAGACGATGCTCGAGAACTTCTCGTTCACAGCGGGTTGGGGCTACATGATTCGCGACGGCCACGTCGCCGAGCTCGTGAAGGACGTCGTGCTGGCCGGCAACCTGTTTACGACGCTCGACCGCATCGACCACATCGCAGGCGACTTCACCTGGAACCAGATGGGCGGCGGCTGCGGCAAGGGCGGGCAGTTCCCGCTGCCGGTGACTGAAGGGGCTCCGCACGTGCGGATCGAAGAGGCGCTGATCGGAGGCGACGTGTGATCGATCGCCTGCTCGACACCGCGCGTCGCGCCGTCGACAGCGCCGACGCGCTGTGGCGGCGCGAGGAGCATACCGCCGTCGCGTTCGAGTCAGGACGGCTCAAGACGGCGGGAATCACGGAAGAGTCCGGCATCAACCTGCGCTTGGTCGCCAAGGGTCGCATGGGCGTGGTCGGCACCACGTCGGCCACACCGGATCTCGAGGCGCTCGTCGCCCGTGCCCGCGCATCCGCGGAGCTCGGAGAAATCGTCGACCTCGCCTTTCCCACCGGCGCCTCCGCCGCGCTCCCGACGATTCCCACGTTTTTCGATCGCACGGCGAATGCTGCACTCGACGATTTGATTCGGATGGGCAAGCGACTCGTGGAGCGCCTGGAGCGGCCTGACTGTCAGGTGAACGTGGGAGTGGAACGCGAAGTCGCCCAGACCGTCGTCGGGAACAGCGCGGGGGCGCGCGCGGAGTACCGCACCACGGGCATTGCGGTGACGGCCGATATCACGCGTATCGCCGGCGACGACGTGCTCATGATTTTCGATCACTACGTCGGCGCCGACATGCCGGCTGAGGCCGATCTCGAGAAGCTGGTGCGGTCGATCGAGACCCGGCTCACCGCGGCACTCACGGTGGTCACACCTCCCGAGGGCGCGTTGCCCGTCGTCTTTACGCCCGCGGGGCTCGGCGCCGTCGTGATGCCGCTCGAGCAGGCACTCTCCGGTAAAACCGTGCTCCAGGGCAGCTCACCGCTCGCGGGGAAGATCGGAGAGACGATCTTCGACCAGCGCCTGTCGATCGTCGATGACCCGTTGGTGCCGGGGCGCTCCGCATCGCGTCCCATCGATGATGAGTGCGTCCCTTCACGCGCGACTGAGCTGGTGAAGGGCGGCAGGGTGGGGAACTTCGTTTATGATCTCGAAACCGCCGCGCGCGCCAAGACTCAGAGCACCGGCAACGGCCGGCGCGGCGTTTTTGGAAAACCTCGTATCGCGTACACGAACATTGTCTTCAAAATGTCCGACGGGGGGCGCAGCGGCCCGGCGGTAACGATGACAGACTTGGGGGGCGGGCTGGTTCGCGATATCGACGATGGGCTGATCATCGACGACTTGATCGGGGTGGGCCAGGGCAACGTGATCAGCGGCGCCTTCAGCCACCCCGTGGGACTCGCCTATCGCGTGCAGCGGGGCGAGGTCACGGGACGCGTGAAAGATGCGGCC
>Ga0075428_100005220_pt1 | contig 14442 bp, 9 predicted proteins | sample RhiMetdeltSRZDD2_FD_75291 | JGI IMG/M metagenome (GOLD analysis project Ga0075428, IMG submission 75291) | Populus rhizosphere microbial communities from Tennessee, USA - Rhizosphere MetaG P. deltoides SRZDD2 | ecosystem: Host-associated > Plants > Roots > Rhizosphere > Soil | place: USA...
CCGCGGCCTCCGCGGTCGGCGCCCCCGATCGGGCCGCCCAGCGTGTCGAGTACGTCCCGCCGGTCTATCCGTCCACCGCGAGGATGCTCCGCCTGAAGGGGCGCGTGACGCTCAAGCTGCGGGTCCGCGGGAACGGCGCCGTCGCCGACGCCACCGTCGTGGAGGCCCAGCCGGCCGGGAAGGGGTTCGAGCGGGCGGCGACCGAGGCCGCCCGCCAGTGGCATTACCTTCCGGCGATACGGGATGGCCTTCCGGTCGAGTCGGAGGTTCTGGTCGTCCTCGATTTTCGCTAGGATCTCCGTCCGTATGAAACGACCTCTCGCGATCGCCGCGGTCGCCGTCTCGCTCGCGTGCGCCCGTGAGGCGCCGGGCGCGGCGTCCGTCCCCCCGGTGCCACGGGAGGCCGCGGCCGGCGTCGCCTTGGTCGAGCTCGCGCGCGGCCTCGATCAGCCGTTGGCGATGGCGTACGCCCCCGGAGATCCCTCGCGCCGGCTCTTCATCGTGGAGAAGACCGGGAGGATCCGGATCGTCAAGGAGGGGCGCCTTCTCGCCGAGCCCTACCTGAACCTCTCCTCGCGGGTCTCGCGCGGCTCCGAGCAGGGGCTGCTCGGGCTCGCGATCCACCCGGACTTCATGTCGAACGGGCGGCTGGTCGTCAACTACACCGACCGCGACGGCGACACGCGGGTGATCTCGCTCCAGGTCGCCGCCCCCGCGGCGGACGTCGCCGCGGTCCGCGCCGAGCGGGAGCTGCTGTTCGTCGAGCAGCCGCACGCGAACCACAACGGCGGCAACGTCCTGTTCGGACCCGACCGGAAGCTCTGGATCGGCTTGGGTGACGGCGGGTCGGCCGGCGACCCGCACGGCAACGGCCAGAACCGCCGCGCGCTCCTCGGTAAGATGCTGCGCCTCGACCCGGGAGGGGTGACGGGGGACCGCCCGGTGCCGGAGATCGTCCAATGGGGGCTGCGCAACCCCTGGCGCTACGCGTTCGACCGCGAGACGGGAGACCTCTACATCGCCGACGTCGGACAGGATCGCTGGGAGGAAGTGGACGTCGTCCCTTCCGCAGGGAGGACCGGGTTGAACTTCGGATGGAACGTCATGGAGGGGGCCCACTGCTTCCGCGGCGGCGACTGCTCGCGCGAGGGGCTCGTGCTCCCGGCGGTCGAGTACGGGCACGACGTGGGGTGCTCGATCACGGGCGGATACGTCTACCGCGGCCGCGCGCTCCCGAAGCTCCGCGGCGCCTACTTCTACGCCGACTACTGCACCGCGATCCTCCGCAGCTTCCGCTGGAGGGGGGCCGGGCGCGAGGTGGCCGACCACTGGGAGTGGCGCGACGCCCTCGATCCGAAGCATCGGCTCTCCCAGATCTCGTCGTTCGGCGAGGACGAGCAGGGGGAGCTGTACGTCCTCTCCCTCGCGGGAAGCGTCTTCGCGCTACGGCCGGCGGCGGACGCCCCCCGATGATCGACAACGCCAGCCTGATCGACCGGACCGACATCAACCCCACGCTCGCGATCTTCCGCGTGCGCCCCGACCAGGTCCCCCCCGCGGAGGAGGCCTGGTTCCTCCCCGGCCAGTACGTCACGCTCGGCGTCGGGGAGATCCAGCGCGCGTACTCGATCGCCTCGGAGCCGGACGAGCGGCGCTGGCTGGAGTTCTACATCCGTTACGCGCGCGATCCCGAGACCGACTCGCCGCTCACGCACCGCCTGTGGACGATCCCCGTCGGCGGGCGGCTGCACGTGGGCGCGAAGATCGCCGGCCGCTTCACGCTCGAGCGGACGTCCGCGGGGAGCGAGCCGCGCGGGCGGCTGCTGGTCGCGGCGGGGACCGGGCTCGCGCCGTTCGTCAGCATGGTGCGGCACGCGCGGCGGCGCGCGGAGGGCGACCTCGCGCGCATCGCGGTCCTCCACGGCGCGAGCCATCCGCAGGAGCTGGCGTACCGGGAGGAGCTCGCCGACGCCGCGTCGCGGTTCGGCCTCGCCTACCGGCCGACGGTCAGCCGTCCCGCGCAGCATCCGGAATGGATCGGGCTGACCGGCCGCGTCGAGACGCTGTTCGACGACAGCCGGCTCGGTCTCGGCGCGATCGATCCTTCGCGGTGGGGGATCTACGTCTGCGGCTTCCGCGACACGATCGCCGAGACGATCCGGCGGCTGATCGGCCGCGGGTTCGTCCCCGAGGATCGCAGGCTGAGGCGGCTGCTGGCGATCGACGACGCGGCGCGGCCGAGCCTGTTCTTCGAGCAGTACGACCTCGAGCCGCTGTTCGATCCGAAGGACGAGGCGCGGATCGAGGAGCTGCGCCGCGCGATCCGCGAGGGGCGCGGCGCTTAAGGGGCCGCGAACGCGGCGTCGTCGTCGGCGCCCGATCCGGAGACGTGATCGAACTTGATCACGGTCCCGTCGCCCGCGGCCTTCTTCGCGAGCGAGAGGCGGACGCCCCCGACCGGCTGCCAGTCCTCCCAGACGAACGCCTCGCGCTCCTCGGGCTTCTGCCCCGTGAGCACGAACTCCCACCGCTCCATCAGGCCGGTGTCCTTCGCGACGAACGCCCAGTAGGTGTCCTTCGGGGTCAGGCCGATGTCGTCGTCGAAGGTGAGGCGGACGACGTCGAACGTCTTGCCGTCCCTCTGCATCTCCCCCTCGGAGGCGAGGTGCACGCCCGGGTCGAGCATCTTCGCCGGCATCAGGAGCCAGTACGTGTCGTTGATGAACCGTCCGTAGCCGCGCTCGAGGGCGTCGCGACGCTCGTCGCCGCCGAGCTCGCGGCCGTCGAGCCACGCGCGTCCCTCGCCGCGCTTCTGGACGTTGAGCAGGGTGAGGAAGGCGCTCCCGGTCCGCGTCTTCCCCTCGACGCGGTAGCGGCCGTCCCAGCGGTCCCACACGTGGTGGATCCGGGCGATCTCGCTCCCGTCCCGCTCGACGACGAAGTCGAACTTCAGCGTGCGGAGCTTCGCGAAGCCCTCCTCGCCCCCCATCGCCGCGAGCGTCCGCCTGGCGACCGCGACGGCCGCCGGCTCGCGGGTCTCCGCGGCCGGTGCGGCCGCCGCAGCCGCGGCCAGCGCGACGGCGAGCGCTACGGACATGTCCCCGAGTTGTCGCGCGCGGTCATGCCGCACTGGCCGGACGGGCTCGTGCCGCCGCGCTGCCCGCCGGTCCCATTGGTCCCCCAGCTTCCTTCCGTGCTCGCGTCGTCGTCCCCGACGATCACGAACCACAGGCTCCCCGCGGGGACGCCGCTCCAGGTCGCGCTCCCCGAGAGCCCCAGGTTGCACTTCGACCCGGAGATCGCGTACGACGCGACCGTCGCGAGCGGCCCGTAGAGGAGGTGATGATCGGTCGAGGCGCAGGTGGACACGTCCCACGTGACGTTGATCGTCGACCCCACCGCGTCCGCGCGCGAGCCCTTCATGGGCGTGCCGAACGATCCGTCGGCGACCGGCCGGACTCCCGGCCCGCCGGACGCGCAGACGGGCATGTCGCATCCCGACGGGGCCGTATAGTCGATCTTGACGTTGTCCACCTGCCAGTACCACTCGTACGACGCCTGGTAGTAGTGGAACCGCACCTGAACGTTCGCCGAGCCTGCGGCCTGCGCGGTGATGTCGATCGTCTTGTGGTCCGGCTCGGGGCTCGACGCCCCCTGCTGGCGGAGCACGTTGACCCAGGCGCCGCCGGTAAGCGACGACCGGACGTCCACGTCGGCGATCTCGCTCTGGCCGCTGTCGTACCAGCGGAAGAACTGGTCGAACTGCAGCGTGGCGGCGGTCGCGGTGGAGAGGTTCTGGATCGGGGTGATCAGCTCCTCGTTCTGCGTGTTCCCGGTCCCGGCGAAGTCGCTGTCGATGATCGCGAGCGGCGCCGCCATCGGCGGCGCGATGCTTCGCGACGCGGGATTCGACGCCGTCCAGGTGGCCGCCGAGCCGCCGCCGGAGCCGCCGTCCACGATGGTCCAGGTCCCCGGGATCCCCGCGGCGAAGCTCTCGTTCAACGACGACGCGCTCCCGGTGAGCGTGTGCCCCAGGGCGTGGTCGAACGCCCCCGACCAGGACCCCTCGCTCGCATGCACGACGAGCTGGAAGGACGCCGTGGAGCCGCAGACGACGCTGGGTCCGAGGTGCACGGTGAGGTCCGGGGCGAGCGAGTCCGCCCAGGCCCCGGCCGGGATGTTGGGATAGCTCGCGGTGCCGTCCACGATCGTCACGCCCGGGGTGGTCGTGGTCAGGGTCGCGGTCACGCCCGTCAGCGGGACCGTCCCGTCGTTCTCGACGGCGACGCGGACCTGCACGTTCTCGCCGGCGTCCCAGTAGGTGTTGTTGCTTCCCGGCCCGCCGGAGGCGCAGCTGTCGGCGACCCGCGCGTGCCCCCGATAGATCGCGTGCGGCCCGCAGGTCGCCGCGGGGAAGGTCAGGGTCAGCGTCCAGCTCTCGATGTTCCCGACGTCGATCCCGGCGGCGTCCACGACCTTCAGCTTCCAGGCCCCCTGCGCGTTGATGCCGTCGGCCGCCGAGAGCGGGCTCTCCGGGCGGAACGAGCCGGTGAACGGGGGGGATCCGGACGCGATCGGCGTCGCGGCCTCGTCGTCGAACACGGTGTTGACGAAGTCGTTCGAGGAGCCCCCGAGCCGGTTGGCCAGCGTGATCGGGGCGCCGACCGGCGGGATCAGGGACAGGACCAGGTCGCCGTCGTAGGTATGCGTGATGTTGAGCGCGACGTTGACGTCCACGACCGTCTTGCCGTCGGGGACGTTGATCGTGCTCGTCGCGCCGGCCGGGCTGTTGTCGGGGATCGCGACCGGCGTGTCGAGGCTCGGATAGCTCGGCTGCGTGTTCTTCCCGGTGACGAAGGCGTAGTACGCCCCTCCTGCGTTGTCGGAGGCGGTGTTGCCGACCGGATCGGCGGACTCGACCGCGTAGACGTACGACGAGCACTCCGCGAGGCCGTTCAAGTCCACCGTGTGGGAGACGACCGTGGTCCCGAGGGACGCCGTCGTGCCCGGGGGCGGTGCCACGCCGTAGCGCACGACGCTGCTCGAGATCTCGTCGGTGGTCCAGGTGATCCGCGCCGAGCTCCCGGTGACGTTGCTCGAGGCGACGTTCGAGATCGCGGGGCTCGCGCAGTCGGCCGCGGCGGTCGTTTGCCGGGTGAGGTTCACCCCGCCCTGGCCGTCGTTCGCATCGATGTAGGTCGCGGTGATCGTGTTGCCGTGCGCGATCGAGATCGCGCCGTCGGCCGCCGCCGGGGCGGAGGTCGCGTTGATCGTGCCGACGTAGTTCGCCGACCCCGGCGCCGTGCGGCTCAGCGTGACCGTCTCGCCCGCCGGCTCGGCCGTCGATGCGATCGACACCGTCGTGGTCGCGGCGCCGATGTTGGCGTCGGTGACGGTCAGGTGGAGGACCCCGGAGCAGCTGTAGACGGCGGCGTCGAGCTTGACCGATCCGGCGAACGGCTGCGGCGTGACCGCCTGGCAGTTCGAGAGCCGCCCGTCGCAGGCGGCGTTCGCGCCGACCGCCTGCACCGTGTAGTACTCGGTAAAGCCGTTGGCGAGACCGGTGTCGGTGAACGAGGTTCCGGGGACGGTCGCCACGATCGTCGACCCCGCCGCGCAGCCGGCGTCGTTGCGGAGAACCTGGTAGCCGGCGGCGTTCGCGACCGGCGTCCAGCTGAGGGCGGCGGAGGCCGAGCCGGCCACCGAAGAGAGGGTAGCCGCGCCGATCGACGGGCAGCTCGAGCTGTTCTGGTTCGAGGGGTCCGAGGCGGCGCCGCAGGCGATCTTGTGGCGGTTGAACGCCGCGAAGATCGCCGCGGCGTGCGGCGTGCCGTTCGCGAGGTTCCCGTCGTCGTCGTCGATCGCGCGGAGCTTCGAGAACCAGGAGGTCGCCGCGCAGCCGTCGGAGCTCGGGAGCGAGCAGTTGTACGCGTTGCCGCCCGATCCGGCGCGGGACTTGTACCAGAGCTTGTCGGTCAGCTGCCAGGCGGACGCCTGGTCCAGCCCCGACGCGGGGAGGTCGCGCACCGCGAGGTCCCAGAGGGTCTCCGCGCCGACGTACCCCTCGCAGTGGGCCTCCTTGCCGCAGGGTCCGCCGCCGCCGGGACAGTTGGTCGTCAGGAAGCCGGACGGCGTCGAGGGGACGTGGTTGGCGCGCTGGTCCCAGTCCTGATCGCGGATGCCGGTGCAGTTCAGGCAGGCGTTCCCGTATCCGCCGCAGTTCGAGGACTGGTCGAAGCCGCGGCCGACGCACGAGACGTGCGTCGAGAGGAAGGCCGTGATGTCCGCGTAGGCCTCCGAAGGGTTGTCGTAGCCGCCGCCGTCGTTGTTGTCGAGGCCGTGCCCCCATTCGTGCAGGAAGACGCCGGCGATCTCGCCGGTGTTGTTGCAGCCCCCTCCGGACTTGAAGAAGTTGACGGCCACGCCGTCCCAGTAGGCGTTGCAGGTCTGATTGAGATTGACGTTGTCGGTGAGCTGCTGCGTCAGCCAGACGTTGGCGGGGAGCCAGGCGCGTCCGTGCTCCGCGATCCGGTTGAGGTGGTAGAAGCCCGAGCGGGAGGAGTGCGTGTTGCCGGGGCTCGAGCCCGCGGGGACCACGCAGTCGGTCCCGGCACTGGTGGACAGGTCCAGGTCGGCGTCGCAGGAGACCGATTGCGAGATCGCGCCGCAGGTGTCCACGACGCGGACGTACGGACCCGCGAGCGTGGTGGTCGCGCCGGAGCCCGCCGGGGTGCAATTGAAGATCCCCATCGTGTTGGCGGTCTGCGGGGTCGCGCCGATCGTGACGTTGGCGAACGGCATCGGGTAGCCGGGCTGCTCGCACCCGTCGGGACAGATCTGATCGTCGGAGACCGGGTAGACGCCTCCCTTCACCCGCGCGTAGTCGTTCCGATCGACGAACGACCGGACGCCGCCGGTGTGAGCATCGACGAGCGCGACCCAGGTGCCGGGCTCGCCGTCCACGCGGACCGACACGCGCCAGACCAAAGCGGAGGCGTAGCCGGCGCCGAGAGGACCGGTGTAGCCGGCGGCGCCGGGCGGAGGCCCGGCGCGAAGCGGGATCAGCTCGAGGTTCCCCTTCTCGAGGACCTCGATCTTGTCCGAAGCGGTCACTCCCATGTACCCGTACAGACGATCCAGCGCTTCCTCGGGGGAGAGCTCGGGGAACGGCGCCGTATCGATCCGCGTCCATCGCGGCGCACCGAAGGAGACCAGGTTGCCGTGACCGATCGTGAACACGTAGCGCTCGCCCGAGACCGGCACGCCCGCGATCGCGCGTGAGAAGACGATCTGCCACGCGTCGGCGGAGAGGCGGGCCGAGCCCGCGCGATCGAACACCAGCTCCGCGTCGTCGGCGAGGAACAGCGTGCGATTCGTGCCGATGAACGCCCGCAGCGAATCCGCGAGCGACTCGAGCGTCGGCGCGGGTCCGACGTTCCACGGGATGCCGCGCCCTTCGACCAGCAGCGGCGCCCCCGAGCGTCGATCCAGATAGATCGACCAGCTCCCCCCGCTGAGCGAGCGAAACCGTTCCCATCCCGTGCGGAGCGGCTCCGAGGAGGGGAGACTTCCGACGGGCGCGGTCGCGACGTCGATCGAGGCGCTCGGGTCCTCGACGACCAGCGGGTCGAACCTCCCCGTTTTGGGCCGGGCCTGGAAGGCGAGCGCGGCCCCCGTCGAGAGCGCGACGAGCACGACAAAGGTGATCGCGGCGGCGGGGCGCCGGAGGTTGGATGTGGTCAAGGACTTCCCCCTGGCGGACGAAACGAATCTACTCCGAGAAAGGGGCGCCCGATAGCCCAATTCCACGGTGGCCGCAAGCTTGTTGACGCTCTCCTCCGACGAGCGTCGAGTCCTCGATGGCAGGAGCCTCGCCCGGCGCCGAAGCGAGCACCCGAGGGCGGTGCTCGGCACTACGAAGGGATTGTTTCCGCCCGGCGCGCTTCCCGCCACTCGCGCATCAACAAGCTCGCGGCCACCGTGGGGGAGGGGCTATAAGAAGAGGATGAAGAAGGCGGTCGTCGCCGGCGCCGGCGTCTTCGGAGTCTCGGCCGCGATCTCCCTCTCCGCGCGAGGGTTCCGCGTCGATCTCCTCGACCCGGGTCCCCTTCCCCGTCCCGAGGCGGCGTCCACCGACATCAGCAAGATCGTCCGGCTGGACTATGGGAGGGACGACCTCTACGTCGAGCTGATGGAGCGGGCGCTCGCGTGCTGGGAGGACTGGAACGAGCGCTGGGGGGAGGAGCTCTACCATCCGACGGGGTTCCTCGTCCTCTCGCGCGGCGCGATGAGCCCGGGAGGGTTCGAGCGCGATTCGCTGGAGACGCTCGCCTCGCGGGGGCACGCCGTCGAGCCGTTGGACGCGGCCGGGATCGCGTCGCGGTACGCGGCGTGGGGGTCGCGCTACGCGCAGGGGTACTTCAACCCCCGCGGCGGGTGGGCGGAGAGCGGCCGCGTGGTCGCGCGCCTGCTCGACGAGGCGCGCGCGGCGGGGGTGCGCGTGCTCGAGAGGGCGAAGGTGGCGTCGCTCGTCGAGACCGGGTCGCGTGTCGAGGGGGTGATGACCGCCTCCGGCGAGCGCCACAAGGCGGACTGGGTCGTGATCGCGCTCGGAGCCTGGACGCCGTCGCTCCTCCCCGAGCTCGGCGACCGCATGTGGGCGGTGGCCCAACCGGTCTTCCATCTCCGGCCCGACGATCCGGAGGCGTGGCGGATGCCGCGCTTTACGGTCTGGGCCGCCGACATCGGCTCCACCGGGTGGTACGGGTTTCCGGCGAACGCGGCGGGGATCGTCAAGATCGCCAACCACGGCCCGGGGCGCCGCGTCGAGCCGGACGCGCCCCGCATCGTCGCGCCAGGGGACGAGGCCCGCCTGCGCGCGTTCCTCGCCGAGAGCCTACCGGATCTCGCGGGGGCGCCGCTCGCCTCCGCCAAGACCTGTCTCTACTGCGACGCCTTCGACGGCGACTTCTGGATCGCTCGGGATCCGGACAGGCCCGGTCTCGCCGTCGCGGCGGGGGACTCCGGCCACGGCTTCAAGTTCGCCCCGGTCGTCGGGGACCTCGTCGCCGACGCGATCGAGGGGAGAGCGTCGCGCGCGCTCGACCGGTTCGCCTGGCGCGCCCCGCTCGAGCGGAAGACCGAGCAGGCGCGCTTCGGCATGTCGTGACCCTTCGCTGCACGGTGCGCGGGTGCCGGGAGGGGCTCGCGCGCGAAGGGGACCGGCTCGTCTGCTCGCGCGGTCATGCGTTCGATCGCGCGCGCGAGGGGTACTGGAACCTCCTCCAGCCCCAGGACCGCAAGGCGGCGCGACCGGGGGACCGGGACGAGGCGCTCTCGGCGCGCCGCCGGTGGCTCGCGCGGGGGTTCGCCGACGGTCTCGTCGAGGCGATCGTGGAGACGATCGGCCCCTCCCGCCCCGCGGGCGCCGCGATCGACGTCGGCTGCGGCGAGGGGTCGGTGACCGCGCGCGTCTTCCGCAGGATCGAGGGAGAGGCGTACGGCGTCGATCTCTCCGCGCGCGCGCTGCGGCTGGCGGCGCGATCCGCTCCGGGAATCGTCTGGATCGCCGCGAACGCCGACCGCGAGCTTCCGTTCGTGGACGCCTCCGCCGGTCTCGCGGTCTCGGTCTTCGGCCGCAGGCCGGGGGCCGAGCTGGCGCGGGTGCTCCGTCCGGACGGCGCGCTGATCGTCGTGGTCCCCGGCGAGGACGACCTCGCGGAGCTGCGGGAGGCGGCGCAGGGCCGGGCGACCGCGCGCGACCGGGTGGAGGGCGTGCTCGACGCGCTCGCCCCCGCCTTCGCGCTCCGCGCCAGGCGCGCCTTCGCTCATCGCGCGCGGCACGATCGCGCGGCGCTCGCGGACGCTCTCGCGATGACTTACCGGGGCGCCCGCTCGCGCGAGCGCGAGCGCATCGCGGCGCTCGACGCGCTCGAGGTCACGCTCTCCGCCGAGATCCTGTCGCTTGCCCGCCCTTCCCGGGTTCGATAGCCTCGCGCCGTGTTCATCGGGCACTTCGCCGCGGGGCTCGCCGCCAAGCGTGTCGCGCCGCGCGCGTCGCTCGGCAGCTACGTCGCCGCCTCGGCGCTCCTCGACGTCGTCTGGCCGGTGCTGGTGCTCGCCGGCGTCGAGCGCTTCCACATCCGTCCGGGCACGACGGCCTTCTCGCCGTTCGCGTTCGACAGCTACCCCTGGTCGCACTCGCTCGCGATGGCGATCGTGTGGGGGGCCGTGTTCGGCGGGGGCCACTACCTCGCGCGGAGGGACGCGGCGACGGCGAGGATGCTAGGAGCGGTGGTGGTCAGCCACTGGGTCCTCGACTGGGTGACGCACCGGCCCGACATGCCGCTCGCCCCCGGCGTCGCGTACAAGGCCGGGCTCTCGCTGTGGAATTCCGTCGCCGGGACGCTCGCGGTCGAGACCGCGATGTTCCTGGGGGCGGCATGGTGGTACGGGCGCGCGACGCGCCCGGTGGACGGCCAAGGGCGCTGGGTGTGGGCCGCGTTCGTCACGACCGGGCTCGGCCTGTTCGCCACCAGCCTCGGACCGCCGCCGAAGGCCGGGCAGGAGAAGCTGGTCGCCGGCGTGGGGCTCGTCGTCGTCGCCCTGTTCGTCCTGCTCGCCGCCTGGACCGACCGCCACCGGGCGTTCCGCTAGCCGGGCTCGCTCCCGAGCCGCCGCTGATAGAGGACCGACACGGCGAGCAGCACCAGCCCGAGCACCAGGAACGACAGCACGCGGTACACCGTCTGGACCTCGGAGAGGTCGAGCAGGAACACCTTCACGACCGTGATCCCGAGCAACCCGAGCGACGCGTACCGCAGCGCGGGCGCCGACCAGGCGAGGCCGAGCGCGAGCGAGCCGCCGGCGTAGACCGCCCAGAGGACCGACAGTCCGAGCTGCATCCGCCAGCGGAGCGCATGCTCGACCGCGCCCGCGGACGAGGCGTCGTGAAGAAGCGCGTCGTGGTGGAGGAACCACCCGAGCGACAGCGCCGCGAGGAGCTGGACCCACGCGAGCCCCAACAGGGGAGGCCGCTCCGGACCGCCCAGCGCGCGCCCGGCGTACGCGACCGCGAGCGAGGCCGCGACGCGAGCGAACAGCCATGAGTTGAACAGGCTCGTCGCGGCCTCGGCGGCCGGCTTCGCGTCGTGCGCGAAGAGGCGGAGCAGCGCGATCGCGGCGACGGCCACCGTGGCGATCCGGAACGCGCGGTCCCCCTGGACGCGCCCCAGCGTCGCGACCGCGACCAGGAGAAGCGTGAGCCAGACCGCGGGCCAGACGCCGGGGAGCTCCGTCCAGAGCAGCACGGCGAGCAGCAGCGCCGCGCCGGTCCAGAACGCGGTGCGCCAGGCCCGTGCCGAGAGAGCGCCCGCGGCGCCGAGCGCCGCGACGACCGCGATGTGCACCGCGAAGAAGGCGTTCCAGGCCGCGGGGTGCGGCCGTCCGCCGCCGGGGAGGGGAGCGATCGCGAGCCCGGCCGACCGCACAGTCGCGAGCGCGAGGATCGCGCGCCCCGCCCCGACGAGCGCCTCGGACGAGATCACCGTGCGAGCGAGCAGGAGGATCGCGATCCCCTCGATCGCGACGGCGAGTGTGTCCCACGGGCGCGTCAGCTCGCGCGCGAGGATGGCGGCGAGCAACCCCGCCGACGCGACCCAGGCGGACGAACGGACGAGGGCCCCCTGCTCGCCGGCGCGGGAGGCGAGGCGGCCGGCGAGCGCGAGCGCGGCGACGACCGCGAAGCCGACGAGCGCCGTCACGTTGAGGACCGGCGTCGCCCGCGCGTAGACCTGCGGGTCGAGCGACACGGCGCGGACGATGGCGGCCGCGAACAGGATGGCCGCGGCGCCGAGCGTGGCCTCGGTCTTCGGCGCGCGCGGGGCGACGAAGACGAGGACCACGGCCTGCGCGGCCCACGCCATCGTCACCCAGGGCCCGTCGAGCGCCAGCGGCACGGCGAGCGCGACGAGCACCGCGGCCGCGCCGTAGTGGACGGCGGGCGTCAGGTCGTCCCCCGGGACGCGCCGGCGATGGAACGCGCCGACCGCGAAATAGAGAGCCGCCAGCGCGACGGCCCACGGGCCTTCGAGCGCGGGACGCCACGTCTCGAGCGTCACGTACACGGCGCCGAAGTACAGCGCGCCGTTGACGACGACGAGGAGGAGATCGAGCGGCTCGGAATCGCTGCGATCGAGCCAGGCGCGCAGCAGCGGCAGGGCGACGAACACGGCCGCGAGGGCGCTCAGGAGCGCGAGCCTCCCGATCGGGTGCGGCGCCGCGGGGGCGCGAACGAGCGTGGCCACGACCAGCACGGCGCTCCCCGCCCAGGCGAGCCGGTTGAGCGCGGGCCAGGCCCTGAAGCGCGAGACCGCGAGCGCGAGCAGGTCGAGGACGACGAGGTAGCCGAACAGCATCCGCTCGTCGGCGCGCTCCCCGCCGACGACCACCGGCGTCACCAATCCCCCGAGGACCGCGAGGATGGCGAGCGGCAGCTCCCCGGTCGCGGCGGCCAGGGCGCTCCCGGTCAGCGTCACCGCGAACAGGGCGCCGAACGCGGTCGTCGTCGAGAACAGGTGGTAGAGACCGTACCCGGCGAACAGCGCGGCGTAGAGGATCGCGAGCCCTCCGGCCTGGAGCCCGAGCGCGAGGTAGGGGAGCGTCGCGCGCCTGCGGACCGCGAACCCCGCGACCAGCATCCCGAACCCCGCGGCGAGCCCGAGAGCCACGCGGCCGGCGAAGCCGATGATGTTCCGGTCGAAGGCGTAGCGCAGGAGCAGCCCGGCCGAGATCACGATCGCGATCACGCCGATCCAGGTCGCCCACCGCGCGCCGATCCGCTCCTCGAGCGAGCGCGTCGGGGGAAGGGGTGACGCCGGAGCGGGTCGCGCCGATGCGGAAGGCGGGGGAAGAGGAGGCGCGACGCGGGCCGGAGGGGCAGGCGGCGCCGCGGCCGGCTGCGCCGGCGCGGCAGGGCGTGGAGGCGGCGCTGCCGTGGGCTCCGCCGCCGCCGCGGGCTGCGGCGCGACGCGCGGAGGCGACACGCCCGGCGCCTCTTTCGTGGCGCGCTCGTCGCCGGCGAGCGGGCGCTCGACCTTCCGGAGTCGCCCCTCGGCGTTCTTCAGCGCGGCCTCGAGCGCCTCGAGTCTCTTTTCGATCGAGCCGGGGCCGCGCCCGGTCACGCGCACGATCGCGTTCAGCGCGAGAAGGAGGGCGACGATCGGGACGATGACGAAGAAGGCGGCGACGACCAGATAGAGCATGGCTCCCCCCTGCGCGGACCATACCGCATGTGACACAATCCGGGCTCGAGATGTGGAGACCCCCCCCGCTCCTCGCCGCGCTCGCCGCGGCCACGCTCGTCGCCGCGGCCGATCCCGTCCCGGTCACGATCACGACCGACAGCTCCGGCCCCTCCACGCGCGTGGTGCTGATGGTCGAGAAGGGGGCGCGCTGCAAGGTGGTCCAGGAGACGGCGCGCGTCCAGGTCGAGTGCGACAACCCGATCGCTCCGACGCCGCGGAGCGGCGCACTCGACGACACGATCCTGACCCGCTTCGCGCTCGAAGGGGACCGGACGATCGTCTTCGCCACGGGACCGGGGTTCCGGCGCCTCGACACCTTCGAGCTGAGGAACCCGACGCGGCTCGTGATCGACGCCCAGGGAGAGCGCGGCGCGGCGCCCGCGCGCGCCGCGGCCCCCGCGAAGGCGCAGCCGGTCGTCGTGATCGACCCCGGCCACGGCGGGGTCGAGACCGGCGCGGTGGGTCCGACCGGCGTCCAGGAGAAGGACGTCACGCTCGACCTGGCGCGGCGGCTGAAGGCCTTGCTGGAGCGGCGCGGACTGACGGCGGTGCTCACGCGCGACGAGGACCGGGTGCTCCCGCTCGACGACCGGACCTCGGTCGCGAACCACAATCGCGCGGTCCTGTTCCTCTCCATCCACCTCAATGCCTCCAAGCGCAAAGACGCGGCGGGGGCCGAGACCTACTTCCTCTCGACCGGCGCGACCGACGCCGAGGCGAGGACGCTCGCCGCGCTCGAGAACAAGGCCTACGACCCGGGCGGCGCGTCGTCCGAAGCCAAGGCCGCGGCGCCCCCGGACCGCGGGCTCGAGCTGGTCTTGTGGGACCTCGCGCAGAACAGCTACCTCGCGGAGTCCAGCCGTCTCGCGGAGTCGGTGCAGGCCGAGCTGAACGCGCTGACGGGGGCGCGCGATCGCGGCGTGCGGCAGGCGCCGTTCCGCGTGCTGATGGGCGCGACGATGCCGGCGATCCTGGTCGAGGCGGGCTTCATCTCGAACCCGGAGGAAGAGGCGCGCCTCAAGGACGCGGCCTACAAGGACAAGGTCGCGGAGGCGATCGCGGCCGCGGTCGCCTCCTTCGCGGCCCGCTCGTGACCTCGCGGGGGGCGAGCGCGCTGCTGCTCGTCGCGCTCGTCGCG